>OMGQ01001942.1_pt1 | contig 10300 bp, 8 predicted proteins | sample 1646071 | NCBI WGS metagenome assembly OMGQ01 (sample SAMN05578585, study PRJEB25193) | human gut metagenome | biome: Human Microbiome; feature: human-associated habitat; material: feces | host: Homo sapiens | place: USA:Birmingham | reverse complement strand
TATTACAAGGCTTTTATCACTGCTGTGGGCAGGGAGGATTTGGCAGACAGCCAGGAGTATTTTCCGATTCTCACATGTCAGGAGAAGGGGCTTACCTCAGAGCTTTACGATATCGTGATGGATGCTTTCAGCAAAAAAACGGTTGCAGAGTGGACGCTCATTCTGGAGGCCGCGGATATCCCCTTTGCCCTGGCTAAGAACTGGATGGAAATCCGTAACGATAAGCAGGCGGAGGCTAATAATTGCTTCTATGACATGACCTATTCCAACGGAAATACCAGAAGGCTTGTCCGTCTTCCTGTGAAATTCCAGGAAATGGGCGTGCCGGAGTACAAGACAGGCCCGCTGATTGGCGAGCAGGGAGCGGAGGTGCTCAAGGAGCTGGGATATGAGGACGCACAGATAAAGGAGATGCAGGATAAAGGCGCCCTGTTTGTGTGGAAGGACGAGCGGAAATAAAACTAAAATGAAAGGGGCTGCTGGCTGCATGTATGAGCGGCGACCCTTTAGGTAAAAGGAACCTGTGTAAAGATTGCGGGGATATCATGGAACTTACGAATAAGACCATCGGCCAGTATTTATGGGAACAGGCCGAGTTAATTGGAGATCATCCGGCTATGGAAATGGAAGGCTGGAGCTGCACCTTCAGACAGATGGATGAGGTCTCGGATTTATTAGCGGGACGGATGGATAAACTGGAGATAACCAGAGGGACCCATGTGGGTATCTGGTGCGCCAACAGCCCCGACTGGGTTATTACATTTCTGGCATTGACGAAGATTGGGGCAGTGCCGGTTCTTATCAATACCTGCTACAAGGAGCATGAAATCAAAGGGATACTGAATTATGCCGATGTGGAGGCGTGGGATTTCTCGGAAGACGCATGTTCTCAGGAGACGCTGAGACATGTCTGTCGGTTGAAGGCGCAGGTGGTTTCCGATGATCCGGCCTGTATGATTTTCACCTCTGGAACCATGTCGCTTCCCAAGGGCGTTCTGCTGAGTCATTACAATGTGGTGAACAACAGCCGGGCTCTGGTGGAGGCCATGAAATGGGGGCCGGAGGATAAGATGTGCGTTACGGTTCCCTTATTTCACTGCTTTGGCATAACGGCTGGAATTATATCCTGCCTTCTGGCAGGCATGTCTATGTATCTGATACCCTACTTTAAGACGGCCCGTGTGTGGGACGCTATAGAGAATCGCCGCTGTACCGTTCTCAACGGGGTTCCCAGCATGTTCCTGGCTCTTACACGCAAGGATGGTTTTAAGGACAGAAAAGCGGGTTGCCTGAAGTCGGGAATTATAGCAGGCTCGCCTGTTGCCAGAGAGGAGTTCCTGGAAATCTGCAGCCGCTTTCCGGGGATGCATCTTCAGCCCTCATACGGACAGACGGAAACCTCTCCCTGTGTCTCCATTGCAGATTGGGATGAGCAGGATGAGAGAAAGGCCGTCTCCGCAGGGAAAGTAATTGACCACGTGGAGATAAGAATTGCTGATTTAAAGAAAGGGAATGTCCTGAAAGCCGGCCAAGAGGGTGAGATTCAGGTTAGAGGTTACAATGTCATGTCCGGCTATTACAATCTTCCAAAAGCTAACAGCCGCGCTTTTACAGAGGATGGATGGCTGAGAACAGGGGATATCGGTACTGTGGATGAGAGCGGCGAGCTCCATGTAACAGGGAGACTGAAAGAAATGATTATCAGGGCGGGAGAGAATATTTCTCCCTATGAGATAGAACAGGTAATCCGGCAGTTGGACTGGGTGGAAAAGGTAAAGATAGTCGGAATACCCGCGGAGGTGCTGCAGGAAGAGATTGCAGCCTGCATTGTGCCGAAGAAGGGAAGAAAGGCAGACAGGGAGGAGCTTCGCTCTTACCTGAATTCAAAGCTGGCGCACTATAAGGTGCCTGCTTATGTACTGGAGATGGAGGAGTTCCCCATGAATGCCAGCGGTAAGATTGATCTTAAAGAGCTGAAAAAAACAGCTCTTGCAGGCGCCGCCCAAGAGAGACGGAGGCAGGCTGCCCATAGGATAAAGGAATAAGGAGGAAGCAGACATATGGTAGAAGCATATTTTACAGAGCAGCATGAGTTAATCAGAAAATTAGCCCATGATTTTGCAGAGAAGGAACTGACCAAGGAAGTTCTGGACCAGGTGGAGGAGACGGAGGAGTTTCCGGAGGAAATTCTGGATAAGATGGCCAAGGCGGGATTCTTTGGGGTTAAGATTCCCAGGGAGCTGGGAGGCCAGGGAGCGGACGCCAGGGCCTATGTTCTGGTGATGGAAGAGATTGCAAGGGTGTCGGGCGTGGCAAGCATCTATGTGTCCAGCCCCAATTCCCTGTCGGGAGGCCCCCTTCTTCTGGCAGGTAATGACGAGCAGAAGGCCAAGTACCTGACTCCCGTTGTAACAGGAGCCAAGAAGCTGGCCTTTGCCCTTACGGAACCCGGAGCAGGATCCGATGCAGGAAGCGTTGCAACAGTAGCCAAAAAAGAGGGAAATCACTATGTTCTGAACGGGCGTAAGTGTTTTATTACCATGGCCCCCCTGTCCGACTATGCAGTTGTGTTTGCTAAAACCGACGTGACAAAGGGCAACAAAGGACTTTCCGCATTCGTTGTTGATATGCATGCAGAGGGAGTTTCATGCGGCAAGCCTGAAAACAAGATGGGCATTGTGGGATGTGCAACCTCCGATATCATTCTTGACAATGCGATTGTTCCGGAGTGCGACCTTCTGGGCGAAGAAGGCGAAGGCTTTAAGATTGCCATGCAGACCCTGAATACAGGGCGCCTGGGAGTAGCCGCCCAATCCATCGGCGTTGCTCAGGGCTGTCTGGATGAGGCTGTTAAATATGCCAAGGAGAGAAAACAGTTTGGCAGAAGGATTGGAGATTTCCAGGCTATCAGCTTTATGATTGCCGATATGGCTACAAAGCTGGAGGCTGCAAAGCAGCTGGTTTACAAGGCGGCCTACATGATGGATACAAAGCAGGACGCAACCTTAAATGCTTCCATGGCAAAATACTATGCTTCAGAGGTATGTAACGAAATTGCCCAGAAGGCAGTCCAGATTCATGGCGGCTACGGCTTTATCAAGGACTACAAGATTGAGCGTATGTTCAGGGACTGCCGGGTATTCACCATCTATGAAGGAACCAGCCAGGTACAGCAGATTGTTATCGGAAGCAAACTGCTTAAGAAGTAAGAGAACACTGTCCAAGGCGGTTAATAGACACCGTCCGGGCGCAGTGAAACGCATCGCACCCCGGCGGCCAGACAGGGCTGCGGAGTGTTCATAGCAAGGAGGAAATGGAAGATGAAAATATTAGTATGTGTTAAGCAGGTACCGGATACCAACGAAGTGAAAATCGACCCTGTGAAGGGAACCCTGATCCGCGACGGCGTTCCCAGTATCTTAAATCCGGATGATGCAAATGCTCTGGAGGCAGCCCTCCAGTTAAAAGATAAGAACCCGGATGTGAAGGTTGCGGTCCTGACTATGGGACCGCCCCAGGCTACCTATATGCTAAGGGAATGTCTGGCTATGGGGGCGGACGAGGCATACCTTTTAAGTGACAGAGCCTTCGGCGGAGCCGACACATGTGCAACCTCCACTACTATTGCGGCAGGCATCAGCAAGGTAGAGGGAGTGGATGTGATTTTTGCAGGCCGCCAGGCAATTGACGGAGATACCGCCCAGGTAGGACCTCAGGTGGCCCAGAGACTGGGACTTCCTGTGGTTACATATGTGCAGGATATTGATATGGGCGACGGCAAGGTAAGGGTCCACAGACAGATGGAGGACGGTTATGAGGTCATTGAAGTAAATACTCCCTGCGTACTCACCTGCGTAAAGGAACTGAACGAACCCAGATATATGTCGGTTGGGGCAATTGTGGACGCCTACAAAAAGGATATCCAAATCTGGGACCACAGAGATGTAGAGTTGGATCCCCAGGATTGCGGCCTGAATGCTTCCCCCACCCAGGTATTCCGTTCCTTTACCCCTCCCCAGAAGGGAAAGGGAGAGATGCTCTCCGGAACCGTAGGAGATATGGCCGGAATGCTGGTGGAAAAATTAGTGGAAAAGCATTTAGTCTGACAGGCTGCAGGAAGCGGCCGGAATACATCCGCTGGGTGCCGGCGGCATGTATCGCACTTAAGAGACAAAAATACAGTCTCTGAGTGCTCATAACGAGGAGGGAAGAACACTATGGCTGTTAATGTTATTAAAGAAAAATGTAAAGGATGTACCAAGTGTATTAAGAGCTGCCCCTTTGAGGCTATTACTATGGAGGGCAAGCTGGCGGTAATTGGAACTGCATGTACCGGATGCGGACAGTGTATTGAAGTTTGTCCTTTCGGAGCTGTCGAAAAGACAGAGGAAGAGAAGGAAGGGAAGGATTTAAGCGTATATAAGGGCGTGTGGGTATTTGCAGAGCAGAGAGATGGTAAGCTGATGCAGGTAGCTGTGGAGCTTCTGGGAGAAGGCAGAAAGCTGGCCGCAGCCGTAGGCTGTGAACTGTGCGCAGTTCTCTGCGGCAACGGCGTTGAGAATCTGGCAGATGAACTCTTTGAATATGGCGCAGATAAGGTATATTATGCAGATGCCCCTGAGCTAAAGCAGTATACCACAGACGGATACACAAAGGTTATCTACGAGGCAATCACTTCCTACAAGCCTGAAATCGTGCTTCTGGGAGCAACCCACATAGGCCGCGACTTAGGTCCCTGTCTGGCTGTAAAATGCAATACCGGACTTACAGCGGACTGTACAAAACTTGAGATTGACCCTGAGACAAAGGGAATCATGCAGACCCGTCCTGCATTTGGCGGTAATCTTATGGCAACCATCGTATGCCCCAACCATAGACCTCAGATGTCCACTGTAAGACCCGGCGTTATGGAAAAGGCAGCCAGGGAGCCCGGAAGGAAGGGGCAGCTGATTAAGCTGGAAGCCAAATTTGCTGAGAACGATATCCGCACGAAGGTTCTGGAGGTTGTAAAAAGCGCGAAGGAGATGGTATCCCTCACTGACGCGGAGGTTATCGTATCCGGCGGAATGGGCCTTGGAAAGCCCGAGGGCTTTAAACTGTTAAAGCATCTGGCAGACAGGTTCGGCGGGACCGTCGCTTCTTCCAGGGCCTCCGTTGATGCAGGCTGGATTGACCATGCATATCAGGTAGGACAGACGGGAACCACTGTGAAACCGAAAATTTATTTTGCCTGCGGTATCAGCGGAGCCATTCAGCACGTAGCCGGAATGCAGAACTCCGGACTGATTGTGGCCATCAATACCAATGAGAACGCTCCGATTTTTGATATAGCGGATATTGGAATTGTAGGCGATTTGTATAAAGTGATACCTGCAATTATAGAGGAAATCGATAAGCTTCCTCAAGATTAAGGGGCAATTAAGACATGCTCTTTCGGAGGCAGCTGTTGTGAGCGACAGCTTGCCTCCTTTCCGGTTTACCGGCTTTCGGACGGAGAGGAGATAGACGCAGGCAGATATCGGCTGAAGGCTGTATATACGCCGGGCACATGTGTTTCGATATTATGGGAACCCGGATGTCCAGTTTATCCCGGAACAGAATACATCCAACCAAAATCCAAATGTCCGGCTCCGATAAGACTGTGCTGCTGTGCCACATACCTTTCCTGCAGGTGGAAGTTAATGCCTGGAAAACGCCGGTTAAATTTAGGGAACACAAACGTAAAGAGATCAATACCGTGTTCAAGGGTCAGCCCCAGGGTGATTTCCCCCACCGTATTATTCTTCATATCTGAAAGGATATTATAGGTATTCTTTTTAATGTTCATGATTTCCCTTGCATTCTCCACATACACTTTTCCAGCCGCAGTCATCTGCAGATGGTGCTTATCCCTGTAAAACAGCTGAATCCCCAGTTCCTGCTCCAATTTAATCAGCTGCTGGTTCAGACCGGACTGCGTGATGAAAAGGGATTCGGCTGCTTTAGTTATATTTCCTTGGTCAGCAATGGCTACAATGTATTCCAACTGCCTTAATTCCATAAATCCTCCTCGTATTTTTACTTATAACCGATATCATTATTCTTAAGTTCACTTCTTACTATATTGCCATTATAATAAAATTGCACTTAAAAGTCAGTACAAATTCATGAAAATGTACAAATAAAACAAAAAGGAGTATATTATGGTAGGTATTGTGGGGTTAATCTGTGCTGTGGTGGCTGTTATTTTCCTGATTTGGAAAAACTGGCATATGGCCATTGTATCTTTAATCGGCGCACTCATTGTAATTGCATTTAATGGTATGGATCCTGTCTCAGCCATAACAGATAATTTCATGACAGGTATGAGCGGTTTTGCAGGCAGTTGGTTTTTATTGTTTATGCTTGGCTCAATCTTTGGTAAAATAATGGGGGAGAGCGGCGCATCCGTCGGCATCGCCAACAGCCTCTTAAAGCTCTTGGGTGAAAAGTCCGTTGTGTTGGTGGTCATGATTACCGGCCTGGTATTATCCTATGGCGGTATCGGTACATTCATCATTGCGTTTTCGGTTTATCCCATTGCAGTTGCCCTGTTCCAAAAAGCGGATATTCCAAAGAAACTGATTGTGGCAACCATCATGGTATGTCCTGTAACCGTATGTATGGCCATGCTTCCCGGTTCCCCTTCCACCCAGAATCTGCTGCCCACTACTTATTTTAACACAACGGCTTACGCAGGAGCCAGGATTGGTATTATCTGTTCCGTTCTGATGTTCCTTGGGGCCTACCTGTATCTGAACTGGCAGATTAAGGCCGCCAGGGCAAACGGAGAGCACTTCGCGGCAAGTCCCGGGGAATACATCATGGATCTGCAGTCAGTGGAAATGGGAAAAACACCCCAAATATGGCAGTGTTACGTTCCCATTACAGTGCTTCTTGCAGCCATGTTCGGGTTCCAGAAGCTGACCGCCATGCCTTCCACCTATGCCGTGGCCTGCGCCATGACCCTGGCCATTCTGATTGGATGTATTTTGTTCCGGGATAAACTGGACATCCGGTCTGCTGTCAATGACGGGGCGGCAGGCGGACTGGGAGCGCTGATTGCAACGTCCTCCATCATGGGTTTTGGCAGCGTGGTTTCTGCATCTCCGGCTTATGGGATTGTTACGGATGCCCTGGTCAACATGAACATAGGGCCTCTGGCAACCGCCCTTATTTCCATTAATGTGATTGCCGCCATCACCGGTTCATCGGCAGGCGGATTAAACATCTTCCTATCCAGCATGGGGGGATACCTGGCCTCCACCGGGCTGAACACGGCCATGCTGCACCGGGTGGTGTGCATTGCATCCTCAGGCTTTGACGCCATGCCCCATGCCTCCGGTATGGTGGTCTGTAACCAGATTGCAAAGACTTCCCAGAGGGATACATATAAGCATGTGTTCATCACCTGTGCAATCATGCCGTTCTGCTGCGCCATACTGGCCTGCATCATCGGCACTATGGGAATCATTTAGAGGTATAATATGAAAGCTGATTTTATAATTCGCGGCGGGCGGGTCATGGATCCGTATACAGGCGCAGATGAGATTAAGGATATTGTGGTCCGTAATACCAGAATCGCGGACCCGGAAGGGGAATATGTGGAATGCGGACATATCATCCATGCCGACGGCTGTATCGTTGCGCCGGGACTGATTGATTTCCATACCCACATATTCCATGAGGGAAGCGGTTCCGCCATAAGACCGGATTTCATGATATCCCAGGGAACAACTGCTGCCGTGGACGCAGGTACTGCGGGTACGGTTACGTACGAGTCATTTTATAAATCCGTAATCGCCCAATCCACAGTAAGGATTAAGGGTTTTCTGACCACATATTCCGGAGGGCAGCTGGATTTTAAGCTCTGTGAGGATTTTAACCCGGAACTCATCAACCTTGCCAGGATGGAGCGGGTGATTGACAAATACAGGGACAACATCCTGGGGCTTAAAATCCGTCTCTCCAAAGGCGTTGTGCCGGATGACAAGGCGCTGGATTATCTGAAACGTGTCATAGAACTGGCTGATGAACTGGATGAAAGGCTCGGGACATCCCTCAGGGTATGCGTACATACCACCAATTCCCCCATTCCTGCCAGCGAACTGGCAGACTGCCTGAGACCAGGGGATATCTTCTGCCACTGCTTCCAGGGGGCCGGCAATACCATTATCATGGAAAATGGGCAGATTTGGCCCGGCATACTGGAAGCACGGAAACGGGGGGTGATTTTTGACGCGGCCAATGGCCGTGGAAATTTTGGGGCTGCAACAGCCAAACAGGCCCTGAAGGCAGGATTCCTGCCTGATATCATCAGCACGGACCTGACCATTGATAAATTCAACATCCCTCCCTATACCAAAAACCTTCCATCTGTCATGGCAAAGTATATGACCATGGGCATGAATCTCATGGATGTGCTGAATACCGTAACCGCCGCGCCTGCAAAAATCATGGGAATGGAAGGCAAAATCGGTACGCTGCAGCCGGGAGCTGATGCAGATATTGTTATTTTGAAAGAAAAACAGCTTTCTTTTATCCAGAAGGATTTCAAGGATGAAGAACTGGTAAGCAATGCCCTGCTGGTACCGCAGCTGACAATGTGCGCAGGGGAAATCAATTTCTGCCAGGCGGATTTCTTCTTATGACTTTCTAGTGCTATGTGATATATCTAAAAAGGAGGACGGGATACAGATACCCCTGCCCTCCTTTTTAACTGACAGATATTCCTATAACGGGGCCTGAAGCAACGCCGCATTTTCCTTCTGAAAAATCCCCGCTGCCTCACTTGGAAAAGATAAAATCCAAAGCCTATAAGATAGCTCTTAACAATTACGTAGGTGGAGCTCAGGAGAGCAGGCTTACGACAGTAGATATTATAAAGGTAGACTTTATGCAGACCACGCCCAGGGGGCGTCAGGATATTGCAGACTGCCACAGAGGCTGTCTCACGCTGCTGACGGAAAAAATAGAAACAATAAAACGTTACGACAGCGTTCAGGAATTGGGCCATACCTTCTTCCAGGGTTATTATTTCTCCAGACCCGTTCCTTTTTCAAACCGGCAGCCCAGGTGACTTCCGATACCAGCGGCCTTTTATGGGAAGAAATCTGCCAATCCAGCCCTGATTTCTGCAAGCTGTCATCTGTTATTTCAAAAGATGTGAATTTAGTATACAAGTTTATGGCCAAAGCCAATTCTCCAATCTATTACAAGGACAGCCGTATAACAGGTGTTCAGAATGCACTGGTACGCATAGGGTTTTTGAATAAGCTCCGTATACCTCCCCATGTCAGCGACGCACTTCTGGGAAAATCCCGGCTATCTTACAAATCTGCCGCATTTTATACATTCTTATGAATCCGACAAATGGAATCAGGTATTCTCATTTTTAATAGCTCTGGGGCCGGATAAAAATTGGTAGGCAAGCAGTAGGCACGATGATTCCGTCTTATGTGATAACATACAATCCTCTGCATACAGGAAGGCGTGGTCACATCCATACGCAGCGTCACATCCGACCCATTGTGCCAGGAACCGTCCGGTCCCATACGCGTGGTTGATGAGGCCCTGGGCAATCCGGTTCTTTGTAAGGAAACGCTTGTGTCCCGGGAGCCGGCATCTGGTACGCAGGTCCTGGTAGAGGTCCTGGAACCATTCCTCCGGGATATAAAGGTCATAATCCACCAGACCGTAGCCGGAGTCCCCGGCGTAGGAAAGGAATACCCCGACCTGGCAGTTCTCCCGTTTGCCCAGGCTGCCGCAGTATTGCCGCTTTACCCCGATGCAATGGGTCCCTTTCTTCACGAAGCTGGTATCATCAACAGAGAGCATCGCGCCTGGTATGGTTCATCTGGGCTGACAGGTGCCGCTGGTAAGTATCAATGATTCCCGCTTCGTTGAGTGGGGTACGTATGAAGAACTACTGCATGGGACGGACTGACTTCTCACCAAGCAGATGTAAGGCAACCGGTTCAATCGATTTACGGTCCAGGGGGCTCAACAGGCCCCTGACAAAGTCCATAAAATGTCCCGTATGTCTTAAGGAGGAAAAGGCGCAATCGTATCGGTGCAGGTATGGCTCTAAAAGCTGTTCCATTGCCTGTGATGTCGTACAGCCTTGCATGGCCCAGAGAACGGATTACAGTCCTGCACTCCTCCAGCCGTTTTCTGTGGTGAAGCGTCAGCGACCAAATCAGCTCCTTAAAGCAGCCTGCTTTCCGGTGCCCCGGAAGGGGAATGGATACCTGGCAGAACTCCATCTTTTGAAGACTGTCCA
>OMGQ01001941.1_pt1 | contig 10302 bp, 9 predicted proteins | sample 1646071 | NCBI WGS metagenome assembly OMGQ01 (sample SAMN05578585, study PRJEB25193) | human gut metagenome | biome: Human Microbiome; feature: human-associated habitat; material: feces | host: Homo sapiens | place: USA:Birmingham | reverse complement strand
GATTTAAGGTAATTCCTGTCTTCATCTGACAGAGGAAGATATGTTTTTCTCATAGTGTTCATCCTTTCTTAGATAACACTATTTTACCACATATTATCCTTAAAATATACAGCAGAAATTTAATTTATTTTATACTAGAATTCATTTATATCGTGTTGTTATAGAAGGAATTAATTTTGCGCTGATGGATGGAATGCGGCATATGGAAAAGCGTGGAGGTTTTCGGTTTGAAGAAATCCGGGTAGGCGGCGGAGGTGCGCAGAGCAGTGAAATCTGCCAGATTACAGCGGATATGTTTGGGATTCCCGTGGTCAGAACACAGACCTATGAAGTGTCGGGAATCGGGAGCGCAATACCGGCTTTTGTAGCGCTGGGTGTATATAAAAATTATAAAGAAGTGCTCTCTCATATGGTATTTAAAAAAGAAGTATATTTGCAGATTTATCCGAGACTGTCAGAAATTTATGCCAAAATCGGAGAGATTTGAGTTGGGAAAAGACTTTTACACTCAGAAGGGATATGGTAGAATAAAAACAACTGATAGTTTTGACAACCATAGAAACGAAAAATGAGGTAAAAGATGAATTTTGCGCATTTACATGTCCATACAGAATACAGTCTTCTGGATGGATCTAATAAAATAAAAGAATATGTAGAACGGGTAAAAGAACTGGGAATGAACAGTGCAGCTATTACGGATCATGGTGTGATGTATGGCGTCATTGATTTCTATCGTGCGGCTCGTGCAGCCGGAATAAAGCCGATTCTTGGGTGCGAGGTATATGTCGCACCCAATTCCCGATTTGACCGGGAGATCAGCGGCGGTGAGGACCGATATTATCATCTGGTTCTGCTTGCGGAAAATAATACCGGATATGCCAATCTCATGAAGATTGTGTCAAAGGGATTTGTAGAAGGGTATTATTACAAACCTCGTGTGGATAAGCAGATCCTTCGGGAATACAGCGAGGGGATTATTGCGCTGAGTGCCTGTCTGGCAGGAGAGGTTCAGCGATATCTGACTAAGGGCTTGTATGAAGAAGCGAAAAAGGCAGCTTTGGAATACCGGGATATTTTTGGTGAAGAGAATTATTTCTTAGAGCTCCAGGATCATGGGATTCCGGAACAGGCATTGGTAAACCAGCGTCTGCTGCAGATGTCGGAAGAGCTTGGAATTGATCTTGTAGTAACCAATGATGTGCATTATACCTATGCAGAAGATGCGAAACCGCATGATATCCTGCTCTGTATTCAGACCGGCAAGAAGTTATCAGATGAAAATCGGATGCGTTATGAAGGCGGACAGTATTATGTAAAGTCTCCGGAAGAGATGGCGCGTCTGTTTCCGTATGCCCTGCAGGCATTGGATAATACACAGAGGATTGCAGACCGCTGTAATGTAGAGATTGAATTTGGTGTAACGAAACTGCCGAAGTACGAAGTGCCGGATGGAATGACTTCCTGGGAGTATCTGAATAAATTATGTTTCGAGGGACTCAGAAAACGATATGGAGAGCCGGGGCAGGAATTAAAAGACCGGCTGACATACGAATTGAATACGATCCATAATATGGGATATGTGGATTATTTTCTGATCGTTTGGGATTTTATTAACTATGCCAAGACCCATGGGATTGCAGTTGGGCCGGGGCGTGGTTCTGCAGCGGGAAGTATCGTATCGTATTGTTTGGAGATTACGAATATCGATCCGATTCGGTATCAATTGCTGTTTGAGCGTTTTCTGAATCCGGAGCGTGTAACCATGCCGGATATTGACGTGGATTTTTGTTATGAGCGGCGCCAGGAAGTGATTGATTATGTTGTGCGAAAATATGGAAAGGATCGAGTGGTTCAGATCGTGACTTTCGGTACACTGGCGGCAAGAGGGGTAATCCGGGATGTGGGCCGTGTAATGGATCTGCCGTATGCATTTGTGGATTCGATTGCCAAGATGATACCGCAGGAGTTAAATATTACGATTGATAAGGCTTTGAAAATGAATCCGGAACTGCGGAAGACATATGAAAGTGACGAGAAGGTGAAATATCTGATTGATATGTCAAAACGTCTGGAAGGACTGCCGCGACACAGTTCGATGCATGCGGCCGGTGTAGTGATCAGTCAGAAGTCGGTGGATGAGTATGTACCGTTGTCTCGTGCATCTGATGGTTCCATTACAACACAGTTTACAATGACAACACTGGAAGAATTGGGATTGCTGAAGATGGACTTTCTGGGACTTCGTACATTGACAGTGATTCAGAATGCAGTGGAGATGGCGAAAAAGCTGACTCCTGATTTTGATATAGAGACAATCGATTATGATGATAAAGCGGTATTGGATTATATCGGAACCGGAAAGACCGACGGAATTTTTCAGATTGAAAGTGCAGGGATGAAGAGCTTTATGAAAGAACTGAAACCTCATAGTCTGGAAGACATTATAGCGGGGATTTCACTATATCGTCCGGGACCGATGGATTTTATTCCGCAGTATATCAAAGGAAAGAATGATTCGAGCTCTATTACGTATGATTGCCCACAGCTGGAACCGATTTTGGCGCCTACCTATGGGTGTATTGTCTATCAGGAACAGGTAATGCAGATTGTGCGGGATCTTGCAGGATATACGCTAGGCAGAAGTGATCTTCTGCGGCGTGCCATGTCTAAGAAAAAAGCAGATGTGATGCAGAAGGAACGTCAGATTTTTGTATATGGAGATGCGGAAAACGGAGTTCCCGGATGCGTGAATAATGGCATCAGTGAGGCAACGGCGAATAAGATTTATGATGAAATGATTGATTTTGCAAAGTATGCATTTAATAAATCACATGCAGCGGCATACGCCGTTGTGGCATACCAGACTGCATTTTTAAAATATTATTATCCGGTGGAGTTCATGGCGGCACTGATGACATCGGTTATTGAAAATCCACCGAAAGTTGCAGAGTATATTTATGCCTGCAGGCAGATGAATATTCAAATCCTTCCTCCGGATATCAATCGCGGAGTGGCAGACTTTTCAGTGGATGGGGGCAATATCCGGTATGGTCTGGCAGCGATTAAAAGTATCGGACGGCCGGTGATTGAAGCGATTGTAGCAGACAGAACGGAATTTGGCCCATTTAAGAATCTGGAAGATTTTATTACCAGAATGTCTGTAAAAGAGGTAATGAACAAACGTGCTATTGAAAACTTCATCAAATCCGGGGCGCTGGATTGTCTGGGTGGTACGAGAAAACAGTGTATGGCAATTTATCTTCAGATAGTGGAGCATGTAAATCAGGAGAAGAAGTATGCCATGACCGGTCAAATGACCTTGTTTGATCTGGTGGATGATGAACAAAAGAGTGAATTTGAGATAAAACTGCCAAATGTAGGGGAATATGCAAAAGAGAACAAACTGGCATTTGAGAAAGAAGTGCTTGGAATCTACATCAGCGGACATCCTCTGGAAGAGTATGAGGAAAAGTGGAGAAAAAATATTTCTGCGACGACAGCAGATTTCCAGCCGAATGAGGAAACCGGACGGACAAAGGTACATGATGGTGCAAAAGAAATCATTGGCGGAATGATTACCGACCGGACGATCAAAGCTACAAAGACCAATCAGATGATGGCATTTATTACAGTAGAGGATTTGTTCGGTACAGTGGAAGTTGTCGTATTTCCTCGTGATTATGAGAAGAATCGAGAGTATCTTGAAATCGATCAGAAAGTCTTTGTCAGAGGTCGGGTATCAGAAGAAGATGAAAAAGCAAGCAAGCTGATCTGTGAAAAGGTGATTCCTTTTGAGCAGACAAAGAAAGAACTGTGGATTCAGTTTCCGGATAAGGCGTCATATTTGGAGAACGAACAGATTGTATATGGATATCTGGCGGATTCCGAAGGAGATGACGAAGTTGTGATTTATTGTCAGGCCGAACGGGCGGTGAAGCGGCTGCCGAGAAATAAAAATATCCAGATTAATACACAGGTTTTAAGCAGATTGATGAATCATTTTGGTGAAAAACGGGTAAAAGTAGTAGAAAAGACTATTGAAAACAGAATATAAATGTTATAGAATAAACCCAGAGTGTTAAAAAAAAAGACATACCAATAAACTGATTTAATGATATCAGAAAGAAACTAACGGGAACATTTAGGAAAGGCGGTAGCAACATGGCAGAGGCAAAAGGGAACAATAAAAAAATCATGTTGGATGAGATTGAAGACAGAATTCGTACCATTGGTGTACTTACAAGTGGTGGAGATGCCCCGGGAATGAATGCTGCAATTCGCGCAGTTGTAAGAACAGCGCTTTCAAAAGGATTGAAGGTACGTGGAATCAGAAGAGGATTTCATGGACTTTTGAAAGAAGAGATTATCGACTTATCTGCACGTGACGTATCAGATACTATTCAGCGCGGAGGAACAATTCTCCAGACAGCGCGTTGTCAGGCGATGCGTACAGAAGAAGGTCAGCAGAAAGCAGCTGCGATCTGTAAAAAATATGGAATTGATGGATTGGTTGTAATCGGTGGAGATGGATCTTTTGCCGGAGCACAGAAACTGGCAAATCTGGGAGTCAAGACAATTGGAATTCCGGGAACCATCGACCTTGATATTGCATGTACAGAATATACAATTGGATTTGATACAGCAGTAAATACTGCAATGGAAGCAATTGATAAGATTCGTGATACATCAACATCACATGAAAGATGTAGTATCATCGAGGTTATGGGCCGTGATGCCGGATATCTGGCATTGTGGTGTGGTATTGCAAACGGTGCAGAGCGTATTTTGATGCCGGAAGAGCGTGACTATGATGAGGAAGAACTCATTAAGGATATTCTTGAGAATAAGAAACGTGGTAAAAAGAACTACATTATTATTAATGCAGAAGGAATCGGTGATTCTCTGAATATGGCGAAGAGAATCGAGGAAGCAACCGGAATCGAGACAAGAGCGTCTATTATCGGTCATATGCAGCGTGGAGGAAGTCCTACATGTAAAGATCGTGTATACGCTTCTACGATGGGTGCAATGGCAGTGGAATTGTTGATGGAAGGTAAGACCAATCGCGTAGTAGGATATCAGCATGGTGAGTTTGTTGATTTTGATATCAATGAAGCTCTTTCTATGAAGAAAAATATTTCAGCATATCAGTATGAGATTGCAAAGATTCTTGCACTGTAATTATTTTGTATATAGTGAATAAGTATGATATAATGTATAAGCGTCTGTTTTTGCAGACGCTTATATCAGCATAAGGGAGAATTCCCACTTCTGAAAATGATGTGAATGATGAGAAAGAAAGGGAACATTAAGGATGGAAAATAAAAGGACGGCACCGATTGGAGTGTTTGATTCAGGAGTCGGTGGACTAACAGTCGTGCGGGAGATTATCCGACAGCTGCCGGATGAGAATATCGTATATTTCGGAGATACGGCGCGGGTTCCGTATGGAAGCAAGTCTAAAAATACCATTATTCGTTTTTCAGAGCAGATCATTCGTTTTCTGAAGACAAAGCAAGTGAAGGCAATTGTGATCGCGTGTAATACTGCCAGTGCGCTTGCATTGGACGCAGTGCGCGATGAATTTGATGTACCGATTTTGGGCGTGGTCATTCCGGGAGCAAGGGCGGCAGTAGACGCAACCACAAATGGAAAGGTTGGGGTTGTTGGCACTGAAGCGACGGTGCAAAGTGGTATGTATACAAAAGTAATTCAGGAAATGAATCCGGAAATTGAAGTGATTGAAAAGGCATGTCCATTATTTGTTCCATTGGTGGAAGAAGGTTTCAAGGAACATCATGTGACTCGGGAAGTGATCGATTATTATCTGGATTCCATGAAGAAGACAGACATTGACGCTATGATTCTGGGGTGTACACATTATCCGCTTTTGCGTTCGAAGATTCGCGCATATATGGGAGAAAAGATTCAGATTGTCAATCCGGCTTATGAGACATCTATGGATTTGCGGAAACTTTTAAAAGAAATGGATATGGAGAACGACGGTACAGTTACAGCAGCCAGCAGATATGAATTTTTTGTCAGTGATGCGGCGGAGAAGTTTCGGAAGTTTGCAAATACAGTCATGCCGTTTGACGTACCGGAAACCAATGTTGTGAATATAGAGGAATACTAAAAATGACGAAAGAGGTATTGGTGCATATTACCGGCCTGCATTTGGAAGCGGGTACGGATGTATCGGAAAATAAAGAAACAGAAACCATTGAGGTGGTTGTTCCGGGAAACTATTATTTAAAAAATGGGAAAAAATATATTTTGTACGAAGAAATTGAAGAAGACGGCAGAATTACAAAGAATCAGGTGAAAGTGTTTGAAGACGGTCATGTGGAAATACGCAAAAGCGGTGTACTGAATACCCAGATGATTTTTGAAACCGGAAAACGAAATCAGTCAAATTATCAGACGCCGTTCGGCGTGCTGCCGGTGGCGTTGGATACAAGAGTCATTGATGTGGCGGAAAGTGAGCACAAGTTCTGTGTGGAAATAGATTATAGTCTGGAAGTACAGGAAAAACCGGTATCAGACTGCAGAATTGAAATCTGTATTACAGAGAGATAGAGATACAGGTATCGTGTTTTGGTCTTGACAACCTGTCAAGTGAAACGTATGCTAATAATAGCAAAATCTTTTAGGAGGTAAAAGTTATGAGAATCATTGTAGCAAAAGATTATAAGGATATGAGCAGAAAGGCAGCAAATATTATTTCTGCACAGATTATTACAAAGCCAAATTGTGTACTGGGATTGGCAACAGGTTCTTCTCCGATTGGTACATATGATCAGTTGGTAGAATGGTATGAAAAAGGAGATTTGGATTTTTCACAGGTATCTTCTGTGAATCTTGACGAGTATCGTGGCTTGGATCACAATCACGATCAGAGCTATTACTATTTTATGCATGAGCATTTGTTTGACCGGGTAAATATCGATCCTGCAAATACAAACGTGCCGGATGGAACTGAACCGGATGCAGAAAAAGAGTGCAGAAGATATGAAGAACTGATTGCTTCTTATGGCGGTGTGGATTTGCAGCTCCTGGGTCTCGGACACAATGGACATATCGGATTCAATGAACCGGCACCGGCATTTGACAAAGAAACACACTGCGTAGATCTGACAGAGAGTACAATCGAAGCAAATAAGAGATTCTTTGCATCAGCAGATGATGTTCCGAGACAGGCATATACAATGGGAATCGGTACGATCATGAAAGCAAAGAAGATTCTGGTTGTTGTAAGTGGTGAAGACAAGGCTGAAATCGTAGCAAAAGCATTTTATGGGGATGTAACACCGGAAGTGCCGGCTTCTATTTTGCAGTTCCATCCAGATGTGACTGTTGTAGTAGATGAGGCAGCAGCATCCAAACTTCCAAGATAAGAGGGTATCGTATATGATTATTAAAAATATAAAGATTTTTGGCGAAGATAAGTGTTTTACTCCTGGTGCAATTGAGATTTGCGATGGGAAATTTACAGCAGTAGGAGAGCAGTTAGAAGCGGGTACGGATGAAATTATAGATGGTGAAGGCTGTTTTGCGATTCCGGGATTGGTAGATGTCCATTTTCATGGCTGTGTTGGCGATGATTTTTGTGATGCAACACCGGAAGCGGTCGCACATATTGCAGAACATGAGGCATCGATCGGTGTTACCTCTATCTGCCCGGCAACTATGACTCTCTCGGAAGAAGATCTGCATCGGATTATGAAAAACGGTGGAGACTATGAAGGTAAAAAGGGTGCGAAACTGGTCGGAATTAATATGGAGGGTCCATTTATCAGTTCTAAGAAAAAAGGCGCTCAGGCAGGCACACACATTCGTGCATGTGATGTAGCGTTATTCCATGAACTGCAGAAGGAAGCAAAAGGACTGATTAAAATTGTAGATATTGCGCCGGAAAATGATGGAGCAATGGAGTTTATTGATGCGGTGAAGGATGAAGTGGCAGTGTCAATTGCACACACGACAGCAGATTACAATACAGCATCAGAAGCGTTTGCACGAGGAGCACGTCACGTGACTCATTTGTACAATGCAATGCCACCGTTGAATCATAGAGATCCGGGCGTAATCGGAGCTGCAAGAGATGCAGAGCAGTGTCGTGTAGAATTGATTTGTGATGGTGTGCATATCCATCCGTCTGTTGTGCGTGCAACATTTGAGATGTTTGGTCCGGAGAGAGTGATCTTGATTAGTGACAGTATGCGTGCGACTGGTCTGACAGATGGTCAGTATACACTTGGCGGTCAGGATGTTTTTGTAAAAGGACCAAAAGCAACTTTGGCGGACGGAACAATTGCAGGTTCTGCAACAGATCTGATGGGATGTTTGAGAGTGGCAGTAAAGGAAATGGGAATTCCATTGGAAGATGCCATCGCTTGTGCAAGTGTGAATCCGGCAAAGGAAATCGGAATTTATGATACTTGCGGAAGTATTACTGTAGGAAAAGCAGCCGATCTGGTACTGCTGGATGAGGATCTGAATGTAAAAACAGTGTTCGTTGATGGGTGCAGACAGTAAGCGAAAACAGTGAGTTATAAAGAAAGTATAAACAATATTACCAAAAAATAAATTCCATGGTTGACTTCTGTTGTGGAATTTGTTATAGTTAGTGTAGTAATTGAAAAACGTTGGATTGTTACTGCACGGCAGGCAAAACCAGTTTTTATAGGCAAGGTGCATTCCGGGCTTATAAACACTGGTTTTTTTACCTTATTATGGGTCTGCCACCTGGCGAAAGGAAACAAGGATATTTATGGTAATTGATAAGATAATCAATAATAATATTGTTTCAGCCTTTGATGATACAGGTAAAGAAGTCGTGGTAATGGGGCGGGGGATTGGCTTTGGTAAAAAAGCCGGATGTGAGATTCAAAAGGATCAGATTGAAAAGGTTTTCCGGATAAAGAGTCAGACTCTTGCAGAGCAGTTTAAAGAACTGCTGGCAAATATGCCTCTGGAGCATGCCCGTATTTCGAATGATATTATTTCATATGCGGAAAGTGAATTAAAACTTCGACTGAATCAGAGTATATATGTGACTCTGACAGACCATATTAACTTTGCAATAGAACGACTGAGGATGAAGATTCGGTTGGAAAATGCATTGTTGTGGGAAATCAAGAGGTTCTATCCTCAAGAATACAGACTGGGACAATATGCGGTTGAGTTGATTGAAAAGAGACTCGGAGTCATACTTCCGGAAGATGAAGCCGGATTTATAGCGCTGCATTTTGTGAATGCAGAATACGGAACCGACATCCGGGATGCATTGAATTTTCCTAATCTGATGCAGACGATTTTAAAAATTGTAAAAGAAGAGCTGCAGATTGAATTCGATGAAGATTCCTTGCATTACGAGCGGTTTGTAACGCATGTCAAGTTTCTCTTGCAGCGTGTTTATCGCAAAGAATTGCTGCCGGATGAAGAGGAAGAACTGGCTGCGATGGTGCAGCGAAAGTATCATAGAGAGTATGTCTGCAGTAAAAAGATTGCAGAATATATAGAAAAAGAAACAGGTAGTAAAATTTCCGGAGAAGAGATGATGTATCTTGCAATTCATATCCGGAGAATTACAATGGCTGAAGATGCCGAAGACTAGGAGGAAGAAAAATGTTTGGACTTTTCAAAAAGAAAAAAACAGAGTACTTGCTGGGAGCGCCGGCGAAGGGAAAAGCTGTACCGTTGACAGAAGTCAATGATCCGACATTCAGTGAAGGAATGCTTGGACAGGGAGTTGCAGTGATTCCGTCAGAAGGTAAGATTTATGCTCCGATTGATGGTGAAGTTGGTATGGTATTTGATACATTGCACGCAGTAAGCCTTACAGCAGATTGCGGTGCAGAAGTTCTCATTCATGTAGGGCTGGATACAGTTAAGATGAATGGAGATGGTTTTGTTGGTCATGTTCAGGCCGGAGACAAAGTGAAAAAAGGTGATCTGTTGTTGGAAGTTGATCTGGAAAAAGTTAAAGCAGCAGGTTATGATACGATCACTCCGATGCTGATCTGCAACACAGATGATTATGCGTCTGTTGAGGGATTGTCAGGTAAGGATGTGGAACCGGGCGATGATGTGATCAAGATCACGCCACAGGCATAATGAATGTATTTTAACCGGCGGTAAAGCCGGATAAAATAAATAAAGGGATTAACAAATGTTGAGAGTTTAAGAAGGAGGTTCATTATGAAGTTTTTACAGAAATTAGGTAAAGCCCTGATGCTGCCAGTAGCAGTTCTTCCGATCTGTGGTATTCTGATGGGTATCGGTTACTTGCTTTGCCCA
>OMGQ01001937.1_pt1 | contig 10322 bp, 16 predicted proteins | sample 1646071 | NCBI WGS metagenome assembly OMGQ01 (sample SAMN05578585, study PRJEB25193) | human gut metagenome | biome: Human Microbiome; feature: human-associated habitat; material: feces | host: Homo sapiens | place: USA:Birmingham | reverse complement strand
GTAACCGATTTGATTAGCAAAGTAAGAGGGAAGTCATCCCTTGCAGCATTATCCGGGCAGACACCAATCCCTTTTAACGGATTGAAAGAATTTATTTTTTCCATGGAGAAAGAAATTGACATCGTAGCAGAAAACGGAAAGAAAACAGAAGGTGGAATTAAGGTAGAGCCAGTTAAAATCGTACCGATCAAATTTGAATATGGTGCACGAGTGTCCGATGAATTTCTATATGCGACAGAGGAAGAGCAGCTTGAGATTTTAGCGGCTTTTAACGATGGATTTGCGAAAAAGGTGGCAAAAGGATTGGATCTTGCGGCTTTCCACGGAATTAATCCAAGAACGGGAGCGGCATCAAACGTAGTGGGAACAAATCACTTTGACAGCAAAGTAACGCAGAAAGTGACTTATACAAAAGGTACGCCGGATGTGAACTTAGATGCTGCTATTGCAGCAGTGCAAGGAGCTGATGGAGATGTAACTGGAATGGCATTCTCTACTGCATTCGGAGCAGATATGGCAACAGTAAAAGAAAATGGAGTGCGTCAGTATCCGGAATTCCGATTTGGTGCATCTCCGAATAGTCTTGGAGGCATGGCAGTAAGTGTAAACAACACGGTTTACAATGCAACTGTAAAAGATCATGCGATTGTAGGAGATTTTCAGTCTGCATTTAAATGGGGATTCTCGAAAGAAATCCCGATAGAGATTATTAAGTACGGAGATCCGGATAACTCTGGAAAAGATTTAAAAGGATACAATCAAGTCTATATTCGCGCGGAAGTATATATTGGATGGGGAATCCTTGTACCGGAATACTTTTCAAGGGTGGTTGAAGGAGCATAATGCGGTACAGGAATAAAAGAACCGGAATTGTAATCGACATTGAAAGCAAATTGAGCGGCGGCGATTGGGAAGAGGTAAAAGCCTCTTCCAAATCACCGAGAAAAAAGGCTGGTGATCAGAATGGAACCATTTGCGACAATAAATGATGTGAAGGAACTTTGGCGAGAAATGACCGAAGAGGAAACAAAGAGAGCAGAGAAGCTGCTTAGTGTCGTATCTGACTGCCTGAGAGTTGAAGCGGATAAAGTAGGAAAAGATCTTGATGCAATGATTGAACAAAAGCCTTTTTTGAAAAGTGTGGCAAAATCGGTCACGGTGGATGTAGTTGCCAGGACACTTATGACTTCAACAGACTCGGAGCCGTTGGCGCAGGAGTCCCAGTCTGCACTTGGATACTCATGGTCCGGCACCTACCTTGTTCCCGGAGGAGGCTTGTTCATCAAAAAGTCAGAGTTATCAAGACTCGGACTGAGAAGACAAAGGATGGGAGTGATCGAGCTGTATGGCGAAGATACAAGGGATAACAGTTACATTAATCAATAAAATTGAAACAGGAAAAGACGGTTTTGGCCATCCTGTTTATAAAGAGAGCCGAGTGAATGTGGGAAACGTACTTGTTGCTCCGGCAGGAACAACAGAAATTGTAGATATGCTCAATCTGACAGGAAAAAAAGGAGTCTACAATCTAGCTATTCCGAAAGGAGATAATCATGTTTGGAAGGACCAGAAAGTCGAATTTTTTGGAGAACTTTGGCAGGTGATTGGGTTTCCGCAGGAGGGGATTGCCGATAACATCCCGCTTGCCTGGAATCAGAAATGGATGGTGGCACGCTATGAGTAAAATCGTATTAAACGGCAAAGGAATTGAAAAAATGATGAAGTCGCCGGAAATGATCGAGATATGTGAAGGACATGCAAACAATGCACTGGCAAAGCTTGGAGCCGGATACGAAGTCACAAGTATGGTGGGAAAGACTAGATGCAATGCGGAGATAGCAGCAGTTACCAAGAAAGCGAAAAGGGACAACATGGAAAATAACACGATATTGAAGGCGGTGGGTGGAAAATGATAGAGCAAATTGTACGTGATTATCTGATTAAAAAGACTAAAATTCCTGCATTTATGGAAAAAGAGCCTGATATGCCTAAGGAATATTTTCTGATTGAAAAAACCGGAAGTGGAAAAGACAATCACATCCGACAAGCAACCCTTGCGATTAAGTCGTACTCCACATCTCTGTATAAAGCAGCAGTTTTGAATGAAAAATTGAAGGAAGCAATGGAAAACATAATTGAAAGCAATGAAGTGAGCAGATGTAGCCTGAATAGCGATTATCCGTACTCAGACACGAGCCGGAAAGAGTATCGGTATCAGGCTGTTTTTGATATTACACATTTTTAAGGAGGAAAAAGATGGATGTTAAGAATGTAAGTACCGGTAAGCCGAAAATCGGAGGCGCAGTATACCGGGCACCATTAGGAAGTAAGCTGCCAACAGATGCGACAACAGCGTTGGATCTCGCGTTCAAAGAGCTTGGATATTGTTCGGACGATGGTCTTACAAACACAAATAGTCCAGAATCAGAGTCCCAAAAAGCATGGGGCGGGGACACGATTTTAAATATGCAGACAGCAAAACCGGATACGTTTAAACTCAAATTACTTGAGATTTTGAATGTTGAAGTTTTAAAAGCTGTATATGGAGAAAAGAATGTAACCGGCACATTGGATGAAGGAATCACTGTGAAAGCGAATAATACAGAATCAGAGCCTTGTGCTTGGGTTGTTGAGATGATCTTAAAAGGTGCACTAAAAAGGATCGTGGTCCCGAATGCGAGTATCTCAGAGTTGGGAGACATTGTATATAAGGATAATGAGGCGATTGGCTACGAAGTCACACTCACTGCCGTTCCGGACAGCGATGGGCAAACACACTACGAATATATCAAGAAAGAGGGAGCTTAATGATGATTACAGGAAAAATTACAAACGGATTTGAATTTGAAGTAGAAGAAGATCTCATGGATGATTACGAGTTTTTAGAAAATCTTTGTGAGATTGATAATGGAAATGCAAGCCTGATTCCGGCAGTAGCTACGCAGTTACTTGGAGTAGAACAGAAAAAAGCGCTGATGGAACACATCCGGGGAGAAAACGGAAGAGTATCATCGCAGAAAATGGGAGAAGCGATTGGAGAGATCCTTACCAGCTGTGGACAAGGAAAAAACTCCTGATCCTGGCACACATGATTAATACTGACGAGGATGCATTGATTTGCGACCTTGCAGAAACATATAAAATTTTTGATTATAGGTCGTTGCCGTGTAAAACGGTTGCGACCTTTTCTTGTGGGCTGGGAGATAACTCAAGAATCAAGATGAAATTGGCTGATACAAAGATTACGACAGAAGAAATGCTTTTATCGGCACTCGTAGATAATACAAAACTGCTTGCATGGCTAAATAGCCAAGATGGAGCGAATGGAGTAAATAGGCCGGAATCTCTTTTGGCGATCCTAACCGGACAAGCGGAGAAAAATGACAATGTAATGGCATTTGAATCCGGAGAAGACTTTAAGCGAGAGTGGGAAAGACGAGCGGGAGGAGCATAAATGGGAACAGAACTTGCAAAAGCTTATGTGCAAATCATACCGTCTGCCAGAGGAATAAAAGGAGAAATATCGAAACAGATCAGCCCGGAAGCAGATTCGGCAGGTAAGTCCTTCGGCGGCAGTATGGTCGGAGCAATCAAAGGTGTTATTGTGGCAGCCGGAATCGGAAAAGCAATATCTGCATCCATCAATGAGGGAGCTGCATTGCAGCAGAGTCTCGGCGGCATCGAAACACTCTTTAAAGACAGTGCTGACAAAGTAAAAGAGAATGCAGCTCAGGCATATAGGACAGCCGGTATGAGCGCAAATGAATACATGGAGATCACGACCAGTTTTGCTGCAAGCTTGCTAAGCAGTACCGCAAATGATACATCTAAGGCGGCAGACATTGCAGATATGGCGATGACTGACATGTCGGACAATGCCAATAAGATGGGAACCAGTATGGAACTCATTCAAAATGCATATCAGGGATTTGCGAAACAAAATTATACCATGTTGGACAATCTCAAACTTGGGTATGGCGGAACAAAGACCGAGATGGAGCGACTACTTGCAGATGCACAGAAGATTACAGGAGTCAAGTATGACATCAGCAACTTGTCGGACGTTTATTCGGCCATCCATGTCATACAAGGAGAGCTGGGGATCACAGGAACAACTGCAAAAGAGGCATCCACAACCTTTACTGGATCATTTCTGTCCATGAAGGCAGCTGCGAAGGATGTGATTGGAAATCTCACATTGGGAAATGACATACGAAAACCGTTGTTCAATCTGCAGGAAACGGTAAATACATTCTTTGTAGGAAATTTTATTCCGATGGTCGGAAATTTTATAAGGGGAATCCCAGCACTCATCGAGCAGGGAATGACGATGATGTCGCTGAATTTAAACTTATTTGCAAATAATGCAGATCAATTTGTACAGCAGGGAATCCAGCTTGTAACAGAACTGGTTACGGGAATTATCAGCGGACTACCGTTTTTGATCGAAGCTGGATGGAATCTGATTACCGCACTCGGGACAGCGCTATTAGAAACTGACTGGATGGCGGTGGCGCAAGGCTTGATCACAAATCTGCGCACAGGTTTAGACGATGCAGCAGGGCAAATACTTGGGACAGATGGAAATATAATCGGATCGGTAATCAATGCAATCGTTACGAATTTGCCGCGTGTTTTGGCAAAAGGAACCGAAATTATTACGAATGTCGTACAAGGGATTTTGTCCACGCTACCGGTATTGGTCGGTGCAACAGGAACGATGATCACGAGTTTCCTTGATAAGGTTGCAAAAATGCTCCCTTCTATTCTGAAATCTGGAGTCAATATCCTATCAAGTGTTGTGAATGGGATTTTATCAAATATGCCTGCACTGCTTTCGGCGACTGGCACGATGGTAACAAATTTTATTAACAAAATTTTGCAAATGTTGCCATCTGTACTGCAGAGCGGTGTACAAATGCTCTTAAATGTCGCAAACGGAATTATAAGCAACCTTCCGGGAATCGTTTCGTCTGCAGCACAGGTAATATCAAATTTTATCAACACAATAGGACAAAATTTGCCAGGTATCTTGCAAACTGGTATTACGATTTTGGGAAATTTGGCCTCAGGTATTGTACGGGCAATCCCGAATCTTATTGCACAAATTCCGCAGATTATCAGCAGCATTATAAGCGTATTTACAAATACAGACTGGTGGTCTGTCGGCGGCAATATTATAAGCGGTATCGCATCGGGATTGGCAGGAGCTGCAGGGCAATTATGGGATGCTGTAAAAGGTGTCCTTGGGAACTTTAAAGACCAGGTTCTTGCATTCTTCGGAATTCATTCTCCCTCTCGCTGGGGAATTTGGGTCGGAGAAATGATCGATAGGGGATTTGCAAAAGGAATCGAAACAAACCTCGGACCGATCAGAAGATCGGTGAGTCTGATGGAAGGAACCGTAACAAAGCCATTCGAATCTAATTTTGAGTACAACGGAAACATTGGACGATCCGGAGATACAACAATCAGAGAACTTTTGTATGCGATTTTAGCGCTTTTGGAGCTGATCGCAAATAAAGATCCGGAGATAAAAGTGTATCTGAAAGATAGAGAGGTAACAAGAGCATTAAAAGAAATGGGGGTTGTATTTGCATGATAAAATATAGGGCATCCAGTGGAAATGAATATAGCCTCTATGCGGAAAAAATGAGGGCAACAGAGGGAAGTTTCCATAAGTACTCTTGGAAACCAAACTCGAAGCAGGTGAAACTCGGAGAAATTTTAAAAGATTTTACGAAAGAAGCACAAAGCTACGATATTACGTTGCAATTTAGAGGAGAGCTGCCTGAAAGGAAAGCTCTCCTCGATAGGTTGCGAAATGACTTTGAAAACGATGTGGTAACAAAGAAGCCGGGGCGTATGTACTTTGGTGATTATTGGATTGATGGATATTGCGTAGAATCGGAAACAGGAGTATCGAAAATAAAAAACACTTGGTCGCAAAACGACATTATTTTTTACTGCCCGTATCCGTTTTGGTGCCGCGAAAAAAAGATCAGTTTCTATACATCCTCTCGGTCCATCATTGATGAGGGGACGAAAGAAGAAAACGACAATATTATCGATAACTCAGTATTGGATCCGGATTACAAGTATGATTATCCACGGAAATATCAGACGAGGTATCGCCCTGCTAAAAAACGTTATCTGAGAGACTATAAATATGACTATTATCACAATCATCAACTGGCTCGATTGGATAACGATCATTTTGCTGAAACGGATTTTAAGATGTTTATATATGGTCCATGCACGGAACCGAAAATTTGGATCGGTGATCATTTGTATCATGTCGTAGCGACCTTATATGATTCTGAGTATATTGTGATTGATAGTAGAGCACGAACCATCGTGAAATATGCAAGGAACGGCGTGCAGGAAAACCTTTTTAATAAAAGAGATAAAGAAAATTATATTTTCAAAAAAATTCCAAACGGAAAAAGTGCGGTAAAATGGAACGCAACATTTCCATTTGATGTAATACTTTTCCAAGAGAGGAGTGAGCCGCCTTGGAGCTACTGATCACAGATAAAGACTGGATAGAATTAGGATATTTTTCAGATACTGCAGAGGCTGATATTGAGGTTGGAGAATCCAACGATTTTGAATTAATACTACCGAAAATAATTGCAAAAAAATATGAAATTGCCGAAAAATGCATTGTATTTGTACCTGGAACGGAGTTCGGGGGACTGATCGAGGATACCGAAAGCATAACATCCGGAGAAAATATTACTTTTCGCGGAGGCGCATGGAGAAAATATTTAGAACAGTTGATTATAGAACCTCCAAGCGGGCAGGGTTATCTAACAGTATCCGGAGATGCCAATAGAATTTTGAAACAGGTACTAAACAAAGGGACGGGACTTCTTTTCGAGGTCCCGGATTATATTTCCGGAATAAACATCTCTAAACATCAATTCCGGTATATAGATGCTCTTACGGGATTGACGAATATGCTTGAGGAACAGAATGCAAGATTAGATATAAAAGCTATGCAAGGGGAAACCGGAGAGCCCTGCAGGATAGTGATACAGGCCGTTAAGCAGGAAAATTATCAAGAAGAATTGGAATACAATGGGGATGATAATATTGATGTCACAACGCGTGCGTGCAATGGCAGAATCAATCATTTGATCTGTTTGGGGAAAGGCGAACTTGCAAACCGAATAGTAGTGCATTTATACGCACAATTAGATGGAACTGTCGGAACAAAGCAATATTACAAAGGAACAGAAGAGCGCACTGCGATATACGACTATTCATCTGGGGAAAAAGAGGATTTAGTAAAAGAAGGTACAAAAAAACTGAAAGAGCTAATGAATTACAAAGAAGCAAAGATGACAATTTCTGCCGCGGATCTTGAAATTGGCGATATTGTTTCTGCCAGGGACCGCGAGACAGGAATACTTTTGAGCAGGCCGGTGGCAAGGAAAATACTGCGTTGTGAAAGCGGAGAAATGAGTGTTGAATATAAGTTGAAAGGAGAGCAATAACATGGCTTTGGAATTAGTAACAGGGTACTGGGGCATGGAGCACGTTACAGCAGAGCAGGATGCGGACTTAAATGCCGGAATCATCGGCTCGGGTAATTATGTCCTAAACATCGGAGAGAAGATGCGCGCAGAGGCGGTATCTGCGAATCAAGTGCGTATTTTTGACGGTGTATTTATGGCATACGGTAGACAATGTATTTTAGGAGACGGAGAATACGAAGATGTAACAATCGAAAATGGTACACCGGGATTACTCCGAAACGATATGATCGTTGTGAAATATAAGAAAGACGAAGAATCCGGAAAGGAAAATGCGAAATTTGTGGTGCTTAAAGGAGAGACTGGAAGTGTTGGAAAAGATCCAGTGCCGAATAGACAGGACATCCGATCGGGAGCGTTCGAGTCGGAAGTGCCGATGTATCGAGTGAAGATTAATGGACTTGCGATTGAGAAGATAGAGCCACTGTATAGCATCCCTATGACAAATGATGATTTGTCGAATAGAGTTTCGGAACTTGATTATAAAAGAAGTAATATTTCTACTGAATCATCCGTAGAAGTAAATTCTAATCACAATGTTGTTTATAAATCAGGCAAGATTGTTTATTACAAATTGCAGCTTACTGCCAAAAAGAAAATTGAATCCGGTAATAAAATCGCACAATTTCCAAATTTTGCACTTCCAAGCGAAAATGTTCCGTTTTTCACCATTGCCTTAACTGGGAGTGACTCATCACGAGTAGTAGGAAATGTGCGAACAACAGGAGAAGTAATTGTTTACGACACCATTCCGCTAAATGCCAATGTTGTCATATCGGGGACATATATAACAAATAATTAGTAATTTACATTACCTCATATACGGTCATGCGCGTCCATTGGGTATCTTTAAATGTAACAGTTAATTTGCCGTCATTTATTTCCCGGCTAACCACGTCACTCTCTGCACCTATTACTGTTTTAACCCATTCGTTTGTCCGTATGAATAGTAAATAAGCATATGGAGGATATGCGTTTTCCCTGCCGTTCAATCTACGGAAAAGTACAAGATACATGTGGTCTTTGCGCATACTCTTTTTCATGGTCAATGATTTGCTGCCTTCTTCTGGGGAAATCACATCGTCCCAGAAAGCAAATTTGCCTAGCGCAGACGACATGTTTTTTACTTTTGTATCTAAATCAGATGTTTTCTTTGACAAATCATCATTTTTTATATAAATCGAAAGGAGATGATAACATGAAACTATTATTTGCAGACGGACAGACATTGCAAGTACAAGCAATCTCAGAAGCAGAAGGGAAACTGCATGTAAGTGTCTTAAACAACTGCTATGAGCAGTTAAAACACCTTTTTACAGATCCGATTACGACAGCAAGAATAGAAGTTGAAAACAATCATGGGGAAATCGAAGAGATATTCGAAAATTACACTATATTTTCGTACATCCGTGAAAATGCAGGAAAGATTTTTGAGATAGAGATGGAACAGCAGGGAAAAGATACCAAAACTCGCCTTGCAGAAGCAGAAAAGAGAGCGGAACAAGCAGAAAAGGAACTTACCGCAACACAGTTAGCGCTGTGTGAAGTATACGAGATGATAGGACAGATGCAGGCATTGCTTAAGCCCGGGGAGGTGGATGGCAATGCTTAAATTTTTACTATTTTTAATGCGGAAGGAGGTGGGAGATATGGCAGTAGTTTACGCAACATTAATCATTAAAGGAGTAAAAACCATCGATGATGTACCAGAAATAATTTTGGAGCAGGTGAAACAGGTTTTGAAAAAGTTAGAGGTCGAAATCTAGGAGAGTGAGGAAATGAAGAAAATGAATTATGCAGAACCGATTATTGATGCATATAATGCTATTGCAGGGACGGTAATTGCCGTCCTATCGTACATTTTAGGAGACCATTGGATTCTCTTTTTAGCATTCCTACTATTAAACGTAGCGGATTGGCTTACTGGATGGATGAAGAGCAGGATTGCCGGAAAAGAAAACTCTGCGAAAGGATGGCAGGGGGTACTTAAGAAGCTTGGATACTGGGTAATGATTATGGTAGGATTCGGAGCAAGCGCAATCTTTATCGAGATAGGTGTTGTGATTGGGGTAGACCTGCAGATCACGACATTGCTTGGTTGGTTTGTACTGGCAAGCCTGTTAATTAATGAGATCCGCTCTATTGTGGAGAATTTTGTGGAAGCCGGATATGATGTACCAAAAGTTTTGGTCAAAGGGTTAGAAGTAGCAGATAAGGTAGTAAATAAAGATTCTGAGGACGAGTGATCGTCCTCTTTTCGTAAAAAGAAGGAAGGAGAAAGAATATGGCACATTTATTTGTAATCGCAGGACATGGAGCAGGAGATCCAGGAGCATGTGCAAACGGTTTTAGCGAGGCGGAAAGAGTAAGAGCATTGGCTACTAGAGTAAAAGCTATCGGTGGAGACAATGTAACTCTCGGAGATTTTAACATGAATTATTATCAGAGTAATGGTATTGCAACGCTTAATATTCCAGCCGACTGGCAGATTGTAGAATTACATATGGATAGTGGTGTTGAAACTGCACGAGGAGCACATATCGTAATTAAAGGTGGATTTGATCCGGATAGTTTTGATACGGCATTGGCGAATAATTTAGCAGCTATCTTTCCAGGCAGAGCATCCAAGATTGTCGGACGGAATGATTTGCAGAATGTAAATGTCGCAGCTAACAGAGGTTATGGATATAGATTAGCTGAATGTGGATTCATTTCCAATATTGAAGATTTAACTTTTTTTAATAACAGACTTGATGAGATTGCCAGGGCAATTTTAGGAGC
>OMGQ01001933.1_pt1 | contig 10329 bp, 7 predicted proteins | sample 1646071 | NCBI WGS metagenome assembly OMGQ01 (sample SAMN05578585, study PRJEB25193) | human gut metagenome | biome: Human Microbiome; feature: human-associated habitat; material: feces | host: Homo sapiens | place: USA:Birmingham | reverse complement strand
GTAAACGCTCTGCCGCGGCTCGATGCTGCCCGAAAAAACGCGCACATGCGCGAGCTTGCCGAGGCCCTTGTCGTGCTCCACGCGGAACACGCGGGCCAGAAATTCTCCGTCCGCCTGCGGCGCTTCGGGCACGCAGGCGCAGAGAAAATCGAGCAGCTCGCGGCAGCCCGCGCCCGTTTTCGAGGAGCCGCAGAGCACCGGCACCGCGCCGTTTTCCACCGCGGCGCGCACCGTCTGTGGAAAATCCACAGCCCCGCCCGCGAGATAGCGCTCGAGCAGCGCCTCGTCCTCCGCGAGCACCACCGCGTTTTCGAGGCAGTCCGCCGCCCGCATCGGCGCGGCCTCCGGCGACCCTTCATGCTCGGGACGGTTCACGACGAGCAGCGTGCGGTCCGCAAGCAGATCGGAAAGCGCCGCGCAGGCCGCCTCGAAATCGCTGCCCACGCGGTCGAGCTTGTTGACAAACGCCACGCACGGCAGCTTCAAGCGCTGCACGGCGCCGAGCAAAACCTCGGTCTGCGCCTGCACGCCTTCGACGGCGGAGATGACGAGCACCGCGCAGTCGAGCACCGAAAGCGCCCGCTCCACCTCGCTGATGAAATCGGCGTGACCGGGCGTGTCGATCAGATTGACGACGGCCGTCTCCGTCTCGAGCACGGCGTCCGCCGTTTTGACCGAGATGCCGCGCGTCCTCTCGACCGCCAGCGTATCGGTCTGCGCGGTGCCGAGGTCGACCGCCCCGGCCGATCGGAGCGCACCGCCGTAAAACAGAAGCTGTTCCGTCAAGCTCGTCTTGCCCGCGTCCACGTGCGCGAGAACGCCGATGTTGATTTTTCTTTTCATGCCCTTGCCCCCCTACTGCGCGCCGCTCGATGCCTCAAAAAGCCGCGCCTGCCGCCCGCCGCCGGCGCTTTCCGCCGCGCATATTAAGCCTATCTGTATCATACAGGAACGCGGCGGTTTTTTCAAGCCTTCCGCAGACGGTGCAAAACCGCCCCCGAAATTTTACTGTTTACACCGAGCCCTTTATATGCTATGATTAAAAAATATACATGCCGGGCGGCAGACAGCCGCGGCAAATTTTTTGTAGGAAAGAAAGGTTATTTTTTCTCAAATGGACAGTCACAGTACAGGGTTAATCGTCACCATCATCATTATGATCATCTTGTCGGCGTATTTTTCCGCGACGGAGACGGCGTTCTCCTCTCTGAACCGCATCCGCATCAAGAACCTTGCGGAAAGCGGCAACCGGCGCGCGAAGCTCGCCTACCGCCTCGCCGGAAACTACGACGAGCTGATCTCCTCCGTACTCGTAGGCAACAACATCGTCAACATCACGGCCTCGTCCGTCGCCACGGTTCTGTTCATCCAGATGCTCGGCGGCAGCGCCGGCCCCACGGCCTCTACCGTAGCCATGACGATCATCATCCTGATCTTCGGTGAGGTCACGCCGAAAAGCATCGCCAAGGAATCGCCTGAGGCGTTCGCGATGTTTTCCGCGCCGATCATCAACGTGCTCATTTATGTGTTCAAGCCCATCAATTTCCTGCTCGTCGGCATCAAAAAGCTGGTTTCCCGCTTCATCAAGGTCTCCGACGACCGCACGATCTCGGAAAGCGAGCTGCTCACGATCGTCGAGGAGGCCGAGCAGGAGGGCGGCATCAACGCCAATGAAAGCACGCTGATCCACAACGTCATCGAGTTCGACGATCTGGAGGCGATCGACATCTTCACGCCCCGCGTCGATGTGGAGGCGATCCCCGCAGACAGCGATGTGGAGGATATTGCGCAGCTGTTCATTCAGACGGGCTTTTCCCGCCTGCCCGTCTATGAGGAATCGATCGACAATATCATCGGCCTGATCAATGAAAAGGACTTCCACAACTACGTGGTGCGCGGCGGCGCGGCACTCGAGAGCATTGTCAAGCCCGTCGAATTCATCCCGCCGTCGATGAAGATCTCCGTCCTTTTGAAGCTGCTCCAGAAAAACAAGTCGCACCTCGCGGTCATCGTCGACGAATTCGGCGGCACCGAGGGTATCGTGACGCTTGAGGACATCATCGAGGAGCTGGTCGGCGAAATCTGGGATGAGCACGACCGGGTGGTCGAATCGTTCCGAAAGCTCAGCGAGAACGTGTACCTCGTGGACTGCTCGACCGACCTCGACGAGATGTTCGCCTTCTTCGGCATCAAGGCGGAAACCGAGGCCTCCACAATCAACGGCTGGGTGATCGAGCAGCTCGACCGCATCCCGGAAAAGGGCGACAGCTTCGATTTCGAAAACCTGCACGTCGCCGTGGAGGAGACGGAGTACCAGCGCACCACGCGCGTGCGCATCACCGTCACGCCGAAGCCCGAGGCGCCGGCAGAGGAAGGCTGAGCCGCTTCTCCCGCCGCGCGCGAATGCAAGTAAAAACATAAACGGCGCTTTTTGAAAGCGCAGGCCCGCCGCCCCGGTTCTTCCCGGTGCGGCGGGCTCTTTTTTGTTTATTCTCCCGGCCTGTGCTTTTCGATGAAAGAGACGCGGGCGGGGCGGCGGGTGCGCTCGCTCTGCACGTCGTTTGCGGAAAAGTGCATGTACTCGCCGTCGCCGGCCGGGCGCCATTCCGGCAGGCCGGGGCCGTTCGGGTCGCCGCGGCGGACAAAATTCACCCAATAGCGGCCCATCTGCGCCGAAAGCGCATACTGCGGCCGCCCCTTTTTGACGTCCATCGCGCCGCCCTCCACCGTACTGCTGCCGAGCACGTCGAGCGTGCCGAACACATAAAACAGCTCCGCCGAGTGCGTCGCGCCGACGAAGGTGCCGTCCTGCAGCAAGATCGGCTCCGTAAAGTAATACTGGTAGACCGGGCAGGGGTGGACGCGGCTCAGAGTGCGCAGCACGTGGCGGATATTGACGAACGCGAAATCGCGCTGCACATCGAGCGCCGCCCTGCGGAAATTCTCCGGCGTAAAATTATAGAGCGCGCAGAACTCGCCGTAGTCCGCGCCGAAATACCGCTTCGCGTCGGCCTCAAACGATTCGAAGGTTTCACCGTTCACCGGGGCGAACAGCCCCTCGTCCGCATTGGAGCCGATCAGAACGGGCACCTGCCCGATGCGCCCCGTAAGAAACGCGCTGTACGGGTCCTCGCGCAGCACATAGCTGTCCACAACGGGCCGGAGACGCAGCGCGCCCGGCTCCGGCCTTGTCGCGGCCAAAATGTCCTCCACCGGCTTTGCGCGCATCTCCTCTATCGACGCGCAGCCCAGCTTTTTCTGTATCTCAAGGCCGTGTGCCTCCGCCTCGGCTTTCGTCCGCGCGCCGGGGCGCGGGCCGCCGCTTTGCAGCACAGCCGCGCTGTACAGGCCGGCGGTCAGCGGCGAGGCGAGCAACGCCGCGACGCTCATCGCGCCCGCAGACTGCCCGGCGATCGCGATGCGGTTCGGGTCGCCGCCGAACGCGCGGATGTTCCTTTTCACCCAGCGCAGCGCCGCGATCTGGTCGAGCAGACCGTAGTTGCCGCACGCGCCGTTTTCATCCTCCGCCGTCAGCGCCGGGTGCGCCAGAAAGCCCAGCGCGCCGAGGCGGTAGTTGATCGTGACGAGAATCTCCCCCTGCTCGACGAGCGGCAGCCCCTGATACAGCGGCTCGTCGCCGAGGCCGCCCTGAAAGCCGCCGCCGTGAATCCAGAAATGCACCGGCAGGTCCTCGCCCGCGGCGTTTGCCGGCGTCCAGATGTTCAGGTACAGGCAGTCCTCGCTCTGCGGATGGTTTAAAAACGCATCCATCCCGACGAACCCGCCGTTCTGCACACACATATTTCCAAACCGCGTGCAGTCCCGCACGCCCTCCCAAGCAGGGGCGGGCTTGGGCGCGCGCCAGCGCAGCGCCCCCACCGGCGGCGCCGCGTAGGGGATGCCGCAGAACGCCGTGATGCCGTTTTGCTCCGCGCCGGAAACCGCGCCGCCCGCAGTTTTCACAATGCCAATCGCCATGATAATCACCATTCCTTATTTTTTGTGCCGGTCGGCAAAGCCGATTGCCGCTTTGCTCGTCGCGGCAAAGGCTCAAATCGTGTGTGAAAAAGTATTTTTCACGCTGCCTCTCCTTTATGCCCCTTTTTCTCTATTATAAACCGCAGCCGCCGCGCGCGCCAGAGCAAAAACCGTAAATCTTAAGAAATTTTTCAACTTTTTTGCAACTTTCATGTAATACTTTTTCTGGACTTTTTCCGCATTAAGCCTTATACTTAACTAGAGGGTATATTTTGTGGAAAACAGTCGTTTTCCGCCTATTCATGAAGGAGAGGGTTCGTAAAAAATGTTAAAATTACGTCTGTTGCTGCGACGAATCCGCAGCTTCAGCTTTGGCCGCATGCTCGTCTATGTGCGCGAAGTGAAAAAAGAAACCAGAACACCATCCCTTTTGATCGTGCTCGACATGCTCCTGTGCATCGTCCTGTACAATGTCGGCTTTTTCGATTACCATATTTTCGGCTTCGTGCACATCCGCCGGCACCGCGACCGCAGGACCTTTTTCACCATGCGCGACAACTGGCGGCTGTGCCGGCTTGTGAACGCCCCAAAGGACGCCGAGATCTTTCAGGACAAGATCCGGTTCTGCAATACGTTTTCGCAGTTTCTCGGGCGCGAATACCTCGACCTGCACCATGCCGACGACAAGGCGCTCGACGCCTTTCTGCACCGCCATCCCGTCGTCTTTCTGAAAGCGCCCGGCGGCTTTGGCGGTCTGGAGGTCGAGCGCTTCGACGCCGGCACGTCCGAAAACTCGCCGAGCGCACGCGCGCTTTACAATGACTGTATCGGCCGCGGGCTCTACCTCGTGGAGGAGGGGCTCGCGCAGCACAAGGAGATGTGCGCCGTGTACCCGGGCTCGATCAACACGGTCCGCATCGTCACCCTGACGGACGAAAAGGGCGAACCGCACCCGCTTTACGCCTTTCTGCGCACGGGCCGCGGCGGCGCGTGCGTTGACAACACGACGAGCGGCGGCCTTTCCGCCCTGATCTGTGCGGACGGCGTGATCCGCCGGCCGGCGCTCTCCGACAAAACCGGTGAGTATTTCGACGCGCACCCCGATACCGGGCACAGCTTCATCGGGTTCCGCATCCCGTACTACAACGAGGCTGTCCGGCTGTGCAAGCGCGCCGCGCAGGTGCGCCCGGGCATGCGCTATGTCGGCTGGGACGTCGCCATAACGCCGAACGGCCCCGTGCTCGTGGAGGGCAATGACCTGCCCGCCTACGACGGCCAGATCTACCACCAGCAGGAGCACCCCGGCCGCGGCCTAAAGCCCGCCATTCAGGCGATCGTGCCGCAGCTTTAAGAAAACAGAAACCGCCCGCCGCGAGGAAAATCCCCGCGGCGGGCGGTTCGTTTTTGCACGCAAATCAAAATGCGCTGCGCTTATCCGGTCTTCCGCTTCCCCTTTTCGGGAGCCATTACGGCAGCGCCTTCCCGGCCGCCAGATAGAGGCCGTACCATTCCTGCCGCGTGAGCGTGACTGCACCGGCCCCGCAGATCCCCTCCAGACGCCGGGCGTTCGTCGTCCCCACGACGGCCTGTATTTTCGCCGGATGGCGGAGAAGCCACGCAACGGCGACGGCATTCGGCGTCACACCGTATTTTTCCGCAAGCGCGTTGATTTCGGCATTGAGCGCCGGGAATTTTTCGTTCCCGAGGAACGTCCCCTGAAACATGCCGTATTGGAAAGGCGACCACGCCTGCACGGTCATTTTGTGCAGCATGCAGTAGTTGAGGATGTCTCCGCCGCGGTCCGCCGCCCGGTCGTTCTCGATATTCACATTGAGCCCGGCATCGATGAGCGGGCAGTGCGCAACGCTCATTTGCAGCTGGTCGATCAGCAGCTTTTCACCCAGAGCCTGCTCCAGCAGCTCAATCTGGCCCGGATTGTGGTTGCTGACGCCGAAATACCGCACCTTTCCGCTTTCCCGCAGCGCGCGGAAGGCCTCCGCCACCTCCTCCGGCTCCGCGAGGGCATCCGGGCGGTGCAGCAGCAGGACATCCAGATAATCCGTGTGCAGCCGCTTGAGACTGCCCTCCACCGATTTCAAAATATGCGCCTTCGAGCAGTCGTAGGCCACGCCGGGCAAAATCGAGCATTTGGACTGAATGAGGACTTTTTCCCGCAGAGACGGCTGCATGGGCAGAGCCCGTGCGAAAAGGCGCTCCGATTCTCCGCCGCCGTAAATATCCGCATGGTCGAAGAAGTTCACGCCGTTTTCCAGCGCCGTTTGCAGGAGGGTATTCGCCGCCTTTTCATCGAGCGCGCCGATGCGCATGCAGCCCAGCGCGACAGCTGGCGCACGAAGCACGCCGCCAATCAAAATTTCTTTCACCGCCGCTGCCCCCTTTTAAGCCTGCTCCGCCGCTTCCACGGCCGCCCGCAGGCGGGCCCAATCGATAGAAGCGGGAACCGTACAGTCTGCGCCCAGCATAAAGCCGCGCTTTCCCATGCTGCGGATGATCCGCTCCGTCTCCGCGCGGATCTCTTCAAGGCTGCCCTCGATGAGAACGCCGTGGTTGTCCAGACCGCCCAGAATCGGCTTTTGAAACACCGCCCTGCCCGCTTCAAGGGACAGATCCGTGCGGTGAACGTCCCAGTTAAACAGATCGCCGGGATACCCCGCATAGCGGCGCGGGGAGGACTGGAAGCCGAATTCCGCCTCACCGCAGATGTGGACGATGTTGTACTTCTCCGCAAATTCCTTCGTGACGCCCAGCACAGCCAGATCCGAGGGCTTGACCAGCTTCTCCCAAGTCTCGCCGTCAAACCGCTGCGGCTCGCTGAACTGGCCGGAATAATAGATTCCGCTGCTGCCAAGCTCCAGATAATCCCGGGTCCACGTCTGCAGGGTATCGGCGAGGATCTTCACGCCCTCCAGCACGGAATCGGGATCTTCCCTGCAATGCGCCATGAACTGCTGATCCGTGCCGCCCGCGCAGAGATACGTGAACGAGGCAATTTTGAAGGGGCTCCATACCGTGGGGAACACCATTGCCTCGCCGCCGGCCTTTTCGAGGATCCGCCCGATCAGCTCGGTCATGCCGCGGTAGTGGGCGCAGTCCTTTCCCGGCAGGCGGATTTTCCGCCAGTCGGAGGGCTTCGTGATCTGAATGCCCTGCGTAAAAAACCGGCCGAAATTGTCGTCCATCACCTTGATGATGTCCGCGCCCGTTTTCCGGCACAGATCCACGTGCGCCTGCGCCCTTTCCTCCGCCGGCATTTCCCCCGGGTAGTGAAACCAAAAGCCGGCGGGAACGCGGTCCGGCTCCCGGTTTTCGAAAACTGCCTTCATTCTTTCTGTTTTGTTCATACAGCTCGCTCCTTTTCGTTTTGCTTTTTCAGCAGCATCTCGAGAATCACCCGGTTTGTGCCGCGCATTCCCAATGTGCCGAGATCGCCCAAATTCTTCAGTGTGGCCTCCACATCCTGCTCCACAATGCCGTCGTGCCCGCCGGCGCCGCGGTTCATGCACGCCATGGCCGCCGCACGCATCGCCGCGCTCACCGACGTGGCGATTTTCAGCGCGCAGCCCGGCTTTGCCCCGTCGCAGATCATGCCGGAAATATCCGCCGTCATCGTCTTGATCCCAAGTTCCGCCTGCTCCAGCGTGCCGCCGTACAGGTAAACCACGGCCGCGGTCACACCGATCGCCGCCGCGATGGAGCAGCCGCACAGCACGGAGAGCTTCCCCAAAAACGCCTTGGCATGCACCGTAACCAAAATGCTCAGCGCCAGCGCCCTGCGCTTTTTTTCCCGAAACGCCTGCGGCCCCTGCTCTGCCACCACGATGACCGGCAGGGTCGCGGTCAGCCCTTGATTGCCGCTGCCCGCCACGCTCATCACCGGCTTTTCACAGCCGGACATCCGCGCGTCCGCCGCAGCCGCGGCGACCGCGGCCGCCCGGCCGGCAAGGTCCGCCCCCAGCAGCTCGTTCCACGCCCCGCTGAGGAGGCTGCGCCCCACCTGCAGGCCGTAGCTGCCCGTGAGCCCCTCCTCGGCAGCCGCCTTGTTCAGGGCGGCTACCTCCTCCAGAAAGCACAGCTCTTCCTCCTCGGTTTCCTGAATAAAGGCCCAGATCTCCGCGATCGTCATCGCCTCGGCAGAGGCCGCCGTCCGCTCGCTTTCAAGCGCGGTTTCCGCCAAGGGAACGGCGCGCCCATCCCTCAGCAGACTGGAAAAATGGCTGTGGCTTCCGGATATGACCGCTTCTCCCCGGTGCACGCCGCATTCCGCCACCGCCCGCAGATATACCTTTTCGCGGGTCTCCGCCTTGGAGACCGTTATGCGGCCCTGCGCTGCCAGCGCTTCCGCAAGGCTTTTCTGTGCGGCTGTGAGGCCCTCCAAAACCAAAAGCCCCTTTTCCGGCGCCGCCGCGGCGGCGCCTAAAGCGCAGGCCGCTTCCAGCCCCGCCGCATCCGTGCCGGGAATGCCGACGTTCATGGCGTTTTTCAGGATGTACTCGCTGGCCTCCAGCGTTATGCGCTGCGGCGCGCCCGGCAAAACGGAGGCCGCGCCCGCCGCACAAAGGGCGGCCGCCACCGGCTCCGTACACCCGAGCGCCGGTGAAATCTCCTGCCGGATCACCCGGAGCAGCCTTTCTCTGTCCTTCTGTTTCAACCTTGTCCCTCCCAATGGAAATAAAAGCTCCTGCCGTTTTACCGCGGATCCTTCGAAACGGCCGGGAGCGGGCGCGCATGCCCTTGGCGCCGCTGCCCCGCCGCTCGATCCGCGCGCTATTCTTTAATGGAGCCGATCATCACGCCCGTGACAAAATACTTCTGTACGAACGGGTAGATGCAGAGGATCGGCAGCGTCGCCACCACGATCGAGCAGTAACGCATCAGCACTTTGTAGAGCTCCATCTGCTGGTTTGCCATATCCCCGGTGATCCGATCCGCCTTGATCGTGGTCAGGTTGATCAGAATATCGCGCAGCACCATTTGCAGCGGGTATTTGCTCTCGTCATTCAAATAGAGCAGCGCCGAGAACCACTCGTTCCATTTTCCCACCGCTATGAAGAGGATGATCACGGCGAACGTCGCCTTGCACAGAGGCAGAATGATGCGCAGCAGAACCGTCATCTCGCCCGCGCCGTCCATTCGGGCGGATTCCTCCAAGCTGTCCGGAATCTGGGCGATCGAGGTTTTCATGATGATGATGTTGAACACGCTCATGGCGCCCGGCAGCAGCATGGCCGCGTATGTATCGATGAGCCCCAGCTTTTGAACCACGAGATAGGTGGGGATCATGCCGCCGTTGAACAGCATGGTAAAGGTGATAAAGCCCGAGATAACATTGCGGTAGCGGAACCGCTTGCGGGAGAGAACGTAGCCGGCCAGCAGCACCAGTATGCAGGAGATCAGGCACTGCGCCGCTACGTAGCCGATCGTGTGGGCATAGCCCCTCCATATCTTCGGGTATTTCCCCAGATACAGGTATCCGTTCATCGAGGGCTTGCCCAGCGGCCAGAGGATGACGCCGGAATGCGCCTCCACCATACCCGGGTCGCTGATCGATGCGATGACCACATGCCAAAGGGGAATAATACAGCAAAGCGCGATGACGACCATGACGCAGACGTTGCATACGCTGAACAGGATTCTTCCCGGCGTCCGTTTTCCAACCATAGATACTCCCCCTTAAAACAGGCTTGTTTCTGTGTATTTCTTACACAGGAAGTTTGCGGAAACCAAAAATACGGTATTGACCACGGAGTTGAACAGCCCCACCGCCGTGCTGAAGCCGTAATCGTACGTTTCAAAGCCGTTGCGGTAGACATATGTGCTGATCACATCCGCCGTCTCATACGTCGCCGGAGAATACAGCAGGAGCACCTTTTCGGAGCCTACCGACAGCATCGTCCCCATTTTCATGATGAACATGATTACGATCGTGCTGGAGATTGACGGCAGCGTCACATGGATAGTCTGCTTCCACCGCCCCGCGCCGTCGATGCGCGCCGCCTCGTACAGGTCCTGATTCACGCCGGATAAGGCCGCTAAATAGATAATACTGCCGTATCCAAGCCCCTGCCAGATGCTGGACACCGTGTAGATCGTGCGGAAATAATCCTTGTTGCCGAGCAGGTTCTGGGCCCTGCCGCCCGTTATGAGCGCAACCGCTTCAGAAATCAGGCCGCCGCTCTGCGTGAAATCGACGATGATGCCGCACATGACCACCATGGAGACGAAATACGGCATATAGCTGATGGTCTGAATCGTCCTGCGAAAGGCACGGCTGTGAATTTCATTGAGCAGCAGCGCGAAGAGGATCGGCGCCGGGAAATTGAAGATCAGGTC
>OMGQ01001928.1_pt1 | contig 10355 bp, 9 predicted proteins | sample 1646071 | NCBI WGS metagenome assembly OMGQ01 (sample SAMN05578585, study PRJEB25193) | human gut metagenome | biome: Human Microbiome; feature: human-associated habitat; material: feces | host: Homo sapiens | place: USA:Birmingham | reverse complement strand
CAGAACTACGTGAAGCTTACCGACGAAGAGGACATCAAGAACATGGAGAAGCTTTTGGAGTTCCTGGAGGATAACGATGACGTGCAGAACGTCTACCACAACTGGGAGCAGGACTAATGATTTCCGGCCCTAAAATTTCATGATTGCAGCTGGAAATATTTGAAAGTACCCGGAGATAAGTTTTTGGCTGTAATATACAAATTTTTCTTGCCATGACATAATGTGAAAGATCCCCCGCCTGTTTTGAGAGCAGGCGGGGGATCTTTTCTTTTGGTTTTATGATGTTTTGTCACTCGAGATCTTGATTTTAGACAATCTTAAAGAAAAGGCTTCCGAGGGCAAATTTGACGCTTATACCGAAGCGCTGTAATGCGTTCAGCAATATATCGCTCATTCATTGGATCACCTCTGAAAATAGATGATGCCTGAATTTTGTTTTGTGAACTCCGATTTTGGAAGTGGTTCAGGATGAGGATAAACTTCTAAAACTTGTCTTTTCATACTATAACTAGTATAATAGTTTAAAATAAAACATTCCACACCGGACAGTCATATCCAGAAACTCCCGCTCATTTGCGTGCGCCCATCTCTGGGCAGAGGCGGGAGGGTCGGAAAGAAACATGATCCTTCAAAAAAGAGTTGGGAATTCAGAAAAATTTCTTCCGATGTAAAACCGAAAGAACTGTTGGTGTGTCTGAAAGAATAGAACGGCTCAAATAAATAGAACATCTGATTTTACCAAAGGAGAGAGAAAAATTGAGAGAACAGGAAGAGAACCTGTGAATCGTGAACGACGTGATCCCGACCTTGAAGCAAGAGCGACAGCCTGTACACAGAGGTGGCGTCCAGCCAAGAGCATTTGAGCCAAATGCAGGCGGAACTGGATGCGAACAGGGCAAAAAAGGGTGGAGAAAGGGGGCGTTTGTAGGCGGCGGTGAATTCCGGTGTGGCGGCCACATTCTCCGTTTTGACCTTTGCCTCTTCCCGCCGATATTGGCCCCGCTGCTTCACCGGGAAAAATTATTGCTAAAAATTTTCACACATATAAAACCGGAACCCATCTCCCCGTGTCCATATCAGCAGAGGGGTAAATTTTCAGGATGGGAGTGGTTGGGTTGACATTTTACCAGTGGCTGCGCCAAATTTTACAAAAAGAGGCGAACCGCCTTGCCCCCTGCGGAGCAATCACAAAAAAGTGTTGGAGTGTGTAGAAAAACATGAAACAAGAGATCGACCATGAACTGATCCAGAGATGTATAGAGGGCGACTGGACTGAAGCTGACATTCTCCTTGGTGCGGTGGAGAAATGGAGCTACTATTTGTGCAGAAAGATGCTGCCCAATGAGGAGGACGCGCGGGACGCGACTCAGGAGATCCTGCTGACCATCTATCAGAAGCTGGGGACCCTGAAGGCTCCGGAGGCCTTCTGGGGGTGGGTTCGTCAGACACGGTCAACCGATGCCGGAACCAGCTGACCCGAGGCCCCAAGGAGCAACCGATTCCGGAGGACAAGGAAGGCAACAGCCTTCTGGATACTTATGAGGACCTGGATCAGCAGAAGGTGCCTGACCAGGCGCTGGACAATGCGGAGACACAGCGCATGATCCAGGAACTGGTGGATGGCTTGTCCCCGGAGCAGCGGATGAGCGTGTTGCTCTATTACTACGACGAGCGCAGTGTAAAAGAGATCGCCGAACTGATGGAGACCAGCGAGGGTACTGTTAAAAGCCGCCTGAACTACGCCCGCAAGGCCATCAAAACCGGTGTCGAGGAGTATGAAAAGCAGGGTATCAAGCTCTATGGCCTGTCGCCGCTGCCTTTCCTGCTGTATTTCCTGCGCCGAGAGGCCGAGCGCACTGCGCTGGACAGCGGGGCAGTACAGGCCATGGTGCAGAGTACGCTGGCGGCAGCCGCCGGCCACGGGCTGGCTGTGAAGGCTGCGGCTGTGGTGCTGGCCGGGACCGTGGCGGTGGGAGGCGGCTATACCGCCATGCACATGATCTCCTCCGCGCCCCAGGAGCCGGATGTGTCAGAGGCTTCCTCCCAGCAGGAGGAGATCCCAAATCCGGTCTCAGACCCGGAGGCGCCACGCAAGGCGGCGATGCTGGCCGCATTGGATGAGGCTGCTGACTGGGCGCTGTATGCGAAGCTCATCGACATGGACGGCGACGGCACAGAGGAACTGCTGATCGGCGGCGGACAACCTTCTGAATATGTGGGAGGAGATCGTGTTGGCTATGGCCTGATCGCCTACACCTGGGACGGCGAGACCCTGACGCCGGTCTCCCTGTGCAAAAAGACCATGCCCGACCTGGATGAGGAGGTTGCACTCTTCCGCCGCACGACCACAGGCGAGATCTATGTGGGCTATACAAGTCATACTAGTAATCAAGACCTTCGCCTGGAGGCCCTGTCCGGGTGTGTACGTTTGAGTGGGAATTTTGATCCGGATTATACATTCTACGAATATGAGGAGCCCTTTAACCGTGTTTTTGCTGACCCTGCGCCCCCAACGGTGGCTCAGAGCGTCTATGAACAGCATCTGGACAAATTTAAGGAGATCGAACGGATCATCGGCGTCGACTATGACGTTGATCCTGAGCAGGCCATGCTAGAAATTGATTGGCCACGTTATTGGAATCCTGATGAGTCCTACGGCGATGTGGTGGAGCAGCGTCCCCCGCTGCTGAAGATCTCGTCCACGCTGGAGACAGTGAGAGAACAACTGCAACCTGCTGAGACAGCAGCATAAAATATTGTGAAGGGAGAAAAGAAACATGAAAAAGAAAACGATCAGAGGCTATGACACGCTGGGCAGTCCGGAGGTGACGGTGGACTGGGACGGTGTCTCTGATAAACTCTTCGGCAAGGGAGGGGCCACTGTTGACCCGGACCATATCATCGAACTCGACTATGAAAACGTCAATGACCTGTGTAACGGCGAAAATTTTACGATCAATGTCATCATCGATGAATACGATGCAGAGCGCTATGAAGTTGCTGTAAAGGAAAGTCAGCTTACATATAAGGTCAAAGGCTTGACAGAAGCGAAAAAGGTGGATGTATTCCAGTCACTTGACGTTTCCTTCAGCGGATTTGAGCCGGAAGGTGAGGTGTCGCTGGAAAACACGGCAACTGATCCCTTCCTGCAGAATGTGGTATATACAGTGGAACGCCACGGCGGACTGAAAAACGGAGATGTCATCACCGTAAAAGCGAATTATAAACCCTCAACGGTAGAGCAGTATGGCTGCATTGCCCAGGAGAGGACGCATCAGTATACTGTGGAAGGCTTAGGAGCATATCTTTTTGACCGCAGTCAGCTGGACCGTGCGTGGCTGGATACCATGGTGGAGGCCGGCGCGCAGACGATTGAAATGTATTCAGACGATAGTAACAGTGCCCCTGAGATCTTTGTTCAGATGCTCTCCCCGAATATCAAGACCATTGGAGCCTCAGTGTTATCGAGGACTACGGTGAAGCGGTTCCCACAGGTGATGTATACTTTTTTGACCCGAAAGACGGAAGCAGAGCATCCACGCCGGCAGTCATCGTTGTTTTTGAGTGTCCCGTAAAGCTGACATCAGTAGGAACATATACAGAGGAGCCGGAGCAGCTGCTGTTTGATGGCACCTATTATTTTGGGGTTGGATTTCATGAACTGCGTACCGGTCCGGATGGAACAAAATATGCAGACGAGAATCTGTTCCTGACGTATAGAAGCGCAAACAAAGATGAGTTGTATGAGATATACCGCAAGAATCTTTCGAACTCGTATGTGTTCTATGAGCCGATCGAGATCAAAATGTGACCTCATGGACTTGAACAGTGATCATGGAGGTAACTGATATGAAAAAACGGATCCTATCCTTTCTTCTGACTCTGACGCTTCTGTGCAGTCTGCTGGCCGTTCCGGTGTCGGCGGTCGGTACGACCCCGTTTTCCTGTCCGCGCTGCAGTAGCCGGACCTGCACTGAGCGCATTGAAGCACCTACCTGTACAGAATCCGGCGGTTTTTATTGCACCTGCACCGCCTGTGGTTTTGAGATCATGATGGTCGGATCCGGCTATAATGAATACCATAAGCCCGCGTTGGGGCACGACTATCAAAATGGTGTCTGCTCGCGCTGCGGGGAAGAGGATCCGGATGCAGAGCCGGAGCAGCCGGAACCCCATGTTCACGATTGGGAAACGACCGTTCAAAAGCAGACCTGTGAGCAGGATGGTGTGACAACTCGTACCTGCCGGAGCTGTGGTCTGCAGGAGGAAATTGCACGCTCTACTGCCAAGGGGCACTATTATATCTTTAAGAAACGCAGCCAGGATGAACAGGGACCTTACAGACTCTATGCCTGCTCTATATGTCACCAGACCCGCAAAGAGTATTATGAAACCGAAGTCAAGCCCGATAGCGGTACTGGTACCACGCATATATGGGAAACCACTACCATCCCATCCACCTGCACCCAACTGGGGAAAAAGATCAAGACCTGCACCCGCTGCGGCGCGGAGGAGACCGAGCCGCTGCGCACGCTGGCTGCGCACCGGTGGCACAGCGACTATACTCCGCTCACCTGTGAAAGGGACGGCGTTATGAGCCGGACCTGCACAGTCTGCGGAAAGGAAGAGATCACAAAGACCTATCCCACGACTGGGCACCAGTATACTGAGCAGATCATCCGCCCCGCCACTGCGGAGCGGGAGGGCATGAAAAAGCTGACCTGTACCCGCTGCGGCGATGCCCACCAGTATTCTGGCCAACAGTAAGGGCGCAAATGTCAAGACCTTTGCAGCGCCCTATCACCACTGGGATGAGACGGTATATGCCGGGGGCAGCTATACGCCACAGGCAGGCGATCTGGCGCTGTTTGCCTGGTCTGGAACCTCGGAGACCGCCGCGTCCCTGATCCATACTGCGATCGTTCACAGTGTCAAACAGTCCGGCAGCAGGATCCTGCTCACCGTCGTACATGGAAATTCCGGCAACGAGGTATGCAAGAAAACCTTTACCGTGGACGCCGCAGATGGAGCGGTGAGCGGCGGAAAGATCGTATACTTTGTGGCTCCGAACTATTCCGAAGGCGAAGCCGGTGACGCGGGTGTGAATGCCGGAAAAGACCGAAAGAGCGGCAGCACCGGCATGAAGAAACTCTCTCAGTCGAAGATCACACAGCTGCTGGCGGACAACCCTCTGGATCTGTCGGACAATGTATTTGAGTCCACACCCTCCTGTACAGCGCCCTTTGCCGCCGGAGCCGTCAAGACCGAAGCCCTGCAGGCCGCCGCGGACCGCTTGAACGCCCTGCGCCGGATCGCCGGACTGCCTGCTGTGAAGCTGGATCAGTCCCTGTGTGAAAATGCCCAGTACGGCGCGGTCATTCAGGGCTATTACGGGGTGCTGAACCACCATCCCTCCAAGCCTTCCGGCATGAGCGACACATTCTATCAGCGCGCGTATGAAGCTTCCTCCAGCAGCAACCTCTCCGCCGGGCGGACGCTGACCACCGCGGTGGACAACTGGATGGATGACAGCGACCACACCAATATAGACCGCCTGGGCCATCGCCGCTGGCAGCTGAATCCGTCCATGGGAAAGGTGGGATTTGGATATGCGGAGGCCAGTACCCGGTACCACACTTATCTGGCTGAAAAGGTATTTGATAAGAGCGGCAGCGGCTGTGACTACGACTTTATCTCCTGGCCTGCCTCCGGAAATTTCCCTGTGAAGCTATTCAACAAAGACGCCGCATGGAGTGTCTCCCTGAACCCGATGGAGTATCAGACGCCCCGCCAGTCTGATCTGACGGTGACGCTGACGCGGGAAGCCGACGGAAAGGTCTGGACCTTCCGCGGCAGCAGCTATGCTCCGGCGGACTCCGGAAACTATTTCCGAGTGGATACCGTCGGCTACGGCATCCCCAACTGCATCATCTTCCGGCCGGATGGGATCCGAAATTATGACGGGATCTATACGGTGGAGATCCAGGGCCTGAAATCCAGAAATGGACAGAGCGTCAAGGATTTTGTGTATCAGGTGGAGTTCTTTGGTTCCGATTCCCAGGACCGTCCTTCTGTACCGGTACAGCCCGAAAAGCCTGCACAGCCGGAACAGCCGGGTCAGGGGACGGGCTTCCGGGATGTGCTGGCCAACGCCTACTATGCAGATGCGGTGACCTGGGCAGTTAAGGAGGGGATCACCTCCGGCACCTCCGCCACCACCTTCAGCCCCAACGCATCCTGCACCCGCGCCCAGATGGTGACCTTCCTGTGGCGGGCTAACGGCTCCCCCAGGGCCGCCAAGGCCAATCCCTTTACCGATGTGAGCAAGAACGCCTATTACTACGACGCGGTGCTGTGGGCCGCTGAGAAGGGGATCACCAGCGGTACGACGGCCACCACCTTCAGCCCGGACGCAACGCTGACCCGCGGCCAGACTGTGACCTTCCTGTGGCAGGCCAATGGTTCTCCGGCCGCCTCCGGCAGCAGCTTCGGTGATGTGGCCTCGAATGCCTACTACGCCAAGCCTGTGTCCTGGGCCGTGTCTCATGGCATCACCGCCGGTACCGGCGGCAACAGCTTCAGCCCGAACGCGAACTGCACCCGTGCCCAGATCGTGACCTTTATGTATCGGGACGCGCAGTAGAATCCAACCAAATAACGACCCAAAACAGAAGGAGGAGGGAACGGCACAGCCGTTCCCTCCTCCTTCTGTTTTGCAGAGCTGGTCAAACGTGGTTTCTCTCGGTAAACCGTTGACGGGTTTTCCGCAGAAATCGGGAATTGACTCTGCACTTTGTTTCGGGGCGGCGGGGAAGGGGCAGAATGGAAAATGAACTGTCGTCAGACGAGAAAATCGTCCCAGAATAGCTCATAGTATCGATATTCCGGGTCATTTTCCGTGCGGGCCAGGAGAAAATACCGGAGATACCGTCCCTCGTCCAGCTGGGGGCCCGACTCCAGGGCGGCTTCGGAGTATTTCCAGTCCAGATCGGCCTCTACAACAGCGTATTCTGTCAGGTCATAGGTGTCCAGCAGTTCCAGGATGTTCTCCTTGCAATGCTCCTGGACCCGGTTTAGATCCTCACGGGTCAGGGTGGTCAGTCGGTGGAGGACGACCTCGGTCATATAGCACCCGTCCCGGAACTGGGACGCTTCATTCCGGAGCACGCCGTTCAGAGTCTCGTTGGTTCCGGCCAGTTCCAGACGTCCGTCGAAATCGGCGGCCGCCTCCAGGTGATGCAGCTGATAGACCAGATATTCCAGCTCATTGTCTATACTGTCCTCCAGGATCAGGGTCCGGTCATCATACCGGACCCGGGGCTCCAGATCCAGGTCCAGCATGGGCAGGGCCTCCACATCTGCGTAGCGCTCTGTGAGCAGCCCGGGATCCGCTGTGACGGAGGGGGCTGGATCGGAGAAAGAGACGGCAGGCGGCTCCGGCAGGGGGGAGGACTGGGAAGAAAAGGAACTGGAAGGGGGGATCTGGGCACAGCCTGCAAGGAGTGTGGCGGACAGGGTGAGAAGGGCCGGGGATTTTAGGCGCTTCATGGGATGACCTCCTTTTTGGCGTTGAGGGGGGAAAGTGAATACTAGCTTCTGAACCAAGTGTAACATCAGGGGGGCGGCAGTGCAAGACAGATCTGGTTACAGATGTGGGGGGACGAACCATTTGAGCTCCATTTGCAACTCCACCTTGTCAATCACGCTCGAAATTGTTATAATAAAGTGATTTTGGTTCCAAAGGAGTGGGAGCGGCTATGGGCGCGCTGACCGGATTGATCGAACACATGGACTGGATGAGTATGCTGCTCTTCCTGATGAGCGGCGCGGCCTGCCTGATCTGCCTGACGGTCCACGAACTGGCCCACGGCCTGGCCGCCTACCGGCTGGGGGATCCGACGGCCAAGATCAATGGGCGGCTGACTCTGAACCCCCTGTCCCACATCGACTGGATCGGACTGTTCCTGCTGCTGGCGGCGGGGGTGGGCTGGGCGAAGCCTGTGCCGGTGGATCTGCGGAATTTCCGCCGTCCCCGGCGGGACATGGCGCTCACTGCACTGGCTGGGCCGGGCTCCAATTTCCTGCTGGCGCTGGCGGCTCTGGGGGCGGGCTCTCTGGTGCTGCGCTTCTGGGGTGGGAGCCGGGCGGGGGCCTGCCTGCTGCTGTTCCTGTGCCAGATGGCGGTGCTGAGTGTGGGCCTGGGGCTGTTCAACCTGATCCCCCTGCCGCCGCTGGATGGCTCCAAGGTGCTGGACGTCCTGCTGCCGGAGCGGTGGTATCACCTAGTTCTCCGGTATGAGCGGTATCTGATGCTGGCGGTGGTGCTGCTGGCCTGGTCCGGCGCCTTCGGAGGCCCGCTGACAGTGGCTATGGAGCTGGTGCTGCGGGTGCTGTGCCGCGTGGCTCAGTTCCCCTTTGCCCTGGTGGAGTACTACTTTTTCTGATAATTTTACGGTGGTGCGGGAGGGAGGTGCGCCCATGGACGGCCCCATCTATCACCTGGAGCGGGTGGTCAAGGTGAAAGCCGAGGATCTGGAGGATTTTGTGGGTCCTCTGGATCTGATCCTCCATCTGCTGAATAAAAACAAAATGGAGATCAAGGATATCCAGATCGCTCTGATCCTGGACCAGTACCTCCAGTGGATGTCCCAGCGGAAGGAACTGGATCTGGAGGTGGCCAGCGAGTTTGTCACCATGGCCTCCCACCTGGTCTATATCAAGACCAGGATGCTGCTGTCCATTCATGATGAGGAAGCTCTGAGCGAGATGGAGCAGCTCATTGCCACCCTGGAGGCCCACCAGAGGAATGAGAGCTATCTGAAGATTCGGGAGGTGATCCCTCAGCTGGACCAGCAGTACAGCGTGGGCCGGGACTGCCTTACCAAGGCGCCGGAGGCGATTCGTCCAGACCGAAGCTACCGCTATGTCCACCCCAAGGAGGACCTGCTCCGGGCCATGCAGGCGGTGCTGAGCCGCACAGGCCACAAGCTGCCCCCGCCGGTATCCGCCTTCCAGGGCATCGTGGGGCGGGAGCCCTATCCCGTGGTGGAAAAGGCTTCGGAGCTGCTCCAGCGGCTGCTCCATCTGGGGGTGGCCCGGTTTCGGGCCCTGTTCCGGGGCAGTCGGAGCCGCTCGGAGGTGGTGGCCACATTTTTGGCGGTGCTGGAGCTGTGCAAGGACCGGCGGCTGCGCCTAGCGGGGACGGCGGAGGACTGCACCGTGACCTGTACCGGGCCGGGGGAGGAAACAGAGTCCGGAACAACAGAACGGATAGAGGACTGAAGCAGAGAGAGGGGGGAGCGTTTTGGATCTGAAGGAACTGGAGGCAGCGCTGGAGGGCGTTCTGTTTGCCGCTGGGGAGCCGGTGGGAGTGGAGCGGCTGTGCCTGGGGCTGGAGACCGACCGGCCCACCCTGGACGCCGCAGCCCAGCGGCTGATGGACCGGTACCGCTATGAGAGGCGGGGCATCCGGCTGCTGCGGCTGGATGCCAGCTATCAGCTTTGCTCCGCGCCGGAGCAGGCGGACTGCATCCGCAGGACACTGGAGGGCCGCAAGCCCGCCCGGCTGTCCCAGCCCGCCCTGGAGGTGCTGGCCATCATTGCCTATTACCAGCCGGTGACCCGTGCCTATGTGGACCAGGTCCGGGGGGTGGACAGCGCCTATACTGTGGGGCTGCTACTGGAGCGGGAGTTGATTGAGGAGAGCGGCCGACTGGCGGTGCCCGGCCGGCCCATCCTCTACCGCACCACCCGGAATTTCCTGCGCTCCTTCGGGCTGAGCAGCCTGGAGGATCTGCCGGAGCTGCCTGCCGCCAGCCGGGAGGGGGAGCAGATGGCTCTGGAGCTGGAGGCCCGGGTGGCCCAGCTGAAGGCGGAGGAGAACAGATCGGAGGGGCTGGAGCTTTCCGGGGAGCGTGAACCATGATGTGGGCGGTGCTGGCCGCTGTCCTGGCGGCGCTGTTCCTGCTGGGAGGGCTCCGTGTGGGGCTCCGGGGGGAGTACACCCCGGAGACGGCGGGGGCCTGGCTCCGGATCGGGCCGGCAGAACTCCGCCTCTTTCCCAGACCGGCAGGGAAAAAGCTGGATCGTCCGAAAGAGGTGCAGCAGGACAGGCCCTCCGGCGGGAAGCAGTCCCGTCCCCCCTTTTTGTCCAGACGGGGACTGATGGAACTGGGACGTCGTCTGTTCCCTCTGCTGCTGGAGGCGGCGGGGCAGTTTCGCAGAAAACTCCAGGTCGACGAACTGCGCCTGCGCCTGGTGGCCGGGGCCTCAGACCCGGCGGACGCCGCCCTGCGGTACGGCCAGGCCAATGCCCTGCTGGGGGGGATCTGGCAGCCGGTGACCCGAGCCTTTCA
>OMGQ01001925.1_pt1 | contig 10371 bp, 10 predicted proteins | sample 1646071 | NCBI WGS metagenome assembly OMGQ01 (sample SAMN05578585, study PRJEB25193) | human gut metagenome | biome: Human Microbiome; feature: human-associated habitat; material: feces | host: Homo sapiens | place: USA:Birmingham | reverse complement strand
TCCATCACCCTGGCAATCAGGGTGGGGCTTAAGCCCTTCTTGTTTACCACCATGTCAAACATCATGGGCAGGAAGAACTGGATGGAGTTGAGACCGCCCCATGCATGCCAGATATCCTTTGTCGCATTGTCTTTCTCTTCGTCAGCTGCAGGTGAATGATCGCTTCCCACACAGGAAAGGGTTCCGTCCAGCACATAGTCCCACAGTTTTTCCATTGCCTCTTTCAGCATTTTCCCAAAAAGCCCAGCAGCTTTGATATCTCTGCCGCCTTGGCACGCACCAGACAGCCCAGGGCATCGTAATCTTCCGTGGGTTTGTACAGGCTGGACACGCTGATAGCGCCCATGACATTGCCGTCCTGGCCAAATACCGGCGCGCCCACGCATTCCATGTGCTCCTCCAGTTCCCTTGCATCAAAAGCATAGCCTTTATCACGCACACGTTCCAGCTCCTTTTCCAGTTCCTCCCTGGTGCATATGGTCCGCTCCGTGTGTTTCTTAAATGTAATGCGCTCCATCAGCTGCCCTGCTTCTTCCTCGTCCGAGTAAGCCATGATGGCCTTTCCCAGGGAAGTACAATAGATAGGATTCTTGGTGCCCACGGTGGCTGTGGTGATAATGGGGTTCTCCGGCTCAAATTTGCAGATATAGACAATGGCATCGTCGGAGCGGATGCCAAAGAATACTGTTTTACCCACCTCCCTTGAAAATGCCTTCAGCACAGGGTCAATGGTGCTGATGAAATCCAGGTTATTGGTATAATTAATGCCGATCCTGTAAGCCGTAAGCCCAATGGTATAACGCTGCTTCTGCCCTCTGGCCACATGAATCATCCCTGTCTGTACCAATGTTGTCACGATGTCGTAACCGCTTGTCTTTGGCAGGTCCAGTTTTTCGCATATCTCATCCAGTGTAATCCCGTCCGGCTTCCTGGATACCAGTTTCAGTATATCTATGGTCCGCAGTGTGGTTCTGTTTAATTTCATGGATACCTCCCACCTTCTACTTGTAAGTCTCCCGTATATTCATATGGATTAGGATTGATGGATGCCATTTCTCCAATAATCCCGCTGCTGTCTCTGTCATGCCGGCATCTGCCTGCTGATTTCCGGCTGCCGGTCTTAATACCTGCTGCCTGGCGTCTTACAGGGTAACCCCCTGCTTGAAGATTGCCATATCATGGAAACCTGCCTCTTCTGACTTCACTTTCCTGCCAGAAGCAACTGCAAGCACATAATCCAACAGTTCTTCTGCCAGCTCTTCCTTGGTCATATCCTCCACCATGCGTCCAGCATTAAAATCAATCCAGTTATCCTTGTGGCCTGCCAGCTTTGAATTGCTGGAAATCTTGACCGTGGGCACAGGGGATGCGAACGGCGTCCCCCTTCCGGTTGTGAACAGGACCATATGAGCGCCGGACAGGGCCAGGGCAGTGGATGCCACCAGGTCATTGCCCGGGGCGCTTAACAGGTTCAGCCCCTTTACCTTAACCATCTCCGTATATTCCAGGACGCCTCTGACCAGGGCGCTGCCTGACTTCTGGGTGCAGCCCAGGGACTTGTCCTCCAGGGTGGAAATACCGCCCTTCTTATTACCCGGGGAAGGATTTTCATAGATGGTCTGGTTGTGGCTGGTAAAGTAATCCTTGAATCCATTGATCAGGTTCACGGTCTTTTCAAACAGTTCGGGTGTGGCGCAGCGGTTCATGAGCAGGGTTTCAGCCCCGAACATCTCCGGCACCTCTGTCAGGATGGTGGTTCCTCCCTTGCTCACAAGAAGGTCTGAAAATGCGCCTACCACCGGATTGGCCGTTATACCGGAAAGTCCGTCAGAGCCGCCGCACTTCATTCCGATTATCAGCTCGCTGGCATCTATCTTCTCCCTGGAAAATGCGCCCGCATAGGCAGCCAGTTCCTTAAGAAGCCCCATGGCGGTCTCCATCTCATCCTCCACATCCTGGCACTGAAGGAACTTCACGCGGTCCTCGTCATACGCTCCGATGTAGTCCATGAGTACGGGAATGTTACTGTTCTCGCACCCCAGTCCCAGCACCAGCACGCCTCCCGCGTTGGGGTGGTGAATCATGTCCGCCAGTACCTTTCTGGTATTCTCCTGGTCATCCCCCATCTGGGAACATCCGTAAGGGTGGGGAAATGCAATCACGTCCTCCACATTTCCAACCGCCAGTGACTTTGCCTGGTTTTCAAGGGCCTTGGCAATGGAATTCACACATCCAACCGTGGGGATGATCCAGATCTCATTGCGGATTCCCGCCTTGCCGTCAGACCTGCGGTATCCGTCAAAGTAAACATGTTCCGTTGGACGGACATCGGTGCCGTCCGGCGTATAATCATAGGTAAGGACATCTCCCAGGGCAGTCCTCACATTGTGGACATGGACCCAGCCGCCTTCCTTTATATCTTCCTTGGCATATCCGATGCGGAAACCATACTTGATGACTTCTGCACCGCTTTCAATATCCTTTAAGGCAAACTTATGCCCCTGTGGGATATCTTCCACAACGGCTACCTTTTTCCCTTCCACGGACAGGGTCTCTCCCTTTGAAACAGGCCGCAGCGCAACGGCGACATTATCGTTCCTGTTAATCTTAACAATATCCTGCATGGTCTTTACATTCTCCTATCATCATTATTTGGTGTGCCCTTTCTGATTGTAAGTACTTACAATTATTCTACTCATTTTCAGGGGATAAGTCAATAAAAAAATAGAAAAGTATTGCAATATTTAAGCGGAATATGTATAATGAACTTAGCTTGTAAGCGCTTACAGAATGTGAGGTCATTTTATGAATATATACGATGTCTCTGAACACGCGGGGGTATCCATTGCAACCGTTTCCAGGGTACTGAACGGCAATCCCAATGTCAGTGAAAAGACCAGGGATAAGGTGCTCAAGGTCATGGATGACCTGGGATATACCCCCAACGTGTTTGCCCGGGGGCTGGGGCTTAATACCATGCAGACCATCGGGATTATGTGCTCTGATTCCTCCGACCCCTATCTGGCGGGTGCCATTTATTATCTGGAACGCGGGCTCAGATCCCATAATTATGATGCAATCCTGTGTTGCACAGGTTATGACCTGGATGCAAAGCAGAAGTATTTTGACCTGCTCCGCTCCAAACGTGTGGATGCCATCATCCTGGCCGGCTCCAAGTTTGTGGAGATGCGGCCCAAGGATAATGCATATATTACGGAAGCTGCTTCAGAACTTCCCATCATGCTGGTTAACGGATACCTGGAAGGGGATAATATATACAGCACGGTATGCGACGACCATGCAGCCATGTACGGCGCCGCTGCCCAGCTTCTGCAGGCGGGCAGGAAACGTATCCTCTATCTTTACACCAGCTATTCCTACAGCGGGGTCAACAAGCTGGAAGGCTACAAGGATGCCCTGAAGGCATATGGCATGGAACCCTGTGATGAACTGATCTGTCAGTGTCCCAAGGATATATCTGCCGCTAAGGAACTTCTTCTGTCCCTTCACGGACAGGGGCTGGAGTTTGACGCGGTCATGACAAGTGATGATTCCCTTGCCGTGGGTACTGTTAAGTATGCCCATGCATCCGGCATTTCCATACCTGATGAACTGAATATCATTGGATACAATAATTCCATCCTGTCCCGGTGCACGGATCCGGAGATAACATCCATTGACAGCAAGGTAGAAGCACTGTGCACCACCACCATCAACACACTTATGGGGGTTTTCAGCGGCGTGAATGTGCCCAGCAGGACCACAATCGCTTCTGATTTAATAAAAAGAAAAACCACAAATTTTTAATTCTTAAGGAGGATTAACAACATGAAAGCATTTATGGACAAGGACTTCTTATTATCCAGTGATATGGCAAAGGAGCTGTATCATGATTTCGCGGAGCATATGCCGATTCTTGACTATCACTGCCACATCAATCCGCAGGAGATTTATGAAGACCGCAGGTTTGACAATATCACCCAGGTATGGCTGGGCGGCGACCATTACAAGTGGCGCCAGATGCGTTCCAACGGCATAGATGAAAAGTATGTGACCGGAGACAGCACGGACTGGGAGAAATTCAAAGCATGGGCAGAGACCATGCCCAAGTTAATCGGCAACCCGCTGTACCATTGGAGCCATCTGGAACTGAGGAAATATTTTGGCTACCAGGGCTTCTTAAACAGCGATACGGCTGAGGAAGTATGGAACCTGTGCAATGCAAAGCTGCAGGAAGATTCCATGACGGTCCGCAGCCTGATCAAACAGTCCAATGTTACCCTTATCTGCACCACGGACGATCCGGTTGACACGCTGGAGTGGCACAAGAAGATTGCCGAGGATGACACATTTGACGTACAGGTCCTTCCTGCCTGGAGACCGGACAAGGCCATGAACGTTGAAAAGCCCACCTTTGCAGCTTATATGGCACAGCTTTCCCAGGTCAGCGGTGTGCAGATAACTGATTTTGCATCCTTAAAGGAAGCCCTTAAGAACCGTATGGAATTCTTCACCTCCATGGGATGCTGTGTATCCGACCATGCCCTGGAGTATGTAATGTATGCGCCTGCTGCTGACTCCGAGGTAGATGCCATCCTTGCCAAGGGTTTAAAGGGCGAGGCGGTATCCAAGGAAGAGGAGCTGAAGTTCAAGACAGCCTTCATGCTGTTTGTGGCCCGGGAGTATAATGCCATGGGATGGATTATGCAGATTCACTACGGCTGCAAAAGGGACAACAACGGCTACATGTTCGAGAAGCTGGGCGCTGATACCGGATTTGACTGTATTAACAACTACGCTCCCAGCGCGCAGATGGCTGATTTCTTAAACGCCCTGAGCACCAATAATGAGATTCCAAAGACCATCCTGTACTCCCTGAATCCAAATGATAATGCTTCCATCGGAACCATTATCGGCTGTTTCCAGGAGAAATTCCCCGGCAAGATCCAGCAGGGCTCCGCATGGTGGTTTAACGATAACAAAACGGGGATGCAGAAGCAAATGACCTCGCTTGCCAACCTCGGGCTGCTGGGTAACTTCATCGGTATGCTGACCGATTCCAGAAGCTTTCTGTCCTACCCCAGACATGAATATTTCCGCAGAATCCTCTGCGATCTTATCGGCGGCTGGGTAGAAAATGGAGAATACCCTTATGATAAAAAGGCGCTGACAAAGATGATTAAGGGAATATCCTATAATAATGCAGTGAATTACTTTGGATTCAAGTTGGAAGAAAAGTAGTATTGCAGCATTGTCCTGTCATGCAGCCATTTTAAATGGTTGCATGACGAAACAGTTCAGGTATCTGAACTGTTTCGGATGAAAAGAAGGATAAAGCGGAATCTGTAACGGAATTTCCGGAAACAGCTTGACTGTTCCCCGGTTTGGATTTAGAATGAGATAGGAACGTATGTTTGGAGCCAAGTGAAAGGCCCTGTTGATCGGGGAACGCAAGGGGGATATGCATATGGCAAAGGTTTCCGTACCTGTTTCTAATGAATTCTGCCCACAGTGCCTGTATTTGTACGGTACCTATAAGGAAAATGGAGAACCGAATTACGGTGTTTTCTGCTGGGCTACCTACTGCTGGGATGAAGGGCTTAAATTTGTAGCCTGTATTGGGGAAAACAAGCTGACCCGCGACAGAATACGCGCGACAGGAATTTTTTCAGTCTCTGTTGTGAATGAAGCGCTGCTGCCTGCAGCTGATTACTGCGGCAACCATCCGGGTTATGACTTTGATAAGTCAAAGGAAATTCCGTCTGTAAAGGGGGCGGTGCTTGATGTACCCGTTCCGGTAAGCAGCCCGTGGACGTTTGAACTGGAAGTGGACAAGACACTTCGCCTGGATGAAAGAAATGAAAGCGAGATCTATATCTGCAAAATCAGAAATGTCCTGACTGAGGAAGGGCTTACCGATGGGCGGAGCTTTGAAGAACGCCTGAAAGAAGCCGCGCCGGTAATTGCCCTGTCCACGAAGTATTTTCCTGTAAAGCCGGAGGCTTTAGGCGATTGGGGACAGTGGAAAGATAAGCATTAATGGATATGGGACGAAGAACCAGAAAAATGGAATTTAGAGCGGACGGTGTTGGTAAAGGCTGCATTTAAGCCGGCTCTTGAAAAAGCGATCTCTGAGATATGCAGGGATCGCTTTTTTGAAAGTGCTCAACGTCGTGACGTCAGGCTTCCTGAAATATTTTAACGTCTATGGACATAAACATATTTGTACCATGAGATAAACGTTAGATTCGGTTTGTGCTTTCATTTATAGATAAGGTTTTTAATTTGTCGTTTCCCGATGAATCAGGTCAGCAGAAAACATAGTCCGGGCAGGGATATCCTTGCCGTCCAGCACCTGCATCAGCAAAGATACGGCAGTGGTGCACATAAATTCCACGCGGTTGTCAACCGTGGTGATTTCAGGGGTGCTGCAGGTGGAAAGAAGAGAGTTGTTATAGCCGGTCACCTGAAATTCTGCGGGAATCTTTTTTCCCTGGGATAACGCGTATTTTACCGCGCCCACGGCCAGCTCATCATCGGCTGTTATGCATGCATCAAAGGTAAGATCTTTTTCCAGCCCTGCAAGGAATGTCATAGTATCGTGGACAGGCGCCGGGCAGGAAAATGCGCGTCCTTTTCCGTCCGATATGCCGTTCTTTTCACAGGCCTCCTGAAATCCAGCCAGTTTCCTTTTCCCGCTGTAGCTCAGGCTGCGGTAGAGATAGACAGGGGAACGGGAACCGCGCTTGATCAATGTGTCCGTCATTTCACTCACTGCCAGACTGTCATCACAGAGCACGGAATGAATGTTATCGCCTGCCAGATAACCGTTCAGAATAAAAACTGGCACCTTGCCGGCGGCCTCAAAGAGATAAGCATTATTTTTTTCAGTATCCTCCACGAAATTGGAGCCGACAAAAAACAGGGCATCCACATTGCGTGACAGCAGAAGCTGAAGATATTTTTTCTTCTCTTCCAGCTGATAGCCGGTACAGCAGAGCATGGAAGCATAGGAATGATAGCGAAGCTCCCGTTCCAGATAATAAATAGCGGAAGCCAGGTATACATCGGAGGAATCCGCGCAGAGAATCCCTACGGTATGCATGGAATTCAGCCCCAGGCTGCGCGCAAAGGCGTTTGGCGTGTAGCTGTTTTGTTCCATGACCTTCAGAACCTTTTCCCTGGTGGCGGGGCTTACCTTGTCGCTGCCGTTTAAAACCCGGGAAACCGTTGCGATGGACACACCGGCCTGCTTGGAAATATCATAAATATTCATATCAAATCCATTCCTTTTTTATTTTGCTCTTTGTCCGGCGAAGGCCGGTAGCTGTTTATGATGTAAGCGCATACATTTCTGATTGATGTTATTATACAGTATATATACAAACTACGCAATTGCATAAAATCAATGTACTTATTGTATGGAGACTGCATCCATTTATAATTGTTTCCTGTTAAAGAGCCAGATTGCAGTCAGCAATCCTGAGATGGATATGCCAATGGAAATCAATGCAGGTATCAGAAAATCCGATACGGCAACCATGCCGGAAATTAAATCTACATTTTTCGTAGTCAGGATAAACGGATTGAAGCCGGCAAGAGGTTTGATAATGCCAAGTAAAGAGATAAGGGCGGCAATACCGCCTGTAAAAAGTATGCTTGTAAAGGTTTGTTTAAAAATGACACAGCCAACCATAAGAATACTTAAATAAAGAAAACCGGCTATCCAAAGGGCAAATGCTGCAAATGCAACATCAGGTAACTTTGTATTATCCCATAAGTAAGCTGTATAACCGTAAGCCGCACCATAACTGACCCAATAGCAAAGGGTCATAAGAATGGCTGCGACAGTAAATTTTGCTAGGATGACAGCCTTACGTGACAGCCCTTTCGTTACCATTAAAATTAAAGTCCCTTTGGAGTATTCAGTTGACAGACAGCTTCCGTATAAAATAATAAATGCACTGAAACCAACACCGGAGATATTTTTGTAAAATTGTTTCCACGCATCCAATGCAACGGGTTCTGAATTCATTTCCATATCCGCAGCTAAAGCTGATAAAATCTCGGGTGTGAATTTTGCAAGAAATGCACTTGCTATGCCAAAAGTCAGGAAAACCGCAAACAAGATAAAAAAACGATAATTTTTTATGTTTTCCATAAATTCTTTTTTCACAAAAGCAATATATCCGTTCATTTTGTCACCTCCAAAAACAGACTTTCAAGAGACGGTTCCATAATATCCATTTTGACAGGACAAAGCCCCGTTTCGGCAAAGATCAGGAAAAGTGAGTGCTGCACCTTTTCCATATTCCGGCTGAATTGGGAAGGAGAGGTTTTACAGTTTCCTGTTCCCTGAAAATCCGCAGCTCATTATCAGTTGAAAATTCCAAAAGCAGACTGTCATGCTCGTGCAAAGCCTTAATTTCTGCAAGGGTGCCGCAGACAGCAATTTTCCCGTCATTCAAAAAAGCAGCATGGTCACAAATACGTTCCACATCGGAAAGAATATGGGTGGAAAACAAGACTGTTGTTGTACTGCTGATTTTGCGGAGAATATCTAATATTTCTTTCCTACCTGCCGGATCAAGCGCACTGGTCGGTTCGTCACAAATCAGAAGCCGGGGCTTTGTCAGCAAGGCCTGTGCAATTCCAAGACGCTGCTTCATGCCGCGGGAAAAACCGCCGATTTGTTTCGTTACGTCGTCTAAACCAACAAGGGTAAGCAGCTCCTGTCCCCGCTGCGTAATCTCAGTTTTTGATAAACCAATCACTTCCCCGCAAAGGGTTAGGTAATTTAGCGGCGTCATATAATTATAGAACTCCGGGACATCGGGCAAATATCCGATATATTGATTTGTCTTTGTCTGCCCAAAACGAACTGGTTCGTTACAGACAAAGATACTGCCGCTGTCAGGCTGCAGTAAGCCAAGTACCATTTTCATAGTTGTTGTCTTCCCGGCACCGTTTTTGCCAATAAAACCGAAAACACTTCCCTCCGGCACAGACATGCTGAGGCCGTCTATGATTTTTTGCTTTCCAAAACTTTTTGACAGATTTTGTATGGTTAGTACATTCATTCATTTTCCCCCTTCCCGAATATAAAATAGAAGATTGGCCCAAAAAGCAATAAGACTGTGGCAATGATAAGCCACAGGGTTTTATTGCCAAAATGATAATACGGATGCCGTAAAATATGAGCCACAGCAGCTGCTGCAAGTGCTGAATCCACAATCAGAACAGGAATAAGCAAAGGCAGAATCCTAAGTAAAGTGTCCAAAATTTAACCTCCTGTAGTTGGTGAATGGTATAATAGTATCATAATGCTAATATTATCATACTGATAATAAAAGATCAATAGAAACCGCCCTGATTTGAGGGCGGCAGTTTTAATTATCCAATTTTTCAGCCGGAGATATGATTACGCCAATCGTCCGTAATTTACGCTCTGCATTTGGTTCATTATTTTTTACTGCACTGATAGTTTTAGAAATTTCCGTTACAAGGGCTGTCAGTTCTTCATCCGATAAATAGAGAGGTGAAAGAGAAAAACCGGTCATATCCTCCTTAATATTTATATTTGGGGACTGGCAGTACTGTTGAAATTGTCTGGCAAAGCCCATGATATACTGCATAAAATATTGCATATAAAGTTCGCCGGAGTTTTCTTCCAATATTTTTTCCATATTGGAATTGATATTCTGTGCAAGGGCATAGGTTCTTTCTACGGTGCCTCGCACCTGAGTTTCTTCAACTACCTTCAAAATTCCGTCATGCAGCATCCTCTTCAAGTGGCGGTATAGGGTAGCAGGTGGGATATCGGTGTATTTATCGGACAGGTGTTTCGCGGTTGCCTGTCCCTGAGAATATATTTCAAGCAGTAATTTACATTTTACCGGATTGGTTATGCATTCCATAAGTTTATCTGTCATAATTAATTCTCCTGTTTAAATATATGAAAATATTATCACTTTGATAGTAAAGAGTCAATCTGCAGCTGCGGTAAACAAAAAATATATGGATGAAAGGCAGTATTCGCTTCCTGCTGTTACGGACTGTATCCGCGGTCTCTGCCTGGAACGCGGCGCCGAAAAAACAGGTTGCTTTTCCCTGAAAATGCAGTTATCCTGAAAGTAAGCTATTATCATCAGATAGGAAAAATAGATGACCGTTTGTACAGGATAAAAGGACAGAGGAGGTATTGTTATGACTAATTTCAGATTTGCAGTAATGGGGGCAGGAAATATTGCAAACAAATTCTGCGATGCGGTGAACCGTATCGCAGACTGCGAGGTGGCGGCGGTTGCGAGTAAATCCATGGAACGGGCGCAGGCCTTCGTACGTAAAAACGGCCTGAAGGCGGCTTATGAC
>OMGQ01001919.1_pt1 | contig 10410 bp, 9 predicted proteins | sample 1646071 | NCBI WGS metagenome assembly OMGQ01 (sample SAMN05578585, study PRJEB25193) | human gut metagenome | biome: Human Microbiome; feature: human-associated habitat; material: feces | host: Homo sapiens | place: USA:Birmingham | reverse complement strand
GGTGTGTACAAGCACAGGGTTATGAATAGAAAAGAGCCTTTAGTAAGAGGCTTTGATGATGTATTCATGGCACCACATTCAAGATATACACAGGCAAGCAGACAGCAGATTCTTGACAATCCAAGACTTAAAGTACTTGCAGATTCAGATGAGGCAGGAATATATATTGTTCTTGGTGATGGCGGGAAAGAGATTTTTGTTATGGGACACCCTGAATATGACAGATTAACTCTTGATCAGGAATATAAGCGTGATATTGACAAAGGAATTGAGCCTGACCTTCCGGTAAATTATTATCCTGATGACGACTGCAACAGAAAACCATTGCTCTCATGGAGAAGCCACGCCAACAATCTATATACTAACTGGTTGAATTATTATGTATACCAGATAACTCCTTATGACCTTAATGAAAGTTATGATAATTACTGTATTTAAGGGAGCTGTAGAATTATTGAAATAAATGGTGTGTATATTTTTGCTCAAAAGAATATATTGTTGATTAGCATAGTTATTATTGAGGTCGGAAATGGTTCCTGACACACTCCTCGGAGTACCTGAGATGATGGATACACCGCCCATCCAATAATAATTATGCTTTTTTATTTATAAGATAGCTGTAATGGGTTTATACAGGAGAACACAATGTCAAAAGAACAAGCACTAGAAGAATTATTAAAAATGATAAAAGAGGGAAATATTACAGATTACGATGCAGAATTAGCTTCATACCGGGATGAAAAGTATGGTTATAAAGATATAGATGAGAATACACAGAGGGTTAATAATAAAGAATAATCAATACATAATGGACTCGTGCTATACATCACACCCTTTAAAAATCCCCCATTCCATGTTATAATTATTAATCATCAGAAAACGGAGATAAGAACATGAGCGTAGTAACAGAAAAGTCAAAGTGCAGAATTCTTAAATTAGCATCAATGCTTGCGGTAACGATGGGAATTATAATGGCATTTTATGCGTTTTATATTATGTCGGAGCTATATTCATTTTCAGCAACAGAGCAGGGAAAGGCATTATATATGGCTGTCAAGCTGCTGAATATAGCATTTATAGCAGTTATTGTGGAAGGAGTTTACTTTGCAATTGCTGGATTTTATGGAATGACAAACATAGGTGCTGTTGATGCTGCAAAGAAAATCAAAGTTTATGGAATTGTTATGACTATAGCAGGTGTTGTTGATTTAATAATAGTATTTGTGGTATCTAAGTATTCAATAACTGGTAACACGCTGATTCTTATATGCCTTCCAGTTGTAATAGGGATTATGTATCTTGCAGGTGCATTTTATAATGAAAAGCTTATAAAGAATAATAATGGTGTGGAAGGTGATGGCAATGATTGATCCGAATGGAATAATGCCACTTAATTTCTTCAAATACAAGGGTGTGTATACAGGACAGCACAATGGAATGAGATATATGCTTAAGCAGACAGGAGAAAAGCCTGATTTAAAGCTTTCTGCGTGCGTGTGGCGCGGGCCATATGCTTCATGTGCTGTTAAGGAAGAAGATAAGACAACAGAGATATTTGAACTGACAGAAGATGGTCGTCTTGCTGCCGTGGAATGGATAAGGCAGCAGTACGAATCCAGACTTGACTATTGGGAAGCGGCACCGTCTATAAAGGACGCTGTTCCGATTGTTCATGAATAAAGAGAATAATATATACAATGCAGCATATGGCGGCACCGGTAAGCAGGAGAGTGTATTCTTCTGCTTCTTTTATTATAAGACCAAATACAATGCGGCATATAATTCTTGATGAAAATATAGATATGACCGCAATACATAATGGCACAATTATACTGCCAAACGGGTCTGGCTGGATGTTCAGCTTCTTGTATATATTAAAAATGTAAAGCAGACTCATGCATATGTTGCTAATAAGAACACCATACAGATAACCGGTTATGCCAAGCTTTGGAATAAGCAGAAATACACAGGCAAGCCGGATGATAATTCCGGTTATATTAATTATGAATGTAAGGGCGGTATGTCCCATGCCATTAGTCACGCTTGTAAGGCTGATTTTTAAGTAGAGGAAAGGACACAGCCATGAAAGAATGCAGGTGTATATGTATACAGAGTCTTCGTGGAACATCATTGCACCTAGGCGCGCACCATAGTTAATGAATAAAAATATGCTTATAATGCCGAGACTCAAACACATGGAAACTGTTCTTTTTACTGTCACAGCAAGATGGTCAGACAGGACATTCGAACTTTCATCAGATACCTTTGGAAGAAGCATAAGTGCAAATGAATTAGCTGCCGTACATGGAAAAAGCACAAGTGGAAGAGCCATTCCTGTAAGTATACCAAACTGGCTTATTGCATCATCTTTGGACAGTCCATGCATGCACAGGATTGCGGGAATAAGAATTGCTTCTGTCCCTTCAAGCAGATGCAGAATAGTCTGATTGGCGTTAATTGGAAATGCATATTTAACAATGTATTTGTATTCACGGAGTGAACAGGAGAGCTTCTGCGTCATGCTTTTATTATGAATGGAACGGAAAAACAGCGGAATAGCACAGTATGTGGCAGCTGCAAATTCACCGAATATATTACCGGTAACTGCGTCAGCAATTGATATTGTTGATACATTTTTTATGCGCACATAAAGTATAATAGTGCCAATACGCACAAGCTGTTCGACAAGCTGCGAGGAGGCTGGCAGAAAAGATTCCTTCTGGCTGTAATAGTAATTAGACAAGCAGTTATGTATGCACATGAATGGCAGAGAGATTGCAGTTATACGGATTATTCCCTCACAGCGGCTTTCCATAAATATATGGTTTGCAATGAAATCGCTGAATATAAGAAATAAAAGCATAACGGCAATTGAAAGAGAAATAGTAATCTTTAATACGCAGAAAAGCCATTTCAGAGATGGAGATGATGCTGAATATTTTGAAACAGCTACAGAAAATCCACTGCAGCATACTGCAAATGCAAGCGCAATAATAGGTATGCACATCTGGAATAGTCCGACTCCTGCAGCACCTGTATAATTAGTGAGAAGTATCCGAAAATAAAATCCGAGCAGTTTTGATAGAACGCCGGCAATTGTAAGTATTATGGCGGATTTGAATATGCCACCTTTTAAGGATAATTTATTATTCATAGCAGATACCGCAGATAGACTTATTAACAATATATGCCCTGCCTGAATACAATATTATAAGGAATTACAGGGCGGAAATATAATGATATATATGGACAATGCGGCGACAACTGCCGTCAGAAAAGAAGTGGCTGAAGCAATGCTTCCATATCTTTTGGGAGATTATGGAAACCCGTCAGGTGTGTACAGGTTGTCTGAAAAAGCTAAAAATGTTGTTGAGGAATCAAGAGGTATTATTGCAGATATAATAAATGCTGACAGAAATGAAATATTTTTCACCTCTGGTGGAACGGAAGGGGATAACTGGGCAGTTAAAGCAGAGAGCCTGAAAAGAAAACAGGGACATATAATAGTAAGTTCAATAGAACACCATGCGGTGACGGAATCGGCACTGTGGCTTAAGAATTATGGAATAGATGTCACATTTGCACAAGTTGATGAGCAGGGAATTGTTAAGCTGGAACAGTTAGAAAAAATGATTAGAAATGATACATTTTTAGTGTCAGTTATGCTTGCTAATAATGAAATTGGAACTATCCAGCCGATAGAAAATGTATGTGAAATTGCGCATGAGTATGGTGCAAAGGTTCATTCTGATGCAGTGGCGGCATTTGGACATATTGATGTTGATGTGAAAAAGCTGGGCGTGGATTTCTTAAATGTAAGCGGACATAAGATATGCGGACCAAAGGGCGTAGGATTTCTGTATGTCAGGGGTGGAAAGCCAGAACGGTTCATGCATGGAGGCGGACAGGAAAACGGACTTAGGGCAGGCACTGAAAATGTAGCCGGGATTGCAGGACTTGCGACGGCGGCAAGAATTGCTTATGAAACACTTCCTGACAGGGCAAGGCAGGAAAAGAAAATCAGCGACTATATGATTAAGAGAATACTAAGAGAAATTCCTTATTCAAGACTTAATGGAAGCAGGGAAAGCCGTGTTACGGGCAATATGAATTTCAGTTTTCAGTATGTTAATGGCGGAATGCTGGTTGTAATGCTTAACAAACAGGGAATATGCGCATCTGCAGGTTCAGCGTGTACATCTAATTCAGGAAAGCCTTCACATGTCCTTCTTGCACTTGGACTTGATGAAAAAATAGCAGAAGGTTCACTAAGGCTGACAATTAACCATACAATTACACACAGGGAAGCTGATTATGTGGTTGAGTGTATTAAGAAAGATGTTGCCAGACTGCGGGAATTGGCTTAATATTAATATATCAGACAGTTACGGAGGTTAAAATAATATGTGGTACGAAGAAGCGGTGTTTTATCAGGTATTTCCACTTGGATTTTGTGATGGATTAAGAGACAACGACGGGGTGATGAACAGATGCATATCAGAATTTGCAGACTGGATACCGCATTTGCAGAAGTTAGGAACTGATGCGGTGTATTTTTCTCCAATTTTTGAGAGCGATTATCATGGCTATGATACAAGGGATTACCGTGTGATAGATAAAAGAATAGGAACTAATAAGAATTTTGCAGAGCTTGTGTCAAAGCTGCATGAGGCAGGAATAAAGGTAGTCATTGACGGTGTGTTTAATCATGTCGGAAGGGGATTCTTTGCATTTAAGGATGTATGTGAGAAAAAATGGGATTCTGCCTATAAGGACTGGTTTAACATCAGCTTTGATAGCAATTCACCATATAATGACGGTTTCTGGTATGAGGGCTGGGAAGGATATTACAATCTTGTGAAGCTCAATCTGAATAATCCTGATGTGGTTAATTATCTTATTGAGTCGGTGCGTGGCTGGGTTGATGAATTTGATATTGATGGAATCAGACTTGATGTTGCGTATTGCCTTAACAGGGATTTCATGAAGCGTTTAAGATACGAAACAGACCAGATGAAGCAGGAGTTTTTCCTTGTAGGAGAAATGCTTCATGGTGATTACAACACAATTGTGGGTAATGAATGCCTGCACAGTGCAACTAATTATGAGTGTTATAAGGGGCTGTATTCGAGCTTTAATTCAATGAATATGTTCGAGATTGCACACAGCATAGAAAGGCAGTTTGGAAAAGAACCATGGTGTCTGTATACAGGAAAACATCTGCTTACATTTGTTGATAACCATGATGTTTCAAGGATTGCCAGCACACTTACTAACAAAGCACATCTGCCGCTTATATATGCCCTTATGTTCGGTATGCCGGGAATTCCATGTATATATTATGGAAGTGAATGGGGATGCGAGGCAGTTAAGGGGAGCGGCAATGACAATATCCTGCGTCCGGCATTTGATAAGCTGGAATACAATGAGCTGACTGATACAATAAGTTCATTAGGACAAATGTATCATAACAGCAGGGCTTTAAGCTATGGTGATTACACAAAGAAAGTGCTTACAAACAGACAATATGTATTCAAAAGGGAAGCAGATGGAGAAAAAGTGCTTGTTGCAATTAATGCAGATGAGAATGAGTACACAGCGTACTTTGATACAGAATGTGCAGATGCACTTAATCTTATAACAGGTAAGAAGGAAGACTTATCTGGGAAAATAGTTCTTCCACCTTACAGCTTCAGATTTTACAGATGTATGTAGAAGGTGCAGATAAGATACATGTATATAAAATAAGCCTGGGATCATCATAATCTGATGAACTCAGGCTTTCTTTCATTAAATATTGTGTAGTAATTAAATCCTGCGTTCTTAAGCATATCAGCCACGACATCAAATCTGTAAGCAAAAAACTTAACTTCGTGTGCATCAGAACCTACAGTGATTATCTCTCCTCCGAGGTCGTGATAGATTTTAACAATATCAAGGCATGGATTAGGTTCAGGCATTCCGTATTTAAGACCGGCAGTGTTGATCTCAATTCCTTTTCCTTGCTCAATGATTGTTTTAAGAATTATGCAGATTAAATCGTTAAAATCGTGCCAGTCATATGTGTAAGAATTGGCAGGTATATATCTTGCAATATAATCAAGGTGACCATATACATCAAAGTTGTGACAGCAGCTAAGATTATCAAGAATACTTTCGTAATAAGTTAAAACAGTATCCTTTGCAGAACGTTTCTCCCAGAACTCAGGGTAGTAGGGATCTTCTCCATATACAAGATGTGACGAGCCTATTATAAAATCAAGCTGTTTTGCAGAATCATAAGCATTAACTCTGTCAGCGACGCTTCTCATAAGTCCCTGTTCAACACCTATGTGAATATTGATTTTATCATTGTATGATTCTTTCAGATTCTGGAAATACTTAATGTATTCCGGAAAATCAAGGTCAAACATGACTTTTCCATCTTCTAAAGGAGCATCAAAGTCATTATGGTCGGTAAAACAGATGTGCTTAAATCCCAGTGAAATAGCATTGTTAACAACATTTACAGGGTTCTCCTCTGAATCGGAAGAGAACATAGTATGTATATGTGAATCTGATAACAGCATAGTAATGTCCTCCATCAAATATTAGTCATATGCTTAAATGTCAATATACATTATACATAAACATAATTAATCCGCAATTGATATTTTTGATGTTTATGTAGAACATGTAAGCTAATGTAAAATATAGGTAATTTTTCCTTGAAAATGATTATTAGTATTGATATTATTAAGAAGACAGCGTATAAATTCTGATTATGTGAATGCGCATAGATGTAGAAGTACCAACTACGCTGTCCGACCTTGACTTTTATGCGCAGATAGGAGCTTTCGTGAGTTTTGAATTGATACACATTGTGATTATTCTTCTCGGAGGAATAGCGCTTTTCCTTTTTGGAATGCAGCTTATGGGAGATGGATTAAAGAAAGTGGCTGGAGGAAAACTGGAAGTTATTCTGTACAGATTAAGTAATACACCTCTTAAGGGGGTACTGCTTGGTACAGGTGTTACGGCAATTATCCAGTCATCGTCGGCAACTTCTGTTATGGTTGTTGGTTTTGTTAATGCCGGTATGATTAAAATGAAACAGGCTATCGGTATTATTATGGGCGCAATTATAGGTACATCTGTTACTGGATGGGTATTATGTCTTTCTGATATCAGTGGTGGTGCCGGATGGGTAGATTTACTTTCAACAGAGGTTCTTGCTGCTGTTATTGGTGTTATCGGAATCATGTTTAGGATGTTCTGTAAGAACCCTACAAAAAAGCATATAGGTGATATTATGATAGGTTTCTGTATCCTTATGGTAGGAATGCAGAACATGAGTGCAGCAGTTGCACCATTAAGATCTGAGCCGGCATTTATTGATATGCTTACTAAGTTTTCTAATCCATTTATAGGAATACTTATAGGACTTTTGGTTACTGCTGTTTTGCAGAGTGCGTCTGCTACAGTTGGTATTCCTGTCGGAGCTGCCATGCCTGTTATCATTTCTTCATTTGGTGCGACTACAGATGGTAAGAGAACAGCATTTGTATATCTTCTTGTTGATGCATTGGGTGCTTTAATATGGGCAGTAGTATTTTATAGTGTTAATCATTTTGTGCATTTTTCATTTATGGACAGAACGATGACAACTGTTTCGATAGCATTTGTGAACTCTTTATTCAGAGTTGCAACAGTTGCTGTACTGTTTCCATTCATCAGATTCCTTGAAAAGATGGTATGTGCAATTTTCAAGGAGGTTGTTGATGAGGAAGATAAAGATATTGTTGAAATCAGTGTACTTGATGACAGATTTATTGCTCATCCTACAGTTGCTATTGAACAGGCTAAGACAGTTCTTTGTTCAATGGCACATATGGCACAGAAAAATCTTATTCGTTCCATGGAACTACTGGATACATTTTCGCAGGAAAAATATGACAAGATTCAGAGAAGAGAAGATAAGGTTGACAGATATGAAGATAAGCTTGGAACTTATCTTGTAAAGATTACACAGCAGGAGCTTACTTCTGGCCAGAACAAGGAGGTCTCAAAGCTTCTCCATACAATTTCTGATTTTGAGAGAATAAGTGACCATGCTGTTAACATATCACAGGCAGCAGCAGAACTGTTTAATGAAAAGCTTAGGTTTTCTGATTGTGCTGTTGAAGATGTTGAACTGATGTCATTAATTATGAAAGAAATAGTTGGAAATGTAATAGATGCATTTGAACAGAACAAGGTTGAATATGCCTATAAGACAGAGCCGTTAGAAGAACTCGTTGACATATATTGTGATGAAATGAAGATGAATCATGTCAAGCGTGTCCAGAAAGGTGAATGTACACTTCATCAGGGCTTTATATTTAATGATCTGCTTACAGATTTCGAGAGAATTGCTGACCATTGTTCTAACGTGGCAGTTGCGATTATTGAGCTTGAGTTAAATGTGTTTGATACACATGAGTATCTTATTAATCTCAAGAAAGATAATGGAACTAATTTTGATAAATATTTTGAGGAATACAAAGAAATGTTTCCTTTAAGCCAGTATTAAGCGGGGATTAGTGTTAAGTAGACAATATTGGATACAGAATTTGTCAAGATTTCGTCAAAATGACTAATTGATAATGAGTTATTATTGAAAAAAGTGCAAAAATGTAAAAAATGGGAAGAAAGCCTTGATATTTTGCTTCTTCTTATGTAAAATACACGGTAGTTGAAATTTTAACAAACTATGTTATAAAAATTCATTTTAGGAGGAATTGTTTTTATGTCAGTAAAAGTTGCAATCAATGGTTTTGGTCGTATCGGTAGACTTGCATTCAGACAGATGTTTGGTGCAGAAGGATATGAGGTAGTTGCTATTAACGATTTAACAAGCCCTAAGATGCTTGCTCATCTTTTAAAGTATGACTCATCACAGGGAAGATATGTTAACTTCGGTGAGGAAGATCAGGTAACAGCTGATGATGAGGCTGGTACAATCACAGTTAAAGGCAAGACTATCAAGATTTACAAAGAGCCAGATGCTAATAACTGCCCATGGGGAGAGATTGGCGTTGATGTAGTTCTTGAGTGTTCAGGATTCTATACATCTAAGGCTAAGGCACAGGCTCATATTAATGCAGGTGCTAAGAAGGTAGTTATCTCAGCTCCAGCTGGAAACGACCTTAAGACAATCGTTTACAATGTAAACCATGAGACACTTACAGCAGATGATCAGATTATCTCAGCTGCTTCTTGTACAACAAACTGCTTAGCTCCTATGGCTAAGGCACTTAACGATTGTGCAACAATCGAGTCAGGTATTATGTGTACAATTCATGCTTACACAGGTGACCAGATGATTCTTGACGGACCACAGAGAAAGGGTGATTTAAGAAGATCTAGAGCAGGTGCTTGCAACATCGTTCCTAACTCAACAGGTGCTGCTAAGGCTATCGGTCTTGTTATCCCAGAACTTAACGGAAAGCTTATTGGAGCTGCTCAGAGAGTTCCAACACCTACAGGTTCTACAACAATCCTTAATGCTGTAGTTGCTAAGAAGGTTACAGTTGATGAAGTTAATGCTGCTATGAAGGCTGCTGCAACAGAGTCATTCGGTTACAATACAGAGCAGATTGTATCTAGCGATATCGTTGGTATGAGATTTGGTTCATTATTTGATGCTACTCAGACAATGGTTAATGAACTTCCAAACGGTGGTTGCCAGGTTCAGGTTGTTTCTTGGTATGATAATGAGAACTCATACACAAGCCAGATGGTTAGAACAATTAAGTACTTCGCTGAATTAAACTAATCATTTAGATTGTTTTTGCCGGAGAATGGTATGACTATTCTCCGGTTTTTTATAAAGCTGTATATGTAGCTATTTTATGTATTATATGGAGGATATTAATATGCTTAATAAAAAGTCTATTGATGATATCAATGTAAAGGGCAAAAGAGTATTATGCAGATGTGATTTTAATGTACCTTTAGATGGAAGCAGAATTACAGATGAAACAAGACTTGTAGCTGCTCTTCCAACAATCAAGAAGCTTATTGCTGATGGAGGAAAGGTTATTCTTTGTTCACATCTTGGAAAGCCAAAGGGACCAGATGCTGCATTTTCTCTTGCACCAGTTGCAAAGAGACTTTCAGAACTTCTTGGTCAGGAAGTTAAGTTTGCAGCAGATGATACTGTTGTAGGCGATAATGCAAGAGCAGCTGTTGCTGCAATGAATGATGGAGATGTTATTCTTCTTGAAAATACAAGATTCAGACCAGAAGAGACTAAGAATGGTGAAGCATTTTCTAAGGATTTAGCTTCTATTGCAGATGTATTTGTTAATGATGCATTTGGTACAGCTCACAGAGCACATTGTTCTAATGTAGGTGTTACACAGTATGTTGATACAGCTGTTGTTGGAT
>OMGQ01001917.1_pt1 | contig 10419 bp, 11 predicted proteins | sample 1646071 | NCBI WGS metagenome assembly OMGQ01 (sample SAMN05578585, study PRJEB25193) | human gut metagenome | biome: Human Microbiome; feature: human-associated habitat; material: feces | host: Homo sapiens | place: USA:Birmingham | reverse complement strand
TAGATAAAGTGAATTCAGGAGCAATGTGCATTGCAAATTTCACGGATTATTTAAGGGTATCTTTAATTGAAAAATATGGTGGTCTATGGCTTGATGCGACAATTTTTTGTTCTTCAGAGATACCAACCGTTTATTTTGAGAATTCCTTCTTCACATGTAAAAGCGAGCCGATTGAGAGCAGATATCTTTCAAAATTTCGTTGGACAGGTTTTTGTTTAGGGGGATGGAAGAAACATGTTTTCTTCCGATACTTAAAAGATGCATTCGAGTGTTATTGGAAATCAGAGCATACATCTATTGATTATTTGCTGATGGATTATCTTTTTGAAACAGCGTATCGCAATTTACCAATTGTGCGAAACTGCATTGATGGGGTTACACCGAATAATTTACATCGAGATGATTTGCAAGCAGCTATGAATATGGCACTTCCAGCAACAAAGTGGGAAGAAGCTTTGAAGGAAGATACGGTACTGTATAAACTGTCTTGGAGAGAAACCTATACTCTTGAGACAGAAAACAAGGAACAGAGTATATATGCGTATTATTTAAATATGCAGATTTGAGGAATCTATGATTAATAAAAAAATACATTATTGTTGGTTTGGCAGAAACCCACTGGATGAGAAAGCAACAAGATGTTTGGAAAGTTGGAAAAAATTTTTCCCTGATTACGAAATAATACAATGGAATGAGGATAATTTTGATATTTCCAAAATTCCTTTCATGAAACAAGCTTATCAAAATAAGAAATATGCCTTTGTGAGCGATGTGGCAAGGTTGTTAGTAGTTTATGAACATGGTGGTATATATTTTGACACAGATGTAGAGGTTATCAGGACATATGATGATATAATATGTGATTCTACAAAAGCTTTTATGGGAATAGAAGGAAATGGACTTGTCAATACCGGTTTAGGCTTTGGAGCTGAAAAGGGACATATGTTTTTAAAAAAACATATTGAGCTATATAAACAGTTAGACTTCGAAGAATACAAAGACCATATTAGTGATATTGCTTGTCCTATACTTACTACAATGTTGTTAGATGAGTCTGGATTCATCCAAAATAAAAAACAAGTGCATGAAGGAATAGACATATACCCTTCGCAGTATTTTGCACCTATGGATTATCAAACTGGCAAACTTGTTAAAACATCTAGGACACATTCCATTCATTGGTATAATGCGTCCTGGCAAGATGAAAATACACGTAAAGAGCAAGAAAAATTAAGGAAGCTCAGTTCCAGACTAGGTACAAAATTGGCAGAACCAATTTATGGCATACTTACCTGTATGAGGCAAGAGGGGATATTTTGCTATATGATACGGCGCATTGGTAAGATGTTTGATAGAAAGGTAAAATAATGTATAAGTATAGAATAACAGTATTTACACCGACATTTAATCGAGCATATATTTTGGAAAAGTTATACAATTCTTTGAAAGAACAGATATTTTTAGATTTTGAATGGCTCGTCGTAGATGATGGATCTATTGATAATACAGAACAGTTAATTGATAAATGGAAAAAGGAAGCTGTCTTTGAGATACGTTATTATAAGACAAAAAATGGTGGAAAGCATAGAGCTATTAATTATGGTTTAAATAGGGCTAATGGCGAATTGTTTTTCACAGTGGATTCTGATGACAAATTGACAAGAGATGCGTTAGCAAAAATAGATGTTTGGTTCAGGTCTATAGAAAATGACAGAACAATATGTGGTGTTGTTGCAAACAAGGGAATATCTGAAACAGAAACATCTAATCCCTTTTTTGAGTCTGAGTATTTAGATAAGACATGGGTAGAAACATATGCTTATCATGAAAATAACAAATTAGTACTTAGTGGCGAGAGGGCAATCGTTTTCTACACAGAGTTTCATAAAAAATATCTTTTTCCTGAGTTTTACAAAGAAAAATTTTTGACGGAAGCGGTTGTAAATAATCGGATCGCCCGTGATGGTTATAAGTTGCGCTTTTATAATGACATAATTTGGATATATGAATATCAAGATGATGGATTAACGAAGGCAGGAAATGCTAATTTTATTAAGAATCCCATGGGATATGGATTATGGGTTAAGGAAAAAGCGTTAATATGTGAAAAACCGCTGAAACGTATGATGACGTATTATAGCTTTATGTGTGATTTAATTAATACCTATAGTCTGAAGAAAATAGCAGAATGCCTAGATATAAATGTTGTGGTAATACATCTTTTGTATATGGTACATTTACTAAGAAAAGTTATAAGAAGGTAGTAGATATGAAAAGAGAGAGAACATCAAATTTTGAAATTTTGAGAATCATTTCCATGTGTGGAATAATTGCAATCCACTATCTGGCTGGACATCTAGGAGGAATGGTTGAGAATCCAAAATTTCCTGAATTTGAATGGTTTCTTTCTCAAGTAGTTTATAGCATTGCCTGCCCATTAGTGAATTGCTTTGTTTTGATTTCCGGTTATTTTTTGATTAACAGGGATACCTTTAGTCTAAGAAGATCGGTAGAGTTAATCGTTATAACAATGTTTTATGGAATAGTGGGTTATTTTGTAGGACTATTAACAGGTACGGCTTCATTATCGATTAAGAATATTATTTTTGCAGCTATTCCTTTTTTTGATGGAAAGCGTTGGTTTGTGGAAACCTACATAATCCTTATTCTTTTAGCTCCTTTTATTAACAAGGTATTACGTACTATAGATAAAAAGAACTTTCAGATTTTACTTGCAGTTCAAATGCTTATTTTTTCTGTTTGGTATTCTTTTGGATTAAGTGCTCCGCTTCTTGACGATGGCTACGGAATTATAAACTTTATTACTTTGTATCTTTTGGGCGCATATTACAAACTATATGGCGAAGAATCCTTTTTGTGGAAAATTCAACGCTGTTATTTAGTACTAGGTTATATTATTTGCACCCTAATAACATTTACTTTGAGCTATTTTATTTATCCGTTTGGATATGCTTTTATATCAAATGTTATTGGCTCAGTGCTCGTTTTTGTTTATTTTGCAAGACTGCAGGTCGGTTGTAATCAAAGAATCAATGCGATTAGTGCTGCCGCATTTGATGTCTATTTTGTTCATAGCGATATGTATACAAGTAGATTGCTGATATATGAGTTGTTACAAGGAAAACTATTTGTAGGAAGTGTGTGGATGATTGTACACATGTTTGCTGCAATTATTATTTTATATTTGTTTGGCGTAATTTCGCATAAACTTAGAACTTTTATTTTTGCAAAGAGCGTAAGTAAATGGTTGGATCACTTTCCACTCATAAATATTACGCATAGAATTTAAGGAGAGATTATGTATAAGCTGTTTGTACATGCTGGTAGTGGTAATCATGGGTGTGAAGCGATTGTACGTACTACTATAAAGATTTTAGATAAACCAACAATTTTATATTCAAGAAAGCCAGAGATAGATTCTAAATACGGAATCAATAGCATCTGTGAATTGAAGTATGATGAAAGACGGAGTATTGACAGAAGAAGTTTTGCTTGGTTTATTTCTGCGTTACAGACTAAAATTTTTGGCAAGATTGATTTGGCAATGAAACATCAATATAAGAATTTAATAGAGGATGTTTCACCTAACGACGTTTATTTATCAATTGGCGGAGATAATTATTGTTATCCTGGAACAGATCAGCTAGCTGCCATCAATCGAAATATAAAAAAGAGAGGTGCTAAATTAGTTTTATGGGGATGTAGCGTTGAACCAAATCTGGTTGAGAAAAGTGAAATTGCTGAAGACTTGAAAAATTTTGATCTTATAGCTGCTAGGGAGCCCATATCTTATGAAGTGTTAAAGCGTATCAATGAAAATACGATTAAAGTATCAGATCCAGCTTTCACGTTAGAGACTATAAATCTTCCATTACCGGAAAAATGGGTGGAAGGAAAAATAATTGGAGCGGAAGAAGTTCTGATGTGGTATACTGTGCATACAAAAATCTGATTGACGAAATAATATCAAATACTGCTTATGGTATTGCGTTAATTCCACATGTTATAAATGGCGAAAATGATGATTTGACGTTATTAACACAGTTGTATGACGAGTACAAAAATAGCAACAGGGTAGTTTTGATTCAAGATCATGGATGTAGAGAATTAAAAGGTTACATTTCACGGTGCAGATTTTTTGTTGGAGCCCGTACTCATGCTACCATAGCAGCATATTCTTCATGCGTACCTACGCTTGTTTTGGGATACTCTGTAAAGTCACGTGGCATTGCAATGGATTTGTTTGGAACAGATGAGAATTATGTTTTACCGGTTCAAGCACTCGAACGACCTGAAGAATTAACTGAACATTTCAAGTGGATCATGGAGCATGAAGAAAAAATTAAGAGACATTTAGAAGATATTATGCCAGATTATATTTCCAAGGCATATTTGGGAAAGGATGCTATTGAAAGATTAGAGCAAAGGTGATCACTGTGCAAAGGAATGAATTAAAGACAGGTGTAATTTTGTCTTATATTAATTTGGGATTAGGAACAATCATTCCATTTGTTTATACACCCATCATGTTACGCATGTTGGGTCAAACAGAATATGGTTTGTTTTCATTGGCATCGTCAGCTGTTTCATATCTATCGTTATTAAGCTTTGGATTTGGCAGCACGATTATAAGATATATTTCCAAGTATAGAGCAGAAAATGATAGGGTATCGGAGGAGAAAACCTATGGTTTTTTCTTAGTATTGTATTGTGTATTGGCTGTTTTAGTTTTGATATGCGGAACAATTATTGCATTTAATATAGAGCCTATATTTAAGAAAGGCTTATCAGCTGATGAATTAAGCAAAATGAAAGTATTGGTTTTGATCATGACTTTCAATTCAGCTATGTCTTTTCCAAACAGTGTCGTTTCATCAATGATTACGGCTCATGAGAAATATACATTTAGAAAATTAGTGGATATGCTGGCCACTGTAGCAGCGCCTATAGCAAATTTAATTGCTTTATATATGGGGTTTGCATCAGTTGGCATGGCATTTGCTGCGACTGTCGTACAATTTATGATGTTGCCTCTAAATGCTGTGTATTGCTCAAAAAAATTGCATATCAGACCGGTATTTTCAAAAATGCCAGGATTTTTGATTAAGGAAATGCTTGGCTTCTCAATCTTTGTTTTTATTGGTTCGATTGTCGATATGCTATTTTGGGCAACAGATAAAGTGATCCTTGGCATGCTGTCTGGGAGTGTTGCTGTTGCTATTTATAATGTAGGTGGAACATTTAATAACATGGTGATGAATCTGTCTACGTCGATATCTGGCGTGTTAACACCTAGAATTACTGGTATGGTAATCAAAGAAGCATCCAAGGAAGAGCTGACTGCTTTGTTTATTCGTATTGGAAGATTACAATTTATTATCATTGCGTTGATTGTATCGGGGTTTACGGTCTTTGGTCAGCCATTTATAACCTTATGGGCAGGAGATAGTTATGCTGATGCGTATTGGATTGCAGTTTTAACTATGTTTCCGTTGTGTGTTCCTCTTATTCAGAATACAGGTTTAACTATTATTACTGCCCAGAATAAGCATCAATTTAGATCAATTGTTTATCTTGTGATTGCTATTTTGAACGTAGTATCCACGTATCTGGTTGTTCCTTATTATGGAATTATTGGTGCTGCAGCATGTTCTTGCGTTTCGTATTTATTAGGTCAGGGCATTATAATGAATACCTACTATTATACGGTTACTGGATTAGATATTCCAAAGTTTTGGGGAAATATTTTGAAGATGGCAATTGTTCCTGTAATAATGATGATTATAGGGCTAATTGCTGTAAATAAGATAGAAATCAATAATTGGTTTACATTTTTAATCGGGGTTATTCTATTTTCTGTTATCTATGCAGTGCTAATGTACAGTATTGCATTTAATAGTTACGAAAAAGAAGTTTTTGTTAGTCCTGTGAAAAAAGTGTTACAAAGAATCAGGGGGTTAAGATAAGGTCAGGAGGAAGAAGATGCCTAATTTAATTGAGAAAGAGAAGTGTGTTGGATGTACAGCATGCGTATCTATTTGTCCGGTAAAATGTCTTGAAATGTTGCCTGATGAGTTCGGATTTTCATATCCCAAATTAAAAGATGGAAGCAAATGTTTAGATTGCCATCTTTGTGAAAAAGTTTGTCCTGTTTTTAATAAGAAAGAAAAGACAATGAAATTGCCTAAAGCCTATGCGGCATTTTCATTAAATAGAACAATTCAAGACAATAGTTCTTCAGGTGGGATTTTCACAGAAATTTCTTTATGTGTATTACGCCAGAACGGAATTGTTTATGGTGCAGCTTATGATGAAGATTGGAAAGTGAAACACATTGCTGTTGAACAAGTAGACGAACTATATAAATTGCGAGGGGCAAAATATTCTGAAAGTATTTTGGGAAATGTATTTACTGAAATCAAAGAGCATCTTCAAAACGGAAAGCTGGTACTGTTTTCGGGAACACCTTGCCAGGTTGAGGGTTTAAAGACATTTTTAAACAAAAAGTACGAAAATCTAATTTGCTTAGATTTTGTATGTCATGGTATTCCATCACCTATGGCTTGGACAGCATATATTGAAAGTCACAAAACAATTTCGAATAGTAAACCTGTTTCAATTAATCAGCGCTCTAAAAGTACTGGATGGAGCAGATATTCATATTCCTGTGAGATAGAATATGAAGATGGAACTAAGTATTCTGAGCAAAGCTTCAATGATTTATATATGAAGTTATATTGTAATGACTATATTTCGAGAAAATCCTGCAGTACATGTGATTTTAAGGGATATAATCGTTCAAGTGACATTACAATTGGTGATTTTTGGGGGATATGGGATATAGACCAGGAAATGGATAATGGCATGGGAACATCATTAGTTTTAATCCATTCTACTATAGGAATGAATCTTTTTTATAAAATTCAGGATCATATAAAATTCAAAAACGTGGAATTAAAAGATGTCGAAAGAGAGAACCCTTCATTGCTTTATGCGTCTAGAGAAAAGATTGAACGTTCTACTGTCTTAAATACAATTAAAGACAATCGGTTCAATGAATTATGGAAGTTTTTTCCTGTATCTTCGTCTACTGAATTACCGATATGGAAAAGAGTTGCGAGAAGATTTGTTAGAATAATTCGTTCTGCTAAAGTAGGAGAAAAGAAAAAATGAAGCGGTTGAACTACATTGATTCAGCAAAAGGATTAGGGATTTTGCTAATGGTTTTAGGACATATATGGACACAGTCATGTTCTGGAATAGTGGTTTGGTTATATTCGTTTCATGTACCGATGTTTTTTATGTTAAGTGGAATGATGCTGAGATATACTGGGAAAATGCAGAAAACATCTTTAAAAGAAATGGTAATAAATAGATGTCGGCAGCTTCTTGTACCATATATTGTTTTTGAAATCATATACATAGTTTTGATTGGTTCTAGACATCAGTTTGCGTATGATATTCTTCAGTGGCATTGGTATGACGGATTGATTTTAAAACCTGTAAATGGTCCATTATGGTTTTTGCTATGCGCATTTGTTGTTGAAATTACATTCGCTTGTATAAATAGTGTGATAGTAGATGTAAAGTATAATAAAACGATTGCGCTTATATTATATATTATTCCGTTTGTTGTGAAAACAAATAACACTCAAGTAGCTTTTGTTATTATGAGCTGTACAGCATATGGTTTTTTCGCTTTTGGTTATTATGTATTTGAATATGTGGAGAATAAGAATCTGCGATTGGGACAGATTGCCATTATGTTTATTATTGGATTAATGCTTGCAATAGTTAATACTAAAACAAATATGTACGAATTGAATTATAAAAATCCGGTTCTCTATTCACTAAATGCATTGATCACTTCAGGGGCGGTTATTTTCCTGTTCAAGAAAAAAAGTATACGGTTTTTCGAATTTTGGGGTAAAAATACAATTGTTATGTTAGCACTTCATGTGCTGTGCATGAGTATAATAGAGAGGATTCTGCCTATAAATTATCAAACTTTATGGGGTGGAATAATTCAATTACTTCTGATTTGCTGTGTTTTGTACCCAACAGCAATTGTCTTTAATAAATATTTCCCGCAACTAGTTGGGAAAAAATCCAATAAGATTAGCACATGATGAGTTATCACCAAATGGATAGTCCATTCAGCTTTCGAAGCAATAATAGAATATGGAGAAGAGAGGTGTTTGGATGATAATAGGAAAATTACTTCCTTGGGTTTATTGCTTAGATTTTACGGATATGACAATTTTATTAATTATTTGCTCGATATTGTTTTGTTCGATACACAAACGCTTTTTACAATCTAGGGTATGGAAATTGATAGTTGCAGTCCTATTGATTGCAACATTTGCAGGGATACTTTATATAACGTTGGGAACTCGTACAAATGGAGAAATTGGACAGATACGCCTGATTCCATTACATTCTTATCGAGAAGTAATTAATGGAGGTAATCCTGAAATCTTGAGAAGCAATTTTATGAATACAGTGTTATTCTATCCAATTGGATTGCTCGCAACCGCTTTGCTACCTGAAAGATGGTGTGGAGTGAGTCGCTGTGTTATAACGATTTTACTTTGCGTAGCATTGAGTACCGGGATTGAGTATGTACAATACATTTGTGTTCTAGGACAATGCGAAATTGACGATGTAATCCATAATACAATAGGTGCTTTAGCAGGAAGCCTAACAATGTTATTGATGCCATCACTGATGGATAGCCTTTCGGAAAAATCAAAACTGATGTGGATCCAAAGAAATTGATAGTAGAAATATCTAATAGGAGAGAAAGATGGATGTGACGAATGAGATGTTTCTGGCGATACTGAAATCTGCCCTTATTGGGCAAAAAGCCAATCTGCCTAAAGATGTTACTTTGGAAGATTGGCAGAAGCTGTTCGGTATGGCCAAGATTCATAGTGTGTTACCGATGTTTTATGAAGCAGTATATGCTTCTCCTTCACTGCAGCAAGTAAATGCTTCATTCGTTGCATTGGCAAAGCGCCAGGTTATGTAGCAAGTTATGATGCAGACTATGCGGACGAATGAGTTTCTGGAGTTAAACAGGAAACTCCAAGCTGCAGGCGTCAGACCATTAGTTGTAAAAGGAATTATCTGTAGGAATCTATATCCGCAGCCGGATTACAGACAATCCGGTGATGAGGATGTACTGGTACCGACAGAGCAATTTGAAACTTGTCATCGGGTAATGAAAGAATTTGGTATGCAGACCACAGAAGATGAAAAGGATTTCTCTGCAGCATATGAAATTCCTTACCGAAAGATGGGAAGTCCTTTATATATTGTGGTCATGATTGGAATCGGTGAAGTCAGCATTACGTAGGGCCGGCATAGCGCCGCCAATTCCAAATTGATTTTTTAAGAAGTCAGCACGTTCTTTTGCATCGGAGTGCTGCAAATAGAAAGAATAGACGTCAAGTTTTCGGTCAGTATTTCTGCCGGAAAGATAGCTGTCAATTTCGTCTTGGGTGATGAATTTAATGTGTTCCGCTAATTGAAAACCAGGAATAGAACGGAAAGACTGTTTGGCACCCTGTAATCGCCCAAGTCTGTCAAGCAATTCGGCAGGACGATGATAGTGGAAGAGCAAAAGGCTGCGGTCTTTTTCATAGTCCTTAGAAAACAAATTTAAGATATGGAATTGCTTTTCCAGTTCTTCCGGATCTTTTAGCATTTCTGCCCATCGGGCCTGCTGGTCTGGATAACCACCATGCATCAGTTCACGGTCAAAATAGGTGAATTCATGATCTTCATAATTGAAATCATGATAAAGATACAAGAGTTTCAATGCGACTTCGGAACGTTCGTTATCCAAAGTGTTATCAAGAACGACCTGTGGAAGATACCAACCGGAGTTGAGTAGATGAGCGATACATTCGTCTGCTTCCTGCCATGTGACAAAAGCACGGTCATTGGCATCTGCACCGTATACATAGTCACCGGGAGCAATCTGAATCCCATTGTGGTCAAAGAAAACGGAATAGTCTTTGCCATCCGTACGGATACCAATGCCTGATGTTCTGAACTCATCAGCCAGCAATTTGATCCTGCTTTCCGTATCCAGATTTTCCATATAAAGAACAGCAATATGCATCTGTCCGTTGCGGTGATTGCTTCCACCTCGCAGAAACTCATCCAGGACTTCGCCTGGGACAATGTCATTCAGCATTGCCGGTGGAATAAAGGGAACCAATTCGTAAGCGCAAAATAATTCGACGGATTGTGTTGCCCTAAAAATGAATCCATAATAATCATTAGAAAATGCAAGCATTTCACTTCATCTTCTCTTGCTAGAAATGATAGATGCCAGCATTTTACTCTATCCGATTTATGGAGGTGTGCTCATGAGAAGCAAAAGAATAC
>OMGQ01001913.1_pt1 | contig 10431 bp, 8 predicted proteins | sample 1646071 | NCBI WGS metagenome assembly OMGQ01 (sample SAMN05578585, study PRJEB25193) | human gut metagenome | biome: Human Microbiome; feature: human-associated habitat; material: feces | host: Homo sapiens | place: USA:Birmingham | reverse complement strand
TATCCTACACGAGGAGGCCTTTTGTCTATTGTCTACTTTTTACGGACCTGTTCACCTCTAACGAAAGTTAGAGGCTCTTTTTTGTTTCTCCTGTCAACGTGAGTCGGCAGATTGGTGCAGAACTCGAACAGCACGGCCACGCCGCAGGGTTTGGGACAGGCACACTATCCAAACCTCCAATTTTCCGCACCAAAGGGGCAAAATCTTGGCCAGTATTGCCGTTGCGCCGCAGGGATTTTTGGATTATACTGTTGACTTGTATCCTGTTTTGTATTTTCCTGTTCAGCCGAGCCAAAGGAGGCATCCTTACGAACTATCTGTTTCAATTTTCGCGTATTCTGGCGTTCTGTTTTTTGGGCGAGATCTGCCACGCAGTGCTCCCGCTCCCCCTCCCGGCCAGCATCTACGGCCTGCTGCTGCTCCTGGCCGCGCTCCGCTTCGGCATCGTGAAGCTCGAGCAGGTCAAGGAAGTGGGCCTGTTCCTCACCGGCATCTTCCCGCTGCTGTTTGTGCCTGCCGCCGCGGGCGTCATGGAGCTGTGGGCAGAGATGGGCGAGATGCTGCTGCCCATCGTCATCGCTATCATCCCGGTGACGGTGCTGGTCCTCGTGAGTGCAGGCCGCACCACCCAGGCCCTCACCAGCCGCCGCGCTGCAAGGAAGGAGGCCGAACATGACTGATCTCTTACAGGGCTTCCTCTCCGGGTCCGCCGCGTGGGGCGTGCTGCTGACGCTGGCCGCCTTCGCGCTGGGTGCTCTCATCAACAAAGCCACCGGCAAGGCCATCTTCAACCCGCTGCTGCTGGGCAGCATCTTCGTCATCATCCTGCTGAGTGTGCTGAACATCTCCTACGCCGACTACAAGGTCAGTGCCGCCCCGGTGAACTATCTGCTGCTGCCGGCCACCATCAGCCTCGCCATCCCGCTCTATGAAAAGTGGGATCTGCTGAAAGAGAATGCCGCCGCCATCATCGCGGGCATCTCAGTGGGTACGCTGGTGAGCCTGGGCAGCGCTTTGGCTCTGGCCCTCGCGCTGGGCCTCACCCGGGAGCAGTACGCCACCCTCCTGCCGAAGTCCGTCACCACGGCCATCAGCATGGACGTCGCCGCTGAGCTGGGCGGCATCGCGGCCCTGACGGGTGCCATCGTCATCCTCACCGGCATCGCGGGCAACCTGCTGGCCGAGGTGGTCTGCAAGATCTTCCACATCACCGACCCCATCGCAAAGGGCGTCGGCATCGGCACCTCGGCCCATGCCGTAGGTACCAGCAAAGCTCTGCAGATGGGTGAGGTCGAAGGTGCCATGAGCGGCCTGTCCATCGCCGTGGCCGGCGTCCTCACCGCCGTGCTCTGCCCCCTCTTCGTCGGCTTCATTCAGTAAAGATAGACAAAGCATCGCCCTCTGTACCGGCACAATGCCAATACAGAGGGCGATGCTTTTTGCTTTTTAAGACCCGGCTTCTTCCCGCTCGGCTTTCCGGCGCTCCACCTCGAAGATGACCTCGGCGGCCTTTTCGCCGATGGCCCCCGGCTCTGCCGCCGGAGGTGCCAGACAGTAGCCCTGCAGCAGGTCTACACCCATCTCGAGCACCTTGCGCAGCTCCGACAGCGTTTCCACGCCCTCAGCCAGCACCTGCACACCGCGCGGGTGGGCGTAATTGATGAGCGCCCTGAGGAACTGCTGTTTGTCGGCATCGGTATCAATGCCCCGGATGATGGCGATGTCCACCTTGACATACTTGGGCGCGACCGTCAGCAGGCTGTTGCCATTGCTGTAGCCGCTGCCGTAGTCATCCAGCGCAAAGATGCCGGGCACACCGGGGACATTCCGCTTCCGTTCCAGCTCTCGCTCATTCATCTCTTCCTCTTCGGTAATCTCCACCACCAGCTTCGGAAGGATGGCACTGTGGGCCTCGCAGTAGCTCGCCCAGTCCTCATCGCTCAGGCTGACACTGGCGATGCTGTTGACGAAGATGAGAGCGTCGGCGTCCAGTTTACCGGCAGCCTCCAGCTTCTCGTAGCACTCACAGGCCCGGAAGAAAGTCAGCTTCTCAATATCATACAACCGGCCCATCTCGCTGGCCAGCTGCATTACCGTGATCGGCGAACGCAGGGTAGGCAGCTGAGGCCGCATCAGGGCCTCGTAGGCCACCACATGGCCGTCGTGAGCCGAGACGATGGGCTGGAAGCAGTAGTCCACCCGCCGCTCCCGGATGAGCTTTTCAAAGTCGCTGCGCTGCTCCATCGCATAGACACCGGCGCGGTAGCGCTCCATGTCGAACTCCCGTACCTCGCCCTTGGTGGAGTGCTTGACTTCATACATTGCAAAGTCCGCATATTTCTTGAGGGTGTCGAGGTCCAGTGCGTCCTCCGGATACCATGCCACGCCGCCGGACATCCGGATGCACAGTCTCTTGCCGTCCGGCAGAGCAGCACTGCTCTGGGCAAAGTTCTCTTCCAGCTTTTTGATGTCCGCCCGCAGGGCCTCCCGCGTCTCATAGCCGTAGAACAGCAGCAGGAACTCGTCGCCGGAAAGGCGGGCCACCACAGCGCCGCTGGGCGAGCCCTGCTGTAAGCTGCGGGCCGTCTGCCGCAGATAAACGTCACCCCAGTCGTGGCCATACGTGTCGTTGATGGTCTTGAGGTTGTCGAGGTCGATCATCATCAGGGCCGCGTGACGGAGAGTATCGGGCTTCTCGAACAGCTCCCCGCAGACCCGGAAGAAGGCCTGACGGCTGTACAGCCCGGTCAGGGCGTCATAATCGCACTCGTGCTCGATGCGGCTGCGCTCGGCCACCGCGGCCTTGTAGTTGTCGGTGCTCAGGGTCACGATGGCTTCCGCCAGCTGGTCCAGCTCCCGGATGCCGGTGCGGGAAAATTCCGGCACGGCCTTGTGCTGTTCCTGTGCGTCCACCAGCTCTTTCGAGAGCTGGGCAACGGGCTGTGCCAGACCATAGCTGACGAAAAAGGCGCAGGTCAGACCGATGCCCAGTGTCAGCAGTACGGCAAGGCCCAGCAGCTTCGTCACCGACTGGGAGAAGCCGAACAGCTCGTTCCTGCCCACCACGCCGACGAGCAGCCACCGCTCACCCGAGAAGGGGGCGTTGCGGCTGTACAGGTCGATCTGCCGGATGCTGGCGATCTGCTGCTTACCGTCCATCATGTAATGCCAGCAGTTGTTGCTGCGCCGGAGCGTCAGTTCCCATTTCGCATTCCGCAGCGGTACGCTCTGCTCGCCGGTGTTGGAGCTGACACGAAGAGCCAGCACCTCGCCCTTCAGGTCGGAGGTGGTGGAGGCCAGCAGATAGCTGCCGTGATGGTCGCTATGCAGCTCGTCCCACGGGAGCTTGGTGTCCATATAGCTTTCCAGCAGCTCCACGCCCAGAACGCCGTAGACTGTGCCGTCGTCCAGGATAAGGGGCTGCGCGTAGGCGATGGCCTCGCGGTCGTCCCCCGGCAGCTTATACGGCAGAGTTGTCCAGCAGCCATAGCTTGCCGCCCCCATACGCTCGACGTCTTCGTAGGCAGTCTGGAAGGGACGGACATAAAATACATCCTGCTCTCCGTCCAGATACTGCAGTGCAGGCGACCACGCCTTGTCCGTAGCGATGTCAAAGGTCTGCACCAGCTCCGACGGAGCGCACTCGAGCAAAATATCCGAGTTTACCGCAGAGGGGGCTGCATCCGGGTCGAGGTCGCGCAGGTAAACGCAGGGCAGGCGGTCTCCGGAGGTGCGGCCCGTGAAGTCGTGGGTATTCAGGATGAGGAAGATGCCCGAAATGCGCTTGGAGCGCAGCGTCTCAAGCATCCTGGGGGCTGCAGCCAGCAGCAGCGGCAGGCTGTCGCTGCTGCTGGAATCCAGCGTCTTGAGGGAAAGCGTTTCGTCGTCCAGCATCTGCTGGGCGGTCTCATTGATGTAGGTCGAAAGATCCGTCAGCTCCTGTGCCTGCCGGAGCTGGTCCTGAATGTAGCCTGCACGGTTCTCCACCTGCTTGTCCAGGATGTCCACCGCGTTCTCATCCAGTTGGAGGGTAACGCCGCTGATTGCAGTGGCCGAAGCCATCAGCATGACCACGATGGCCAGCATGACCATCAGCGCCGAGAAGATGGTAACGAAAATCGTATGCTCTCTTCCCTTCGCTTCATCCCGCATCAGCAGTTTCATGCTTTTCCCCTCCTTCCCCTCGTTTTTGTAAGATGCCTCAGCCCTCGTACTGGCTCAGTGCGTCACAGAGGCTCTGGTACCATGCCTCAAAATACGCATCGGTCAGGAATTCCGCCTCGGCCTCTTCCGCACTCTCGCCTGCTGCGAGACGCTCTTCCACCGTGGCGCGGTCTGCCGTGGCAAGGTCGCTCATGCTGTAGTTCAGCTTGCTGCGGGCGTCGGTGCCGCCCTCAAAGGCTTTGGTCGTATACAGTTCGTTGGTGTTCACTGCGTCCACGGCCTCCGTCAGGACGTTTTCCATGCTGCCGGTCAGGGCGAGGCCGCTGCTGTGGATCGCATCCATATCGTTGGCGGCATGGGTCACGGGCAGATAGCCGGAGCCCACTGCAAATGCGATGTTGTTCTCCGGCTGGGTGAACCACTTGAGGAAGACCACGCTGGCTTCCACCTCGGCATCGGTGGCCTTTGCCACGGCCATACCGGCCCCCTGCTGGACAGAGACTTTCTCGCAGCCCTCAAAGTGCGGCGTGGGCAGGACTTTCAGCTCGATGTCGTGGCTCTCGGTGTCGCTCAGCATCACCTGTGTCGGGAAGTAGGTCGCGCTGGAGTTGGAGCCGATGTAGGCCAGAATGCTGCCGATTTTGATATCGTCGCTGCGGAAGCGGCCGCTGGCGGCGGCCCAGCCCTTGATGTAGGGAACATAGTAGTTATCCCACAGCTTGCGGGCCGCGTCCTCGCTCAGGCCCATGGTCATCTTGCCGTCCTTGACGTCAAAAATGGTATCACCCAGCTCTTTTGCGCCGATGAGCATATAGTTTGCCATCGCGTCGCGTCCAAACAGGGCTTTGCCGTCGTTGGGCGTATCGGTCTGGGCATCCGTCCAGTTGTAGTAGGCTTCGGCGGTCTTGACCAGACCCTCCACCGTCTCAAGGTCGGAATCCTGTGCGCCGGTGGCGGCAGCGAAGTGCTTCCAGTCGGTATCGTTCAGGAACAGAAGCTCCGTGGACTTTGCCACCGGGAAGATCTTGATGCTGCCGCTGTCGTCGAAGTCGCCCTCGGTCAGGTAGCTGTCCAGATAGGCGGCGCGCTCCTCGTCGGTGAAATAGGGAGCAAGGTCAGCCAGCTCGCCCATCTGGTCCATGGCATAGGCGGTGTCTGCATAGGCCATAAAGATGTTGGGCATGGCAGAAGCGCCCACCTTGCCCTGTGCCGCAGCCATCACCTGCGCCTCGAGGTCATTGACGCTGCCCTGGCTGTAGCTCTCCACGGTGATGTTCTTTTCCTTGCCGACGGTGTCGTTGAAGGTCTCCACCAGCTTATTGAAGCTCTCCAGCTGGTCGCCGTTGTAATATGTCCAGACGCTCAGATTTACCGGCTCGATGTTACCCTGTGCGGTGCTCTGAGCGCCCCCGCAGCCCACGAGGCCCAGCACCAGAGCTGCAGCCGCCGCAAACGCGGCCAGACGGGGCATTCCGCTTCGTTTCATCAGTAACTTTCTCCCCATTATGAAGATCTATTGATTTCCAAAGATATTCTCATCATACCACCACGCGGCCAGAGCTGTAAACATGTTCTGGCAAAATCAGCAATATCACAACAACTCTTTTCGGATTTTGTCGATTTTTATGTTCCCCCTTTTTCACGAAAAAAAGCAGGGCAGGCCCGCGCCGCCCAAAGCCTCCAGCTTTTGACAAAGCGCAGGTCTGCCCTGCATCGGATATTCAGATTACAGCTTGCTCAGCTGGGGACCCTGAGCGGTATCCTTCACGGCCCAGCCCATCCCGGTGAGCTGTGCGCGGATGGCGTCGGCAGCAGCCCAGTCCTTGGCCTTCTTGGCGGCGGCACGCTTCTCCACCAGTTCAGTCACCTCGGCGGGAGCTTCGTCCTTCTTGCGGTTGTACATCAGGCCCAGCACGCCGGTGATCTCGTCGAAGGCGGCAGCGCCGGCTTCGAGAGCAGCCTTACTGGAAGCGGCGGACAGGGTGTTGATGTCCTTGACGAGATCGAAGACAGCAGCCAGGGCGTCGGGGGTGTTCAGGTCGTCGTCCATGGCGGTGCAGAATTTCTTCTTTGCTTCCTCGGCCTTCTCCTTCAGCGTCTCGTCGGTGCCGAACTCGGTCTTGCTCAGGGCAAAGTCGAGGTTCTCGCGGCAGGTGTAGAGGCGCTCGAGGCTGTTCTTGCAGCTCTCGATGAGGTCTACGGTGTAGTTCAGCGGCATCCGGTAGCCGGCGGTCAGCATAAAGTAGCGGATGGGCTCGTAGCCGTAGAGGTTGGCCACGTCGCGGACGGTGAAGAAGTTGTGCAGGCTCTTGGACATCTTCTGATTATCCACGTTGATGAAGCCGTTGTGCATCCAGTAGCGGGCGAACTCGCAGCCGTTGGCGCACTCGCTCTGGGCGATCTCGTTCTCATGGTGGGGGAAGATGAGGTCCTGACCGCCGCAGTGGAGGTCGATGGTCTTGCCCAGATGGGTGCGGCTCATGGCGCTGCACTCGATGTGCCAGCCCGGACGGCCCATGCCGTAGGGGCTCTCCCATGCGGGCTCGCCGGGCTTTGCGGCCTTCCAGACGGCGAAGTCGGCGGGGTCTTCCTTCAGGTCGTCCTCCATCTGGCTGCGCAGCTCGCGGTTGCCGCTCTCGAGGTCGTCCAGCTTGAGGTGGCTCAGCTTGCCGTACTCAGGGTCGCTCTTGACGCGGAAGTAGACGTCGCCGTTCTTGGCGACATAGGCGTGGCCGCTCTCGATGAGGTCTTTCACGATGTCGAGGATCTGCTGGATGTGCTCGGTAGCGCGGGGCTGGACGGTGGGCTTTTTGCAGTTCAGACCGGCGGCATCCTTGAGGTACTCGGCCTCGAAGCGCTGGGCGACTTCCTTCATGGAAGTACCCTCTTCCTGGCCCTTCTTGATGAGCTTGTCGTCGATGTCGGTGATGTTGGAGACATAGATGACCTTGTTGCCGCGGTACTCGAGGTAACGGCGCAGGGTGTCGAAGACGATGAGCGGGCGGGCGTTGCCGATGTGGATATAGTTGTAGACGGTGGGGCCGCAGACGTAGATGCGGTACTCGCCCGGCACCTGCGGCACGAACTCTTCCTTCTGGCGGGTCAGGGTGTTGAAGATCTGCATAGTTGAATACTCCTTTTTGTGGGACAGACCGGAGCCGTGATGCCCTCTCAGGCGCTTCGCGCCAGCTCTCCCAAAGGGAGAGCCCTTGGCAGGCCGGGACACTTTTCTCTGACTGCTGGGACACAGTTTTCAGAAAGCTTCTCTGCCCTGCGAGCGCCTCAAGATAGCAAAACGCCTCCGACAATATGCTATGCACATTGTCGGAGGCGGTCTTTTCTCAAAATCGCGGTTCCACTCCGGTTTGTCGCTCAAAGCCGATAACGGCGGCCATCCGCGCTGCGATACTCAGCTTCCCGCAGCGTGCTGTCCGGGCGCACTTCACGCGGCGGTCTGCAAACAGGCTTCCAGCCAACGGCCCGTTCTCTCTGCCCAGACGATGCAGCGCTACTCTGCCCGGATAAACGCATTTATCCCTTTACAAACTTATTATAATAGCCGCCGGGGCGTAAGTCAAGCGTTTGACTCCCCTACCCGGCTTGTGCTGCACTGGGCAAAAATGCAGCCCGGAGGTTTTTGTCATGCAGCTTATCACCGAACGTCTTTTTCTCATCCCCCTGCAGCCCGACGGGATGCGCGCCCTTCTGGCCCGCACCACCGACCCGGAGCTCATCCAGCCCTACACCGATATGCCAGACCTTTCCCTCGCCCACCCCGAGCAGTGGGTCTGGTACACCGCATGGGGGCTTTACCAGAACGATTCCGGCGACTGGGTAGGCGACCTCTGTTTCAAGGGCCTGCCTGAAAACGGCCAGCCGGAAATTGGCTGCGGCCTTCTGCCGGAATATGAACATCAGGGCTACGCCACCGAGGCTGTCCGCGCCGCCTGCCGCTGGGCCTTCGAACAGCCCGGCGTCACCGCCGTCGAGGCCGAGACCGCCCCCGATCATGCCGCCTCGCAGGCGGTTCTGCACCGGGTGGGGTTCGTGCCGACCGGGACTGTGGGCGCGGAAGGGCCGAGGTTTATTCTGCGCCAAAAGCCCTGACTCCATCTCCAAATCAGCGCTTTCCCCCTTTACATCGCCCTCAACTTGTGCCATAATTTACTTTAATATAGCAGTTTGCGTTTTCAATGGTCTGGCAGCATCCGCAAACTGCATATCGCAAATATGCTGTTACCCATAGGCATATCTGTGAAACTTGCGATTAAGGGAAGCTGCCCTCGGCGCGGCGATTCGGCGGCGCGGGGCAGCAAGAGAGGGGTAATCTGCTATGAGCAAGATCATCATTCCGGAAAACTACACGCCCGCACTGAACCTGTACGACACCCAGCGCGCCATCGGCACCGTGAAGCGGCTGTTCGCTGACACCCTGTGCGCCACGCTGAACCTCTACCGCGTGTCGGCACCGCTCTTCGTCGAGGCTTCTACCGGCCTGAACGACGATTTGAACGGCGTCGAGCGGAAGGTCACCTTCGACACCAAGGACAGCGGCATCGAGGTGCAGGTCGTCCAGTCGCTGGCCAAGTGGAAGCGCAAAGCCCTGAAGGACTACGGCTTCCGCGTGGGCAAGGGCCTCTACTGCGACATGAACGCCATCCGCCGCGACGAGGACATGGACAACCTCCACTCCATCTATGTGGACCAGTGGGACTGGGAGAAGGTCATCCGTGAGGAAGACCGGAACGAGACGTATCTGAAGAACGTCGTGCGCTCCATCGTGTCGGCGGTCTGCGCCACCGAGATGAACCTGCACGCCATGTTCCCCCAGCTGCAGGATCTGCCGCTCCACACCCCCAACGTCACCTTCATCACCACCCAGGAGCTGGAGGATAAGTACCCCGACCTGACCCCGAAGGAGCGGGAGAATGCCATCGTCAAGGAGAACGGCACCACCTTCCTGATGAAGATCGGTGCTCCCCTCAAAAGCGGTAAGCCCCACGACGGCCGCGCCCCCGACTACGACGACTGGAGCTTGAACGGCGACCTGCTCTTCTGGCACGAGCCCCTGCAGTGCACCTTGGAAATCAGCAGCATGGGCATCCGGGTGAACCCGGAAAGCCTGGACAGGCAGCTTGCGGAAGCTGGCTGTGACAACCGCCGGGAGCTGCCCTTCCACAAGATGCTCCTAAACGGCGAGCTTCCCCTGACTATCGGCGGGGGTATCGGCCAAAGCCGCCTGTGCATGCTGCTGCTGGGCAAGGCACATATCGGCGAGGTACAGGCCTCCCTGTGGGACGAGGAGACAAAACGCCTCTGCAAGGAAGCGGGTATCGTCCTGCTGTAAGGAGTGGCTTTTATGAAAGCATTTGCCAGAACATACTGGCTGGAGCTGGTGCTGTTTGCTGTGGCTCTGGTGGGGGATTTGATGGTTCTGCCCTTTCTGCCGGAGCAGGTTCCCGTTCTGTGGAACCTTCCCGCCCGTCCGGCGTCCAAGTGGACGCTCCTGTTTTTGGCTGTGGTGCAGTTCCCGAGCGCCTGTCTGGCGCGTTCCGGCCTGCATGTCTATTTTGAGCGGTATCCCGCGCGGGCGTTCTTCTTTGGCTGCTTAGAACGCTTGGTTCCCCTGCTCTTTTCAGTGGCGCTTCTTGTCTGCCAGCTCAGTTCAGTTCTGGGGGCCTTTGGCCTGTTCTTTCCTGTGCTGTATGTCCTGTTAGCGGAGCTGGTGTTTCTAGTTCTCCTTTGTATTAGCCTTGCTGTATCCAAACATAGGGGCAGAACCGGCAGGGGTAGGTCGAGATAACCTCACTACGTTGTAAAAGGGGTAATACTCATGAAAATGCTGAAAACCTATTGGTTGGAGCTTCTCTTTTTTGCTTTGGGACTGGTGGGCGCGGCCTTCGCGTTCCCATTCCTGCCGGGAAGCATTCCCCGGCAGTGGAACAACGGGCAGGTGGTGGCCACCATGCCCAAGGCGGCGCTGTTTCTCATCCCCGTGGTGCAGCTGCTGGTGTGCTACGGCTTCCACTGGTGGATTGGCCGCTGCCTGGAGAAGCTCCCCGCTCTGGCCCCCACGTTTTCCGGGATGGAGCGGCTGCTTCCGGCCGTTTTGGCTGTTGTATGCCTTTCCCTAGAGGTTTGCATCATGCTGGCGGCATGGGGTGTGGCGGTGAAGATCGCTGTTGTGCTGCTTGTCGAGCTGCTGGTGGTGCCTATCGTGTTCATCGGCTTTGTGGCGGCCAAGATCTTGGGCAATATCGGAAAAAT
>OMGQ01001911.1_pt1 | contig 10444 bp, 11 predicted proteins | sample 1646071 | NCBI WGS metagenome assembly OMGQ01 (sample SAMN05578585, study PRJEB25193) | human gut metagenome | biome: Human Microbiome; feature: human-associated habitat; material: feces | host: Homo sapiens | place: USA:Birmingham | reverse complement strand
ATGGCAAGTTCAACGGAAAATGGATTTTTTACGCCGGCTTCTTCTCGTCCCCGTCCGCACGCAGGACCAGAAGAAGCCGGCGTAAAAAATCCATTTTCCGTTGAACTTGCCATACCCATCGGTTATAATGTAGGAGGTTATGATGTAGGATTTATCTGTAACACCTACTTTAATTAAGGAACCGCAGTCTGCAGGGGAGTGTGCAATGAAAATCTTCCATAAGGAAAAAAGTGACCTGAAGGCTGCTGTCATGAATCTGGTTAGGAATCTTCCTATCACCATAGAGTATATGGCTGCAGCCACTTTAGTCTCTACCGTATTTTTTTATTTCAGCACGAACGTGACCAATATTTCCATTATCTACACCTTGGCCATCATTCTGATTGCCCGCGCCACAAGCTGTTACGGAGCCGGCATACTTGCCTCGCTGTTCGGAGTCTTCTGGGTGAACTTTGCATTTACTTATCCGTACATGACCCTGAATTTTACCATGTCAGGATATCCGATCACATTTGTGGGCATGATGCTGATTTCCTGCCTTGCCAGCAGTATATGCATCATGATTACCAAGCAGAACGTACAGCTCCAGGAAAAGGACCGCATGCTGCTGGACGCGGAAAAGGAAACCATGAAGGCCAACCTTATGCGCGCCATGTCCCACGATCTGCGCACCCCCCTTACCACAATCATCGGTTCCAGTTCCACCTATCTGAACCAGGAGGGATCCATGACCAGGGAGGAAAAGCGTAAGCTGGTGCAGAATATTGAAGAAGATGCCCAGTGGCTGCTCACCATGGTGGAAAACCTGCTGTCCGTTACCAGGATCCAGGATGAGCGCGGCGTGGCCACTGTGATAAAGGAAGTCATTTCCTCAGCCGTGGGGCGGTTCCGGAAACGGTTTCCGGAGGTCCAGGTCCAGGTCTGCATACCGGAAAGCTTTATCATGGTCCCCATGGACGCTACCCTGATTGAGCAGGTCATCAACAACCTTCTGGAAAATGCATATTTCCACTCCGGAAGCCATGGCCCCATTGACCTGCAGGCATCGGTGGACGGTCCGTATGTATCCATCGCCATCCGCGACCAGGGCAACGGCATCCGGCCGGAACTGTTAGGCACGCTGTTTGACGGAGGCGGGGTCTCCGACAACCAGACCGGCGACAGCCACAAAGGGATGGGAATCGGCCTTACGCTTTGTAAAACCATCATAAACGCCCACGGCGGCCACATAGAGGCCAGCAATTACGACAAGGGCGCCCTATTTACTTTTACCTTACCAGATTGGAGGGAATATTAGCTTATGAACACAAGAGCCAGTATTATCATCATTGAGGACGAAAAGAATATCTGCAATTTTATAGAAACAGTCCTGACCCCGCAGAACTACCAGGTAACCTGTGCATACACGGGTACGGACGGCCTGAAACTGATCAACACCCACAAACCGGATGTGGTCCTGCTGGACCTGGGCCTTCCCGACATGGACGGACTGGAAATCATACAAGAGGTAAGGACCTACAGTTCCGTGCCCATCATAGTAATCTCCGCCAGGACCATGGAACGCAGCAAGGTAGCTGCCCTGGATATGGGCGCTGACGATTACCTTACCAAACCATTTGGAACCGCGGAACTCCTGGCCCGCATCCGCACGGCCCTCCGCCACAGCCAGCGCGCTGCGAATGAAAACTCCAAATACGAAGTAGGCGGCCTGCTCATTGACTTTGAGCGCCGTCTTGTTAAGGTAAATGACCAGGACGTGCATCTGACGCAGATTGAATACAAGCTGGTATCCCTGCTGGCCCACAACGCAGGCAGGGTGCTGACCTATGAAACAATCATCTCCAAGATATGGGGGCCATTTGCAGACAGCGATAACCAGATACTCCGGGTGAACATGGCGCATATACGCAGGAAACTGGAAGAAAACCCGGCCGAACCAAAGTATATTTTTACGGAAATCGGTGTTGGATATAGGATGAGGGAAGAGTGAACGGAAATGGATGTTTGACAAGGCAGGGTCTGCGGTGGGTACGCAACCTCTGCCTTGTCTTGTTCCAGGAGACAGGAACGGGAGATGGGCGGGGAATCAGTGCTTGGCGCTGCGGCGTTTGCGGCCGTCCTCCTTGCGTTGTATGAGGAGTTCCACATCCTCTTCCCCGGCCATTTTGGTGGTTTTGACCACATAGTATCTGTCGTCTTCTGATTTTTTAACGCGGATTTTTCCTTTGACATATCCGTGTTCGGGGCAGACGGCCAGGCAGAAGTAGAATCTTTGGCCGTAGGGGAACCAGCGGATTTTCTTGCGGAGCATACGCCTGCATTTCAGGCACACCATGTCTGTGATGTTCTTGTCTTTCATGATGTCTTCCCTGGAGCTGAATTCCCTGGATACGAATTTTGTGTATTCCGGAAAATATAACCTGTACTCGTTTTCTTTTGTTTCCGGCAGCCCATAATAGTCCACGGACACATATACGCCGTACTTCTCCATATCCAGCACGGATAGGATCTTTCCCGTGTAAAAAGCATCGTCCAGCGCCCGGTGGAACGGCCGGTCCTCTGCCATGCCCTGGAGCTGCACAGCCTGGTCCAGGGACACTTTATTCTTACCGTCCCCGTACTGGAGGCAGTACAGCTTCTGGATATCATAATATAGAAGCGGACGCGGAAAGGGTATCTCCATGCCGTGATATATCATGTTCCTCTGCAATTCCGTCAAATCCATGGACCCCCATGTGCAGAAACGGAAATCCCCATCCCCGCACCAGTCCAGGAATTCCTCCATGACTGCCCCAAAAGGCTGCCCCTCCTGGCATAACTTCTTCATATCCATATGTGTTACTTCTGATATCTTAAAATGCATCTTTTTATATACCTGGGGCTTTATCAGTTTATGGAATTCACCTGCGGGCCGGAACTGATTGTCCAGCATCACCGCACCTATCTCAATAATCTCAAAGGGAAGATGCTCTACGGAGTCTTCCTTTCCGCCCGGGCTCTGGTTCCACTCAAGGTCTAATACAATGTAATTCATATTTTCATCCTGTCACTCTATAATCTCGATTTACCTTCCTATCTTACCATACCAAAAAGAATATGGAAAGGGGCTATCTTCACACATCCCTGTGGTGTCATTGCTTTTCGGACCAGTCCACATTGTTGACCGGCTCATTGTTAACCACTATATCTTTTCAAGTTGACAAATAGCCCGGACAGCCCTATAATAAATAAAATGTAAACCAAATTCTATAGATAGGGTGACAATTATGATGCAAATCATACATGCGGCATGTGCCCATGACCGGCATACGTTTGATGGGTGGGTGATAGGAAAAGCTTTTTATGGGAGATATGACGATCCGGAACCAGTGTCCTTTGAGACACGGGCCCAGCATATGCGCCAGGGTTATGCCAGGCTGTCCTCAAAAGGATATGACAAGGAATCTGGTGCAGGACCTGGTACTGGTGCTGGTTGACCCGTCCTGTGTAAATGGGGTTACACGGAGGGATACATATACGGATGTGTTTCCAGGCAGGCCTATGCACGGCCTTACCTTCCCTTCAGAGGGCTTAAAACGGTTTTTAAGGGATTCCGGCGATACCAACCCGATACACCATGGGGAACAGGCTGTTGTGCCGGGATTGTGGATCCTGGAGCGTTTAGAGGGCATTTGGCAATGTGAGGCAGCGCAGGCCGCGGACACGGACCCAGACAATCACGGTTTACCCCTGGGATTCCATATCCGGTTCTTCCATCCGGTGCGCACAGGACAGACTGTACAGCTGGTATGTACTGAGGACACAATCACAGGAGTGTGCGGCGGACTTATTTATTTTCATTTACAGGTAAACAAATTATGATGTGGAGGTATTCATGAATACAAAATCAAGATTCAATACATTGGAACTGACAAAAATGGGGCTGCTCACCGCCCTTATCTGTGTATCAGCCTATATTGTAATCCCCCTTCCGTTTTCCCCTGCCAGCCTGACTGCCCAGACCCTGGTGGTCAACCTGATTGCCCTTTTGCTGACCCCCAGGCAGGCGGCATTTACCATTATCGTATATATATTCCTTGGACTTATCGGGCTTCCTGTCTTCTCAGGCGGCGTAGGCGGCCCGGGCAAACTGTTCGGACCTACCGGGGGATATATAATGGCATGGCTTATAGCCGTTGTCTTAATGTCGCGGCTGAAAGGGCAGCGCTACAGTTTTGGGCGGTACTTCCTTGTCACCGTATGCATAGGGATGCCGGTCATCTATGTCCTGGGAAGCGCCTACATGAAGTTCGTCACCGGCATGGACTGGATGTCTACGTTTACGGTGGCCGTCCTCCCCTTCATACCCCTGGATCTGTTTAAATGCGCTGCTGCCGCCCTGGTTGCAAAACCGGTCCAGGAAAGCCTTTCAAGGGCCAGGGCCGCCCTATAGGAGGCGCCATGGACAATGTATATGTATTAGGCGGGCTGAGAAGCTATATCGGAATTAAGAACAGCGCCTACCGGCATGTCCCGGCCGAACAGCTGGGCGCTGCCGTGCTAAAGGAACTGGCGGGGAAATATCCGCTGCATAAGGCAGATATGATAATTGGCGGGAACAGCGTTGGCTGCGGAGGCAATATCACCCGTCTGGCAGCCCTTGGCGCCGGGCTGCCATCTTCCATCCCCTCCCTTACCATTGACCAGCAGTGCGCTTCCTCCCTTGCCGCCATCACCACGGCCGCCGCAATGATTGAAAGCGGCCTGGCCGGCCTTGTCATTGCCGGCGGGTTTGAGAGCACATCCACCCAGCCCCTGCGGATGCACCACCCGAACCACCCTGATTTTACAAAGGATTGCCGCCCCTATACCACGGCCAGGTTCATACCGGGCCCCCAATATGAGGATGTAATGCTTCAGGGTGCGGAACGCACCATTTGCCATCATCATGTCCAGAAGGAAGAACTGGACAGCTGGACCCTCATAAGCCACCAGAGGGCGCTTCGCGCCCGTGAAGACGGGGTATTAAAGGATGTGGTCTGCCCTGTATGCGGACTGGATATGGACGAGGGCATCCGTCCAAGGATGAGCCAAAAGCTCATTGACAGACTCCCCCCTGTCCTAAAGGACGGCAGATATCTGAATGCGGCCAATGCCTGCTCCATGAACGACGGCGCGGCCTTCATCCTTCTTTGCTCCGGCCAGTATCTTAAGGACCACGGCCTGACCCCGCGCTGCCGCCTGTCCGGCGCATTCAGTACGGGAGCGGACCCTCTTATGAGTCCTGTCTCTGCCGTGGCCTCCATACAGCAGCTCCTGGAGCGGACCCATACGTCCATGGACGAAATCGGCTGCGTTGAATGCAATGAGGCATTTGCTGTCATTGATGTGCTTTTTCAAAGGGCGTATCCTGATAAATGCAGCCACTATAACATGTTTGGCGGCGCTCTTGCCTACGGACACCCTTACGGTGCATCCGGCGCAATTATTTTCCTGCATCTCATGAAGGCCATGGAACTGACCGGCAGCAGGAAGGGAATCTGTTCCGTGGCAGCGGCAGGGGGAATCGGCACTGCCGTGCTTCTAAGGAGTGTTTGAACGCTGATTGGAACAACGGCCCGAATCTGGGTCATTGATATCACGTACTGAACGTACAAGGAGTACCACATGAATTATCTTGAAATGCTGCAGGCTGTCCCTGCCCGCCAGACAGCCCTTATTGAAGATTCCAGACAATATACCTACGGGGAAATGGTTATGGATGTCCGTCGGTGTTCAGACGGGCTTCTTTCCCATCATCGGACGGCTGCCCAAAGGGCTCCGGGACAACCGTCCGCCGCAGCGGCCGCCGTATCATACCAGGAGGGCCTTCCCTCATTGGCATGGATTAAATCCCCTTCTGTCTATACACAGCTTATATGTTTCCTTTCCTGCGCACAGATTGGCCTGATTCCGGTCATACTGTCCCCTGACATGATCCATCCCCCCCGCATTCCTTCGGATTTATCCGTTCCGGACAAGGACTGTATGGGCGTCCTGACCTCAGGCACCACGGGGACTCCCAAGCTGCTGTTCCGTACCTTTGAAAGCTGGCATGGGTATTTCCCTGTCCAGAACAGCATCTTTGGCGTGGATGGAAATACCAGGATGTTTGTGCACGGCAGCCTTGCATTTACAGGAAACCTCAATATGTACCTGGCCCTGCTGTCCCAGGGCGCTACCCTTATCACATGCCCGGCGGTCCATCCACCTGGGTGGAACAGAAGCATTTCCCTGAACCAGGCAAACGCCATCTACCTCATCCCCTCCAAACTGCGGCTCCTGTCTAGGACAGCCCCCGGGCCTGCGGACCATGTCAAAACCATCCTGACCGGTTCCCAAAGCATGGATTTAAAGGACATGCATGGGCTGTGGCAGGCCTTTCCCCAAAGCAGATGTATCCTGTATTACGGCGCCAGTGAACTCAGCTATGTGTCGTATCTCTGCGGCCATGAAATGACAGGCAATCCCGCCTGTGTGGGACGTCCGTTTCCCGGCGTCCATATCACTGTAAAGGATGGGGAAATCATGGCAGACACCCCTTGCTGCGCCCTGGGGGTACAGACTCCCGCAAGTGCCGGGGATATAGGATATCTGGACAGCCAGGGATTCCTGTACCTATTGGGCCGCCGGGATAATGTATACAATATCCACGGCAGGAAAATCCCTGGGGCACTGGTGGAACACGCCCTTACCGACCTGGAGGAAATAAACGAGGCCGCCGTTGCGCTGGAGCATGGATCACTGACCGCTTATGTGGTCCTTAACCCTGCATTCCATTCCACGGACAGCCAAACGCCTTCCACGGACCTTAGCTGCCGCCTGATGAGAAAGCTGGAGGAAAACCTGGAATATTACCAGCTTCCCCGCAGGATACGGTTCCTTAAGGAAATTCCAAAAAACAGCAGCGGAAAGCCAATCCTCTCATTGCTTTCCGCTGCTGAATGAATGTGTCCCATCCCAATCATGAAACTGAAACAATTCGGTTATTGGGTAAGACTGAATGTATGGGCCGGCTTATCATACTGCCTGCCGGTCACCACCTTTGCCGTAAGGTCAGTACAGTTAAAGACAATGGACCACTGGGTTGCATTTAACCGCCCGGACGTCTCTGACACATGCCAGTCCTTTGACGCTGCCTGCAGCAGATCCATACCGGCCTGTTCATCCTTTACAACACCGCCGCAGCGGTTCAGGGACGATTCCAGGATCCCATACCTGTCTTGTCCTGTCCCGAAATTGAATTTCTTATCTGAAAGCAGGAAATTAGTTGCCATCTGATACCCCTCATCCGCCTTCAGTACCACGAATTCATTATCAATGTATTCCACAACCGCGCTGTTCCCAGCCGCATCTGCAAGCTGGAAATGATAACAGCTTCCTGCGGAGGAATGCATGTCATACTGCTCCAGAAGGCTCACTGCCTCGTCCACCGTGGCCGCCTTATCAAGCATCAGCCGTATGGCCGTGGTGGTGGTAATATCTGTTTTCCCTGTATCCTGGTCCGTTGGTTCGTCCGCAATGCGGAGCACCGCCACCGCCAGTCCCTTTTCATTCATCCCGTCTAAAGGCGCATATGGCGCTGCCAGCGTGATAAGCTTCTGCTTCCATGTATCTGGCAGCTTATCTTCCCCAAATCCCAGAAATGCAAGGTTGACCGTGGATATGGAGCGGTATCCGTTGTCTGGCGCCGTTTCCACCACCAGGGCCGGCGAGTAGGTAAGGTCAAAATTCCTGCCGAATATACGGTCCCCTTCCTCAGTCCAGGCGCTGAATGTAGAGCAGCCCAAATCCGGAATGGAAAACTCCAGCGGCAGGCCCTTTAACAGCCTGTCCGTCACAAACTTAACCAGCTCCCCATCGGTGCTGGCGCCTGTGAGCAGGAAATCATCAAAACCATAATCCCCGTCATACTTCATGGAATAAAGCACATTGTCATCTATCTTCTTAAGCGTGGTAAGTGTTTTCAGCTCATGCCTGAACAGAAAGGCGCCTGCCAGGACCGCGGCCAGCACAATGCCTGCCGCCCAGGCAGCAGCCCATAGCAGCCATTTCTTCCATCTTGTCTGTGTCATATTTCTCCCCTTGTCCATAGTCCCTGCTTTATAGCAGAATATCCTTAGAATCATAACACCATGCACGGGAAATGTCAAATATACGCGTGGCAGATACCGAACTGCTAATTGTGCATATGCTGATTTATATGCCTTACCTTAAATTCTCTTCACACTTAACCATCCGTTCCTCATACCCATCTAATTTCCAATCCAGCCTTGCCAGAACAGCCTGAAGTCCGTCAATCCTGGCAGCTATCTGGGCCCGCTGTTCCAGAAGCAGGTTCTTCCTTGCCTGTATGGTTTCATTTCCCTGATAGAATAAAGCCACATATTCCACCAATGTCTCAACGGACACCCCGGCGCTTCTCATACATTTTATATATTCCACCCAGCGGCAGTCCTCCTCTGAATAATTGCGGATACCGCCGGAAGTACGCCCAATGCTTGGCAGGAGGCCCACACGTTCATAATAGCGCAGTGTATCCGCAGAAATATCATAGGCCCTGCTTACTTCTGCAATTGTCATATCATCACCTCCTGATTATCTGCCTTTTATTTATTGTAACCATATTTATCCGTGAAGGCAAGGATAGGAATGCATAAGACTGAATATCTGCAGATATTATCCAATCTTTACCAGGTCATAGTCACGGCTTCCAAGCCCAAGGGCATGTGCTGCTTCCACGGTATGGATTCCATGGCGCGATTCCATCCTTTCAATCAGCGCAGCCTTGCCTGTATCCAGGGAATTGTACACTGCATCCACACACGCCTGGTCCAGTGAAACAGGGTCCGTGGATGCGAAAATACCGATATCGCCCATTTCCGGATCATGAGGATGGGCATCGCAGTCGCAGTCCACAGAAAGCCGGTTTGCCACATTAATGTAAACAATCCTGCTGCGTCCCACAAAATCCATCACTGATTTATCTGCGTCAGCCATGGATTCCAAAAATGAATCATGGTCCGCTGTAAAGACATCCTCAAACCGTTCACTGGAAGCAGACGTATGGATCCATATCTTGCCCCGTGAAGAAGCAAGGCCGATGGACATATTCTTAAGCGCCCCTCCGAATCCACCCATTGCATGCCCTTTAAAATGGGACAGCATTAGCATGGAATCATAATCCGTCAAATGGCTCCCCACATAATTCTCGTGGAGATGATAGCCGCCGTTCACAGGAATTGCCATGTCCCCATCCTCATCCAGGATATCGCATGGGGCAATGGCCGCAAATCCATGGTCATGGATTGTCTGCCAATGGGCCTGTGTGGTATTACGGCGGCCTTCATAGGCCGTGTTGCATTCAACAATTGTACCCTTCAGCCTATGGACCAGATCCTTAATCAGGTCCGGCTGTAAAAAGTTATGCCCACCCGGTTCACCTGTTGAAATCTTAACCGCTACCCTGCCTGGCAGGGATATGCCCATTGCCTCATAGATATGGACCAGGCTTTCCGGGGTTATCCTGTCTGTCACATATACCTTTGCCATGTTATAAGATACCTCCTAAATCTGTTTTCCCGTGTCATATGCCTGCTTCATCGCAGGACTGCTCCCAATATCTCCTGCCTGCCAGGCCCCTGTCCCATAAATGATTCCTTTCTCATGGGCCCCCGGCAGGCAATCCTGCGTAAAACCGCGGAATCCTTCAATGGTGCGTTCCATCATGGATACCTGTGTATCAGCTGCCGCAACAATAAAATAAAAATCCTTGTTCCTGATTTCTTCATAACGCGGTACCGTGCGGTCAATCAATGTCTTCATCTGCCCATCCATTGTATAAAAATACACAGGGGTTGCCATGACAATCACATCTGCATTTACCATCTTTTCAAGGATATCCGCCATATCGTCATGCTGGACGCACTTGTGGGTACTGTTACAGACACCGCAGCCTGAACAGTAATTAATCTTACAATCCTTCAGGAACACCTTTTCTGCCACGTTCCCGCCATCCAATGCCCCTCTCATGAACTCATCACATAATGTATCTGAATTTCCTTTTCTTCTGGGGCTGCCTGAAAGTATTAAAACCTGTTTGTTCACTATAATCTTCCTTTCTGTCTGCTGGTAAAACCTGTTCTAAAGGTCTATGTCTTGCATAACTATAGCCTACTACCTGGAGTCGGCTCCAAGTCAACCACTAATTTTATTTTTTTATATGTTTCATTAGCTTTTCGGAACAGGCGTGAACTATTTTTACAACATAATTTACAACAAAAAAACCTCGGATACTTTCCGAGGTTAAAATGAGAGGCGACGACCGGATTCGGACCGGTGGTGAGGGTGTTGCAGACCCGTGCCTTACCACTTGGCTACGTCGCCATATTAAATTGAATGACCCCAAGGGGATTCGGACCCCTGT
>OMGQ01001907.1_pt1 | contig 10456 bp, 13 predicted proteins | sample 1646071 | NCBI WGS metagenome assembly OMGQ01 (sample SAMN05578585, study PRJEB25193) | human gut metagenome | biome: Human Microbiome; feature: human-associated habitat; material: feces | host: Homo sapiens | place: USA:Birmingham | reverse complement strand
CCGCCCACACCATCGACGTGACCTGCACCGACCTGTACACCCCCCGGGGCATCCGTGTGGGGGCCAGCCGGGCGGAGGTGCTGGCCGCCTATCCGGAGGCCCTGACCGGCGATTACTGGGGCCAGTATCCGGAGGAGCCGGACCTGCTGGCCTATCTGCCCTGGAGCGGCCACGACCCGGAGCAGATCTCCGACCTGTCCCAGCTGGAATTTTACCAGAGGCTGGGCCCCGCCCTGCTGTTTTTCTTTGATGACAGCGGCCAGAGGGTGGAGCGCATCACCGCCACCCGCATGGACAACTAGCCCGTCCCTCAGCTGAGGAGCAGATCCAGATCCTCCACCCGCAGCCCCGGATGGAGGGCCAGGCCGATGCCATAGCCGATGACCTTGGCCATGTCGCTCACCTGGCTGTCGATGTCCTTCGGGGTGACCAGCAGGTCCCGCCCTTCCCCCAGGAGCGGCAGTTCCGCCGTCCCCAGCAGATCGGCGGCCAGGGTGGCCCCGTCCACCACCGTGGGGACCCCAACCGCCAGCACCGGCGCCCCCAGGGAGGCCCGGTCCAACGCCGCCCGGTGGTTCCCCACCCCGGAGCCGGGGGCGATCCCCGTATCGGACAGCTGCACCGTGCGGCACAGCCGCTTCAGGGACCGGGAGGCCAGGGCGTCCACCGCCACCACACAGGCCGGCTTCAGCCGGCGGCATACCGCCTGGACCAACTCGCCGCTCTCCATCCCCGTGGTGCCCAGCACCCCGGCGGACAGGGCGGCCACCGGGCGGAAGCCGCCGAATTGCTCCGGACAGCCCTCCACCAGGTGCCGAGTGACCAGAGTGTGGTCGTGGACCTTGGGCCCCAGGGCGTCCGGTGTGATGGCCCGGTTGCCCAGCCCCACCACCAGCACCAGTCCGCCGGCGGGGACTCCCTCCATCAGTCCGGCCAGCTCCCCGGCCACCGCCCGGGCCGCCCGGCCGAAGGCCCCCTCCTCCCGCCGGGCCAGGCCGTCCAGAGTGAGGGTCACATACTGCCCCGCCGGCTTGCCCAGGGCCTCCTCCCCCCGCCGGTCCAAAATGCGCACCGTCTCTGTGGGGAAGCCCTCCCGTTCTCCGGCGGCGGCCTCCACCCCCTCCAGCACCGCGGCCTCCGCCGCTCCCTCCTCCCAGATCTCCTTGGCCTCCAGGGCCAGGTCCGTTCTGCGTCCAGCCATCTGCGCCGCCTCCTGTTCCGCCGGAGCATCCCCCGGCCGTCTTTGAGGGTAGTTTCTGCGCCAAATGGAGAACTATGCGGCGGGCCGCATGACCTTGGGATTGGGCGGAAAAAATCAGAAATTTTTTCAGAAAAGGAGTTGCTTTTTTCAAGGGTCGATGGTATAATACATATCCGCACAGGGATTCTTGTGTTCTATTTTATTGATTTTAAAAATCGGAGGAGGTGTTTGGTTTGCCGAATATCAAGTCTGCCAAGAAGCGTGTCCTGGTGTCCCAGACCAAGGCCATGCAGAACAAGGCCGCGAAGTCCGCGCTCAAGACCGACATCAAGAAGTTTGAGGCCGCGGTGGCGGAAGGCAACCGCAGCGAGGCCGATGTCGCTTACAAGGTGGCCGTCAAGGCTGTGGACAAGGCTGTTGTCAAGGGGTTGCTGCACAAGAACAATGCCGCCCACAAGAAGAGCAGCATGACCATCAAGCTGAGCAAGCTGGCCTGAGCATCCTGAACCAAGCAAGAGAGAGAGAAAGCCGTCTGCGTCGCAGGCGGCTTTTTGCTTCACTCCCCCGGTGCGGCCCGCCCCGCTGGGGGAGTACAGTTGAGAGGAGGCGCGCTTCCATGTGGAGATCCCTGCTCCGTCTGCCGCCCGTGGCCTTTGTGTGGGGGGTGGCGGACACTTACAGCCGCCTGGGCGTGGCCCGGGCCGCCGCCGCCCTGGCCTATTTTCTGATCCTGACCCTGTTCCCCCTGCTCATGTGCGTCAACTTCTTCATCGGCCTGCTGCCCCTCAGCCCGGAGGAGGTCTTTTCCGCCCTGGACTCCATCCTCCCCCGTGAGAGCCTGTCTCTGATCCTGGACTATCTGGACTACGTCTCCGCCATCCCACAGAGCCAGTCCACCCCCCTGCTGCTGGCCTGCCTGTTCACCATCGGCCTGTCTGCCTCGGCGGGGCTGCGCACCCTGCTCCAGACCATGGACGAGCTGTATCAGGTCCGCCGGGCCAACAGCCTGCACCGCCTGGTCCTCAGCGTGGCCCTCTCCCTGCTGTTCCTGCTGACCATCTACCTGTCCATTGTGGTCATCTTCACCGGGGATTGGTTCTTCCGCCTGCTGGAGTCCCGGTTGCCCCAAGCCCTGCTGGATCTGATCCCCCTGGTCACCCTGTCCCAGCTGTGGGGCTGGCTGCGCTATCTGCTGCTGTTCCTTCTGGTTCTGGTCCTGGTGCTGGCTGTCTACCGGCTGGGGACCCCCCTCCCCTTCCGCCGCCACACCCGCACCCTGTACCTCACCGCCCTGTTGTCCGCCGCCGCCCTGGTGGCCTGCTCCGTGCTGTTCTCCTGGTTCATTGGGATGTCCTCCCGGTACTCCCTGGTCTACGGCTCCCTGGCCTCCCTGATCATTCTGCTGGTGTGGCTCTACTTCTGCGGGAACATCCTGCTGCTGGGGGCAGTGGCCGGGCGGGTATGGGGACAGCTCCGTCCCCCCTCTGGAGACGATTGACGGCGGTTCATCTCCTGTGCTACAATAGGAAAAACCGCCCAGGCGGTACTGTGTACAGAATGGAAAGGAGCTCATCCCATGAAACAGGTCATCCACACCGAGCACGCCCCCGCCGCCATCGGCCCCTACTCCCAGGCCGTCAAGATCGGCAATCTGCTGTTCACCTCCGGCCAGATCCCCGTGGATCCCGCCACCGGAGCCGTCCCCGAGGGAGGCATCCAGGCCCAGGCCCGGCAGTCCCTCAACAACATCAAGGCCATCCTCAACGCCGCCGGGACCAATATGGGCGCGGTGATCAAAACCACTGTGTTTCTCAACGATATGAACGACTTTGCCGCCATGAACGAGGTCTACGCCCAGTTCTTCCAGGAGCCCTATCCCGCCCGCTCCGCCGTCCAGGTGGCCCGCCTGCCCAAGGACGTGCTGGTGGAGATCGAGGCCATCGCCCAGCTGTGATCCCGCTTTTCCCCGGATCTTCCTGAAGCCGCAGAAAAATTCTTGCTTTTCCTGCCGGCGTGTGGTATAATGTTCTTCGCGTCCGGGATTTTCCGCCGCATTTTTGATTTTTCGCCTGTCTGGACAGGCCTGAAAGGAACGATATTGATATGAAGTTCGCCCTTACCATCATTCAGCTTCTGTGCGGCCTGATCCTGATCGCCGTGGTCATGCTCCAGTCCGGCAAGAGCGCGGGCCTGTCCGGTGCCATCGCCGGCGGCGTGGACACCTTCCTGTCCAAGAATAAGGCCAAGACCTGGGACGCCAAGCTGGCCAAGATGACCAAGTGGGTCGCCATCGTGTTTATGGTGCTGACCTTGGTTCTGTGCCTGATCTGACTGATTTGATTTGTAAAATCCGCCCGGATGCTGTGCATCCGGGCGGATTTTGTCTCTATGAAGCCTCACACCGGGGACTCTGTCCACACCTCCCGGAACCGGGCCAGCGCATCCAGATCCCGGGCCAGAAAAACATGGGGCCAGGTGTAGAAGGCCGATGCCGGAGTGGTTCCGTTGAGCACCGCAGCGATACCTCCGCCCCATTTTGCATTCACCTGAACATCAAGATCTGCGAATCGACACGAAACTCTGCCGCCAAATAGTGCGGTGTTCCATCCCTTTCTTTCATTTCCAGCACCACACGATAAGTGCCGGGCTCCAGGCGCGTTCCGTAATAGCAATACTTCTGTACAATACTGGATTCCAGGCTTGAACTGTCCTCTCCGCCCAACGCAAATTCCGGGTTGGAAAACGGCAGGTTCTCTTGTGAATACCTCAGTCGATGCCATTGACCATCTATATAACGCTCAAGATATTGAAAAGAATGTTCATCTTTGAAATAATATACTTCATCAGAATTTGCTGTCACTTTCCACCGGATCGTATACCCCTTGAATGGGGACCAAGAGGGCTCCTCTATCGCCAGTTCAAATCCATCGATTTGATTGACTGGATAAGAAACCGGCTCACCAAGCGCAGGATATTCTGCCGTAACACGCAAAGCAACCCAAACCCCACTGGCGCAAAGAGCAGTGACAACGAGCAAGACAAGCCATCCACGGTATCGCTTCATAAACTCAGCTCCTGCAATCTCTAACTTTTGTCTTTCTCCTTTAAAAAGCTTCCTAAGAGAAGGCCCTATCTACCAATCCTGAAGCATCATATAGCTTCCCTTCGGCAATACGTCAACAAATTTTCTCCTCAGCCGCTCTATATCTCCATCTGACAGGGTGCTTTTATCCACCATGCGGCACATATTTTCCCGGTCGTACAGGATAAAATACTCTCTGCTTTCAATCACCTTCAAAATTCTGTCATATCTGACCCTGGACGTTGTCACACATCCAGTTTCCGCGATGCAGACCTCAAATTCGTCATCGTAAAATGTGAAGTCCGATTTGATGCTCCCTTCTCTCTGATATGCCTTTTTCGGCCCCCAGACATGGATGACGTACAGAATCAGATCCTCGACAAGGATAATGAGGATCGCAGCCCACATGAGAAGGTCCGCCTCAAAGGCAAACAGGCCGAAAACAGCGGCCAAAATCAGACCCGCTGACAGGAGCCACAAATTTCTCATTCGGTTTTTCGGATTTTTCCCGGTTTTTACATCCAGATTGGAAAAGATATTCCGTTCTTTCAGTGTGTATACCGTTGACGCCCTGATCTCCATACTCTTTCCTCCCTGAATGTTTTAAACCCTCCTATCTTGCCATCCTAAAGAGCGCCGTTCAGAGCATCACCTTCTCTCCCGTTAGACACCCTTCTGTTTTCCGCCCAGAGCGCCGCCGCGATCCCTATGAACGTGATGCTGCATAAATAGATGCACCGAAACCCCTCATCGCGCCAACTGGCGCTAAACCAGTGGTGAGAAACGGCATGATCACTTGCGAACAGAATAATGCCGCTGAAGCGCAGGATCCCATTCATCACGCCGGAGGCCAGCACGGCCAGACACAAAAGGCTCCCCGCTTTCACGACGGATCTGACAGTCCTGTTTTTTCGCCGCAGCCCCCACCGGGCCGCAGCAAAGCACAACATCCCGCATAGCAGCGCAATGGGCAGATAGATCAGTGCCGTACAGACGAACAGCTTCAACATATTGTGATCCCCCCTCTTTTTCTACACTTTATGAGGAAAATTTTCTGTGGGATCCAGGCGTTCATACATGACTGCCGCTCCTTTTCTGTTCCCATGATAACAGAACGTACCACAAAACACAACGAACAGGGGACACAGCCACTGTTCTGTGACGGATTTGATTTTGCCGCTTGCAAGCTGAAAAATTCTGTGGGTCCTTCTTTGATGGGACGCTTTTTGACAACTGAAAGGAGCACAGCCATGCGGCCATGCCCCTTGCATTTGCAGTCCTATGCTGTTTCGCAGTGGATCCAGTTAGATGCTGCTGCCCTCCATCATACTGAGCATCAGGTCCATCACATCCACCACCTCGGCCCCGGCGGGAGGCGCTCCCGCTGGCTTTGTGCCGGACCGGCGGTACACGCCGTCCATGGTCATAGTCATGTCCATCTCCATCATGGTGTCATGGATCTCCATGTTCATCTCCATCTTGTCGTTCTTCATGGAGGCAGTCATGGTCATGCTCAGGCCGCCGGGGACGCTCGCCGACATCTCCATGGCATAGCCGTTGACCTGGCTGCCGCCGTTGGTGAACAGGGTGAAGGTCACGTCCATCCCCTCCCACTGGAAGGAGGACACATAGGAGGAGCCGGACTTTTGGAACGCCTGGTCGCTGAACAGCTGGTTATAGAGCTGAAGCATATCCTTTGTGGTCATATCCGGGCTGACGGGAGTAACTTCCCGGAGCAACATCGCCAGGACCTCGCCGAAGCCGCCGTCGTTCTGCTGGTAGGCCAGGGCCAGCAGCTCCTGGTAGTAGCCGGAGCCGTACAGGCCGTCCATCGTGTTTTTCAGATCCAGCAGATACCAGCTGTCCAGCTTCTCCGCCCCCAGCATCCCGGAGAGGGCTTTGGACTGGAAGTACAGCTTCCCCGTCTCCAGGTCCATCCGCATGGCCGCGTCCACATCCATAGATGCGTTCATATCCAGGGACGCGTCCCCCTGGCTGGACGCACTGGTGTGGAACTCCATGTCCGTATCGAACTGGAGGGCCTTCTGGGACTGGAGCATGGTATAGTCACCCTTCCAGGTGAACCGACCCTCCTCCACGGCGTCCTTCGCCGTGAACTCCATCTGATAGCCGCCCGTCACCTGGCAGGCGTCCTGGGTGTACTTCCGACCGTACTCCATATAGCGGTCCATCCACTCATAGGTGGCGGTGTTGGCCGCTAGAATGGCGTCCACATCGTCGATCATCACGGTGGCTGTATTCCCATCCCAGCCCACGTTGTAGTCCAGGGCGTCGGCCACCAGTCCAACCGGGATATAGGTGCGGTCAGAGGCGGGATCAATATAGGGGGCCACATCGGTGGTCAGGATCTCCTCCCCCTCCGGTCCGGTGACCCGGATCTCATTTTTCCCAATGGTCAGCAGAAGGGTCACGCCCTCCTTTTCCGCAGTCACCGCGCGGGCGTCGTTGTCCCAGGTGATGTCCTCCTCCCCATAGCCCAGGGCCTGGAAGGTGGCCGCCATGGGCAGGAAGGAGCGGTCGCTCCTCAGCTGGGGCAGGGCATCGGTAAAGGTGACCGGCTCGCCATTGACCACCAGGGAGAAGTCCCCCTCCTCCGCCGCCAGGGCCGGGGTGCACAGCAGCGCGGCCAGGGCGCCGCCGCAGAGCACGGAACGCCAAAGCTTTTTCATCATTGATTCACTCCTTTTCTGAACTGGCTCCCCCGCCGGCCCTCAGGCCTCGAGGGAGGCTCTCGCAAGCTTCCTCGCCTACATTGTACAAAATCCACCTTAAAAAAGCAAGTCTATCTGCCTGTTTTTGTACAAAAGCGCCCCTCCGGTACATCCGGAGGGGCGCTGGATGATCTCTCAATCCTTGGATGCTGTTTTAGTGTCCGCATCCCGGGCAGCTGCCGCAGTCCCCGCCGCAGCCGCCGCACTTCTTCCCTGCCTTATGGTCCTTCCACAAGGAGCGGACCGCCAGACCCGCTGCACCTGCAACACAAAACGCTACGATCCAAGTACCCATTTTGAAACTCCTTTCCGTCCAGAGGCCCGCCGCAGCGGGCCTTCTGCTCTATACTGTTTATGCATTGGCCACAGAGCGTACATTCAGGCGCTCATCTACTCCAGGCTGACAGCTTCTGCGCACCGCCAGATAGACCAGGGCGGCCAGTGCGATCCCGGCAGCCACGGTGCCCACGCCAAAGTCCACAGCGCCCAGCATCAGGCCGCCCAGCTGATAGACGATCAGTGAGACCACATAGGCAAAGCCGCACATATAGCCGATGGCAGCCAGAGTCCATCTGGTGTTGTTCATCTCACGCTTGATGGCACCCATGGCCGCAAAGCAGGGGGCACACAGCAGGTTGAAGATCATAAGGCTGTACGCCGCAATGGGAGTGAAGGCCGCATGGATCTGGGGCCAGATCTCCTCCCCCGCCTCTGAGAGCTCACCGGTATACTGGAAGAGCACACCAAAGGTGGCCACTACGTTCTCCTTGGCGATCAGGCCCGTGAACACCGCCACGGTGGACTGCCAATCCCCAAAGCCCAGGGGGGCGAAGATGATGCAGATGGCGCTGCCAATGGCCGCCAGGATGGAGCTGTTGTTGTCCTCCACCATGCCGAAGCCCGCCTCGGTAAAGCCGAAGCCCTGGAGGAACCAGAGGATGATGGAGGAGGCCAGGATGATGGTGCCGGCCCGCTTGATGAAGGACCAGCCCCGCTCCCAGGTGGCCCGCAGCACGTTGACCGCGGCGGGCACATGGTAGGCGGGCAGCTCCATGACAAAGGGCGCCGGGTCGCCGGCGAACATCTTGGTCTTTTTCAGGATGATGCCGGAGATGATGATGGCGGCAATGCCGATGAAGTAGGCGGAGACAGCCACCAGGCCGCTGCCGCCGAACAACGCCCCGGCGAACAGGCCCACAATGGGCATCTTGGCGCCGCAGGGCACGAAGGTGGTGGTCATAATGGTCATGCGGCGGTCCCGCTCGTTCTCAATGGTGCGGGAGGCCATGACGCCGGGCACGCCGCAGCCGGAGCCGATGAGCATGGGGATAAAGCTCTTGCCGCTCAGGCCGAACTTGCGGAAGATACGGTCCATGATGAACGCCACGCGGGCCATGTAGCCCACATCCTCCAGGATGGACAGCATCAGGAACAGCACCAGCATCTGGGGCACGAAGCCCAGCACCGCGCCCACGCCGGCAATGATGCCGTCCACAATCAGCCCCTGCAGCCAGGGGGCGGTGCCGATGCCCTCCAGCCAGCCGCTCACCGCCGGCGGCACAATCTCGCCGAACAGCACGTCGTTGGTCCAACCGGTCACCCAGTCGCCCACCGTGCCGATGGCCACATAGTACACCGCAAACATGACCACCGCGAAAATCGGCAGGGCCAGAATCCGGTTGGTCACAATCCGGTCAATCTTGTCAGAGGTGGTCAGGCTGTGGGCCGCCGCCTTCTTCTTCACGGCCTTGTTCACAACCCCGTTGATGTACGCGTACCGCTGGTTGGTGATGATGCTCTCCGCGTCGTCGTCCAGCTCCTTCTCGCAGTCCCGGATGTGCTCCTCCAGGTGCTTTTTCAGGGAGGCGTCCAGCTCCATCTGGTCCAGCACCTTCTCGTCCCGCTCGAACACCTTGATGGCGTACCACCGCAGGTAACGGTCGTCCACCAGCCCCGCAATGGACTCCTCGATGTGGGCGATGGCGTGCTCCACGCTGCCCGTGAACACGTGGGGCAGCTCACCCGCCCGGTGGGACTTGGCCAGCGCCACGGCCTTCTCCGCCGCGGCCATGCCGCCCTCGCCCTTCAGCGCGCTCATGCTCACCACCTCGCACCCCAGGGCCTCCCCCAGCCTGCCGAGGTCGATCTTGTCCCCGTTCTTCCGCACCAGGTCGATCATGTTGACCGCAACCACCACCGGAATCCCCAGCTCGATGAGCTGCGTCGTCAGGTACAGGTTGCGCTCGATGTTCGTACCGTCCACGATGTTCAGAATTGCGTCCGGCTTCTCACCCACCAGGTAGCTCCGCGCCACCACTTCCTCCAGCGTGTACGGAGACAGCGAGTAGATGCCGGGCAGGTCCTGAATGACCACCTCCTTGTGGCCCTTCAGCTTGCCTTCCTTTTTCTCCACTGTTACGCCGGGCCAGTTGCCCACGTACTGGTTTGAACCGGTCAGGGCGTTAAACAGCGTCGTCTTGCCGCAGTTCGGGTTCCCCGCCAGCGCGATCTTGAGCTCCATAACCTCTCAGTCCCTTCCTTTTCCGCGAGTTTGATATAACTAATTCACAGATGCAGTACCGCCCCGCTGTGCCGCCTTTGGCGGCGCGGACGTATCCGGGGAAGCGCTCCCCCTAGGCGATTTCGATCATCTCCGCATCGGCCTTGCGCACGCTCAGCTCATAGCCGCGCACGTTCAGCTCCATGGGGTCGCCCAGAGGGGCGACCTTGCGCACGTGCAGCGCCACGCCCTTGGTGATCCCCATGTCCATGATCCGGCGCTTGACCGCCCCCTCACCGTGGAGCTTGACCACCGTGACAGTGTCTCCTACCTTTGCATCCCGCAGTGTCTTCATGTTCTGTCTCCTCTCCTCAGATCATAACCCGGTTGGCCATAGTCCTGTCCAGAGCAATGCGGCTGTCCTTGACCTGCACAATCAGGTTGCCGCCCAGCTCGCTGACCACCGTAACCGTTCCGTCCACCACAAATCCAAGCTCGGCCAGGTGCTGGCGGATCTCATCCTTCCCGGTAATCTTCCGAATGGTCACCGTCTCGCCCTGCTTTGCCAGCGTCAGAGGCATCATCGTGGCTTCTCTCCCTTACAGGTTAACTCTTGCTAACCAATTATCTTTTATCAGGCGGTTAGCGTTTACTAACCACCCAGAACAAATTGAGTTTACACCCGCTAACTCAATTTGTCTTCTGCATATTTTTCCCTCTGCACAAAATTGCCCCGGTGCGCAGAGCCGCACCGGGGCAATTTTTCGGTTCTATCCCGCGAAAAAGCGCAGCACCACCGCCGCCAGCAGCACAACCACCGCGCCAGTGGCCGCCAGATCCACGGTCAGCGCCAGCGTGCGCCGCCGCCGGACCGGCCGGGGCCGGCCGGGCGCCTCCTCCCGCGGGGCATACTCCTCCGGGTGGGCGGCCTGCCGGTAGGC
>OMGQ01001906.1_pt1 | contig 10459 bp, 9 predicted proteins | sample 1646071 | NCBI WGS metagenome assembly OMGQ01 (sample SAMN05578585, study PRJEB25193) | human gut metagenome | biome: Human Microbiome; feature: human-associated habitat; material: feces | host: Homo sapiens | place: USA:Birmingham | reverse complement strand
CGAGCGGGGGCTGGATTACATCTGGGGGGGCGATCCGGCCTACTGGCCGGGGCGCAATCCCCTGCTGTTTCCCATTGTGGGGACGCTGAAGGAGGGAAAGATCCGCTTTGACGGCAGGGAATACGCCATGGAGCGCCACGGCTTTGCCCGGCGGCGGGAGTTCACCCCGGCGGCGCGGGGGGAGGACTGGGTGCGCCTGGAGCTGCGGGAGAGCGCCGAGACCCTGGCGCTGTATCCCTATCCCTTCCGGCTGGCGGTGGAGCAGCGGCTGACCGACACGGGCTTTTCCACGGCGGTGACGGTGGCCAACCCGGGGGAGGGGCCGCTGCCCTTCTGCCTGGGGGCCCACACCGGCTTCCGCTGTCCCCTGGAGGCGGGGGAGCGGTTCGAGGACTACGAGCTGGTGTTCCCCGAGCGGGAGAGCTGTCCCACCCTGCTGCTGCGGGACGGACTGCTGGACCGGCCGGCGGCCCTGCCCTGCCTGGAGGACACCGACACCCTGCCCCTGGACTACCGCTGGTTTGACGCGCTGGATACCCTGATCTTCGAGGGCCTGCGCTCCCGCTCCGTCACCCTGCGCAGCCGCAAAAGCGGCAGAGGGGTGCGGGTGTCCTTCGACGGCTTCCCCATGCTGGCCTTCTGGACCATGCCGGGGAAGAAGGCCCCCTACCTGTGCATTGAGCCGTGGCACGGCTGCGCCGCCGGGACGGCGGAGGGGCCGGAATTCACCGATAAAGCCCGCTGCATCGTCCTGGCCCCCGGCGAGAGCCGCACCCTGGCCTACCGGGCGGACACCCTGTGAGCTAGTATTCCCGCAAAAAAGCGCGGACCGTACAACGGTCCGCGCTTTTTTTGTCAGGAGAGGCCCTCGCCCATGCCGAGGGTGAAGTACAGGATGACCACGATGACCAGAGGGGCGAGAAAGCGCACCGCGAAGGCCCAGGGCTTCTGCATCCGCCGGAGGCCGTGCCCGCCGGCGATTTCCTGCCCGGCGGCTTTGGTGCCCCACACCCAGCCCACAAAGAGGCAGAAGCACAGCGCCCCCAGAGGGATCATCAGATTGTCGGTGAACTTCTCCATCACCGCGTTCATTGGGAGCATCTGCATCCCGTTTTTGAAGTCGAACCAGGGCAGGTTGATATTCCTCGACTCCAGCTGGGAAAGGGAATATCCCGCGCTGAGAAACGCCATCGGAACCGACAAAATCACAGTCGCCTTCAGCCTGGAAACCTTCCATTCCTCCGTAATGAAGGCAACACAGCTTTCCAGAATACTGATTGCGCTGGTGAGCGCCGCCAAAAACAGGAGCACGAAAAAGAACAGTCCGAAGATCCTTCCTCCCGGAAGCCCGTCAAATACCTCAGGCAGGGCCATAAAAGCAAAGCCTCCGCCCATACCAAGGCCTTCGGCACCCAGGGTAACAAACACAACCGGAATAATTGCAAAAGCCGCCAGAAATGCCACCAGCGTATCCAGAACGCAGATGCAGGCCGCGCTCTTTACAAGGTTGTCTTTTTTCGGCACATAGGAGCCATAAGTCACCATGATTCCCATTCCGACGGAGAGGGAGAAAAATGCCTGTCCAAGCGCTCCTACTAACGTATCCCGGTTAAAGCTTCCCGGTTTAATTGTGAGCATGTAGGAAAGCCCCTCTCCTGCACCCGGAAGCGTCACCGCCCGTACCGCGCAGGCAACTAACAGGATGAACAAAGCCGGCATCAGAATCTTGCTGACCCTCTCGATACCCTCAGAAACGCCCTTCACAACAACATAGATACAAAGAACCAGAAATACGAAACCCCATGCAAGCGGCTGTACCGGTTCCGAGATAAAGTTTACAAAATATTCCTGGTAAGACACGGTTCCGTTGCCAAACCCCGGCTCGGCCAGGTAGGCAAAAATATATTTAAGAACCCATCCTCCTACCACACTATAATAGGACATAATGACAAAGAGTGTCAATACACCGATTCCGCCTGCAAACGTCCATTTTTTATTGAGCTGGTGAAACGCCCCTACAACGTTTTTTTGTGTAGCTCTTCCGATGGAAAGTTCAGCCAGCATAACCGGAAAGCCTACCAAGGCCACAATCACAATATAAGACAGTAAAAATGCCCCGCCGCCATATGCTCCGGTCTTTCCCGGAAACTTCCAGATATTGCCCAGACCAACGGCAGATCCTGCCGCCGCCAGAATAAATCCCATATTGCTGGCCCACTGGCCTCTTCTCTGATTCATGATAATTCCCCCTGAATATAATTTGTTAAGCATCTGTAAATGCGGTTGTTCCCAAGTGTTTGTATTTCTGGGACAAACACCCGAAACGCAGACGCACGTCTGCTATAATAGCAGATTTATACAGAAATGTCCATTTTCCGGAGGTCACCCAGATATACGAAATAGTTATTCCAGCTATAACCTGCAGCTATTTCATGTATTTATATGGCGGACTATTGTAAAATTTATACGGACATGGCCTTTTCCTTGCCCGGGACTCCTTTTCCGCAGTCAACCCGAAGACCAGCCGCAAAGCCTTATTTTCCGGCACTTTTCCGGTATTTTCCCGGCCGTATATTCAGTGAAATAGCAAAATTATTTTGGAAAAATAAATTTTAATGAACTTTTTATTCCCATTTTCTCGATTTAATGGTAAAATAGTTACAATAGTGAGTTAGGAGGTGCTGAATATGAAGATGATTATGGCAATTATCGGAAGCGAGGATGCGGATGATTTAGTTTACGAATTAAACCAGAATTCTTTCTTTGTTACTAAACTTTCCACCATGGGCGGTTTTTTAAAGAAGAAAAGTACGACTCTGATGCTGGGCGTTGACGACAGCCGTGTTGAGGAAGCGATTACCATTATCAAAAAGATGTCAGGAACAAGAGAACAACTGGTTTACACACCACCAACCATGGCCGGGAACTGCTGCCCAACTGTCAATATGACGGTTCCGATGAATATGAAGGTGGGCGGTTCCACAATCTTTGTTATGAATGTTGAAGATTTCCAGAAATTTTAACCATACCGTTTTACGGTGTGACAGTTCTCTACAGAAAAAAGCCGGATGATTCATATCCGGCTTTTTTGCGTAACAGTTCAGCCATGATGTATTCCGCTAGGCGTTTTTTGCCGTTTCTGTGCATAATTGATGACGGTGACCTGTGCGCGGATCGTGCAGGATCGTTTGTTGCAGTTCGGACGAAGGCCGAACTGCAACTTTTTTGCACCCGGAAAATATAAAAAGATTGACTTTTTGAAACCCAGCCTGTAAAATCATATGAAAGTGAACACTTGCACGAGGTGAATAGATGGATGCTACAAGCCAAAAAATCATAGATGCGACAATGGGATTAATCAGAGATAAAGGATATGTCGCAACTACCACAAAAGATATTGCCAGGGCCGCCGGAGTCAATGAATGTACTCTTTTCAGAAAGTTCAAGAGCAAAAAAGAGATTGCCCTCAGCGGAATGGAGCAGGAAAAATGGCGCGGGAATCTGACACCGGAGGTATTTACTAATGTAGTGTGGGAATTACAGCCGGATTTGGAAATGTTCATGAACACCTACATGGAGAAAATCACCCCCGATTTCGTCAACCTGTCCATAGGGCTGAGAGCGCCCCAGTTATACGAGGAAACGGCTCCGCTGATTATGAAAATCCTTTCTCTCCTCTCTGACCGGCTATCTCGAGGAGATGGAACATCGCGGCAAACTTCCCCGACAGGATTTTGAATGTCTTGCAATGACAATCTTCTCCGCAACTTTCGGCTTTACATTTCTGAAGGCCTCCTTCGGAGAGAATCTGACCAAAGCGGAGCGCAGGGATTTTGTCAGAAAAAGTGTGGAAACCTTTGTCGGCGGAATACCGCAGATAAAATAAACATTTTGTACCTGTCCGGTGAAAAAATACAGAACCGGCAGGCTTTTCAGGGGCCATTGACAGAACAGGCACTGCCGGACGGCAGTGCCATAATCTGACCCGTTAATGCAAGCAAGTGCATGCATTCTAAATATTGAAGGAGGTAGCTATCATGATATCAGGAGCCGAATTATTTGTTAAAGCATTAAAAGCGGAACACGTTGACACCATTTTCGCTTATCCGGGAGGACAGGCTATCGACTTATTTGACGCACTGTATGGAGAAAAGAGTATCCATGTCATTCTCCCGCGCCATGAACAGGGCTTGGTTCATGCGGCCGACGGATATGCCCGTTCCACAAAAAAGACCGGGGTGTGCCTGGTGACGAGCGGCCCGGGCGCCACAAATCTTGTCACCGGAATTGCAACAGCGAATTATGACAGTGTCCCACTGGTATGCTTCACCGGTCAGGTGCCCGTGGGCCTCATCGGAAACGACGCATTCCAGGAAGTTGATATTGTAGGCATCACAAGGAGCATCTGTAAATACGCGGTCACTGTCAGGCGGAGGGAAGAACTGGGAAGTATTATCAAAAAAGCTTTCTACATCGCTCATACAGGTAAACCAGGTGTGGTGGTCGTGGATCTTCCCAAGGATATCCAACAGGAAAACGGCAGCGGCATCTATCCGGAGCAGATCGAACTCAGGGGCTGTAAACCGAACGTTTCCGTCCATATGGGCCAGATAAAAAAGGCGGTCGGACTGTTAAACCAGTCAGAGAAGCCCGTCTTTTTAGTGGGAGGAGGCGTCCTCATTTCAGGTGCGGAACGAGAGATGACAAGACTGGCAGAGATGACAAATATTCCGGTAGTCACGACGATCATGGGTAAAGGCGCCCTCCCTTCCTCCCATCCCCTCTACGTTGGAAATCTCGGAATTCATGGATGTTATGCCGCCAACTTTGCCGTCAGCAGCTGTGACCTCCTGTTTTCCATCGGAACAAGATTTAACGACCGGATCACAGGAAAAATCGGAGATTTTGCAAAGAATGCCTCCATTGTCCATATTGATATCGATTCTGCCTCCATTTCCAGGAATATTGCCGTGGATGTCCCGATTGTCTCAGATGCAAAAGAGGCAATCCTCGCCCTTCTTGAAAAAGCCTGCCCGCTGTGTACTGAAGAATGGCTCAGGACGATAGACGGCTGGAAACGCGAACACCCTCTCGCAGCAGAACGGCCCGGATTGACACCTCAGCGCATCATCCAATCCATCAACCGCATTTTTGACCGCGCAATTATTGCCACCGATGTAGGACAAAACCAGTTGTGGGCCACACAATTTCTGGAGCTTGGGGAGGGCAGGAAGATGCTGACGTCGGGAGGGCTTGGAACCATGGGCTACGGTTTTCCCGCCGCAATCGGCGCAAAGGCCGGAAATCCGGATACGGATGTTATCGTCATATCAGGTGACGGAGGCTTCCAGATGAACGTCCAGGAAATGGCTACAGCCGTGGCATACGAACTGCCTGTCATTATCTGTATTTTCAATAACGGCTATCTTGGAAATGTAAGACAGTGGCAGGAAATGTTCTTTGACCGGCATTACTCCTCCACCTGTATCCAACGCCGCAAAAGCTGTCCCCTCCCCTGCAATTCCCCGGGTGAGAACTGTCCTGACTATATCCCGGATTTTATAAAGCTGGCCGGAAGCTACGGCGCCGCCGGTATCCGGGTAACTGCCGAGGAGGAGATCGACAAAGCCCTGCTCAGCGCAAAACGGAACAAAAAAGGTCCTACCGTCATTGAATTTATTATTGGCCGGGAAGAAAACGTCCTGCCGATCGTGCCTCCGGGAAACCGGCTCAGCGATATGATATTAGAAAGGAAGGGATAAATGATGAAAAAACGATGGATCAGCCTGTTTGTTGAAAATGATATCGGTGTCCTGGCACGAATCTCCGGCCTGTTTTCCGGCAAATCCTATAATCTGGACAGCCTCACGGTCGGAAGAACGGAGGATAGGACCGTATCCCGCATGACGATCAGCCTGACAGGCGATGACATGACCTTTGAGCAGGTAAAAAAACAACTGGCCCGGTGTGTTGAAGTGATTAAGGTGGTAGATTTTACCGATGCCGCCATCCACAGAAAAGAAATCATGTTTATCAAGATCCAAAACTGTACCGAAGCGGATATGACTGAGCTATTCAGGATTGCCGGCGTATATCAGGTTAAAATTGCCGGATACTCCCCTTCCTCCGTCCTGTTAGAAAGTGTCAGGACAGAGGAAGAAAATGATGAGCTGGCTCATCTTCTGGAACATCGCTTTACAAACAGAATGGAAATTGTGAGAGGCGGAAGCGTCGCAGTGGAGTCGGTCCGCACTTAAATTGCTCCGCCATCACTCGTCCCGTCATTAACGCTGCACCACACAAGCCGGTTGTCCGCTATTTCCGCAGCCGCCTCTCCCCTGTCATGCAGCCAGGAGAGATAGGAACGTACCGTACTTCCCACCAGCACATACTGGTTATAATCCATTACAAGCCCGTAGTGTTCGAACACCGCTTTCAGGATCTCCTCAAAGCCGCGGGGCTTTGTGCAAATCTCCTTTATAATGCCGGCAATTTCCAGAATCTTTTTCCTGTTCGCTTCAGCCAGGGGCCTAACATCCTCAACCGGCTCCGCATGGGCCGGGATATACAGCCTCCCTTCCAGTGTTTTAAGCTTTTCAAGGCTGTTTAAATACTCCTGGACATCATACAAAAATGATACATGATACTTTTCAAGGATATTTTCTCCGGTCAGACAGTCTGCCAGAAACCACACGCCGTCGTCCGTCTTAATAGCCGACATGGAAAAGGAGTGGCCGTTTACAGCCATCATCTCCAGCCCCTCAGGAAGTACCTCCGGGGTCAGGGGAAGCGCCCCGCTCGGCTGGGCCATCAGAAATTTGTTGCGAAGCTCCTTAAACGGATAACCGCCATATAAAAAAGACGGTTCCAGAACCGGATACTGTGTAAATGCCAGATCAGGACCGGCCGTATAGACGGAACAGCCTGTCCTCTGCGCCAGAAGGCTGTTTCCGCCGATGTGGTCGGCATGGGAATGGGTGTTAATCACCATCTTAAGCTTCCATCCGCCGGCCTCCAGTATTTTCAGAACCTTTTTCCCCGCATCCTTGTCGTTGCCGCTGTCTATCAGACAGACCTCGCTGTCATTCAGTCTGTAAAGCCCCATTTTCGCCGGGCAATTAATATAATATGTCTTTTCTCCTGCCTGAATCAGTTCGTACATGCTCCTTTTCCTCCTTTTTGTTTTCACTGCCAGCATAGATTCTTATTATGTCCGCTGTCTATTCATCCGGTCCGGTATTCCATCAATATTCTTTCTCCCTGAATATGACGACGGCCAGCGGATAGGATACTGCAAAAGCTGCCGCCGAACATAAAAGTAAAATGAGCGCACTTGTAATCACCTGCCATACCGCCGGTTCCGGGCCGAAATACAGATTGAGCAGGCTGACAAGCCCCATAAAAATCAGGATTGCCGCAAGCAGGCTGATGCCCAATACCACTTCGCTCCGCTCTTCCCCTGTCAAATAAAAAAGCGGGAAAAAGATTGCTACCATCAGGAGACTGATTCCAACTCCTGCGGCAAACAGAAGAATAATATCCGTATTTCGGTCAAAGGGAAAACCATGTAACAGCCATGAAAGCCCCACCACCGCGCCTGCAAAAGCCATTCCGACAAACAGCCAGATTAACTGACTGATAAAATGGCTCTTCACAATATCCGCCCGCCTGACTGGCGCCGTCAATTTATATTTTCCCCACTTTGAGATAAACTCCTTGCGCAGGCTGGAACTCATATTGACTGAAAATCCAATCACAGCGAGAAATATGTAGCCGATGAGAAGCGATTGGCTGATTACGGCAGCCGCAAAAAGTCCCAAAAGGAGCATAAAGCCTGAAAAGACTTTTGCATTGGCACGAACCGCATAATAATTATTTATAAGAAGCCCCCTCATACCCGATCCCCCTTTACCAGCAAAAGCATAATTTCATCAACAGAGACATGGTCCATCACAATATCCTTATATTTTTGCTGTGCTTTTCTTCCGTTTTCTACAAGCACATCAATCTGAAAATCCCTTTTCCTGTAAGCAAGAAAATCGCCTGGGTCCAATGTGAGAAATTGGCTTTCTTTGCAGCGCATAACAGCAAAATCATATGCCAGTTCATTTTTAGACGCGGTCATAATCAGCCTTCCGTTATGAATAAATGTGATATAATCCGCAATCTTTTCCAAATCACTGGTGATATGGGAAGACAGAAGAATCGAATGGCTTTCATCCTGCACAAACTCTAAAAATACATCCAGCATTTCCTCACGCATAATGGGGTCTAAACCGCTGGTGGCCTCATCCAGAATCAGTAATTGGGGATGGTGCGACAAAGCCACGGCAACAGCTAACTTCATCGTCATTCCCCTGGAATAATGTTTGATTTTCTGCCCGTCCGGTAAATGAAAGACTTCTAAATACCTCTGAAACAAAGAATGATCCCACTTCGTATAAAGTCCCTCCATCACCTTGGATAATTGTCTTGCATTCCAGTAAGAAGGAAAATTATCGCCGTCATAGACGACGCCGATTTGCTCTCTCATATCTGTATCTGAGTCCAGCATTTCCCGGCCGAATATTTTCACTGTCCCGCTGTCCTTTTTAATTGTATTGAGAATGCAGCTAATCGTAGTTGTCTTGCCCGCTCCATTCTCCCCGACAAATCCTAAAACAGCCCCGTATGGCAATGAAAAAGTTACATTATCCAGAACAAAATCCGACTTTGGATAAGTCTTGGATACCTGCTGCAGCTCTAATATATTCTCCATGCTATTCGTCCTCCCGGTAAAACATTGCCAACAGCTCCGTCAGTTTTTCAAGGGAAATATTGCTCGTCCGTCCGATTACTGATGCCGCCTGTAAATGTTCCTCTGCTATACGCTGCTGCTCCTCCTGATAAAATTCCTTGTTCTGTGCCGATACAAAACTTCCTCTGCCAACCGTTGTCTCGATAAAACCGTCCCTTTGCAAATCTTCATAGGCTTTTTGAACCGTAATGACGCTGACATGGATTGCTTTTGCCAATGCGCGCATTGACGGAATCGCATCACCGGCCGCCAGTTCCCCGCTCATTATCATCGCCTTTATCTGTGAAGTAATCTGCTCATAGATCGGCTTGTTGGCATTATTACTGATAATAATTTCCATAAGCCACTGCCCTCGCTTCAATTGTACTTAATGTACAAGTACATTATATCAGCATTTCAGCCTACAGTCAATCAGAAGTAGACGATGTTAAAAGGGGCAGATAAATTAAAAGCGGCGGTATCATTCACGATACCGCCGCTTAAACTCTGCACTGAGAATTATAATTCAGTGCGGGTGACAGGACTTGAACCTGCACGTCGTGGACACTAGATCCTAAGTCTAGCGCGTCTGCCATTCCGCCACACCCGCTTTTATCGTTCTCCGGTGAACTCCCACACAGATACTATCACCGAAAAACAGCAATACTATTATATAAGAGAGCGGCAGGTTTTGTCAATTAGATTTCATACGTTTTCTCTAACAGGTCTTCACATTTTTTTCACAAAGATTCCAAACTTTCGACACATTTATTCTGTAATATAATAATCAGCAGGCAGGACCTGCAGTAATACTTTTTCATACTCCTCCGGCAGGATTGATTCCTGCCGGATTCCTCTGTCTAAATCTGTTTATTTCCCAAAACCATACCGTTGCGCAGATGGAGACTTTGACTACCCGAAACAAGGTCATGCCCACATAAAAAAACATTATTTCCAAACACTGTTAATACAGTCTCTCGAAATAATGTTTTTTAACGTATATAAATTCAACTCTATAATGGAGCATACGGGATTCGAACCCGTGACCTTTTGAATGCCATTCAAACGCGCTCCCAGCTGCGCTAATGCCCCGTTCCTGTATATCACTTTTTCAGATGTTGATATTGTATCATAAAATAATAAAAAAGGGAAGAGTGTTTTTATATTTTATAATGTTTTTATTATTTCTATAATTCATGTTTTTAATGAAATTACAAGAACTTAACCCCAACTGAAATCTGCATAGTTTTTCCGTATCCGCAGATACTAATAAAGCTATAGGAAAGGATGGTGAACCTGATGAAAAATGTATATGATGACGGCAATATTCCCGAAATAGATTTGCCGAAAACCTCCAATGCGACATACGACGTACCGGATGAATTTCCGGTCAGCACAGAACCGCTTCCGGAATCCGAACGTCCAAGAAAAGACGGACCTGGAGGAAATTAAAGAATTCTTTGGAATCATCTCCTGCTGCCTGCCCAGGTTTTATTTGACTGTGGCTAACCGGCAGACAGCAGGGTTGATTTTATACATAACCTGCACCTGCTTGCAGAATTTTGCCACAAGGTAGTTGACAAAAACCTGTTACCGTGATAAACTATTCAAGGTTCAAATAACCAGATGCTGCTGTGGCTCAGTCGGTAGAGCGTCGCATTGGTAGTGCGGAGGTCACGGGTC
>OMGQ01001902.1_pt1 | contig 10470 bp, 10 predicted proteins | sample 1646071 | NCBI WGS metagenome assembly OMGQ01 (sample SAMN05578585, study PRJEB25193) | human gut metagenome | biome: Human Microbiome; feature: human-associated habitat; material: feces | host: Homo sapiens | place: USA:Birmingham | reverse complement strand
CCGGCTTAAAATGCCGGATTTTTTGTGCGTCAGGCTTGCAATATTTTAATTTATAGGATATGATAAAGCGTATGCTGTTTTTTGTATAGAATTTTACATATTTTTACTGCTTGGCTGTATTTGCAGGCAGAAATAAAAATATATTTTGTCTGATTTTTAGTGACTGATGAGTCGGAAACTATGGCGGTACTTGGCCGGGCATGGTATAATAAGTTTATAATTCTTTTAAGGAGTATGACAATGCCGCAGTTAATGACAAAAGAAGAAATTCATGAATTTGGTTTGCAGATTTTGAGCCGTTATCTTGAGGCCAATGCTTACGAAATAGAAATGATGCATCCTAATATGCAGATGTTTCCGCACATTATAGCCAAAAAGAACGGTCAGCTTGTATTCATCATTGCGGCAACGGATGTTTATCCTAATAAAGGTTCTTTTGCCGACAGTGAAAAGGCAGCGCTTTTGGAAAATGCCGCTAAGTTTGACGCGCAGGCTGCATGTGCATATCTTGGCATAGCCAATGCCGCCGGTGCTAAGGCGAAAGATAAGGAATTGTGCGGCAAGGCATATAAAGATGCAGATTTTTTAACCGATTTTGGCGGTTTGGAATTTATATATTTTAAAGACTGAGGTGACGGCATGGATTTGTTGAAAGTTGATACCGAAAAATGTGTTAAGTGCGGGCTTTGCGTACAGGCCTGTCCGTCCTGCATTTTATCTATGGGGGAAGATGGGCCGAAATGTGATTTTGACCGCGGCTGCATGAGCTGCGGGCACTGCGTTGCCATTTGCCCTATGGGCGCGCTTGATAACAAATATGCGCCGCTGGCAGAGCAGAAGCCTTTGCCGATGCCGGTTCTGGACAGTGAAACCGCATATAATTTTTTGCGTATGCGCCGCAGCGTGCGCCTGTTTAAACCGGAACCTCCTTCTGAGGAAGAAATTGTAAAGCTGCTTGATGTATGCCGTTATGCGCCTACTGCCGGTAATTCGCAGGGGATGTATTATATCGTTATCCGCGATAAGGAAACCATCAAAAAGATTGCTGATGCGACGGCAGAATGGATGCAGCAGGAAATTGATGCAGGCAGCAGCGACAAACGTTATTTTACAACCGTTTTGCGTGCGTATAATGACCGCGGACAGGATATTATTGCCCGCAATGCACCGATGCTTATTTTTGCAACGGCAAAACGCCTTAACAGAACCGGCGTAAGCAATGCCGAGCAGGCATGGGCTTATGCAGAGCTTTTTGCGCCTACAATCGGGCTTGGCACAACCATTGCCGGGTTTATCCAGACCTGCGGCATAGCAGGTTACCAGCCGCTTTTGGATTTGGTAGGCGTGCCGCCCAAGTTTAAAATTTGCGGCACTTTAATGGTAGGGCATCCTAAATATAAGTTCCAGCGCATGGTAGAACGCCAGCATTTAAAAGTAGAATTTAAGTAAATAAAAATTTTTTAACGGTACGGTTACAAGCTGTACCGTTTTTTGTTACTTATGCAACAGTTTTGGTACTAAAAATAAATAATTTTCCAAATTTACTGTCAATTAAAGGAAATATAAAATTTTTGCAGAAAATATATCTCAATAATGTTTGTAAACAAGGGGGAATAAGTATGAAAGAGTATACCGGAGACAGAATCCGCAATGTGGCCATTGTGGGCCATGGTGGGGCAGGAACTACATCAGTTACGGAAGGCCTGCTGTACCGTTCGGGCGCAATTACCAGAATGGGCAAGGTTGAAGATGGCGCTACCACCACTGACTATGAACCGGAAGAAATTAAACGCGGCGTATCCGTAAACGCTACTTTGGCACCGGTTGAATGGCGTGATACTAAAATCAACTTTATTGATACTCCGGGCTTTGCAGATTTTGTAGCCGAAGTTAAAGGCGCATTCCGTGCGGTTGACAGTGCGCTTATTGTTGTATGTGCAACCAGCGGCGTGCAGGTTGGCACCGAACAGTGCTGGAAACTTGCTGAAGAAGCACATTTGCCCCGCATAGTTTTCGTAAATAAAATGGACCGTGAAAATGCTGACTTTGACAGCATTCTTGATAATCTGCGCGCTAAAATAGGCAAACGCGTATTGCCTCTGCAGCTGCCTTTGGGCAAAGAATCCGGCTTCTGCGGCGTTATTGATATTTATAAAATGAAGGCTTATAAAGCTAACGGCAACGATTCCATCGAAATGGATATTCCGGAAGAATATATGGAAGCAGCCAAGGAAGCACATGAAAAAATGGTTGAAGCTGCGGTTGAAGCTGATGATGACTGCATGATGCGTTATCTGGAAGGCGAAACCATCAGCGACAAGGAAATTATGGACTGCCTGATTAAAGGTATCCGCCAGGCCATTATTTTCCCGGTACTCTGCGGCAGCGCCTATAAAGATATCGGCCTTGGCCGTGTAATGAATGCTATTATTGACTATACTTACCCGGCAATTTTGAATGACTTTACCGTTGTTAACCCGGAAACCGGCGAAGAAGAAATACGCGATGCCAACGCACCGATGGCAGCTTTGGTATTTAAAACAACTTCCGACCCGTTTGTTGGCCGCCTGAGCTTCTTCAGAGTATTCTCCGGCGTTATTAAGAGCGACAGCGTGGTTTATAACGCCAGCCGCGAAAAAGAAGAACGTTTCGGCACGGTATTTACCATGCGCGGCAAAACGCAGATTCCGATGAAACAGGTTGTTGCCGGCGATATCGGTGTTACCACCAAATTGCAGTTTACCGCTACCGGCGATACTCTGAGCGATAAAAACTCCCCGGTACTCTTTAAACCTATTGCATTCCCCCTGCCGATGTATACACGCGCTATTTACGCGAAGAAAAAAGGCGAGGAAGAAAAGATTGCTTCGGCTCTGAACCGCCTGATGGACGAAGACCCGACTATTATCGTTACCAGAAACACCGCTACCAAAGAAACTTTAATCAGCGGTATGGGTGACCAGCATATTGAAATTATTATGGAACGCATGAAACGTAAATTCGGTGTGGAAGCCGATTTGCGTGCACCGATTGTTGAATACCGCGAAACCATCCGCGGCACTGCTACTAATGTTGAAGGCAAACATAAGAAACAATCCGGCGGCCATGGGCAGTACGGCCATGTTATTATTACCATGGAACCGCTGCCGCCCGGAAGCGGATTTGAGTTTGTTGATAAAATCTTCGGCGGCGCCGTACCGCGTCAGTACATTCCGGCTGTTGAAAAAGGCATGCGTGAATCTATGGAACGCGGCGTACTGGCTGGTTATCCGGTAGTTGATATCAGAATTACCCTGACGGATGGTTCGTATCATACCGTAGACTCCTCGGAAATGGCATTTAAAACTGCCTCCAATATAGCATTTAAAAAGGCTATGGAAGCAGCAAAACCTGTTTTGATGGAACCTGTTTACAACCTTGATGTATACTGCGCCGAAAGCATGATGGGCGACGTTATAGGCGACCTTAACAGCAAACGCGGACGCATTTTGGGCATGCAGAGCCTTGATGACGGTATGGGCTGCATTAAAGCACAGGTGCCTTATGCAGAAATTACCGAATATGCTGTTGACCTGCGTGCGCTGACACAAGGCCTTGGCACTTTTGAAATGAAATTTGACCATTACGAAGATGTGCCGCAGAAAATGGCAGAAAAAATTATTGCCGAACGCAAAGAACAGCAGTAAATTAAATACTTGCCAGGTTTAAGCCTGCAAAACGCCGCCGTTAAAACCGGCGGCGTTTTTAGTAAATTTATTTTGTCGGCCTTAAAATAAAGGAATTATATACAATGCTTTATTTAAAAAGTTTTACTTTCCCAACTGACGGCGAAGAATTTGACGTTATCATAAATGTAAAGGAAAAATGTTACAGTTCGTTTTATCCGTTTAAAATTTTATCGCAGCAGGGAATAGAAAAGATTGATTTTGAGCCGGTAACTATTTTTTACGGCAGTAATGGCAGCGGCAAAACAACAGCGTTAAACGTTATTGCCGAAAAATTAAAACTGGAGCGCAGTGCCGTATATAACAAAAGCAGCTTTTTTAACGATTATGTTGATTTATGCGGCTATACATTAAAAGGCATGGCAATTCCGGTAAACAGCCGCATTATTACAAGCGATGACGTTTTTGATTTTATGCTTAATCTGCGTATGCTGAACGAAGGCATTGACTCAGGCCGGGAAAAACTTTTTGAGGAATACCGGAAAATCAAGTCCGCCGATAACGGCAAATTCCGTTTGCGCAGCCTAGATGATTTTGAAGAACAGAAAAGGCTTACATCAGTCCGGCGCAATACGCAGTCGATGTATGTAAAGAAAAATGTCGGCGTTAATGTACGGGAACAATCTAACGGCGAAAGCGCTTTTATGTACTTTGCGCAGAAAATTGAAGAAAACGCGCTGTATCTGCTTGATGAGCTGGAAAACAGCCTCTCGCCTCAAAAACAAATGGAACTGGTGCGCTTTCTGGAAGATTCGGCGCGTTTTTACGGCTGCCAGTTCATTATTGCAACACATTCACCATTTGTGCTTTCGGTAAAAAACGCGCAAATTTATGATTTTGATTTTTGCCCTGCGGCTGTAAAACGCTGGACGGAGCTGGAAAACGTGCGCGTTTATTATAACTTTTTTAAACAGCACCGGGCAGATTTTGAAAAATAATGCTGACAATTATGCGCTTTTAACTATGCAGTAAATGTTAAGTATGTTATAATTTATACAAATAACGTACAATAATTGGAGGGTTTATTTTATGCAGACGATTGACCAGGTTGCAGTAAACACCTTAAGATTTTTATCTATTGATGAAGTTGAAAAGGCCAAATCCGGGCATCCGGGCTTTCCTTTGGGCACGGCGCCGCTGATGTACACGGTTTGGGACCGTTTTATGAACTATAACCCCAAAGACCCCAACTGGTTCAACAGGGACAGATTTATTTTATCTCCGGGCCATGGCAGTGCATTGTATTATGCAATGCTGCATCTGGCAGGATATGATGTTTCTATTGAACAGCTTAAAAATTTCCGCCAGTGGGGCAGCATTACTCCGGGCCATCCGGAATACGGCGTTACTCCCGGCGTCGATGCTTCTACTGGTCCGCTGGGCCACGGATTTGCTATGGGCGTTGGTTTTGCCATTGCCGAAACCATGCTGGCTGCCAAATACAACAAACCGGGCTTTGAAGTGGTTAACCATTATACCTATGGCTTAACCAGCGACGGCGACCAGATGGAAGGCGTTGCAAGCGAAGCGGCATCTCTGGCCGGTACTTTGGGTCTGGGCAAACTTATTTATCTTTATGATGACAACCATATTACCATTGAAGGCGATACCGAAATTGCTTTCCGCGAAGATGTGGGCAAACGTTTTGAAGCATACGGCTGGCAGGTACTGCGCGTTGCCGATTCCGAAGATATCGACGCTTTGGAAAATGCCATTAAAGAAGCCAAGGCCGATACCGAACATCCGAGCCTTATTATTGTACGTACCCATATCGGTTACGGCAGCCCGAAACAGGATAACGCTTCCTGCCATGGCGAACCGCTTGGCGCCGAAGGCGTTGCCAAAACCAAAGAAGCGGCTGACTGGCCGGTTGGGCAGAGCTTTTATGTGCCGGTAACCGTACGCAAGCATTTTGACGATAAACTTGCTGCCTGTGCAGAAAAACAGGCTGCATGGGAAGCACTGCTTGCAGATTATAAAGTGGTTTACCCGGAACTTGGCAAGGAACTTGAAGAACGCATTAAAGGCGATGTGCTTGTAAGCCGCAGTGACCTTGAATCTGTATTTAACGATATTGAAGGCATTTCCACCCGTGAAGCAGGCGGCGAAGTGCTGCAGAAACTTTCCATGCAGCTGCCTCAGCTTGTTGGCGGCAGTGCCGACCTTGGACCTTCCAATAAAACAGTAATGAAAACCTGCGGTTATTATTCCAAAGATGACAGAACCGGCAGAAATATTCATTTTGGCGTGCGCGAACACGCTATGGGCAAAGCACTGAACGGTATTGCGCTGCACGGCGGCTTCATTCCGTTTGGCGGCACCTTCCTTGTATTTGCCGATTTTATGCGTCCGGCAGTACGCATGTCTGCACTGTTGGGCCTGCGTTCCATCTTTGTATTTACGCACGACAGCATTGCCGTTGGCGAGGACGGGCCTACGCATCAGCCGGTAGAGCATGCTATGAGCCTGCGCGTTATTCCTAATTTGTGCGTTATCCGCCCGGCAGATGCTTTGGAAACTGCTATGGCATGGCAAACAGCCTGCCTGAACCAGCATAATCCTACGGCATTGCTTTTAAGCCGCCAGAAATTGCCCGTACTGCATAAGTATGCCGCTGTTATCCACGATAACGCCGGTAAAGGCGCGTATGTGCTTGACGCAGGCCAGGGTGAAGCCAAAGCAGTTATTATTGCCACTGGCAGCGAAGTGCATCTGGCACTGGAAGCACAGGCCAAACTTGCCGAAGAAGGCATTTGCGTAAGCGTAGTATCCATGCCGAGCTGGGATATGTTTGAAATGCAGAGCGAAGAATATAAAAAATCCGTATTGCCTGAAGGCTTGCCGAAGGTTGCCGTTGAAGCCGGCGTAACTTTGGGCTGGAGCCGCTATACCGGCAGCGAAGATAACGTTATCGGCATCAATAAATTTGGTGCATCCGCACCGGGCGGCACGGTAATGAAGGAATACGGCTTTACTGCCGAAAACGTTGCAGCTAAAGTAAAAAGCTTATTGTAATATTGTAAACGGGCCGGCTTATGCTGAGCCCGTTTTTTATGTAAAGGAGCAGAAATGAAAAATTTACTTACTATCGCCGGCAGTGATTGCAGCGGCGGTGCCGGTATTCAGGCAGATTTAAAAACCTTTGCCGCGCACGGAACTTTCGGCATGAGCGTAATTGTATCGGTAGTTGCTGAAAACACTGCGCGCGTTATTGATATTCAGGATGTTACGCCCGATATGATAAAAAAACAAATGGACGCAGTTTTTGAAGACATTTTTCCGGATGCTGTTAAAATAGGCATGCTTTCCACGCCGGAATGTATGCAGGCTGTTGCGGAAAAATTAACAGAATATAAGCCTCAGAATGTTGTTATAGACCCGGTTATGTATGCTAAAAACGGCTGTGCGTTAATGCAGCCTTACGCGATTGATACGCTTATAAAAACCATAATTCCGCTGGCTGATGTGCTGACGCCTAATATTCCGGAAGCGGAAAAAATTGCCGGAATGGAAATTAAAACCGTTGCTGATATGGAAGCAGCAGCGAAGAAAATCTGCGCCATGGGCTGCAAGGGCATTGTGGTTAAAGGCGGGCACCATATTGGCAATGCGGTAGATGTGCTTTTTGACGGCAAGGAGTTTTACCACTTTGAAACCGAGCGCATCAATACCAAAAACACGCACGGCACAGGCTGCACTTTTTCATCGGCAATAGCCGCAAACCTTGCCAAAGGTCTTAGCGTTGCCGAAGCGGTAAAAAATGCCAAAAACTATGTAACAAAAGCCATTGAACACAGCCTTGCCATAGGAAAAGGCTGCGGCCCGACACATCATTTTGTAGATTTATACAGAAAGGCAGGCATGCTTGAATAATATGGAAATGCAGAATCATTTTGGTAAAATTATAGAAGAATTGCAGAAACAAAAACCGGTTATTCACCACATTACCAATTATGTAACGGCAGAAGCGTGTGCCGACGCCGCTATATGCGCCGGTGCTTCTCCGGTTATGGCAGATGAACCGGAAGAAGTGGAAGTTATAACTGCCGGCAGTGATGCTTTGGTATTGAACCTTGGCACTATTAATTATAATAAAATGATTGCTATGGAGCGCTCTGCCATGGCGGCTAAAAAGAAGGGCATACCTGTTGTGCTTGACCCTGTTGGCGTGATGAGCAGCGCTTTGCGCCTTAATTTTGCGCTGAAGCTGTTAAAAGGCGGATATGTTAATATTGTGCGCGGAAATTATGACGAATGCCGTGCGCTGGCTGACGAAAAAGCAGCCGGGCACGGAGTGGACGGCGTTTTGCAGGCGGATGAAGGCGAAAAATTGCAGGCTGCCAAGGCTGTTGCTGCCAAATTTAACTGCATTGCCGCTGTAACGGGGCAGGTTGATTATGTAAGCAACGGCAAGCAGGTGCTGGTTTTAAACGGCGGCAACGAAATGCTGAAAAAAATTACCGGCGCAGGCTGCATTACCACAACGTTGTGCGCCTGCTGCGCTGCCGTTACCAAAGATTATATGACCGCCGCTGCTTTAGGTGTGGTAATTATGGGGCAGGCGGCTGAACTTGCCGCAGGCTTTATGGAAAAGAAAGACGGCCCGGGCATGTTTAAAACACGCCTGTTTGACGGTATTTACCATGTTACCGGCAAGTGGAATTTAATTAATTTAAAGCCGGAAGAAAGAATGAACTGATATGAAACCTGTAATTGATTACAGTATCTATCTTGTTACGGATACGGTGTATTTTAAGGACGATAGTATTTACAACAAGCTGGAAGCCGCACTTAGCGCCGGCGTAACGCTTTTGCAGTACCGCGACAAAAGTGCGGAAACACGTATTTTGTATGAGCGCGCCTTAAAAGTAAAAGCCTTGTGCGATAAATACAGAGTGCCGCTGATAATTAACGACCGTGCGGACATTGCTTTTGCCGTACAGGCGGCAGGCGTACATTTGGGGCAGGGCGATTTGCCGCCGCTTATTGCACGCCGTATGCTGGGCAGCGATGCCGTTATCGGCGTATCGGCACATAACGCGGACGAAGCGCTGAAGGCAGAGGCAGATACTGCCGATTACCTTGGCTGCGGAGCTGTTTATGCAACTGCAACCAAAAAAGATACTTCCGTTATCGGTACAGAAGGTTTAACTAAAATCAGTGCGGCAATAAAACTGCCGTTTGTCGGTATCGGCGGCATAACGCTTGAAAATTATAAAGCTGTATTGCAGGCTGGTGCTGACGGTGCGGCAATAGTAAGCGCAATTTTAGGTGCGGATGATATTGCGGCAGCGGTAAAGAAATTTAAGCAGCTTTCTTTGAAAAAATAGTATATAATTAAGTTAAGGTTTAATGCCGTTTTGGTTGGTTACAGTAAAAGCAATATTGTTGCCTGCTAAAGCGGCATTTTTGCTAAATTTAATGAGAAAATTACTGATTTATTAACAGATTTTATACATTACTTAATTAAATGGTGGTGATTTATTACAATGAAGCAGCAAATTATATTTGGAATAAAATTAGGTTTTGTTATAGCCTTTTTGTTAACAAGTTATGTCATGTATGATGGTATTTGGGGACCAACATTTTTTGGAATACAAGTACAAGAATATACTGAACCAGCGTATAAGATTAAGATTTACGAAAAGTTTCAAGATATACGTGACCCATCTTATTCTAAATGGATAACTAATAAATATATTGAGAAACAACGTACAAGATTATTTTGTTTGGAAAGAAAAGTTGAATTAAAAAATAGTAATGCTAAAGAAGCAATAGATTATTATTATGAAAATTTAAAAAATAGAAATTTATTTGATAATATAAAATTAATTAATGGTAAAAATAAAATCTATTTTCAAGATTATTTTGTTGATGGGTCGATAAAAGTGATTAATGATATTCCAACAGTTGTATTGATAAGTGTAGAAGAGAGGCGTTAAATTTGACATTTAAACAATTTAAATATAAATATTGTAATAAAATTACATTTATTAGTTCTACAATTTCAACTATAATAATTTATTATATTATGTTTAATTTTATTCAATATATTCTATTAGATTTTGTATTTTCTAATAAACAACCATATATAAATAATAATATTTCTATATGGAACGAATGGTATAAAGTTTATCCTGATGAAAAATGTGAATTGATAGATTTGAGAGAGCCATTTCTTTTCGATTATTCAATCAACAGCAAATATAAGTATGAAAAAACATATGATGAAATTGTTGAAGAATACAAAAAGGTACTGGAAAAAGAAAATTGGCAATTTTTACAAAAAAATGATAATAGGATTACTTATGTTAAAGATGGTTTATTGTTTTCCATATTTAAATTGCCGGATGGTTCTTTACAAACTAAAGTGTGGCTGAAGAGTGATATGAAATAAAAGGCTGTTTTGGTGGGAGTGTATTTTGTTTAATACTTGACTAGAAGTCTACCTTATTGCCTACAAGAGAATATTGAAAAAAACAATTAACTGCTGTTATAAAACTGTAAAAACTTTACATTAAAGCGCATTAAAAAGACAAAAATTTAAAATTTAAAGAATTTTTGTTACACTTTATTTGACAACATTTATAATGGGTTATATAATTATGCTATAAATTGTTTGATAGAGGAGCGGAACACATCAGTATAACGCAGAGCGGGAGCGATGAAGCGTTTGAAAGGGCAACCGCCGAAGTTTAAAAAGCAGCCATGTTTTTTATGCTGGGCCGTCAGTGAATAACTGCCG
>OMGQ01001900.1_pt1 | contig 10472 bp, 9 predicted proteins | sample 1646071 | NCBI WGS metagenome assembly OMGQ01 (sample SAMN05578585, study PRJEB25193) | human gut metagenome | biome: Human Microbiome; feature: human-associated habitat; material: feces | host: Homo sapiens | place: USA:Birmingham | reverse complement strand
TCGCTCAAACAGTCCTCGCTTCGCTGCGGAACTCGCTTGGTGGGCACCGCGGCGCCCCTCCCGCTGACCGTAACGAGCTTGCGCGTTGGGGGACTGGGCGCCGTTTGCGCTTGTTGGAGGGGTGTTGCTGTGGGGTTTTTCTACTAGTGAGGGTATAGTGGTTTCATGGCTCGATTTTTGGCTCGGAACATAGCGAAGTTTATCTTGCTCATGCTTGCGGTGAGTTTGGTTACGTTTGTGCTGGTCAGCGTTTCTCCTATCGATCCGGTGCAGGCGAACGTGGGGCAGACGGCCTATATCAACATGAGCGAGGCGAAGCGGGCGCAACTGGCCGAATACTGGGGTGTGAACACGCCTTTGTGGGAGCGCTACGCCAACTGGTTCGTCGACCTTCTGCACGGCGATCTGGGGACATCGCTGCGCTTCAATGCGCCGGTGATCGACGTCATCGCCACGCGGGCGGTGAACTCGCTGGCGCTCATGGCCACGGCTTGGGCGGTCAGCGGCGTGCTGGGCTTCGCGTTGGGCATCCTCGCGGGCGCGAACCGCGGCCGTCTGATCGACCGCATCGTGAAGGGGTACTGCTTCCTGTTGGCTTCGGTGCCCACGTTCTGGCTGGGGCTGCTGTTTCTCATCGTGTTCTCGGTGCAGCTGGGGTGGTTCCCGTTCGGCTTCTCGGTGCCCATCGGGGTGTCGGCGGCCGATGTGACCTTTGCCGACGCGCTGCATCATCTGGCGCTGCCAGCGCTCACGCTGTCGGTGATCGGCGTGGCGAACATCGCGCTGCACACGCGCGAGAAGACTATCGACGTGCTGGAAAGCGATTACGTGCGGTTCGCCCGTGCGCGCGGGTTGAGCACCTGGGGCGCCCTGCGCCACCACGGCCTGCGCAACCTCGCGCTGCCCGCGCTCACGTTGCAATTCGCGTCCATATCCGAGATATTCGGCGGATCGGTGCTGGTGGAGCAGGTATTCTCGTATCCGGGTCTGGGGCAGGCGGCCGTCACGGCCGGCCTCGGCGGCGACGCGGCGCTGTTGGTGGGCATCGCGCTATTCTCCGCCGCCTTCGTGTTCACCGGCAACCTGATAGCCAGCACGCTGTACGGCGTGGTGGATCCCCGCATGCGCAAGGGGGCTGCTCATGGCTGACGAGCGCGTTGAAACCTGCTTAACCTGCGAGTCCGCCGTCGGGTTCGGCAGTTCCCAGTCGCTCGGCAGTCCTGGCTCGCACGAAACGCCCACAGGGCGTTTCGGCTCGATGGGTGCGGCGCCGCGGAGCGAAGCGCAGCAAGTCCCCGAAGGGGAAACTCGCTTGGTGGGAACTGCCGAGCCCAACGGCTCCAAGGATGCCGCGCCGCCCCTTCTGCATGCTCCTCGCGCGGCTCGGGTGGGGAATAGGAGGTTGACGCTGGCGGCGTTTTTGGGTGCTTTGGCGGCGCTGGCGGCTGTGGTGGTCGCGGGGCTCGTCGTCGCGGATGCGGCTACGGCAACCGACTTCTCGATGAAGAACCTCGCTCCCAGCTTCGCCCATCCTTTCGGCACCGACTGGATGGGGCGCGACATGCTGCTGCGCACGCTGGCGGGGCTGTCCACCAGCGTGCTGGTGGGTCTTCTGGCCGCGGGCGTGTCGTCCATCATCGCGCTGGTCATGGGCGCGGTGGCGGCGCTGGGCGGGAAGAAGGCCGATGCCGCGGTCACCTGGCTCATCGACCTCATGCTGGGCATCCCCCATATCGTGCTGCTCATCCTCATCTCGTTCGCGTTGGGGAAGGGCTTCTGGGGCGTCACCATCGGCGTGGCCGTGACGCACTGGCCCAGCCTCGCGCGCGTCGTGCGCGCCGAGATCCTGCAGTGTAAGCAGTCGACGTTCGTGGCTGCGGCGCGGCGGCTGGGGCAGACTCCTCTGCGCATCGCGGCGAAGCACATGGTTCCTTACGTGCTGCCCCAGTTCATCGTGGGGTTGATTCTGCTGTTCCCGCACGCCATCCTGCACGAGGCCGCCGTGACGTTCCTCGGCTTCGGTCTGCCGCCCGAGCAACCCGCCATCGGCGTGATCCTCAGCGAGTCGATGCCTTACCTGTCGGCCGGCATGTGGTGGCTCGCCGTGTTCCCGGGTCTCGCGCTCATCGCGACCGTGCTGCTGTTCGACCTGGCGGGATCCAGCCTGCGCAAGCTCGTCGACCCGCACAGCGCGCAGGAATAGGAGGCCGTCATGGACGAAGCGAACCGCAAGAACCCGCTTGAAACGGACGGCAGGAACCCGCTGCCGGAGCATCTGGCCGCTCGCGAGCGGGCGCTGTACGAGGCCGCTGCCGAGCTGGAGCGCCTGACCGACCAGCTGTTCGGTGCGGAAGGCGCCGGCCGCGACTGCGCGATAGCGTCCGAGGATCCGATCGACGGCCTCGCGCCCGACGTCGTGCCGCACGAGGCTCTTTCGCACAAAGACGCGCAGGTGCACCACCATCATACGCACGCGCCCGTTTCCCGCCACGAGCACGGCCACCACCTGCTGCAGGTGGAGGACCTCAGCGTGGGGTTCCGCATGTACGACGAGGACGCCCCCTTCTTTCGCGCGAAGCAGCGCGAGGTCGAGGTCATCCATTCTTTAAGCATCTCCGTACATGCGGGCGAGATCGTGGCCGTGGTAGGCGCGTCGGGTTCCGGCAAGACGCTTTTGGCCGATGCCGTGTTGGGGCTGTTCGAGCCGAACGCCACGGTGCGCGGCCGCGTCTGGTTCGACGGCGCGCAGCAGGATGCGGCGTCGCTTTCCGCGCTGCGCGGCCACGGCATCTCGCTGGTGCCGCAGAGCGTGAACAACCTCGACCCGCTCATGAAGGTGGGCCGTCAGGTGGAGGGCTTCGCGCGCGCACACGAGTCGCGCGCCGAGCGTCGTCGTCGGCGCGCGCAACTGTTCGAGCGCTACGGACTGCCCGAGGACACGGCGGGGAAGTATCCGCACGAGCTGTCGGGCGGCATGGCGCGCCGCGTTCTTTTGTGCTGCGCGCTCATGGACGACCCGCGCGTCATCGTGGCCGACGAGCCCACGCCCGGCCTCGACCTGGATCTGGCCGTGCGCGCGCTCGACGACTTCCGCGCCTTCGCCGACGCGGGCGGCGGCGTGATGCTCATCACGCACGACATCGAGCTGGCCCTGCGCGTGGCCGACCGCGTGGCGGTGTTCCGCGACGGCACGGTGGTGGAGGAGACGGCAGTTGCGAACTTCGCGTCTCCCGACCTGCTGCAGCACCCGTTCAGCCGCGAGTTGTGGCATGCGCTTCCCGAGCACGGCTTCGAGGCGCCGGGCGGGTCGACGGAAGGGGGTTCCCATGCTTGAGGCGCGCGGCATAACCTATGCGTACCCCGGCGCGCGCACGCCGCTGTACCGCGACTTCGACTTGGCCGTCGGCCCTGACGAGCGCGTCGCCCTCAGCGCGCCGTCCGGCTTCGGCAAGACCACGCTGTGCCGTATGCTGGCCGGATACGATCGTCCGCAGAAAGGCGAGATCCTCGTGGACGGCGCCCCGCTGCCGAAGCGCGGCACGTGTCCCGTGCAGCTGATCCTGCAGCATCCCGAAACCGCCGTCGACCCGCGCATGCGCATGAGTCAAACGCTGGCCGAAGCAGGAGAGGTGCCTCAGCGCTTGCTGGACGACCTGGGCATCCAGAAACGGTGGCTCGCGCGTTTCCCGCACGAGCTGTCGGGCGGCGAGCTGCAGCGCTTCTGCATCGCCCGCGCGCTGGCGGCGAACCCGCGCTACCTTGTGGCTGACGAGGTGTCCACCATGCTGGACGCTGTCACTCAGGCGCAGATCTGGCGTTTTCTCGTGGAGGAAACGCAGGCTCGCGGCATCGGCCTCGTGTTCGTGTCCCATTCGCACGCGCTCACCGAGCGCATCGCCACCCGCGTGGTGGATTTGGCGATGAGGTAGGCCGCGAGCGCTCTCGGAAAAATACGCTTCCGGTATATATTCGTGTTTGACTATAATCTTTGATAGGAATAGTATGGACGAAGCCCGGGAGCGATGCGGCCCTCGCGGGGCCGGCCTTCGTCGCCGGTTCGGGCTCCATCGAAAAGAGAGCGAGGGAAGGTCATTATGAGGAAACGTATCCGCGTCGTGTTGGCGTCTGTGTGCGCGTTCGCCCTGGTGGGCGCATTCGCGCTGGCAGGCTGCTCGTCGAATACCGAGCAACAAGCCGGCGAGACGCAGAAGCCCGCCGAAGAGCAGGCCAAGTCGGAGAGCCATGAGGCCGTGGAGCTGCAGCTGTTCGCCGCGAACTCGCTGTCGAAGGCCATGGACGCTGTACAGGAGCTGTACACGCAGGATCATACCTGGGTGACGTTCAAGGACACGCAGTATCTGTCTTCGGGCGAGCTGAACGAGCAGCTTGCCGGCGGCGCGTACGCCGACGTGCTGATCTCCGCCTCCAAGGGCAAGATGGACGATGCCGTGGAGAAGGGCTATGTCGACGAGGCGACTCGCTTCGACATGTTCAAGAACGACCTCGTGATGGTTGCCGGTGAGGATTCCGAGCTTGCCGCCAAGTACGCTGATCAGAGCTTCACGCTGGACGACCTTGCCACCGGCGATTACACAGTGGCTGTGGGCGATGCCTCTGTGCCGGCCGGCAACTACACCAATCAGGCGCTTTCCACCGTCGGTTGCTTCATCGACGCCGACGGCAAGACCGGCAAGGACAGCGCCGGCACCGACGGCTCCTACGATGGAACGCCGCTCGAGGGCAAGGTGAACTTGCAGAGTTCCGTGGGCAACGTGTGCAAGCAGGCGCAGTCCGGAGCCGTGGACGTGGCGTTCGTGTACAGCTCCGACGTGTACCGCTTCGGCGGCGTGAAGGTTATCGGCGTCGTCCCGGACGACACGCACAAGAACATCATCTACCCGGCTGCCATCTGCAAGGACTCCACGCAGGCCGAGGCTGCAAACGAGTTCATCGAGTGGGCTACCACCAACGCCGATGCCAAGAAGCTTTGGCAGGAGTGGGGCTTCGAGCTGGTTTCCTAGACTAGGCGCACATACGGTATAGTGACAAGGAAAGGATGGGATCGTACACGCCCATCCTTTCCGTGCGACAAGGACGATCTTATGGACAACACTCTAATCGACCGCATCGTTGGCGTCTTCTCTCGCGCTGCGATGCCGATCGTCTCATGCGCTTTGGCAATGGCGATCGCTTTCATCCCCGGCACCGCCCTTGCTGGCGCCGATGACGAAGGCGATCTCGACGCGCCGAATGCGGCAGCGGGTGGCACATCGGCGCAATCGGCGCAGGAGGACACGGCGATCGACGATGCCGTGAACATCGCCGCCGACGGGAAATCGGCTTCGGTCGAAGGCAGCCCCTTCGCGCTCGAGGATTTCTCGCGTTCCCAGGTGGGCAGCAACAGCGACGTGAACGGCGTCTATGCAGGTTACCGCTATTTCGTCTCGGACGAGTCGGGTAGTCTCGCGGTTGTCGCCGCCGACGAGCTCACCGTGGTCCACGTGCCGCCCGAGACTGCGCAGGCTGTGGGATTCGACGCCGAATCGTCCGAGAGCCGAGGTTTCCTCAAGCAGTTGCTCGTGGCTCTCGACGCGCAGAATTCGAAGGGCGGCGCGACGTTGTCCGCCGAGGGAGAGTGGGCGTTCACCGGAGAGCCTGAGTTCGAGCGGGACGGCGTGGTCTACAAGTTCGACCAGGAGCTCAAGCCCGGCGAGTTCTACGTCTGCGTCGTCGGTGCAGACGGCTCCGACGTGACGCAAGCGTCGAATCCGTCCTATGTGCGGCTCACTCATGCCGACTTCGCCACGCTCGCGTCTGCCGACCAGGTGAGCGTGATCGGGGCCCCCGAGGGCTTCGAGGCGTTGGCGTCGTTCTTGAAGGGCATCGACTACAGTCCGTTGTGGGTGACGCTGAAGACGACGCTCACGGCTATCGTGTTCATCTTCGTCCTGGGGCTTTTGGCCGCGTACTTCAGCCTGCGCATCCCCGCGCGGGCGCAGGATATCGCCGATTCCATCTTCACCATCCCCATGGTGCTGCCGCCCACGGTGTGCGGCTTTCTGCTGCTGCTGGCGTTCGGCAAGAACACCGCGGTGGGGCAGTGGTTCATCGACATCGGCTTCCCGCTGATATTCAGCTGGCAGGCCACCGTGCTGGCGGCCGTGGTGGTGGCGTTCCCGCTGATGTACCGCAGCGCGCGCGGCGCGTTCGAGAACCTCGATCCGAACATGCTGGACGCGGCCCGCACGTTGGGCTGGAGCAACGCGAAGATATTCTTCAAGCTGATGCTGCCGCTGTCGTGGTCGTCCATCGCGGCGGGCACCGTGCTGTCGTTCGCGCGCGCCCTCGGCGAGTTCGGTGCGACGCTGTTTCTGGCCGGCAACTACCTGGGAATCACGCGTACCATCCCCATCGCCATCTACTTCGAGTGGATGAACGGCAACACCGACGTGGCCATTTTCTGGACGGTTGTCATCATGGCGTTCAGCTTCGTGGTCATCCTGTTCATCAACCTGTGGAGCAGGCGCACCACGAGCTATCGCAGGGGGATGGAAGCGTAATGGGCCCTGTCATCCTGAGCGCAGCGCGCAGCGCGGAGTCGAGGGATCCCGCGCGGCGCAAGCCGAGTGTCTTTGGGAAGGAATTGCCGAAATGAGTCTCGAAGTCAACATACGCAAGTCGTTCTCGTCGTTCACGTTGGACGTGGCGTTCGAGGCAGGGGACGAGACGCTGGGGTTTTTGGGCGCATCGGGATGCGGGAAGAGCCTTACCATGCGATGCATCGCCGGCATCGAGACGCCTGACGAGGGACGCATCGTGGTGAACGATCGGGTGTTCTTCGATTCCGAGCGGAAGATCAACCTCACGCCGCAGCAGCGCAAGACGGCGCTGCTGTTCCAGAGCTACATGCTGTTCCCGAATCTGACGGTGGCCGAGAACGTGGCCGCGGGCATCGGGCGCGAGGCGTCGAAGGCCGACCGCGACGCGCTGGTGGCCGCAGAGCTCAAGCGTTTCGGGCTGGAAGGGTTCGACCGGCGCTATCCGGCTCAGCTGTCGGGCGGCCAGCAGCAGCGCGTGGCGCTGGCCCGCATGCTGGCGGCGCGTCCGGGCATCCTCATGCTGGACGAGCCGTTCTCGGCTCTCGACGCGCACTTGAAGAGCGTGCTGGAGCAGAACCTCGTCAGCCTGTTCGACGCGTTCCACGGCACGGTGCTGTATGTCAGCCACGACATCGACGAGGCGCTGCGATTCTGCGATCGTATCGCCGTGGTGGAGGCGGGGCGTATCACCGAGACGGGCACGGGCGACGACCTGGTGAACCGTCCGCAGTCGCTGGCGGGCGTGAAGCTGTCGGGCTGCAAGAATGCCACGGCTGCCGTGCGGACGGGCGAGCATCGCGTGCGCCTGCCGAAGTGGGGCATCGAGGCCGCGACGAGCGCGGCGGTGCCCGAGGACGTGAAGGCGCTCGGCGTGCGCGCGTTCTTCCTGCAACGCGTCGACGGCCCTGGCGAGAACTGCTACCGCGTGCGCGTGGACCGCGTCAGCGACTCGCGCTTCGAGCGCACGGTGCTGCTGGGCTTTCTCGACCGCGACGAGAGCGAGGCTCCCACGGTGTCGCGCACGGACGACGAGATGAAGTATCTGCACCAGCACCTGTTCTGGCGCGTCGACAAGCTGGCCGTGCCCGTCGACGAGCTGCCGCACGAGGGCGAGGAGCTGTGGATCCGCATTCCTCCCGACAAGGTGTACCTGGTATCGCGCTAAAGACGGTCCCGGGCGCAGTGCGCCCTCGCGTGCAGGTGCGTCCGACTCGCTTGCCCGCCTCCTGCATGATGGGGCGGGGCGTCATCCTCGCGCGAGAGCCTCGCCTACGAGCGAGCGCAAGAACTGCGAGCGCGTCTCGTCTGCGCGTTTTGCGGTTTCGTCGAGGGCGGCGACCTGGGAATTCAGCAGCTTGAACGTGACGGTTGCAAGATCCTCGGCCGAGACGCGCGGCCGCCCGACCACGATTTCGCCGGCAGTGCCGGGGTATTCGCCGCGCTCGCATGCTTCGGCTCATTCGTCAAGCAGCTCGTCGGTGAGCAACGTGCCTTTCGCTGTGCGGTATGCGAATCCAGCACGCCGCATCCGTGTATTCAGCGCGCGCCGATCCTTTCGCGATATTGCGCCATGCGGTGATCCGAGGATGCCCTATACTGTATCCTCAGACGAGAAGGGAGTGCGTCCTGTGAAAGACAGCCATGGTCGTACCATCGACTATTTACGCATATCGCTCACCGACCGCTGCAATTTCCGCTGCATCTACTGCATGCCCGAGGAAGGCGTGCAATCGCTCGCGCACGAGGATATCCTGCGCATCGAGGAGATCGAGGAGGCGGTGCGCGTGGCGGCGGGCATGGGCATCCGCAGCATCCGCCTGACGGGCGGCGAGCCTCTCGTGCGCCTCGGCGTGGTGGATCTCGTGCGCGCTATCGCGCATACGCCCGGCATCGAGAACGTGTCGATGACCACGAACGGCGTGCTGTTGCCGAAGATGGCGGTCGACCTCAAGGAAGCGGGCTTGTCGCGCGTGAACATCTCGCTCGACACGCTCGATCCCGCGCAGTTCAGGCAGATCACGCGCCGCGGCGAGCTGCAGCAGACGCTCGACGGCATCGATGCTGCGCTTGCGGCCGGGTTCAACCCCGTGAAGATCAACGCGGTGGCCGTGCGCAGCCTCGACCAGGACTACCTCGCGTTCGCGAAGCTGTCCATCGATCGCCCGCTGCACGTGCGGTTCATCGAGTACATGCCCGTGGGCGAGAGCTCCGGCAGCCATGGCTGCGGCTGGGGCAAGGACGACGTCGTGCCCAGCGAGGAGCTGTTCGAGATCATCAACGAGCGCGCCCGCGCCGCAGGGATGGACGAGCTGGTGCCGGCCGGCAACGACCGCCCGCTCGGGTGGGGGCCCGCGCGCTACTTCGAGTTCCCGAACGCGCAGGGCACGGTGGGCTTCATCAGCCCGCTGTCGCGTCACTTCTGCAGCGAATGCAACCGCCTGCGGCTGACGGCCGACGGCAAGCTGCGCCCGTGCCTGTTCTCGGACGACGAGTACGACGTGCGCACCGCGTTGCGCGCCGGAGACGACCAGGCGGTGCGCGCCGTGTTCGCCGAGGCCCTGGGCGCGAAGCCCGACGAGCATCACGACAAAGTAGGCACCGAGCGCGGCATGTCGCAAATCGGCGGCTAAGAGGTTCCGCTTGCCTACGGCAAGCGGAACCTGCCGACGCTGCGAAGGGTCGAGGCACGCCGCCTTCGCGCGATTCCGAGGAATCGCGTACCGAAGTACGCTTCATCCTCGGAATCCCCCGAATTCGACGCACCTCGGCCCTTCTCGCTGACTCGCTGCGCCAACCTGCGATCTTTCAACCTGCGAGATACCGAACCAAGGAGATACCCATGACCGATCAGCAGCTTACCCATATCGACGAGCAGGGCGCCGTGCGCATGGTGGACGTGTCGCAGAAGGCCGACACCGAGCGCGTGGCCGTGGCCGAGGGCTTTTTGGCCGTGGACGCCATTCTGAACATCATGCTCAACGTGTGCGACGGCCTGGTGGTATACCCAAAGGTCATCCGAAGCCGCATTATGGCGGAGCTGCCCTTCATGGCCAGCGAAAACATCATGATGAGCGCCGTCAAGAAAGGCGGCGACCGCCAGGAGCTGCACGAGAAGATCCGTGTCTATGCGCAGCAGGCGGCAAAGGTCGTGAAAGAGGAGGGCGGCAAAAACGACCTCATCGAGCGCATCTGCGCCGACTCCTCTTTCGGGCTGGATTACGAGGAGATCGAGGCCATCCTCAAGCCGGAGGACTTCACGGGCCGCAGCGCCGCACAGGTAGAGGAATTCCTGGCGGATTGCATCCGCCCGCTTCTGGAGGAAAACCGCGCGCTGCTGGGAGAGAAAGCTGAACTTTCTGTATAATCAGATGGGAAAATTACAAAAAACCGCCCCGGTATGCAACAAAGCGCCGGAGCGGTTTTTTGTGTAAAAGGAAAAGCAGGCAGGCGCGCCGTTCAGATGGCGCGGAAGCCCTTGCCGATGGTCTCGCTGGAATTGACGATGGTGATGAAAGCGCCGGGATCCGTCCGGCGGATGTAATTGCGCAGGGAGACAGCTTCGCGCCGGTTCAGCACCGTGGTGATGACCTGCTCGTCCCGGCCCGAAAAGGCGCCGTGGGCCGTATATACGGTAGCGCCGCGGTGCAGCGTGCCCATGATGAACTCATTGATCTTGTCCGGCTGGCGGGACACGATGGTGACCTTTTTGCGCACGTTGATGCCTTCGATGACGCCGTCCACTACAAAGGCCTTGGCCAGCAGGCCCAGCACGCAGTACAGGCCTGTGCGCACGCCGTACAGCCCGCCGGCAAACAGCGCGATGCAGAAATCCGAAACGAGCAGCGCCTTGCCGATCTCCAGACTCGTGTATTT
>OMGQ01001898.1_pt1 | contig 10474 bp, 9 predicted proteins | sample 1646071 | NCBI WGS metagenome assembly OMGQ01 (sample SAMN05578585, study PRJEB25193) | human gut metagenome | biome: Human Microbiome; feature: human-associated habitat; material: feces | host: Homo sapiens | place: USA:Birmingham | reverse complement strand
CCGGTCTTCAAGTGGCAAATATGACATTGGAACCGATTGCCGCCATGAATGCAGCAATTCCGGCGGAGCTCCGCCTGTTGAATCTGGCGTTGGTTGATATAGGCGCCGGAACCACTGACATTGCCATCTGCCGAGATGGCAGTGTGGTCGGTTATACGATGGTGACGATGGCAGGTGATGAGATCACAGAAACACTTATGCGGGCATTTTTGGTAGACTTCAAAACAGCAGAGGACCTCAAACGCGGTATTCAGAACGGTGGGGACCTGCGATATACGGACATCTTGGGCATCGAAACGACAAAAACTCATGAGGAAATATGTGCTGTGATCGACGAACCAATGCAGCGTCTCGCAGAGGCGATCTCTGAGCAGGTGTCTATGGTGAATGGCGGTGCGCCGTCTGCACTTTTTCTTGCTGGCGGTGGAAGTAAACTGCTGGGGCTTCGTGAGAAAATTGCCGGCTGCCTTGATATGGATGAGAAACGCGTAGCGATCGCCGGGAATAACTATGCTAAGAGTGCTTTTTCCGATGATCTGAAGATTGAGAATCCTGAATATGCTACACCGCTTGGTATTGCGATCTCCGCTGGTCTGGGCCTTCTGAATGACAGCTACATGGTGACACTCAATGGTAAGACAGCAAAGCTGTTCCGGAGTGGGACGCTGACCCTGCGGGACATCCTTTTGATGAACGGATATACCTATGGAGATATGCTGGGGAAGTCCGGAAAGAGTCTGAGCGTTGTCCTGGATGGCAAGCACATGGTTTGGCGCGGCGAGCCCTTTGTCCCTGCGGTATTGTCGATCAATGGAGCAGAAGCGGCGATCACCACAGTGGTTCATGCCGGCGATCAGATCAGTTTTATTCCAGCGAGACCAGGTGCCGATGCAGAAAAGACACTGGCAGATGTATTGGGGCGTGATTTTTCAGGTCAGGTGCTGGTGAATAACCAAAAAGCTGAACTGGATACACCGCTGCGGTCGGGCGATGTCATTTTGACTTTGAAACGGGAACCAACAGAGAAACTCCAGGAGAAGCAGACATCTGCACCGGTAACGGAACGTGGAAAGTCGATTGCTATTATGTTCAACGGTGAGGAGCTGCATCTGCCAGGTAAGGAAAGCGGACTTCCGTATTATCTGATGGATCTTCTTCAGTATGCGGACTTGGACTTTGAGAAAATAGAGCATCCTGTGCGCCTTGAGGTTAACGGCGTGGAGAGTGGATTCCGGCAGCTGATTCGTGACGGGGATTCTGTTACTATCTGCTGTACTTAGAAAGAACTGGGGCTGTTTCGCCATGGCTGTGAAGCAGAGAACCATGGTAAGCGGAGGGAGACCTTTTGAAACGTAAAAAGTTGATTGTAATTCTTGCGGCGGTCGCTTTGATTGGAGCAGCTTGCGCAGCCGTATTTTTTTTGAAAGGCCGGGGCGATGGTGAAGAGAGCAGAAAAGAAATTGCTCCCCCGATGAGCTACCGCATTGGTGGTGTTGATGTTGCTGCACTTCCCGTTTTGAATGAGAAAATTTCTGTTTATCGGGAAAAGGTGAGACAAGAAGCAGAGCGTGTCGAAGAGACTGGGGAGGATTCAGGCGCGAGCGATGCGGTTGTATATTACTATGAGGGCCTTGAAGCACCTGGGTCTCTTGTTGCCGCATATACAGCGCTGATGGATACGGCGGATACAGGTTTTTGCATCGTGGATGACACGCTTGCAAAAACGGCCCCACCAGACTATGAAGTTGAGGAGGGCTCAGTTCATCTTGCTCGAGATGGAGCGGAGGAGGGCAGGGTGATGTCCATCCAGATGACGTGGTCGAAAGAGGGATGCACTGTGACAGCAGGAACATTGCCGGGCGAGATCGCGGAACCGCCGGCTCCGGAGGCAATGACTATTTCGGAGGTAGCAGACTATGTGCGCTCGATCCCCCCAACCACGCTTGGCCTGGAGGGAGCGTCTATGAAGGAATATAATATCTATGTCATAGACGGAACTGTTCTGGTAGATGGCATCCCCTGTATCCGCTTGAATGTGTGCCGCGATGACGGTGAGGCAGCCACGAATGAGGTTGCGGGAAACTACTTCATTTCCGCGGATAAGGAGCATATTTATAGGTTGGACGTGGAAACGGGAATCGCTGAGGAAGTGGGCTGATCAGGGGCCAATTTGAGGCTGCCAGGTATACCAGAGAGCCTGAGAAAGTGATGAATGGCAGGTAACCGCGCTGCCTGAGAAAAGGCAGGGGTCAGGATACCTTCCAGTACACTGACGGCGGAGCGGGCCGAGAGTGCATTTTTACACATGGAGGACACGGCTTGAATGGTGGATGGATCTACACGAGTGATTTGCAGTCCATATTCACGGCCAAGTGCCATGATTTGCTTCGCAATTACAGCGAAACTGGCTGATTCATTTAACGCTTGAAATCCAATAAAGCTGCTGAAACGGCCAGCGATCTCCGCAAGTACGCCGTGGCGTATCATGGCTCGCCTGGCCGATTCATTGGAAAGGAACAGCTGCTCCGACAGCTCTGCTGGCGTGGCAGCTGTTTTATATTGTGAACCAGCTGTCTCCTGATGACAGGAAAATCCCATTGGACGCATACCGGATGAAGTTAGATCAGCGTTTGTGGTAAAAATAAACACGCACTTCCGAAAGTCCAGCTCACGCCCTCCTGTGGCATCCGGGCGATGGGCTGTACAGCGGCCCTCATCCAGGATAGACATAAATACTTTCAAGACCTCTGGGTGTGCTTTTTCTAATTCATCGAACATGAACACTGTATATGGTGCTTCCCGCACCGCTTCAAAGATGGCTTGGTCCTCATAACCGACGTAACCAGGAGGCGCACCAGTCAGACGGTGTACAGAGTGAGGCTGAGTAAAGGTGTTCAGGTCTGTCCAGATAAATTGATAGTGTTTGTTGCAGCAGTGCTCCAGTGCGGGGACCAGTGCTTTCCCAAGTTCTGACTTTCCAACTCCGGTGGGGCCGTAAAAAACCAAGGAGAGCGGCCTGGCTGGCTCCCGCTTTTCCAGATGACTATATAGGCGGAATGCTGTAGCTGCTACGGCCTGCTCCTGCCCAAGGACCACCTGTCGCAGCGCATCAGCCAGACGAAGATAAAGCGGAGGCCACACGTCGCAAGACTGAACCGCCTCACGGAGAGGAGCAGCGGATTCTGTGCGGCAGGGGGGCGGGACATCTTCCACCGCAATTCGGTTCATTTCCCAAACCAAAGAGCGCAGGCGGTCAGACATGGCGGTAAAAGACGGAAAACGCCAGATATTACGCTGGAACAGGGAAAACAGGACACGGCTGGGACCATGGTAATCTACTGCTGGCCGCCAATACAGAAGATAGGACCCATCCCGCTGGCGGGAAAAGCCTACAAGGGCAGAACTTGGATGACAGCCGGGTGGCATGGAGCATTCTGCATACTCATAGCTTCTCTCCCGACGGGCGCAGAAATCAATATGTTGCTGCAGTATGGCCCAGTCGGGTTCGGGTGCGCTGCAGATTTTACTGAAATTTACAGACATAGAGACCTCCGTTCCACATATCGGAAAATGGGTGGATCAACTGCGCCAGGGCTTGGTGCGATGTGTTAGTGAGAAATATTCCACCTATTCCTAGTCTTTCCAGAATTGAAGGAAAATAAAATCTTTCTCTGCCTTCCAGAGAAAGAAGCGCCATATTATAGAGCAGCAGAAGCGTTCCCACTTCGAATGGTTCTAAATGAATGGGGAAGTTTTCCATTCTGCTTATTTTTTGGAGGAAATTCGCCGATATATAAATTATATACCGTGTCTTTCAACTGCAGGCCACGGATGGTGGTCAGACTCTGCATGACACCTGCGGTTTTATGCGGCAGATGTTAATTTTATATGGAAAGGGGATGGAAGCCTTTTATGGGGCAGTTGTTCCAATATTGTAAGAAAGCGGAGCTTCCCGGTCTCTGTGGAGGGGCCCCAGTTAAGGTAGAGGTGACAGTCGGACTGAAGGAAGGCCTGCTTCTGGAGGTGCCCTATGAGTTCAATTATCCGGTCAGGACTCCGATAGAGGTTGACTTTTTGGATCCAATCATGGGTACGGTTACCTGCCTGGTGGAGCTTCATTCTCCATTGGTCACAAAGGGAAGGATCATGCGCTCCTATCGTTGCAATATTCTGCGCCGGATTCAACAGCAGCAGCGGCGTGAGGATGTGAAAGTGCCAGTATCCAATGTAGTTTTCGTTAAACTGAATGATGAGGAAAATGAAACGGAGGCCACGCTGCGCAATATCAGCGCAGGAGGTGTCCTCCTTGAGACCAGACTGCGTGCGCTGCCTGGCGAATATCTGAATTTTACTTTCCAGTGTGACGGCCTGGAGATCCCGCTTACTGCGGAGGTTTTGCGGGTAGAGCCACAGAAAGACAAGCAGGGCAAGCCACTGTTTGGCTATGGGTGCCGTTTTATACAGCTTTCCAGTGTGCATGAATCTGCGTTAAGGAGCTATGTGTTCCGGATAGAGCGCATGATCTACGGCAGGAAATAGTTGTGGGCCGAATCGTGCCATGATTTTTTCGCCGCCGTTTTCATCAAAATAAAGGAGGTAGCTAAGCTATGTCAAAGATGTGCAAAGGCTGTGGCGCTCAAAATGGAGATGAGCGGATCTTTTGTTACTGCTGCGGGGAACCGCTGGATGCAGAGTTGAGATTCAGAATGGCGATGGATCAATATCAGAAGGATCACAAAGACAAAGGACAGTCGCCCACGAGTATGAGAGACTCCTCGAACCGGGGCAAGAGACAAGAGATAGACGATGAGGATGAAATGATGCCTATCCGTATGGCCGAACAGAAAAAGTCTGCCAAGACGCCATGGATCATCCTTGGCCTGCTGATTGCAGCAGCTGCCATATATTTCTTTATCTTCCGTTGATGGAGAGGATGGCCAATAGAGCGGATGTCCTGATTGAGTGGAGAAAAGATCCTCTGGATATGCTGATTGGATGTCTGGATCGGCAATTTGGTAATAAAACAAGGCAAGAAATCCATTGTGAAGAGATATAACAAGATCCTGTGTTCCGGCTGATGATGTTCTATCCATGTCTCGTTTTAGTTAAACCAGCAGGAGAAGTAAGGAATTTGGAAGAGTTCCTTGGTAACAGAATATACAAGACACTGTTTTACTTATCTGGAGATACAGAGACGATTCCCAATGCAGTGCCTGGAGTTTTTAGATCTGCAATTTATTGGTTGCGGATCTTTTTATATGTGATTCCTGTTATCCTCTGGTGTCTCCTTGTGCCATACAAAGCGGCTTGGATCGAGATGTCCTGTTTTTACCGTTCAGAATCGTGGATTTATTTCGGATAAAATTAGAAGATGAACAGTGACTGGACGAAGAGGGAGGGGGGAGTTGAGCAGAGAAATACCCCGGCAGGTATTATGAAACACAATACCTGCCGGGGTTAACGAGGTCAAATTTTTATCAGGTCGAGAGGGATATTGCCGGAATCACACTTTCAGGAAAGCGCCCAGCCGTTTGTCTTCCGTCTTGATATGGCTCACCAGTGTCGCAATGTGGCCATTCAGTGCTCCCACGTCCGCTATGCTGGGCCCAGCAGCAGGAATCTTGCTGGCAATCTCGCGCAGCTTGCGCTTGTAGTTCTCATGGAACTGCTTATGCGCAGCCATGTTGGGGTAGCCACTCTTGGCCTGGAACTGCTCCTCATGGGCAAAATGCTTATTCACATAGTCCAGCAGGAATTTGATGGCGGGTTCCATGGCAGCACGGCCCTGGCCCTTCCCGCAGGCATCCATCAAAGTATTAACAGCGCGAAACAGCTCCCGATGTTCTCCGTCGATAATTGCGTTTCCAGTTTCCAGATCCTTCGTCAGTTCATATTTCATATCAGACGCTTCCTTTCTCGCGGCTGTCAATGGGACTTACTATCAACTGATGGAAGTCCGTTCCTGCTATCAAGGTGGCTTGAAACCAGGGATATGCCGCAACAGCCTTTACTTTGTTTATCGGACATATTCCACAAAAAATTAAGAGCCACAGTCAAATTAGTCCATATTTGCCAAGCAGCCACTCCAGATCCAACTCCACTGGAAGGAGTTCCACATCCGGCTTTACCGTTTCCCCATGGAAGTCACTGCCGCCGGTGATGGACAGGCTGAAACATTTTGCCAGCTTCAGGTAAAATACTGTCTGCTCAGCGCTGTGCTTAGGGTAATAGCACTCAAGACCGTCCAGACCACATTCCCGCAGGTGGGACACGAGCTCTGTCAGCTGTGCGTCGCCATATCCGAGCTGGTATGGGTGCGCCAACACCGCTTTTCCTCCGGCGGCGTGAATGGCGCGAATGCACTCGACCGCCGATGGTTTGTGCTCTTTCACACTCTCATGATACTCCAGCGTGTCCAACAGGTGGTCAAATACCTCCCGATTGGTGGAAGCATAACCGTGGCGGACGATGACTTGCGCAAAGTGGGGACGGCCCACAGCGGCATTTCCGGCCTGCCGCTCCACCTCTTCCAGGGGAATATGGATCCCTTTCTGTTTCAAGAAGTCCATGATCCGGTGCTTTCGCTGTTCCCGTTCCTGCCTCATTTTCTGGCAGAGCGCGCTTAACGGTGTATGTCCCGTCTGGACATTCAGGCCCAGGATATGCAGATGCCGGTCCTCTGAGGCACTCAACTCCACCCCTGGGATGACCTGGATCCCCAGTTTTTTCCCTGCTGCCATAGCCTCCGGCAGGCCGCGGAGGGTATCATGGTCTGTGACAGCCATGTACTCCAGCCCAGCGTCCCTTGCCAGTCCTACCAACGCCGCTGGGGAATACTGGCCGTCGGAGGCCGTGGTATGGGTGTGTAAATCAGCAGGGTGCTTCATAATATTACCTCGAAATGCTTCCTCTCAACCATGGAGACGCTGTCCTTGGCATAAGCGGCAGTCTGTTAACTGTAAGTCTCCGCACTGTGATGGATGGATGATGTCTGTGCTTCCGGCAGGTTGTCTGCATCGCTCATGGCCTGATCCAGCTTGTACTGTGCCACCAGACGTTTCAACAGATCAGCCTGACCGGCCAATTCCTCTCCGGATGCCGCATTTTCTTCCGCAGTGGCGGTGTTGCTCTGCACTACCTGTGAGATATGGTCCAGCTCCTGAGTGACTTGGGTCAAATGCTCCGCCTGAGCAGTCGCGGCAGTAGAGATATGATGGATGCTCTCAATGACTTCCTCTGCACCCGAAACCGCTGTGATCAGACTCTTTGCAGTTTGATCCGCGATCCTTGTACCATTTTTAACGGCCTGCAGCGAGCGTTGGATCAAGGCAGTAGACTCATGGGAGGCCTCGGCGGATTTGCCGGCCAGGCTGCGTACTTCATCTGCCACAACGGCGAAGCCCTTCCCGGCTGTACCGGCACGCGCGGCCTCCACAGCGGCATTCAAAGCCAAAATGTTGGTTTGGAAGGCGATATCCTCGATGGTTTTGATAATTTTCTCGATCCCCTGAGAACTCTTGGAGATCTCGTCCATAGCCTGGATCATTTCCTTCATTTCGTTGTTGCTCGCGGTCATCTCGCCGCCTACGGCATTGGCTTTCTGGGTGGCTTGCTCAGCATCCTGAGCCATGTACTGCATTTTTTCATGTATGCTGTTGACGACCTCGGCCAATTTTTCGACAGAACTTTCCTGCTCGAAGCAGCCCTGGCTCAATACTTGGGCTCCGGTGGCCACATTTTTCGAGCTCATCATCACGACCTCGGCAGCTTCATTGATTTTTCCCAAGGTATGGTTCAAATTGAAGATCAGTTGATATATATGATCTCTCAGTGCGATAAAATCACCCTTATATTCGATCTCTGGCCGGACGGTCAGATCGTTGTCCGCGATAGCGGAGAGTCCACGGCTCAGGTCAGAGATGTAGGCATTCAGGTCAGCAAAAGCGGTCCTTACGTTATCAGCAAGCAAGCCAAGTTCGTCCTTGGAGTGATATGTAACTTCCGTGTTCAAAATACCCTCAGACAGCTTGCTGGTGGCTGTTTGGATCTCAAGTACAGGCATAGAGATCATACGGGCCAGCCGCATTGTAATAACGAAGGATATGGCGATCATCATCAGCACGACTGCGAAGGTGACTACAAGACTCATGTCCAAAAAGGTCTTAAATTCACCGTGGCTGATCTCAACACCGACACCATCCCTGCTCACCGCCCACCGGCGTATATCCAAAGCATTTATTGTCCCCATCAAAGCGGTAAGAGGCGACGCCGGTCTCTCCAGCGATCATCGACCGATGAACCGCCGCCACCTGCGCCAAGCCTGGATCTTTTTCCGCCTGCTTGATAAAATTGACGCCATCTGACACATAGCTGGAATTGGGATGCCCGATTACATTTCCTTTTGCGTCCAGAATATATGCCTGTCCCTCTTCGCCCACGGACAGGCCACTGACGATATCATTTAAAAAACCGGCGCTCACTCCGCCGTAGACAATACCGTCAAAACGTCCGTTTTTCAGGATGGGGACTTCCAGCAGGAATATCGTCTGGTTACCGTCATAGATAAGGTCGGAGATGACGGGCCGCAAGGTCTCTTTGCACTTCAAGAAGTAATCGGTGTTTCCGTAATCAGCCCCGCCAAAGGCGATCCCAGTTGCATCCATCTTCCCGACATATAGAAACCCATTCCGGGACGCGATTTCTTCCGTGAACGCAATCAACTCCGGATCCGTGGGCTGAGAGTTTCGGAAGATTTCTAAAGAGGCGGCCTCTGTCAAAGGCGCCCAATAATTATCCAACCGCCATTTTACCGCTTTGGCTGTAATTTTGGAAACAGGGGCTACTGTAGTTTCCATCATTCTGTCGATTCCTTTGACGTTTAGCAAAGAAGTGATTACGCCGATCAGAACAGAGTTGACCACAATAAGCGCGAGCACAATCACCCCGATTTTGGATTTGATAGACTTCATAATTCCAACTCCCACACATTTTTTTGAAATGATCCTCTCTTCTTAACAGAAATTACAACACATATTAACTGATTTAATTATAGCAATGTATTCGAACATTTTCAACACTCAAAATAATACGGAGATGTTCAAGCTGGAAAAAATTCAGACAACAGGGCTGCCTTTCAGGGAAGTGCCGGGAAAAACTGGGGATTGGGGCAAGAGCCGACAGGATGCGGCCAAATCTGCCTGGGACATCCCCTATAATTGGGACATCCAGAATATGGGTGTCCCATTTTGCTTGACCGGGACGCCAGGAAAGGAGAGACGAGACGTGGCAGTGATATGTGAGGAGGAAAACCGCTGTCTGACCGCGGCGGTGTCGGGGGAACTGGACCACCATCGTGCAAAGGAAGTGATGGAGGAGCTGGACCGACAGATCGACGCCGCCCTCCCCAGAAAGCTGACCCTGGACCTGTCTGGGCTGACCTTTACAGACAGCTCCGGTATCGCGGTCATCCTGCGCACCTACCGGAGGATGAGCCAGCTGCAGGGCGGGATGACCGTGGTCCATGCCCCGGACCAGGCCCGGCGGGTGTTCCGGGCGGCCGGGCTGGAAAAGCTGGTCCGATTTGAATAAGTCAGGAGGCTGTACATCATGAAAATAGAAAACTATTGCACCCTGGAGTTTCCCAGCTGCTCGGCCAACGAGGGGTTTGCCCGGGCGGCGGCGGCCTGCTTCGCCGCCCAGCTGGATCCTACCCTGGAGGAGATCAACGACGTTAAGACGGCAGTGAGCGAGGCGGTGACCAACGCCATCGTCCACGCCTACCCCGACCGGATCGGGAAGATCGTGATGAAGCTGCGGCGGAAGGAGGGACAGGTGCTGGAGATCGTGGTGCGGGACTGGGGGGTGGGCATCGCGGACGTGACGCAGGCCAGGACTCCGCTCTTCACCACTGGCAGCGAGGAGCGTGCCGGAATGGGCTTTACGATTATGGAGAGCTTTATGGATGAATTGAAGGTCCGCTCCACGCCGGGAAAAGGGACCACCGTTACCATGCGGCGGCAGATCGCCCGCCGCATCTCAGGTTGAATGGGACGCCCACCGCCCCCCAGCTGCTGGAGGCGGCCCGGCTGGGGGACGAGCGGGCCTGTGAGCAGGTGCTGGAGGAGAACAATGGGCTGATCTGGTCCATCGTGCGCCGCTACTACGGCCGCGGCGTGGAGCCGGATGACCTGTATCAGCTGGGCTGTCTGGGCTTTTTGAAGGCGGTGCGGGGGTATGACCCCGCCTTTGGGACTCAGTTTTCCACCTATGCTGTGCCCAAGATCGCCGGGGAGATCCGGCGGTTCCTGCGGGACGACGGGGCGGTAAAGGTGAGCCGGGGCATGAAGGAGCGGGGCGTTCTGGTGCGGGGGCTCCGCAGCCGCCTGTGTGCCGAACTGGGCCGGGAGCCCGCCCTGTCTGAGCTGGCGGAGGCCGCCGGCCTCACCCCGGAGGAGGTGGCGGCGGCGGAGACGGC
>OMGQ01001897.1_pt1 | contig 10479 bp, 9 predicted proteins | sample 1646071 | NCBI WGS metagenome assembly OMGQ01 (sample SAMN05578585, study PRJEB25193) | human gut metagenome | biome: Human Microbiome; feature: human-associated habitat; material: feces | host: Homo sapiens | place: USA:Birmingham | reverse complement strand
AATACCAATCATTTTACAGAGATGCCCAAAGAAGAATGTGCCAATATACTTTCGGATATTGTCAACGTCTGCAAATTCAGGATCTGGCTCTGGGATCGGTTTCTCAGTTTCCCATTTTTGAATCAACGTACCAAATGTTTGCTGATCGCTAATGACATCGCCCTTGATTTGATTGGGTTTTATTTTAGCCGCGCCGAGCAAATCCTGAAATAATTTCATAGATGTATCCAGCTTTTTTTGATCGCCGGAAATGTTGGCACGCTGTATATTAAGCTGCGCAATGCAAATTGCTTTAAAGATTTCTTCCTGAGATTTTGTCTGACATTCATGCCGTGCCGTCCAATCATCATATTGATCCTGAAGAAATTTGTACTCATCTTCAGAAAAACCGACACCAAAGAATTTTACAGTGCGTTGTAAAATTTTTACACCGCTTTCCTTTACCTCTTCTACTGATTCAATTACTTGTCTGGATTCTTCATCAATTGTTGTGTCGTAAGTTTTTCCTCTAAATTGTGAAAGGTTTGCGCGCGATATATATGTATGAACACGGCTTCTATCTACAGCAATTTTACGTGATGATTCAGCAAGCGCTTTGCTATAATAAATATCAAATTTCATGCATATGCGCCGGATTGCATCCTCGTCGTTCCCAAGCACAGCACAATAGTGTTCGTAAAGCTTATCAATGCATGTTTTGCAAACAGGCAAAAAATGATTGTTGCAAGCGTATATCGGACTTTGCGATGCTGGAAAATTGCCAGCTTGTTTTGTGAATGTTTTGCCGCATGTAGTGCATCTAGGACTACGGATATCATTTTTTAACGGTGTTATCCTATCGGGAGTGCTGCTTAGAACGGCCATGGCACTCACCCCCCATATGTTCAATTGAATTTCTTAATTTAGCTTCACTAATTCAGTTGCGTTCTGGATTAATTTCCCATCCATGTCCAGACATAAAAAAATAAAGCCTTCCTTCTGGGACCGGAAAAGCTTACCATCAGAGTAATTCTGTTTTGATGTTTCACACGCAGCGCCTTGCTCATACATCACGATATCTCCAACATCATAGCTACCAGTATGGTGTGTATGTGCCATAACAAGACAACCGAATTCGTATCCTTCGTCCTTAAAGAATCTACGTGCTTTTTCGCTTGTTGCCATCATGCCGGATGAATAGGCAAGTGGGTGGCAAAAGATCACATCGCCAATCACAGAGTACCAGGCATCGTTGTACACGATCTCAACCGATCCATCGAATACGTCACGTAATGCATCATAATGCACTTTGGTATGCAGTTCTTTGTTGTAATGGTTAAAACCATCAATTAAAATAAGCTCGAGAGCTGTCTTGGGCATCAGCTCAAGAATGTCTGAATCAAGATTTTTGGCCAGATAATTTTGAAATCGAAGATCGTGATTGCCATAATTTACAACGACCTTGCGCGGCTCAATACGTTCTATCAATTCGATAATATATTCGCGAGCAATCAAGATTTCTTCCATTGGACTTTTACGATATACCTTGGGGAATCTCGATAGTGCCTGGCAATCAATTATGTCACCATTTAACTGAAGAATGTCCACGCGGCCAGCATATTTATCAAATACAGAAGTTGGTTTATGAAATGGAATGTGCAAGTCCGATATGGAAAGAATGCGCGTGTTGATGTTTTTTACACGATGGTCACGCTCAAACAGCATGCCGGCATAGAACGCTTTATACTTTTTTCGATATGCGCATTCACCAAGGCATTCACCGTTTGCAGCATTTAAATAGTCTGCGGCCTCGATCCATGTGATCTCGTGTCTTCTTGCCGCATCACCAATACGCACGAAATATTCATCAAAACTTTCGTGTTCGTAGCGTCGATTGTTGTACATTGGATTCACCATTAGCCAAGTTGGTCTGTAAATGCGATGCTAAGCTTGACTTCCTTACCATTGAACTCATCTGCGAGTTCAGCCAAACTTACCGGTTCAGAAAGACCTTCAACCTCAAAAAGTACGTCGTGCTCCTTGTCGAGAGAATCAAGATCAATAGTGCCGGTGATATCAAGTCCGAATTTTTTATTTACTTTACTTGCCAATTTGACTACCTTACCTTTTCTGTTTGTGTAACATTAAGCCCACGGTATTTTTTTAGTGCGTTCGTGACAGCACTAATTTCAGTGCACAAGAAATGATTCTTAGTGCGACGCACCATTCTTTCAATGTGTAAATCACCAGTGTACATATCGCGAACTTTCTTTGGCGGAAATAGTTTGGCCAGATATAGAGCCTCGTCTTTGTTGATTGAAATCAAATATCTTCTTCCTTTGTTATTATTTTCGGCCTTTGGAAAAAACCGAAGTGATGTGTAAGAACACAATTATCGTATCCCTACCATATTAAGTCGTTATAGAAATGCCAACAAACCTTGCTGCAATGCGGGTTTATAAAAACCTATGCATAAAAAAATGGCCTAAAATTGTAAAAAAATGAGGCCCGGAAAACTCCGAGCCTCACGATCAGTATACTTTTGAATATCGCAAACCATATATTTCAATTGAGCCGGATTTGTTTAGCATCAGTTCTTTAACGGGTTCACTACTCTTACGGATTGCCCTAAAGAATGATTTATTGGGGACCCCGAACAAAATCGAAAACATAGTATAGGAAATATCTCTGTATGCTTTCTCGTCCAACAATTTAAGTAAATAATAAACGGTTGAATAATTTAGTTTTATCTCAGCAATGTAATCAATACACTTCTGCCGAGCCTCATCAACTCGTTTCTTGGTAATCGTGTATTCTTCATCTGTAGTTGACAAAGAACCGTTTTCGCTACATTGACAGTGCTCCATATAAGCAGCCCATATAGAAGAGATATCGCTTTTTGTCTCGCGTACCAATCGAATAATTCTATTAACCTGATTCCAGTTTATTATTCTTGGTATGTACTGGTAATCATTCAGAATATACGAAAATGGCATTAGTAAATCAGCGCTTCTAAACCGCTTGCAGTGTGTAGCGATAACTGCCTGCAGATAATCCATCGCAGTGTTATGCCTTTGATAGTTCTTCTTTTGTGGATTGTAGTATCCTTTTTGACGAGAAATGTGACCGAAAAAGTTTGGCTTGATCAAGCGTCCATTGTCATCGCGTCGGTTATACTTTTCTTTGAGATATTTCAACTCAAGCGTATTATCAACAACAAATTCTTTTTTTGCGCGATCAATCTCGATACCGCTCATTACATCAAGTTGTGCGACATCACAATATAGCGGAAGAATTTCATCAAACGCAGTGCCAGAGTTCAGCATGTCCCAGATCAATGTATTTATCTCCTGCGACAAATTAATTATTTCGCCAATCTTATTAACCGCAGTTTTAACATCCAAATCTGCTTTTTCGGAATTAGTATATTGACGCTTGGTTTTCTTAGACGATATCAGGCTAGTTGGGACAAGAAATTTATTGTAATTTCTTCTTGCCGCTTCTATCAGAACTTTATCATCAGTGACAAGCATAGTATCACTATCGAAATCCGACCCATTCAGTTTTGATAGAATGTTTTCATTAATTGAGTTTATGGCAATTACTTCGTCAGACAGGTTGAAATATTTATAAATTTCTTCATTGCGAACATTTTTGGTGAGCAATATGTTTCCCATTGTAACATGCGGACTGCGAGACCCAAGCAGCTCTTGCCCATCGCAAAAGCGCGTTGAACAAACATTCCCAATCCCAAGCATACTTTCTCCGTTCCAACTTCCGATAGCATTATAAAGCATTTCAAGAGGATTACCCAGCAATGTGGAATAATTTCCGTTTACAAGAACGTGCCCACATTTTAAATTCTTCACAAAAGACCTTACCAAATCTCTTCTGAACTCTGAATATAATTTTGTTTCACAAAAACGTTCGTTTAAACCGAGCAGTTTGTAAACGATATCGTTTTTGCTTTCCAAAGCTGTCATAGGAAGGTGCCAGTCATCTTTACTTGGGTACCTGATATGATTTCTAATCACTGCAGGTTCTGTGTTTAAAAGATGGATATAATCAATTGATGGCTTTAGAAATTCCTCCATTTCTTCGTATGTGAGCTGGAGAGAGTTGATCAATTGATAATGTGTTTGTACCAAACGTCCATCAAAATAGTGCGTTGGCTTTTCATGCTTAACAATTCCGAAAATCGGGTCCAGATTATCGAGCCATTGTTGAAGAGAACCGAACTTCAAGTATTTAATACTGCTAGGTGTAGTAATCAATTTGATGTCTTCGATCCGTTTGGCAATTGTATATCCGTTCAATTGACTGACAGACGTAATTCCTTTTTGGCGGAAGAACCACTGGATGTTTGTATTAAAACAGGCGCTCTTAAAGAAGCGGTTGCGCAAAAGCAACATACCATAGCGATCATATCCGGTAAAAAGTTCTGAATCGAGCAATGATTGCCCATCCCAAATTGAATTCTTAATTTCGACTTGTTCCGGTTTCGAGATCAATCGTCCGTTATCATCGATTCGTGTCGCTATGACATCATCTGAGAACACACTTTCAAAATCATTGATTACAAGGATATTTTCAGGGTTGATTTCTATTGTGTCGATAATGCTGCTTGTGGTAAGTGCAATGTATGCCTCCCAAGCGGCCAGGTCAATTTCCTGTCCATCTTTAATTTTGATTCCACAGTGTGCCCATTTATCCATCCCTCTGTAAAGCTTTTCGTCAATAAACAGACATTTGCCAACACGGCTCGATCCGGATGACCTTTTAAAGCGCACATAATGAATCCCATCGCAATAGAAGCCATTTTCATAAAGATCCTTGCGCAAGGCTGCAACGCCAACCTCTGTTTTTACATTTTGTTTTACATGATATTGTCCATCACAAAACCAGAAATAATTGCCGAGCAAATCATCGCAAATTGGTTCATTAACATCGGCATCGATTTGTATAGCAACAAGCTCTCCATTACGTACATCTACGCAATCTGTTAAGGCTATTTCATGCGGACTCCAGCCGTTCTTTATGTATAGGCCTTTTCGGATTCGATTATAGGCTTTTACGGAATATTTAAACGTGACGTTGATAACATACTGCGTATACTCTTTATCGCCGACATTCCAACCAAAATTGATTCTGCGATAAACTTTTTCATAAATCTCGCGAAGCTTAATAAGATCAAGAGAGTAATCAAGAGTATTAACGAACTTTCTTGTAGAAATTGCGCCGTTCGTTCCTCTAATGCGGTATCCTGTTTTGTCAGGAGTATTCAAGTAATGATTGCTTAAATAAATGTCTTTCGCGTCTATACCAAGAATGTACACTCCATTGAATTTTTCTTTGCTTATTTCTGTGACCTCCAATCAGTAATTTCGATCGTTAATAGCACAAAATCTCGCTATCACTAAAACCGCGCACAAATACAATACGCACATAACAAGTATCTTAATCAAAACATCACCACCTATATATGTTATGCGCTATACCGTATTAACACTGCGCATCATGTCGATGCATTTCGCTAATGCATCAACAGCGTAGTCAACTTCTTCAAAGGTGTTTTGATGGCCAAAGCTAAAGCGGACGGTAGAGCGTGCATCTGTGTCGGATAATCCAATTGCGGAAAGGACATGAGAAATGTTAACCGACTTTGAATCGCATGCGCTGCCAGTAGAGACACATATCCCAAAAGAATCAAGCAGAAGTAATAGGGATTCAGCCTCAACTTCAGGGAATTGCACACTTAAAATGCCTGTATTGTTTGAAAATGGATCATCCAACGTTGTGACAAATCGAATATTATTTTTTGTGCACGCATCAACGAATCTGTGTTTCAAAGAGTCTATGTGTGCCATACGTTCGTCCATAAATCGAGCGGCTTCATCCAAAGCAACAGCCATCCCAACAGCTCCTGCAACATTCTCAGTTCCAGCTCGCATCTTTCGTTCCTGTCCGCCTCCACAAATCATGGGATACATTGGCACTCCATTACGGACGTACAGCGCACCAATACCGCGCGGGCCATTGAATTTGTGAGCGCTCATTGAGAGCATATCTACCCCAAACTTCTTTACATCCACTGGGATGTGTCCAACCGCCTGAACTGCGTCCGTGTGGTAAATTAGACCGTATCCATTAAAGGCTTTAAAAAGTTTACGAAGATCTTGAACGGTACCAATCTCGTTGTTTACAAACATAAAAGAGCACATTACAGGCTTGTTTTGCAAGACTAGCGATCGCGTTGCGGATTCATTTGGTGGAACAATATGTCCGTGGCGATCTGTCATCAATTTAATCGCTTTCACATCTCGCTCAAATCGATTATGCGCTGCATTCAAAATAGCATGATGCTCAATATTACTTGTGATTATATCCCCATGAGTGCCGATCATATCGATCGCCCAGTTATTTGCCTCAGTGCCGCCGCTCGTAAAAAAGATTTCATCAGGTTCTGCATTTATGGTGCAAGCTATCATTGCACGCGCACACTCAAGTGCCTCTTTGGCCTTACGCCCGGCGCTATACAACGATGACGGATTTCCATATTCACTTGTAAGCCACGGTTTCATTGCGCTGAACGCTGTAGGGGAGAGGGGCGTCGTTGCGGCGTTGTCAAAATATATGAGTGAATTTTTATACAACCTTGCGAACCTCCGTGTCCTTCATACGCCTACAAGCCGCCATGCGCTCAGCAGCCGCGCGGCGTTGTTCATCCGTCAGCGCAGGTCTGTTTCTTACTGCCTTACCAACGGTAAGAGCGCGTCGGGGAGCACGAAAGCGCATCCCAACAACGGTGTCAGTACCAGTAAGGCAGGTGACATCTACGATCTCCCAACCCTGTTTCTTAAACTTTGTCATGTCTTTTCTGATTGTGGTGTCAGCGAGCCATGTTTCACTGGAATCAATGTACAAATGAGTCTCCTGTTCTTCTACACTGGGCTTTGAATTCGTGTAAAGTGTCATGTTTATATTTTTCCTCCTGTAAATTCAAGTGTATTTTTGCTTTTGAAGTAATAAGTAGGGATTTATGCCTTCCGCTATAAAGCGCCGTGCAACAGCCATAGAATTGAAGCCAGAGCATGCGCGTCGCGGGACAACCAATCTGGAGAAGTTCACGCCGGCTGCGGAGCCCCCCAAACCTTATCATCACCCCAAGGGTTGTCTTCATCATTGGTGCTGGTATTTGGTTTACTATTATCCTTGGCAGCGTTGTCCTTAGGGCCCTTTCTGAGTTTTCTTTTTTCCTTTCTGGAATCCAGTTGCTCCAGTTTGTATTTAAGCTCCTGTTCTTGTCCAAACCGTGCATAGATGTTAGGAATTTTAAAAAATTGATCTCCAAAACGAGTAGCGGTATTGGAGTGGTAGACGCATAGAAGCTGATTTTCCTCAAGGAGAGACATCAATTTGATGGCAGTCATTTTGGATACACCGCATTGTTCTGCAATTTCTTCGTAGGTGACATCATAGGCTTCTGGAAAGATAGAGGGGTCATCATCAGGGCTTCGCTTGAAAATTTGCGAAGCAATAAAAGCAAATGCCCAAAGGAGTAATGGCTTGCTGGGATAATCAATCCTCATGATTTTTTCGAATTCAGAAAAGAAAATTCTGCCAAACTTTCCACCATTAAATGTCTCCTTTTCTTCTACGCAGATAAGGCTATCGAAGCGTTTTCGATATAGTATGACTTCAAATTTGTATCCGGAAAATGAAGAACCCAGGAAGTGTCTGAAATGCTTTCTTACAATAGCCGGACTATCATTAGAGATTATAGACAAACCAAGTGATTTGCATAGATCCTCATGGGAAAAAGCATAGTATGGAGCATTAGCATATTTGAAATACTTTATCGTCATAAGAATCGCCAAGTTGTTCTGTAGCGTTTTTAAATCTTCTTTTGTTGTTGAAATACTGCTATACCGGTGTAATCCTTTCTCGAAAAGCTCGGTGTCGATTTTTACAAAATTATCCAAATTTGTAGTTCCTCCAAATAATAAAATAACGGTGATTTCTTCTGCTTTTTTATAATCAAAAAGCTCAAATTGCTATACTCCAAAAAAGGATACGTTTTTTCCTGTTTCGTCTCAAAAAACCACGAAACTCAAAAGGGAGATTTTCTCTGTTTTTTTAGACTATAGCACGGTACTAAAAAGAAGTGGGTAGAATTCGGTTGAGTTAGGCGATACAGAAGAATAAGAACTCTTTATAAGAATAAGAACTGAAAACCCTAACCGGTTTTTCTCATATTTAATATAAATATTAAATATTCGAAAAACCGGTCTCCCAATATCGCGAAAAAGAGAAAATGGAAAACGGACGAAAATCGAAGTGGACAAATGAGACGGAAAATAATCTGAGACCAACCATGCGATAGGAGCATTCGATAGGACTGCGGTAATATGTTCAGAGTAATCAATCAGTTAGTAGATCCCTATGGTAAGGGGAGACACCTATCGTTCATTCGCTGCGCTCATTCACTCACGGTTTCTCCCCTTCCAACCCCTCTTCCCTAGGCGGCCTTCGCTTCGCTCGGCCGCGGGCGGCTGACGCCGCCCTTGAATCGTGTGCACAACAATCGTGCGAGAATACATGTAACAGTGGCGGAGCCAACAGTTTAATTAACAAACAGGTTCACATAGTTATTGAGCAGTGTATCAAACAATGGTTGCAATTCTTCGAATGCGTCTACCGCATCAATGCCATTCAGCCTTTTGTCTCCGGGATGATGCTGTGCGTAGATATCAGCATACGTATTCAGGTCCTTTCCGTATGTATCTCTCATGGAGTTGTATATGTTGGCGAATATTTGTTTGTTGTCAGTACAATTGATTTCTTCAGCAAGTGCTTTAACGCGCCTATATACGGTAGTTTTCCACGGAGACGAGTGATATGTACACACAGCGCCTACAATTCGCTGTAGCGATGACGATTGATGTTTCAATTCGGCCTTTAATTCTGAGATGCTGTTCATCATTGCTGTGAGCTGTGCCTGTAAGGCTAATGCCTGTACAGGCTGTGTGGCAACCAACTGCATTTCCCCGCGCCGTAAGGATTTCAGGATTTGCCGGATATGGCGACGAAATTCCTGTGCCTTTGGTTTGCGCGATAACATACATACTTCGTAGATGCCATCTTCGCTGAATACGCGGGTGTCACGCATTACCAGAGAATTGTGAGGAGGTGTCAGAGTGTCATCCCATTGAGAACTCCATATAGGAATCAGCTCAATACGTGAAAATTCTTCATTCCTCAGATTTTGATGACGATTGAGAAATCTTTTGAAATTGGCTTTTGATTCATATTCCAAACAATTTGAAAGTTGCAATGCAGTCATAAAGATTTCGTGTTCTTCGTTCTCATAGAGATCTACAGGTGAATCATAAAAAATATCGGTATGTGCAAGTGTAAAGCTGCTTGTCATTTAGTTGTCTCCCAAATAAATTTGATGTATCATTGCTTTGCCATTACGACGTAAATCGGAAAAGAGAGGATACTCCGTTTCAGCGTACCCTTACAGTGCTTGGCAACAGCCTCGTTCGGTCTGGCATATCCCAGTGCTTTGGCTACATCCGATCCGCAGAACAATATCTTGCCATCGCTTTCTACGGTACGAATGCTGCCGAATGTGTGGTTTGTAAAAATCTGCATAGCTGTTTGTGTTTGATTCATTTTCTGTTTGATGTCCTTTCTGCCCATCAGGGCCTTTGACAAATACTTCTTTGCGAATATTGGCTGATAATTGGAAATGGGAAATAATGGTAAAATATCAATCCTCTCTTGAGAAATTCAAATGGGATTTATGCTGAGAAGCAAGAGTCAACAATCGTTCAACTTGCGGCATGATGCTTGGGTTTTCGTAGAAGCGGGACAGCTCATTGCGAACGGCGTCAGAAGTGGGGATATCCCAACCAGCATATTGCTTTGTCAGGCTGTTGTCGTAATGGCATGTGCTGACACGAATGATATCGAGTGTATGGGGATCGATAAAAACGATTCCTTCAAGCCGAAGCTTCGAAATAACAGGCGCTGCGTAGTGGGCAAATGTTTTTCTCATAGTGTGCGTGGTAAAGGCCGTACGGATGTTTAGCGCTGCTTTTACTCTGGCAAAGTCACGATTTACTGTGCCTTCCTCAATAGCCTCTGTCTTGCTTTTCTGTCCTATAAACAGAGGCTCGTCCATCGAGAAGCCTTTGCGGCACTTGGAAAGATACAGAGAAATAGCGTCTGTAGCCATCTTTGTGAGAATTGGGCCAAACATTTTTTTTACCTTGCGTTCGTGGAGAATAATGCGTTCCTTGAAGGTATCCGGAGTGTCCATGATGTCCCTAATGAACAAAGGCGTGTAATCATCATCTGGATCACTTGCCTTCCCTTTCTTGCCCTTGCGCACCAACGCACTGATGCGACAGCCTGTAGTGATGCCGAGACACCAGATGGCATTGAGCCGGTATGCCCATGGCTTATTGACAGAGATAAGATACTCGGAGATCT
>OMGQ01001891.1_pt1 | contig 10493 bp, 9 predicted proteins | sample 1646071 | NCBI WGS metagenome assembly OMGQ01 (sample SAMN05578585, study PRJEB25193) | human gut metagenome | biome: Human Microbiome; feature: human-associated habitat; material: feces | host: Homo sapiens | place: USA:Birmingham | reverse complement strand
GGGATCTTCATTATAAGCATCTCACCTTCCACCTGAAACCCTTCAGCTTCAAACACACCGGACTTTTTCCGGAACAGGCGGTAAACTGGGACTGGTTTGGGGAAAAAATCCGCAATGCCGGAAGACCGGTAAAAGTACTGAATCTTTTTGCCTACACAGGAGGCGCGACTCTGGCCGCTGCCGCTGCCGGCGCAAGCGTTACCCATGTAGACGCTTCCAAGGGCATGGTTACCTGGGCAAAAGAAAACGCTGCCGCCTCCGGACTTGCAGACGCTCCTATCCGCTGGCTTGTTGATGACTGCGTAAAATTCGTAGAACGGGAAATCCGCAGGGGCAATCATTATGATGCCATTATTATGGATCCTCCTTCCTACGGAAGAGGTCCAAAAGGAGAAATCTGGAAGATAGAAGATGCTATTCATCCTCTTATCAGGCTGTGTAAAAAGATTCTCAGTCCTGACCCGCTGTTTTTCCTGATCAACTCCTACACAACAGGTCTTGCTCCGGCTGTTCTTACCTATATGCTGGCAACTGAACTGAAAGAATTTAACGGAACCGTAGATTCCCAGGAAATCGGACTTCCGGTCACCTCCAGCGGTCTGGTTCTTCCCTGCGGCGCTTCCGGCCGGTGGGAATCTGTGTAAAACTGATTTCAGATAAAATTATTGGAGGAAATTACAAATGAGTAATTTTTCGTCAGCCTTTAAAAACATGGACGCAAAAATAGAACTAAAACGATATAGTTGTGCAGTGATTGCTGCCGTGCTCTTTGCCGTGAACATAAAAACCTTTGTAAAAGCCGGAGGACTGTATCCGGGCGGCTTTAACGGTCTCACGCTTCTGATCCAGGGCATTTTTCAGGAATTTGCGGGAATGGAAATTCCCTACACCCTGATCAACGTTATCCTGAATGCCATTCCTGTTTTTATAGGACTGAAGTTTATCGGAGTTAAATTTACCATGAGTTCCTGTGTGGTGATCGTTCTGTCCAGTATTCTGACAGACCTTATTCCCTCACAGCCCATTACCTACGATCCGCTTCTGATCAGTATTTTCGGCGGACTGATCAACGGTTTTGTGGTCAGTCTCTGCCTGATCGGAAATACAAGCAGCGGCGGAACTGATTTTATTGCCATTTATTTTTCAGAAAAAAACGGACAGGATATCTGGAATTACATCCTTTGCGGAAACGCAGTGATCCTGGTTGTTGCAGGCCTGCTTTTCGGATGGGATAAAGCGCTTTATTCCATTATCTTCCAGTTTACCTCCACTCAGGTGGTACAGATGCTCCATCAGCGCTACAAAAAACACACTCTGTTTATTATTACAAGGCATCCTGATGAAGTCTATGAAGAAATTTCCAAGCTGTCCCATCACTCTGCCACAAGAATCGACGGTACCGGCTGCTACAGCGGCGACAATACGGCAATGATCTATTCTGTAGTGTCCAGGGACGAAGCAAAGATCCTTGTGAAAAAAGTTACGGAAGTGGATCCTCAGGCATTTGTAAACATTATAAAAACAGACTTTATCAACGGAAGATTCTATTATAAAACCGATTATTAAAAAATTGTATTTTTTCTTTCTGTTTTCTTGATTCTTTCGCTTTCCAGAATTATAATCAGATAAAGGAGAGTGATACTTTATGAAGGAAAAGTATGACGAAAAAACAGAGGTTCCTTTTACCTGTACGCCGGAATATGACCGCAGCTCCTGCGGAAACTGTGTATGTGCCACCTGCTATGAACAGGAATTCTGTGACCGTTGCCGGACCTGTGAAAATCAGTCCCGGAAAAAAGAATCCTGCTCTGCTTATGAGGGAGCCTACTGCTACTGAACACACCCACACAAAAAGAGTACGGACATCATCTGGTATGATGTCCGTACTCTTTTTGCTTTCGCTGCAGTCCTCCTCAAAATTCCTTTTCCCGGAAATCCATCCTGTCCTGCAGGGTATGATTATGCCTGTTTCGGCAGGGTCACTGTAATCTCAGTTCCTGAATCCACTTCGCTTGTCAGCTCCAGTGTTCCTCCCAGGAAGGCAACTCCGTGCTTTACAATAGAAAGTCCCAGGCCGGTTCCTCCGATCTCCTTGGAATGACTTTTATCCACCCGGTAGAAACGTTCAAAGATGCGGTTCAGGCTTTCCTGCGGTATCCCCACACCGCTGTCCCTTACAGCCAGGACAAAGTCTGTGTTTTCCCTGCGCGCCTCTACCCATATTTCCCCGTCCGTATTGTTGTATTTTACCGCATTGCCGATCAGGTTCATGCACAGCTCATTCATCTGTCTCAAATCGGCCCTGATGGCAAAGGACTCAAACTGCTTATGAATCACAACGCCACGTTCCGCCGCCTGGGTAGCCAGGGAGGAAACCGTCTCCTCCAGCAGATCCGCCACCTGGATTGTAACGATTTCCGTTTTGGCTCCCCTTGATTCCAGCCTGGAGATCATCAGAATGTCATCCACAAGGCTTGTCATTCTCATGGCTTCCTTCTTAATTCTCTTAAGGAAATCATGGGTTGTCTCCTCATTCAGAGCCATACCGCTTTCCAGCAGCTCCACATATCCCCGGATGGATGTAATCGGAGTTTTCAATTCATGGGAGGCATTGCTGAAAAATTCCTGGCGTATCTGCTTCTCCTGTTCCAGACGTTCCAGATATTCTTTGACATTGCGGGACATTTTTGTCGTCGTATCGGCGATTACATTGATTTCCTGGTAAGGACACCGGTCAAAATGCAGATCCGCATAATCCCCGTCCACTTTCATCATCTCCCTCGAGATATCCTGTAGGGGTCTGGTGATGGATTGTGAAAATCGCTCCGCTTCCATGGAGGAGGCAAAAAATGCAATGGCGAAGCTCAGCAGCACGGCCGGCAGCAGCATGATCAGATATTCCTGCATTCCCGAATATGGGGATGCCAGCCGGAATATGTATTCGCCGTTCGACGACATTCTGGCCACATAGAGCATCTGGATTCCAAGGGTCTCCGACTTCCGGATAGAGTGTCCGCTTCCATACTGGAGAGCTTCCTTTACCTCCTCACGCTCCATATGGTTCTCCATGGCTGCCGCATTGCTTACCTCTGTATCCACCTCGACCGTGCCGTCTTTTTTAACAATCGTAAAACGGCTCTGGTTCATGTCGGCTACTTTTTTCAGCATCCCTGCCTGTTCCTGCAAATCGTCGGAATAATCAAAGAGGCTGTCCGCCGTCTCCAAAGCAAACATCATATTGGAGCGTGTTTTTTTGAGCAGCATACTGCTTGTGACCACATAAAAGATAAACGTATTCAGGGCAAGAGCCAGAAACAGCAGCTGAATAAATTTTTTTAATATGGCTTTCCGCATAAATCTGTCCCTCCCCGTATCTTTATTAACTGTGGAGCCCGGTAATTTACTGTGATTTTATGGCTACTATTCACAGCCGTAAAACGGTATTTTTACCGTTTCTGTGCATCGCGGAGCGTGCAGGTTATCGTTCCTTTTCTTTCAGGAAACGGTATCCCACTCCGCGGACTGTCTTTATCTGCTGTCCCGCATCCTTAAGCTTCTGCCTGAGTGTCTTGATATGCATATCGAGTGTCCTGGTCTCGCCGTCATAATCATAGCCCCAGATATTGTCCAGAAGTTCATCCCTTGTCACCACCCGGTTCATATGCTCCATCAGATAGCTTAAAAGCTCAAATTCCTTCAGGGTGAGTTCAACCTTTTCACCGCAGGAGACCACTTCCCTTGTCTCCTTGTCGATTTTCACATCACCGGCCGCCAGACAGGTGCTTTCCTCCCTGACCGTGCCGGATCGCTTCAGCAGATTTCTGACCCGGGCCGAAAGTTCCAGAATCCCGAACGGCTTTGTCATATAATCGTCCGCCCCGTTATCAAGTCCCATTACGATATCGGTTTCCCGATCCTTTGCAGTCAGCATCAGAACCGGCGTGCCTTTGAGCGGCTCCAATTCCCTGACCTTTCCGATTGCAGTCATCCCATCCATGCCGGGAAGCATCCAGTCAAAGATAAACATGGACGGAAGCTCCCTGTAGGCTTCTTTTCCGCGTTTCATGATACTGCCGAGGCGCTCCAGCGCTTCCTCCGCCGTCTCAAAGCCCTCCGAGCGGTGTCCGAAATTTTCCAGAGCCACACAGATCAGGTTCCTGATATTCTCATCATCTTCTATCACATAAATTAAATGTTTCATTGCATCTCTTCCTTTACATATCCTGCGACGTTCTTTGCGTGGTCGGCGATTCGTTCATAATTGGCTATGGCATCGAGGAAAATAACCCCGCTTTCGACAGTGCATTCACTGTTGGAAAGCCGGTCCATATGGCTTTCCCTGAGTTCTTCTTCAAGGTTATCCACTGTTTCCTCCCACCTGGCGGTTTGCCTGATTTTCATCATTTCTTTTTCCGCTCTTGCATCGATGGAACATTCTACCGCCTGAATAGCCGCATCCGAGATTTCTTTTAACTCCTTTAACCCCGAATCTGTAAAGGAACAGTGGGTATCCATCCGCTTCCTTGCCAGTTCGGCCAGGTTTTCCGAGTGATCCCCGATTCGTTCCAGGTTGCCAATCGTGTAATACATATTCTTGACCAGTAAATGCTGCTCGTCATTCAAGGAAAGGTTATTAATTTTAAGCAGATATTCCGTAAGAATTTTCTCCATGCGGTCAATGGTTTCTTCATTTTCAAAGACTTCTCTGCAGAACGCTTCATTCTCTTCCAGAAGAGCTGCCGTTGCAATTTTTACGTTTGCAAGTGAGATTTTAGCCATGTTGATGATTTCGTGGCCGGCGTTCTCGATGGCAAATGACGGTGTCTCCAGAATTCTGTCGTCCAGATGGCGCACCATATCTGCTTCCACCGTGGATACCGGTTTTTCTGTTCCTTTTCTCACCAGGATATCGGACGCTTTCACAAGCAGTCCGGCAAACGGGAACAGAAGTACCGTATTAGTGATATTGAAAATTGTATGGAATACGGATATTCCAACACTGTCCGCCGTGGATGAAGCAAAGGCCGGATTGGCAATAAATATAAAGAACATGGCAAAGCCGAAAATCACCGTGCCGAATACGTTGAAAAGAAGATGAATCACCGCTGCTCTCTTTGCCGTACGGGAGGTTCCGATACAGGATAAAAGAGCCGTCACACAGGTTCCGATATTCTGGCCGAGGGTGATAAAGATAGCCGACTGCCAGTTTACCATTCCGTTGATGGCAAGAGTCTGAAGAATTCCCACCGATGCCGAGCTGCTCTGAATCACAGCCGTAACTACAAGTCCTGTTAAAATGCCGAGAATCGGATTCTGCCCAAGAACACGGAACGCTTCTGAGAAAATCGGCGCATCCCGGTATGGCTTAATCGCGCCTGACATAAAGGAAAGCCCGATGAAAAGCAAGGCAAAACCGATCAGAATTTCAGCGCCTTCCTTTTTCTTATGGCTCTTTGCAAACAGTGTGATAAAGGCGCCTGCCCCGAACAGAACGGGGGCAAAGAATTCCGGCTTCAGCACTTCGCCCCATTCGCTCATCGATACGATCCAGCTTGTCACCGTCGTACCGATATTGGCTCCCATGATGATGCCGGTTGCCTGCAGCAGATTAATAATTCCGGCATTGACAAAGCCGACTACCATGACGGTAGTTGCGGAACTGCTCTGAATAATAGCCGTGACGCCCGCTCCCACCAGAACGCCGAGGACCCGGTTGGTTGTCAGGATTCCAAGCAGCTTCTGGAGCCGGTTGCCTGCAAATTTCTGAAGGCCGTCGGCCATTGCCCCCATACCGTAAAGGAACATTCCCAGTCCCCCGATAAACTGAAAAATCATTCCCAAATCTGTGATTGACATACTGTTATTTCTCCCATCCTATCTTCTTTTATCTTTTTAGTATGTCATCACTATATCAAATCTATGTAAAGTCATCACCATGGGAATGTAAAATGAATGTAAAATTTTTACTTTCTCTTTAATTTTCCCTCAAAGACCTGAACATATTTTACGTTTCATTTTACTTTTTCCATACATCGCCGTAAAAACGCAGGACATTACGGTAGAAAATTTTTTCCACCTCGGTCTGTGTAAAGCCGTTCCGGTAAAGCGCTTCCTCCAGCAGATGGACAGCTGACGGGGAATCTATCTCGAGTGTGCCCGAAATACCGTCGAAATCCGAACCCAGTCCAATGCATTCGATCCCGCCCACATTTCTGATATGTTTAATATGGCGCACCATAGCGCTGATGCGGCTCGTGCCGCCGTCTTCCCTGTCATCCAGAAATACGGGGCAGTAATTAATTCCCATCACCCCTCCGCGCTCCGCCATGGTACGGATCATCTCATCCGTCAGGTTCCTGGTATGCCCTGCTATTGCCCTGGCATTCGAATGGCTGGCCGCAAACGGCTTCTTCATAATCTCAGCCACGTCCCAGAATCCGGCATCCCCGAGATGCGACACATCCACCGCCATTCCGATTTCCTCCATCAGCTCAACAAATTCGATTCCCTTTTTCTTAAGTCCATGCTCCGTCTCCGGCATCGATATTCCCGTGTTCATATCCACCTTATTTGGATAGGCCAGATCATTTTCATAATTCCAGGTCAAAGTCATCATTCTGACGCCTTCGCGGTAAAAATCCCGAAGCACGTCCGTACTGCCGTTGCAGATTCCGCCCTCTTCGATCGTAAGCACGCCTGACATTCTTCCGTCGCGGTCATTCCGGAGAATCTCCTCAACTGTGACGGCCTGGCGTATCATATCGTCATTTTCCGCCAGTTCCTCCTTGAACAGTCTGCAGGCGCCTCTCGCAAAACCGCAGGGATCCGGATCTTTTTTCAGTATAGTAAAAAGGGCGAAATTCTGCGCAAGGCAGCCGCCCTTTTTCAGCCTGGCCAGATCCACATGGCCGTTATTCTCCCTTAACTTTTTCACTTCTCTGCCCATTCTGTCAAGATAAATAGACGAGATTGTATCACAGTGCATGTCAATAAATTTCATGGCACGTTTCCTCCTGATTTTAGCTTCTTATAGGCTGATTTTAGCACGGTCCGGAGACAATATCAATAAAGATTTCGCTGAAGCCGCAAGGGCGGGTACGCTTTCGTTACTGTTCACAGCCGGTCGCAGAACTGTTTTTGGCAGGGCTGTGAACAGTATCCCGCTGCCTGAGACATTATTCACTGCGCAGCGCATCGATAGGATTCAGCCGTGCGGCGCGGCTTGCCGGCATATAGCCAAACAGAAGTCCGATTCCTACGGAGACGCTGAAGGAGAGCAGGATGGAGCCGGCCGTTGGAACGGCGGTCATTCCCATCAGGGTTCCGATGGCTCCGGTCAGAACACAGCCCAGGATGATTCCAATAACACCTCCGATCGAGCTTGTGACGGCAGCCTCTATGACAAATTGCTGCATGATCGTTCTTTTTTTCGCCCCCAGAGATTTTCTGATTCCAATCTCCCGTGTACGCTCCGTTACGGATACAAGCATAATATTCATAACGCCGACTCCGGCCACCAGAAGGGAGATTCCGGCTATCCCTCCAAGTACCATGGACATCATTGCTATCATGGAATTCAGGGAATCCAGAAGTTCACTCATGGCCGTAACCGTATAGAGATCTTCGTTTTTAAATATAGGAAACAGAAACGCATCAAAAAGCGCTTTTACCGTTTCCGTATTGCCGGTATCCTTCGTGGTAAATATGTAATTGTTAATTGTTCCGTTCCTTGAAAGCTTCATCGCCGCCGTATAGGGGATGTAAATAAAATCGTCGCTGCCTCCCTCATCCACGTTATCGCTTTCGCTGGTCTGGCGCTCCACACAGCCTACAATCTCGTAGGCCTGGCCATTGACCTTGAGCGTCTGTCCAAGCGCTTTGGATGCTCCCCCGTAAAGCTCATTCGCCAGATAATAACCGATTACGCAGACCTTCTGTCTGGACAGGATATCTGAATACTGGATAAAACGGCCTGCCTGCAGCTCCTGGCTCTTCAAATCCAGATATTCCTCGCTGACGCCTGTGATGGAGGTGCTGGTCAGGGATTCATTGCCTGATTTCACCGTTCCGTTTACGCTTACGCTGGGCGACATCTGTCCGAAGTATTGTTCGTTATCCTCATAAAATTCATACATCTGATCTGCCGATACCGATCTGGTGCTCAGATTTACCAGGTTTACCGTTATCTGATTGGTTCCCATGCCGGAAAAACTCTCAGTCATATATGACATCTGGCCGTTGACCAGCCCTACCAGAATGATGACGGCGGCAACACCTATGATGATTCCCAGCATGGTCAGGAAGGAGCGCATCTTATTGCTCCATATACTTTTTAAAGCTAATCTAAATGACTGCCGCATACTCTTCCACATCCCCGTCAAAATTGATTTTACCGTCATGTATCCGGACAACACGCCTCGCTTCCATCGCTATGGAACTGTCATGGGTAATCATGACTATCGTATTGCCTTCCCGGTTCAGTTCTTTCATAAAATCCAGGACATCCCGGCTTGTTCTCGAATCCAGCGCTCCGGTCGGTTCATCGGCCAGAATCAGGGACGGGCTGCCTGCCAGAGCCCGGGCAATGGAAACTCTCTGCTGCTGTCCGCCGGAAAGCTGTTTCGGCCTGCTGGCCCATTTATCAGCCAGGCCTACTTTCTCGAGGGATCTTAAAGCCCGTTCCTTCCGTTCAGGATTCGGAACACCCGCATAGAGAAGGGGAAGTTCTACATTTTCAAGCAGATTATCCCTGGGCAGAAGGTTATACTGCTGAAAAATAAAACCGATCATCTTATTTCTGATTTCTGCAATGCTCAGGCTGATGCCGTCGTTGGCGCGCACCTCCTCCGAACCCATCTGATATATCTTATAAATGTCTTTCAGTTCAATCAAAGGCCTGTTTTCATCCATACTTCCACCTCTCTGTCACGGGCCGGGGCGGCTGCCGTTTCCGCTTCCACGGCTTCCACCGCCGTCTCCGTAGCCTCCGCCACCGGAAGGCATATCCATTCCCACCGGCATCATCATCATCGCGCCGCTGTCGGAATTAACACTTGATTTTGCCACGTATACCACATCGCCTTCCTGTAAATCTCCCGATACAATTTCCACATAATCTGAACTGATAAGTCCGGTCCCGACCTTCACTTCCCGGAATCCTGCCGGGACACGCCCCTGTGCCTCTGTTACAGAATCATCCTTCACGTAAACCAGATTTCCCCTCTGGAGGGCATCGGCCGGAACCGCCAGCGCATTTTCAACGGAATCCACTATAATAACGCCGTCCACATTCATGCCGGGAAGAAGTCCTCCCACCTCATCGAGGGTTACAGTCACCGGATAATAAGTGACTCCATTGGAGCTGGTGCCTTCCAGGCTGATATTGGTAACCTTTCCGCTGAACTTCTCGTTTTCAAAAGCATCCGCCGTCACCTCTACGGTCTGTCCCGTCTTTACATTACTGATATCAAGTTCATCGATATTCATCTGGAAGGTAACGGAGGACATGTCGTAAATAACCGCCAGGGCCGAAGCGCTTGAACCGTTCTGTACCTTGTCTCCTACTTTATAGCTTTTCTTAATCACGGTGCCGGATATCGGAGCCGTAATCGTATAGTCATCATATGTATCCTGTGTTGAATCCAGACTTGACTGCGCCTGCTCCAGGCTGGCCTGGGCATTATCCATGGAATCCTTATAAGTTTTAATCAGTTTCTCGGCAGTGCTGGCCTTCATACTGAAAATCGGGCTTCCCACGCTGACAAAATCACCTTCATTGACAAGCAGGGCTTCTACCTCCACATTGGAGGAAAGGTCGGCAGCCAGCACGGTATCCACTGTCGCGGAAAAAGTTCCGTCTCCGCTGGATACAAAATCGCCAACCGCGGCTGTGGCCGTCATATCGGCCGTGAGACCTCCCGGGTTCGCCACCTGAATCGTAACATAGCGGACCAGGCGGCCGCCTGTCAGGGCCTCATCCATCGAGCTTACGCTCAGGACCGTGCCATCCAGCTGTTCCAGCGTGTCGCTTAAGGTAAGGACTGCCGGACTGCCGGGAGCAATAGCCGCCGCCTCCATATTTAAAAACGGCACTTTGATTTTCATAATCTGATCGTTGTAAATATCGGCAATCTGGGTATTGGAGGCAACCTTATCACCGGCCTCAATGTAGAGCTGTTTGATATAGCCTGATTTCGTCGCTTTATAAGTATTTCCGCTGTATTTCCCAACCGCCTCATTATAATCGCTTACCGCCGTATCATAGCTGCTCTGAGCGCGTTCCAGGCTGTTGCTGGCGGAACTGAGCTTTGATTCCATGGAGGAAGCGTCAATCCGGTATAAGATTTGTCCCGCTTCCACCCTGTCACCCTCCTCAAAGTCTGCCTGCACCACCTCCCCTTCCGACATAGAGGTAATGCTGTACGTATCCTTCGGTGAGATTGTACCGGAGGAGGAAAGGGTTGATGTAAAAATTCATATTTTTGGTTTATTTG
>OMGQ01001890.1_pt1 | contig 10512 bp, 11 predicted proteins | sample 1646071 | NCBI WGS metagenome assembly OMGQ01 (sample SAMN05578585, study PRJEB25193) | human gut metagenome | biome: Human Microbiome; feature: human-associated habitat; material: feces | host: Homo sapiens | place: USA:Birmingham | reverse complement strand
CATTTAAGAAATTCAGAAAAATGAAAGTATATAACGTGAGTGGTTACAACTATAAAGATACACCAACTATCATCTTAAAGGGAGAGTGGTTGAAAGAAACGGGATTTGAGATCGGCAGTTTGATTCAGGTGGAATGTGAGAATGGAAAGTTGATTATCACTCCAAGAGAACCGGAAGAAGTGGAATATCATGCTCCTTGTGGCAAGTGCATGATGGTGGCAGAAGATTGTAAATATAATTGCAAGAAGGGAAGAAGATAGTTATGGCAAAGATCATCGTATTAGGTGCTATGAAAGGTGGAGTCGGCAAGTCCGTCTCTACCTTCAATCTGGCATATTCATTGGCAGAGTTGGGGAAGAAAGTTTTAGCAGTTGATTTTGACAGTCAGGCAAATTTGACTACCTGTATGGGAGTGGAAGATGTGGCAGCCGTTCCGGTTACTATTGGTCATCTAATGATGAATCAGATTGAGGAAGAAGAACAGCCGGAACCGGAAGAATACATTATGAATAGAAATGGAGTGGATTTTATCCCATCATCTATGGTGCTTTCAGCGGTGGATGCGAAGTTAAGAATAGAAATGGGTGCAGAGAGGATTCTGGCAGGTATTCTGGAGTCATTGCGTGACAGATACGATTACATATTGATTGATACCTGTCCGTCTTTGGGAGCACTTACCATTAACGCATTAGCGGCGGCAGACGAAGTGATTATTGCGGCAAATCCACAGTTGCTGGCTATGATGGGATTGCAAGATTTTCTTAAATCTGTGAGAAAGATTAAAAATCGAATCAATCCGAAGTTGGAAGTGGCAGGTATTCTGTTGACCATGTGTGAAGCACGTACCAATCTGTGCAAGGTCATCACAGAACAGGTATCAGAGACATTTGCAGGTCAGCTTCGTATCTTTGACAGTAAGATTCCAAATACAGTAAAGGTGGGAGAATCCGTTTATTACAGTGAGCCATTACTGGAGTATGCACCGGGATGTAAGGCTTGCAAAGCATATCAGAATTTGGCAAAGGAGTTGATTGAGAATGAAGGCTAATGCACCAAAAAGAAAAGTATTTCAAGATGCCGTTGATTTATTAGGAATGCCGGAAGCAGAAAATGCTCCGGCATCCAATGGCACAACAATGATTCCGGTAGAGAAGATAGTTCCGTTTCACAATCACCCATTTAGATTATATGAGGGCGAACGCCTTGATGATATGGTGGAGAGTGTCAGAGAGCATGGGATTCTTATTCCGGTAATCGTACAGAAAGTAGCAGATAAATATGAAATGCTTGCCGGACATAACAGATGGAATGCTGCGAAGATTGTGGGCATCAAAGATATTCCAGCAATCATCAAAGAAAATCTGACTGAGAGAGAAGCATATGTGTATGTGATAGAAACCAATATGTTGCAGAGGTCTTTTGATGATCTCTTGCCATCAGAAAAGGCAGCAGTATTGGCAGAGAGGTATGAGAAAGTCATGTGCCAGGGCAGACGAAATGACATTCTGGAAGAGATTGCAAAGCTGAATGGTGTGGACGCACCAGAGACTTGTGGACATGATGTCCACAGGTCAAAGAGCAGAGATTCCATTGGGGAAGATTATGGAATGACCGGACGCAATATTGCAAGATATATGAGATTGAATCAGACTACAGAGCAGATAAAGGAAATGGTGGATACCGGTAATATGGCTATGGTAACAGCGGTGGAATTATCGTATTTATCAGAAGAGGAACAGAAGCAGGTCTGTACCGTTCTGGATGAGCATGGTGGAAAGATTAAGAATGCACAGGCTGTGGAACTACATAATGCAGCAGGTTCTCTGACAGAGGATAAGGTAAAGAGTATTCTGGTGGGAGAAGTAAAGGAGAAACCGGTATCTGATTCAAAGATGTTCGCCAAGATAAAGAAGAAGTATTTTAAGGGAAAGACCACAGAAGAGGTACTGGAAGTTTTGGAACAGGCATTGGCTTCCTGGTTTGCCGGAGAGGGGGATGTGGATGTTTGATACAAAGCAGTTTGAGAAAATCAATCCCCAATATTTTAATATCATTATGCTGAGTGAACATGATGTGACGATACAGTCCAGAAATACCGGACATTACTGGTATCTACATAATACAGATTATCCGGCAGAAGGGAACTGTGTAATATTTCATAAGCATAAGGCGTCCCATCCGTATCACTTACATGGCAGAGCAGGGACTCTGCCACAGGCGGTAAGGAGCATTAAGAAACATGATAAGTGGCAGATGAGGGAGAGAAGATAGTGTCACAGCAGAATCAAGGGCATTACAAACTTGATTCTGCTGTGTTTTTTAATTTAGTGTTGAAAGAAAAGAAAAAAGGTGTTATAGTGTAAATATACATGTGAACAAAACACATGATGCATACAGATAATGGAGGTTGAAGATATGCCAAAGGACACTGTCAAATTTATTGACTTGTTTTCAGGAATGGGAGGCATCAGAATAGGATTTGAGCAAGCATTTAAGAAAGCTGGATATAAAACAAAATGTGTTTTGACTTCAGAAATCAAGGATGCTGCAATCAGAGCTCATAAAATAAATTTTCCGGGAGAAAAAATTGAAGGTGATGTAACACAAATAAAAACATCGGATATTGAGGATTTTGATTTCCTTTTGGCGGGATTTCCATGTCAAGCATTTAGTGTTGCAGGTAAGCAGAGAGGTTTTGCAGATACCCGTGGGACTCTTTTTTTTGAAGTGGAGAGGATATTGCGTGAAAAGCAACCCTATGGTTTTTTACTTGAAAATGTAGAAGGACTAGTAACACATGACCGTGAGAATGCAAAAGATCCTATCGGACGTACTCTGAGCACAATTATTCATTCTCTTGAAACAATGGGATATCATGTTTCATGGAAAGTATTAAATGCCAAAAATTTTGGTTTGCCACAGGTTCGTAATCGAATTTATATAGTCGGTACTAAGGCGGATGTTATATCGTTAGATAACTTTAAAGAAAAGAGTAAATCATTTGGGCGTGTACAAGAAAAGAATTTACCGGTAATAGATGATGAGTTTACTAGGGCGCTATTAAATCTTTATCAGCCACATGAATTGTATGGAAAGTCTATAAAAGACAAACGAGGTGGCGAAAATAATATTCACAGTTGGGATCTTGGAATCAGAGGTGAAACAACAGAGCAGGAGAGAAGTCTGTTGAATCGATTATTAAAGGAACGTAGAAAAAAGCATTGGGCAGAAGTTATCGGAATTGATTGGATGGATGGTATGCCATTAACAGCGGAACAAATTAGAACTTTTTATGACTCCGATCAGTTGGATGAAATATTATCCAATTTGATAAAAATGGGATACTTGGTATATGAACATCCTAAGAAGAAAGTTGTAATTACTCATTCTGACGGAAGAACATCTACAGAGCGTGTTCCAGATGAGACCAAGGAGAAGGGTTATAATATTGTGACGGGAAAACTAAGCTTTGAGTTTAGTCAGATTTTAGATCCTCTTACAACAACTCCTACTATGGTTGCTATGGATATGGAACGAGTTGGGGTTGTCGATGGAAATGGAATTCGTCGTTTGACCTTGAAAGAAGGATTAGCTCTATTTGGTTATCCAAAAGACTATTCACTTGAAATTCATGATGAGGATAAGAAAAAACGTCACATGGCCTTCGATTTACTGGGGAATACCGTGTGTGTTCCTGTTATACAAGCAGTAGCGGAGCGATTGGCAGAAAGCTATAAAACGTATATAACGAATTTGACTAAAGGAGGAGCATGCAATGAGTAGTGTAAAACCGGTAGCTCAGTCAATAGAAGATTTTATTAAATCAACTACAATGTTTTATATTGATGATGCATTAGAAAAAGAGTTTGATGATGCTGTAGAAAATGATGTAAGCGAAATTAAATCAGAACTTTTAGGTATTACAACCAAAGAAGGATTAAGGCACTATATCCGCACTAATCCAGAGTCATTGGATAGAATAACAAGCGTTTTGAATATTTCTGAAGAGAAGTTCAAACGTATTGTGACCATGTTAAGGGTTAATAAAGGATATATGCCGACAGGTGAGTGGACTCTTGGCAGTCTAAGAAATCAGATGATTGCTTCTGTTGAGTGGATGGATGAAATATGTAATCTTTTACAGTTTGGTGCCCGAATGGAAGCTTATCAAAAACTCATACCAGGGTTTTATCTTACCAATTTCTCTATTGATGCAACAACAATGGGGAGATTAGCTAGTGATGATGATATCCGAAGATTAGTAAAAAAAGGCTACGAAGGTAGATATAATAATAAAATTGGAGACAGTTTTTATAACCGTGTTTTTGAGTATGTTAAGCGTATATGTGATGTAGAGGGCCTGACATATGCATCGAAGGAAAATGTACCGTTAGCTGATAGGATTGTTAGCATTGCAATTCCAGATGTTAGAAATCCTAGAATTTTGATTGATGTAACCTATGGGATTACAACATCAAGTGCCCAAACGAAATATGCAGAAAAGACAGAGGCGCTGTGCAACATTCTAAGAGAAAGAAATTATTCCAAACCAGATAGTGAACGTATTGTGTATGTAAATGTAGTTGATGGAGCTGGTTGGGTTGCGAGACAATCTGATTTGTATAAGATTCATCGAAGTTCCGATTATTTGATAAATCTGAATACAATGGAAACTATTGAAAAAATAATTGCACACTATTTATAAAATTGTGGAGGTAATGACAATGAATGCCGAACAGAGAAAAGCAGAGTTAAAACGAATTCAAGAGACACAAGAACCCAGCATGACAGGAATCACGCTTACATACCACGGAGAGCGTAGAAAGTTCAATGCTTACAGCATTCCATTAAGTATTTTGACATATAATCCTTATAACGGTCGAATTGGTGCCGAGGTTAAATCATATGAGAGACAGCACCATGTCTTAGACCCTGATGATGCGGATGATGTAAAAATCATTGAAAAGTTTTTGTGGGAGTCAAAAGAAGAGGCAAATGAAAGAACGAAAAAGAGTTTGCTTGAGGATCATCAGCAAAGATATGGTATCGTAACTGCGGACGGAAAAATTATTGATGGTAACAGAAGAGCAAGTTTGCTTAATAGAATATGGAGAGATGACACGATTCCTTCAAATATTAAGCAACATACACAGTATTTTGAGGCAATTATACTTCCGGTAGATGCTGATAGAAAAGAAATTCTACGTTTAGAGACAACTTATCAGATGGGAGAGGACGCAAAGGTTGACTATGGTCCCATCGAGAAATATTTGAAAGCTGGAGATTTAAGCGAAGAAGGTTTTTCGGATGCAGAAATTGCAAGTTTTATGGGAATTAAGGCAAAGGATGTAGCTTGGTATTTAAGAATTTTAAAGTTAATGAATGAATACCTTGATAATTTTGGATACACAGGCATATATACTATGCTTGAAGAAAAAGAAGATCCATTTCAAAAACTGGAAGCTGCACTTAGAGGATACAAGGCTGGCAATGTGACAAAAATGTGGGGATATGATGTAGAGGCTGATGTTTCTGATTTAAAGACCATCGCATTTGATTATATTCGATTAGGATTAGATCAGACGGATTTTCGTGATATTATTAGAAAGCCATCCAATGCACAAACAGATGCAAGTCTTTTTGCTAATGAAGAAATTTGGAGGCAATTTTCAGATGAGCATTTTGATACAATAGAAACTGTGACGGAAGAAACAGTAGAAGATATTATTAAAGCAAACCCAAATGGAGACTTAAAGCGACTTATGCGTGCAAGAGATAATGCATGGAAAGAAAAAGTTGGGGAAGCGTTAAGGGAGAACTTTAACAGATCGAGAGATAAGTTGAATAATAAACAGCAGGCGGCCGAACCACTTAAATTGTTACAGAAAGCGTGGTCTGCTTTATCTGCTGTGGACACTTCGCAGGATTCTTTCAAAGAAGATCCGGGTGTAGCAACATTTTTAGATGAAATTATGGATTTAGCAAAGAAGTACACCGAAATATACAACGGGTAGGTGACAAGCATTTATGGCAAATTTATGTATTGACGCTAATCAAACTGAAGATAGACTTTTCGTAGCAGGAGATATTAATCTCCTGCTTGAAAGCAAGAGGGCGAGTCGTTTTTTGAAAGATAATGCAGTATTTGAATGCGTAAATGGAAGACTTGAATTTCAAGTTACGGATGACATTAATAAATGTATTGATAGAATTAAAACCGCAGCAAAATATGCAAAGTGTGACGTTGAATTATGTGGTAAAGCAAATTCAGGCGTGCAAGCATATTATGAAGAGGAAAAAAAGTTTGCTGATTTTTCTATCAAGGCACTGAATATCCGTAATAATGAATGCGATATCAACGAGTTTTCTAGGTTTAAAGACTCGCTTATCGATAATATGAAGAACCGTACCTTGTATGATTTACAGATGCTTGCAGCATACCACTTAGCTTTTTCACAGAATGCCTGTAACTTTTCTGTTCCAGGAGCTGGTAAAACAAGTATTGTGTATGGGGCTTATGCGTATCTTCATAATTTGGAAGAAAGCGATTTAAAGAAAATAGACAGAATACTCATTATTTCGCCGCTGAATGCATTTGCACCATGGGAGTTGGAATACGAAGAATGTTTTGGTGTTAAGCCTTCGTCAAAAAGATTATCAGGGAAAATGGATTTAGAGGAGAAAAAGCAGTATCTGTATAGTATGAATCCAGCAGAAATAACACTGGTTTCATATAGCTCAGTTATTTCGTTGGTTGAGGAATTGACTTTTTTCCTAAAGAAGCATCGAACAATGGTAATTTTAGATGAGGCTCACAAAATCAAAAATACAAGTGGTGGAATTATTTCACAGAGTATTATGTCTCTGGCTGGTTTTTGTAAGTCTAGAGTGGTATTAACTGGTACGCCGGCACCGAATGGCTATGACGATTTATACAATTTGTTTAAGTTTATCTGGCCAAGCAAAAATATTATTAAGTTTCAAGTTGGTCAATTAAGAGATATGAGCAAAAGTGCTGATGATATTCGTGTTTCATCTTTATTAGATAGTATTTCCCCTTATTTTATGAGAATAAGAAAAGGCGATTTGGGAATACCGTTGGCAATCAATAATCCCCCTATATATGTTCCAATGAATGTTGCTCAACGAAAAATATATGATTACATCGAAAAGCAGTATATTAGTGATATTGCTAAAAGTAGAGATCAACAATTCAAAAATGAACTGGTAAAAGCTAAATTGATTCGATTGATGCAGGCTGCAACTAATCCTGCTCTTTTACAGCAACCATTACAAGAGTTTGCTGCGCTAGAAGGGGTAGATTTCTCGGGAGTAGAAGATGATTCTGAAATGATGAGAGAAATTTTAAGATACTCTGATGTAGAGATTCCAGCCAAATATGTGGCAGCGAAAGATATAATCGAGCAAATTATTAAAGGCGGAGGAAAAGTTATTGTTTGGGCTTGCTATATAAAAAATATAGAAATGTTCCGGGATTATTTGAAATCTGTTGGAATTGAATCCAGAACTTTGTATGGAGCAACACCAGTGGCTGGAGACTCAATTTCAGAAGAAGATGATGAATATGCAGAAACACGAGAAGCGATTGTAAAAGAATTTCATAATCCGGATTGCAGTTATAAAGTTATTATAGCTAATCCGTTTGCTGTTGCGGAATCAATTTCTTTACACAAAGCATGTCACAATGCTATTTATTTGGAAAGATCTTTTAATGCTGCACACTTTTTACAGTCGAAAGATAGAATCCACAGATATGGCTTAAAGCAGGATGTGGTTACTAATTATTATTATTTGGTTTCAGAAGATTCTGTGGATACTACAATTCATGAAAGATTGAACGAAAAAGAAAGACGATTACTTGATATAATTGAGAGTATGCCGATTCCATTGTTTGACAACTACATGAATGCAGATGAAGATGATGATATAAAGGCGGTGTTGAGAGACTATGCTAGAAGAACTAAGACGATATAATACGATTGGCGATATTGCAGGCATAAGCTATTTTACTAGCATCGTTTTATCTGGTGAAAAAATACAAAAATCAGCATTACAGAAATTATGTGATTTGCAAAATAATATTCGATTAAATTTGAAGGCGGCCATTACCTATTATAAGTATATGGATTTGATTGTGGAAAAAGAATCATGGCTGTATATTACAGAAAATGGAAAAAAATTTTCAAAAACTACGGATTTTGAGAATGATTTTTGCAGATTATGTATTGATAAAATTATTAGAGAGGGTTTGCTGGACATGGAAGCAGTTCGATATTCAAGAGTAACAAACACATACTATATAGAACGCTTTGGTTTTTCAGTGTCAGCTGCATTGTTCAGAAATATATTAATTCAATACAAAGCATTACGCGAATGTTCTGGTAATTTACAGATTAATCCGAAATACGAGATTCTGTTTGGAGACTTGCAGAAGAAGACAAGGATGAAGAAGTCCTTAGAAAAGTTGAAACTTCAGTTGGAACAACAGGAGAGACAGGGAGAACTGGCAGAACTATTCGTATTAGAATATGAGAAAAAGCGAATTACAAATGCTATCTTAAATGAAAAAATCAAAAGAATTTCTATAATTGATGTAGCTGCCGGATATGATATTGTTTCTTATAATAACGATGAGGCTATCGAGCATGATCGTTTTATAGAAGTAAAATCATATGTTGGCTCTCCACATTTCTATTGGTCGAATAATGAAATTGAGACGGCAAAATTATACGGCAATAAATACTATATCTATCTAATAGATGCTAGTAAAATGACAGATGAGAAATATGTGCCGGATATAATTTGTAATCCGGCAGAAGAAATTATTGCATCAGAGAAATGGATTATGAATCCAACATCTTTTATAGTAATGCCAACAGAATAATGTTGACATGGAAAAGAATGAGTGTTAATATGTATATGTACAGAATAACACGGAGGTGATATTATGCGCGAAAACGGACTAACATTTGGTCAATATATTAGAACTAAAAGAGAGGCTTTGGGAAAATCTTTGCGTTCAGTTGCGGCTGCTATTGAAATGGCACCGGCATATTTAAGTGATATAGAGAAAGGTAACAGATGGCCTCCAGTAAAATATTTAGAAAACTTAGCAGAAGAACTTGGAATATCAGGAGATGAGTTGAGTTTGTTTTATGATCTTGCCGGCGAAATACGTGAAGGGAGCTACCCGGATTTGACGGATTATATTGGAAAGACTGATTTGGCAAGAGTAGCATTACGTACTGCAAGAGATAATAATATTCCAGATGAAAAATGGCAAAAATTCATCGATGAAATTAATTCAAGTTCTCAAGGAGGAAGTAATTGAAGTTAGAGTATCCCCAATATGAAAGTGGAATGTATAAACTTGGTAAAGCAGATTTCGATGACATTGCGTATGAGTTTTTAGATGAATATTTACCAGACGCATTAAGTAGCCCTAGAGTAGTTGATATTAACTACCTCATTAAGGATTGTTTGTACTTAAATGTTTTTAGTAAGAATATCACAGTTGATAAAAGCGTCCTTGGGCTAATTGCTTTTGAGGATGCGACACTACCATGTTATGATTTGGCTTTTAACAGAACACAGATGAATTTACAAGCAGGTGATATTGTTATTGATCTATCATTAAGTGGAAAACAAATGAAGTTTAGAAGGCGTTTTACTTTGGCACATGAGGCGGCACATTGGATTTTGCATAGATCATATCACTCTCCTGTAAATCAGCAGTTTGAGTTTAGAAAACCATATGAAGAAACATTGGCATCTAGTCTTGAAAAGAGATTTGAGAGAATATTTACAGATTCAGACAGGGAAGAGTGGCAAGCCAATTCGTTGGCAGCAGCAATCTTGATGCCTGAAAATGTTTTTAGGGATGCGGCTTTTGATTGTAAACTAGCAGGTCACGTTACCAAAGGCAAAATTACTTTTATGGATGGCGAAGATTATAAAGAATTTTTGAATTATCTTTCAAATGTTTTTGAAGTATCAAGGCAAGCTGCTGAAATTAGATTAGAACAGTTAGGAATGATTGATTTTAAAGAATAATGGCATTGCATAAACAATGCCAATTATTTTTAGACAAGTGTTAATATGTATATGTACACATTGTTGTGAAAGGAGATATAGACATGCAGGAAAAGAAAATAAAATGTCCGAATTGTGGATGGTGGGTTGCATCAGAAATTAAAGCTGCCAATTCCATCATAACTCTTAGAGATGACTCCGGATGGGATAACTCACCAGATTACACCGTGAAATGTAAGAAATGCGGACATGTAGTAGGAATTAGCAAAATTAAATAAATGCACAGAGCACAATGCGAATGCGACATATGAGCCTGGCAGGTAATGACTAATATTACTTGCTGGGCTTTTTGCGTTTGTGTTGAGCCAAAATGTATATTTTCGTCAGGCTTCTAATTGACAATGGAACAAATGTTCGATATAATTATTGCATCGCTACATTAGGAAAAATGTTAAACAG
>OMGQ01001886.1_pt1 | contig 10537 bp, 9 predicted proteins | sample 1646071 | NCBI WGS metagenome assembly OMGQ01 (sample SAMN05578585, study PRJEB25193) | human gut metagenome | biome: Human Microbiome; feature: human-associated habitat; material: feces | host: Homo sapiens | place: USA:Birmingham | reverse complement strand
GGGCGCGCGGTACGCCCCGTTCTGTGCGGCGCGCCCGTTAAAGCTGCGGTTCAGCGAGCCGATGGCGCGGTTCAGCTCCTTCGCCGCTTCGTTGATGCCGCGCGAGACCTTGTCGCCTGTGATGCCGGCCTGATTCAGCCCGTGCACCACCTTGTCGCCGACATTTTGGATCACCTTGTACGTCTGCGACTGCTCGAATTCGCGCTCGATCGGCGTTTTACCTCCGCCGTTCGGATTCCCGTTTGGATGTTCCGTTTGAAGCACCGCCCTTCCCCGCAGCTTTCTGCTTGTTTCTCTTTTCTGCGTTCATAAATCTTCCCGTTTCTTTCTGGGTATTTGCAGCCGCCGTACCGGCGCCCGTCTGCGCGGCGCGGCTACACTGTCATTGTACTTTCTTTTTGGGATATGTGTCAAGAACTTCCGCAGGAAATTCAAGTTTTTTTAATAGAATCCGAAAATTCATTCCTCTGAAAGCGCGCTTCTCGTGCCGTCCTCCGCGACGACGTACCGGCGCACGACCTCCTCGCCGTGCAGGCGCAGCACGCTGTATTTGAAATCGAGCGCGGCCTCGGGCACGACGCCGAACGTCTCCACCGACGCCTCCGGCATCAGCTCGATCTCGAGCTGATGCCGCGGCGAGGCCTCGCCGTCCGCATCGTAAAACGCGAGCGTGACCGAAACGAAAGCGAGGATCACCGCGAGCAGCAGCGCGCCGATCGGCTCGAGCCAGTCTGCACCGAGCAGGCGGCCCGGCAGGCTGCCGCGGTGCAGAAGCGCGCCGCGCTGCAAAGTGAGCTGCACGGCGAGCGGCAGCAGCAGGCAGGCGAGAAACGGCAGGCTCTCGAGCGCGGCGGAGAAAAGAGCGCCGCCCGCCGGACGCGCGCCGCCGCCAAAGAGCGAAATATACGCGCCGGAAGCCCGAAAACACAAAAACTGCGCGGCAGTGAGCCCGCCGCAGAAAAGGAGCCACGCCGTCTGCAAAATGAAATTCAGAACGCGGAACGGCGTGAGCCGCGAAAGCGCGAGCGCCAGCGCGCCGGCGGAAAGCGCAAACAAAACCTTGTATACCGTCATCTCCGCCTGCGCAAAATACGAAAAAACCGCTTCAAAATACAAGACCGACAGAAGCGGAAACAAAAACGCCGTGACCGATACCCGCTCCGCCTCGCCATGCCGCACGCCCCCTAAAAAGCATATTATAGAATTTAGTATACTACATGCCGGCCGTTTTTTCAACGAAAACCGGTGCGCGCCGCGGTATGCTCCGGCGCTTTCGGCGCGCTATTTTTCGCCGCTCTCGTTTATTTTAAAAATTCCGTGGCATAGTAATGGCAAACGGCGGGCTGTCCGCGCGTTTTTTGAGACCGGCTCTACGCCGAGATACAGAGAAAGGATCGATTCATCATGTTGAAAAAAATTGTGCCGGCTTTGCTCGCAGTCCTGCTGGCCGGGTCATTCGCCGGCTGCCAGAGCAAGCCGAACACCAGCTCCTCGGTTTCCTCCACGATTTCCAGCGCCGCCTCCGACGCAAAGGAGAATGCCTCCGCTTCTCCGGAAGCCTCGAAGGACGCCTCCGCCTCCTCGAAAGCCGAGGCCTCCGCAAAGCCTGAGAGCTCCGCCGCACCGGAGAAAACGGAAGCGGCCGACGGGCTCGGCGCGTTCCGCGAAGCGCTGCACGGCGTGTACGGCGATAAATACTACCCCGATACGAAGCTGACCGAGGACGAGATCCGCGAGGAACTCGGTCTGGACGACACGCTTTACGAGGAGGTTTACGCGGAAAATACGGCCGAAAAGGCGCACCCGGATACCTTCATCGCCGTAAAGGCCAAAGCGGGCAAGGTCGATGAGGTGAAGGAGAAGCTGACGGCCTACAAGCAGCGCCTGCTCAGCGACAACGCCTTTGCCGCGAACACCGATAAGATCGACGCCGCGGAGATCTACAGCGAGGGCGACTATGTGTTCTTTGTGCTGCTCGGCGACATCGACGATAGCACGAGTTCCGAGGGCTTTGCCGAGGCCTTCGGCAAGGAGATCCAGCGCGGTATCGACGCCATCAAGGAGGCGCTCGGCGCCATGTAAAAAACGGAGCGTCCAGCACCGTATAAAGCCTTGAAAAAGGCCCGTCTGTGTGATATAGTAAAGGTTAAACGTCACACAATGCGGGCCTTTTATTTTTTTGTGTTTTTATGCGGACGGCGCGGCGGCCATGCCGCGCCGCAGACAAAGGACGGTGCGCTCTTATGATACAGTCAATTCCCGGTATACCGCACAAAATCCGCGCGGTCATCTTCGACGCGGACGGCACGCTGGTGGACAGCATGCCGATGTGGAACAGCATTACATACGAATACGCGGCCTTAAAGGGCGTTTATGCCCCGCCGGGGCTGAGCAAAACGCTTAACGCGATGTGCCTCGAGCAGTGCGCGGCCTATTACCGGGACGTGCTCGGCGTGCCCGGCACGCTTTCTGCGATCACGGCGGAAATCGTCGAAATGGCGCGGGAAAAGTACCGCACGGCTGTGCCGGAGATCCCCGGCGCGGCGGAATTTGCGGCGGCGCTCCGGGCCCGCGGCATCCACACGGCCGTCGCCACGGCCTCGGATCTCAAAACGCTCTGGCCCGCGCTCGAGCGCCTTTCGATCGCCCCGGGCATCGAGGCGGCGGAAAGCTGCACGACCGTCGGCAAAAGCAAGGAATCGCCGGATATTTATTTGAAATGCGCGGCGGATTTTGGCGCTTCTCCCGCGGAATGCGTCGTTTTCGAGGATGCGCTCTATGCGGTGCGCACCGCGAAAAAGGCCGGCTTCTCCGTGGTCGGCGTGCTCGACCCGGCCCAGACCGCTGAGGAGCGTGCAGAGTTTCTCGCGCTGTGCGACCGCTGTATTTCGGACTACACCGCCTTGCTCGGCGAGCTTCTGCCGCCCGAGGACCGATAGTCCGGCTTTTTAAAGCACGATCATTTTGGGGAGGAAAATCATGTTCAAGAAATTCAAGGAAACCTTTATCGGCGACCGCGCGTTTTACCACGACCTTCTGATCCTCGTCATTCCGATGATCATCCAGCAGGGCATCACGAGCTTTGTCAGCCTGCTCGACAACGTGATGGTCGGCCGGCTGGGCACGGAATCGATGTCCGGCGTCGCGATCGTCAACCAGCTTCTGTTCGTATTCAACCTGACGATCTTCGGCGGCCTTGCCGGCGCCTCCATCTTCGGCGCGCAGTTCTTCGGCAAGGGCGACCACCACGGCGTGCGCGCCGCCTTCCGCTTCAAGATCATCTTCAGCATGCTGATGACGGTGCTCGCCATCGCGGCGCTCGCCGTTTTCGGCGAGCCGCTGATCGGCCTGTTTCTCACCGACGACGGCTCCGGCGGCGACCTCGCGCTGACGCTCTCCGAGGCGAAGAGCTATCTGCTCGTGATGCTGTTCGGCCTCGTGCCGTTCGCGTTTTCGCAGAGCTATTCGAGCACGCTGCGCGAGACCGGCGAAACCGTTTCGCCGATGACCGCCAGCATCATCGCGATCGCGACGAACTTCGTGCTCAACTACATTTTAATCTTCGGCAGCTTCGGCGCGCCGCGGCTCGGCGTGGTCGGCGCGGCGATCGCGACGGTTATCTCCCGCTATGTGGAGGCCGCCTACCTGATGGTGCAGACGCACCGCCACCCGGAAAAATACCCCTTTATTATCGACGCCTTCAAGAGTCTGCACATTCCGGGCGACATCGTGCGCCGTATCCTCGCGACCGGCACGCCGCTCGTGCTCAACGAGCTGCTTTGGAGCATCGGCACCACGATGGTAAGCCAGAGCTATTCGACGCGCGGCCTGACGGTCGTTGCGGCGACGAACATCACGAACACCGCGTGGAACCTGTTCTGCGTCATCATGTTCGCGATGGGCAACGCCGTCTCGATTCTGATCGGCCAGAAGCTCGGCGCCGGCGAGATCGAGGAGGCAAAGCGCACAGACAACAAGCTCCTCTTTTTCACCGTCGCGCTGCACGTCGGCGTCGGCGGGCTGATCGCGCTCTGCGCGCCGTTCATCCCGATGATCTACAACACGGAGCCCGCCGTGCGCGCGCTCACGACGCAGCTTCTGCTCGTCGCCGGCGCCGTTCTGCCGATTCAGGCCTTCGCGCACGTGACGTATTTCACGATCCGCTCCGGCGGCAAGACCTTCATCACCTTTTTGTTTGACTGCCTGTACACGTGGGTCGTCCCGCTGCCCATCGCATTCTGCCTTTGCCGGTTTACGGCGCTGCCGGTCGTCTGGGTATACTTCTGCGTGCAGTTTGCCGACATCGTGAAGGTCATCATCGGCATCTGCCTGCTGCGCTCGGGCATCTGGGCCAAAAATATCATCGACGGCACGGCCGCCGAGCTCGAGGCGGAATAGCCGCCCGTGCCCGGCCGCTTTGAAGAAAGGAACTGCATTCATGGAACAGAAAAAAATCGAACGCATCAATTTTCTCGCACAGAAGGCAAAGGCCGAGGGGCTTACGCCGGCGGAAAAAAGCGAGCAGCAGGCGCTGCGCGCCGAATACATCGCCGCGTACCGCGAGAGCCTTAGGGCGCAGCTCGACAACATGGTGCTCGTGGACGAGGACGGCCATGAGCGCCCGCTGAAAAAGAAGTGAGCGGCGCGCTCCAAAAGCCGCAGATTTAACCCGCTTCACACGCATATTTCACCTTCAAACGGTACAATACAGAATCAGAACAGGAACGGAAAGGACAGCTTCGGCATGGAATCACTCAAGGAACTTTACAGGATCGGCACAGGGCCCTCAAGCTCGCACACGATGGGGCCGGAGCGCGCCGCATCGCGCTTTAAGGAGCGGAACCTGCGCGCGGACGGCTTTATCGCCACGTTGTACGGCTCGCTCGCCAAAACCGGCCCCGGCCACCTGACCGACGCGATCCTCGAAAAAACCTTTGCGCCGCGGCCGGTCGAGATCCGCTTCGATTTTTCGGATAGGCCGCTCCCGCACCCGAATACGATGGAGCTGACCGCGCTGCAAGACGGGAAAACCGTCGATTTCGAGCGCGTCATCAGCGTCGGCGGCGGCAAGATCGTCGTTGACGGCGACACCCCCGACACGCCGGCCGACGTTTACCCGCTCTCCACCTTTGCGGAGATCAAGGCGTACTGCGCGGAGCACCGCATGCGCCTTTGGCAGTATGTGGAGCAGTGCGAGGGCGATTCGATCTGGCTTTACCTCGGCGAAGTGTGGAAGTGCATGAAAAACGCCGTGGCGCGCGGCCTCGACACCGAGGGCACGCTCAAGGGCGGGCTGGACGTGCAGCGCAAGGCGAAGATGCTCTACCGCCAGAAGCACATCGACGAGAGCGCCGAAACGCGTGAAAACCGCCTCGTGTGCGCCTACGCCTACGCGGTCAGCGAGGAAAATGCCTCGGGCGGCGTCATCGTCACCGCGCCCACCTGCGGCGCCTGCGGCGTTTTGCCCTCGGTGCTGCTCTACATGCAGGAACGCCGCGGTTTTTCAGATACCGAGATCCTCCGCGCGCTCGCGGCGGGCGGCGTCATCGGCAACCTAATTAAGACGAATGCCTCGATCAGCGGCGCAGAGTGCGGCTGCCAGGCCGAAATCGGCAGCGCCTGCTCGATGGCCGCCGCCGCGCTCGCCGAGCTGCACGGCATGGAGCTCGACCAGATCGAGTACGCCGCCGAGGTTGCGATGGAGCACCACCTCGGCCTCACCTGCGACCCCGTGCGCGGACTCGTGCAGATCCCCTGCATCGAGCGCAACGCCGTGGCTGCCATGCGCGCGATCAACGCGCTGAGCCTCGCGAATTTTCTCACCTACACGCGCAAGATCTCGTTCGACGTCGTTGTGCACACAATGTACGAGACGGGGCGCGACCTCTTCTCGAAATACCGGGAGACCGGCGAGGGCGGCCTCGCCAAATACTACGGCACAAACGACGAATAAAACCGCTTCCAGCGCCCTGCATGCTCCTGCTGCGGGGCGCTTCGTGGTTCTTTTTCACGCAAGCCGCCCTGCCGGTGCGCGCTATGTTACCGTATGATTACCACATTTTGCTGCCCGACGATTTATTTTTCTATGCAGACCGCGGCACGTTCGGGCGGAAACAGGAGGCGCAACCATGAAAAAAGCATTTCGGCCCACGGCGCTCCCGGCGCTCCTGCTCGCCGCCGTCCTGCTCGTCCTTGCGCCGGCGGTTTCGGGAACTTCCGCAGGCGAGGCGCTCACCGGCGCGGTTTCGCCGGACGCCTCCGTCCTCCTCTTCGAGCCCTGCGGCAACACCGAGCTTTTCGCCTATACAGACGACACGACGTACATCGCCGCCGCGGACGGCTCCCGCAGCGCCGTCGCGGAATACCCCGGGCAGCACGCCTTTCTGCGCGCGGGCGTCGTGACCGTCGTGAGCGATCTCGGCGATTTCCTCGCGGTGCAGCGCTTTGACGCGGACACGCTCGAGGAAACCACATCGCTGCCGGGCTTTTTCCCGCTTGAAATCGCGGGCGAGGTGCTCTCCTTTCTGGAGGCCGATGGCTTCGGGCGGCTGTACGCCGTGCTGTTCGGCGAGCCGAACGAGATCCTCGTCTACGATGAGGCGGGCGGATACACCGGCAGCCTGCTTTTCGCCGAGCCGGTGCGCGGCATGCAGGTTTTAGACGAAACGCTGTTCGTCTTTTTCGACGGGCACGTTGAGCGCATCGCCCTCCATGCGGATTTCCCGCAGGCCGGCGCGGACGTGTTTCCCGCCGCCGCGGACGTCCCGCACAAGATGCTCGACGCGGAGACATACATCGACAGCGAGGGAAACCTCTGCACCACCGACGGCACTATACTGCTGCGCACCGGGGCGAACCCCACGGCCGTTTTGACCGCCTATGCCGGCGGCAGCTTCTTTTGGGCCTCGGACCCGCAGACCGTCTCGCGTTTTGACACCGCGGGCGGAGCCGTCGCGCTGCACCCCGCCGACGGCACGCTCGAGGCTCTGACCGGCAGCGCGATGCTCATCCGCCGCGAGGGCGCGTTTTACCGCGTGCCCTACGGGGAATTCACGCAGCCGGCCACGCCGACACCCACCGCCTCGCCGACGCCCTTGCCCACGCCCGACCCGGAGCGCGTGGAGGTCGCCTTCAGCGGCACGTATCTGATCGTGCCCGCGGGCACGACGGCGGCGCGCCTGCGCGACGCTCTTGCCCCGGCGGACGTGGAGGTCTACACGAAAAACATGTCCGCGGCCGCCGGAAAGCTCAAGACCGACCAGATTGCCATGGTCGACGGCGACCTGTACACCGTGATCGTCCCGGGCGACCTCAATGCCTCCGGCACCGTGAACACCGCCGACCTGCGGCTTTTCCAGCGCGTGCTGGCCGGAGATGCCGCGCTCGACGACGCAGCAGCCTTCGCCGCCGACCTGAACGGAGACGGCACGGCGGACGCAGCCGACCTCGTCCTGCTCTCAGCGAGAATCGCCGCATAAAGCCTTGACATCGCATGCCGGCTTGCTGTATAATAGCTTCACGCCGTGCCGCCGCTTTGCAGAAAGCGTCCGCACAGCAAGCCGGTTATACCGAGGTGTAGCGCAGATGGTAGCGCGCTTGGTTTGGGACCAAGATGCCGCAGGTTCGAATCCTGTCACCTCGACCAGTCCGAGTGTTCATATGGACACTCGGACTTTCTTTATCAAGAGCGATATCCCATCCCCCAAAGGAAGGGGCATTGAACACAGCCGATTCTCAGCAATCTGCTTTCCAATCAGAAGTACATTGACTGTATTGTCAACTTTTACGACTTCTTTTTGGTGCAGGAAGAGAAGAGCAGGCGGAGCAATGCGGATGGATATACCCATCAGAGGAAGGCCGCCTGATACAACTCGCAGCGTGTACTGAGCGGCCTTTTATTTTGTGCGGAATGCGGCCAAAGCTGCGCGGCGCAGTCCCAGCAAATAATATGGAAACTTATTGCTATTTGGATTTTCTGAAGAACTTTTAGTGAAATGGAAGATTCCCGCAGTCTTTAATAATAGCAGTAAAGGGCCTGACGCTATACTTGGATATGACCCCGCTGCCCAATTTGAAATATTATTTGCTGAATTGCGCGCGCGTATAGGAAGCGGGCGTTTTGAGGAGGCCTTTCATACGCTGGAGCAGCTGAAGCTGCTGGATACTCCCCACAGCAGGCTTTTGGAAAATGACTTGGCCTTTTTGTTTCTGCCCGATAGTTCTCTCGAGTAGAACGAGCTGTATTGGCGTACCCACAAAGAGATTGTTGCCCAGCGAGCCGCCATATGGTATGCGTTGACCGGAGAAACACAGCGCGCAGCAGAGAACGAAATCTATGATGATGCGGCGCAGGATTTCTTGTGATTGCGCTTGGAGCAGTTCGGCGCAAATTTAGAGCAGTGGAGAAACTTAGCGGAAAAGTATAAGATACTGGTCATTTTAGATGGCTTTGACGAAATGTCAACCGGTATGGATCTGCAAACAGTGGAGAAAAATGCTGTCCGACTATGCGCGGCTATCAGGTTTTTCTCTGGCGCCAAGGTGATTGTCACCTCGCGCTATCCCGTGTTTCAGTCGGTCAAAGGAAAGCTTATCAGCTACTTTGCCAATCCAAAGGTAATACGCCTGCTGCCCATTGGCTTTCAAGAGAAGATGGACTGCTTGACAGCCTTCGCTGAAAAAAACAATTGTCTGGAACGCCTGCAGCGACTCTGTGCCACCCACGATGTTATGGAGCTTGCCTCCAAGCCGCTGTTCCTCGATATGCTGAAATCCATCCTATTGGATGAAGAGATCGTCGTTCCGGACAATATCTCCATATACGGTTCTTTTTCACGGGCAACCATGGAACGTAAGGTATTATTTGAACGGGAAGAGATGAAAAGGTGCGGCAAAGCCTTGCCCGTATGGTAACTTCCACGCGCGGCTGCGCCAAAGATGACTGCCGAACCGCACGGTTGGGTTCAGCAGCGCTGAGCCTTTATTACGCCGCATGGAAACAAGTCCCTGAAATAGATTTAAGAAAGCTCGTATTGAACAATGTTGTATTGACCGGAGCTGATCTGTCCGGCCGAGATTTTTCGGGCACGTCACTCCGTTACGCAAATCTTGATAATGTAAATATCACGGGCGCAAACCTATCATTTTGCGACCTTACCGGCGTGCGGCTGGATGAAACTAAAGAACTGTTGGCGGTACGGGCGGCAGATGAGGAGCAGCCCTATCTGTATGCGCTGTACGGAAACGGCATTCTGCGGAAATGGAAGAATTTCTCTGCACCACAGTGTACTGTTATTCCTGCCGGCGGGCAATATACGGGCATCGCAGTATCCTATGGCGGAATGATGCTGTACTCCGGTAAGCAGCTATGCTTCGGCGCGATTCAGGAGGAAAAAATTGCGCCGCAGGGCGGCGTCCACGACCTCACAAATATATATATTTGTGACATGAATGACCAAAGGCTGCTATATAAGCAGAATGGCTTTCTAACGCTATACGATCTGAAAACCTGCAATGTCATCTTCAATAACTATCCTATTGAGGATTATGCCGAAGCCGTACTATTTGACAACAACAGGACGCTGGTGTATCGCGGTCAGGACAGCGCACGTCTTGTTTTTCAAAGTGCAGAAAGCGGCTGGAGTTTCTCTTCCGTCAAGCTGCTGGATGAAAAAACTTTGATAACTGCGGCGGCAGTACACATCACTGATGAAGCCTACTTATTATGCTGCGGCCACAGCAATGGGATGATCCGCCTTTATTCCGTCATTTGCGGATCCTCGATTGAAACACGTTTGTTGAATGAAACGGATGTGGCCTGTATCATTCGTGCCGTTACATTCCCGTCTTTACAAATGCTGGCGTGTGCCGGACAGGATGGGATTTTGCGTATATTTGATATTTCAGAGGAGTATGTCCTGCATGAAGCAGTGCAGTTCAAATCAAAAATACTGTGTAAAGACTGCATTGTTGATTGGCTCGAGCCGCAAAAACACAGGGAAAGATTGTTGTCCTACGGCGTCAAAAGCAGCTGTTGACCGGGAATATAAGATTTAGTTTCCACAAGCTCTATGCCTTTTGAAAATATCGATTCTAACCGTCCCCTCCACGTCGCGGCGAACCCTTGAAGTTCGCCGCCTTTTTCTGCGCAAGACACGGCCTTACCGCTCAAATTTCCGCTCCTTCTCCGCAAAAAGTCACACTACGCCTGCGCTGTTCGCTTGTAAACGCGTGCACAGCGCTTCGGCCTGCTGCAAGCTTTTTCGGCGGGCACGCACCTTTCGGTGCTTCCGCGCATATGCTGTATGCGGATAGCCATGCGCTTGCGTTTCAACTTGGAGGTAACAGATATGTCTCAAAACGACCGGTCCGGCGACTGCCGCGGCAAGCGGCGGCCTCCGGACCACATGAACATCTACCGCCCAGAGCAGCCGGTCTGCCCGCCTGCCGCCTACTGCTGCTCCGGACCTCCCGGACCGCAGGGGCCCGCCGGTGCACAAGGGCCGCAGGGCCCGGCCGGCCCGCAAGGGCCTGCCGG
>OMGQ01001884.1_pt1 | contig 10538 bp, 13 predicted proteins | sample 1646071 | NCBI WGS metagenome assembly OMGQ01 (sample SAMN05578585, study PRJEB25193) | human gut metagenome | biome: Human Microbiome; feature: human-associated habitat; material: feces | host: Homo sapiens | place: USA:Birmingham | reverse complement strand
GCCGGGCACGAGGACGTCGGTCAGCTCGGCGCGTGTCAGGCCGTCCACATAATCGATCGGCAGCAGCGTGCCGCGGTCGGTGTTGCCGGCCTCGCCCGGCGTTTCGCAGGTCATTTTGTACGCGCCGTCCGCGATTTTCTCGCCCGAAACGTAGTTGAGCGCGCCGAGCGAAAAACGCGTGCCGGGCGGGACGTCGCCGCTGAATTCGCCGCGGCGCACGGCGCAGGACGCGGGCTTTGCGGAAAGGCCGCGCTCCGCCGCGCGGCGCAGCAGGTAGTCGCGGCTTTGCGTGTCCGCAAACGATTCCTGCAAAATGCGGTCGAGCTCGAAGTAGACGCTCTGCAGCTCGACCGCGGCGGGGGCAAGCGCGTCGTAAATGACGGAGCCCTCGCGCTTGTCAAAGCTGTCGTCCACGCGGCCGAGCATACGCTCGAGAATCGCCTCAAAGGTCAGTGCCTCATACATGGTTCAGTACCTCCGTGATCGTCGTTGTTCCGTAAATGGTTTTCACCGTGCAGGTAACGGCCACGGCGCCGCGGCCGTGCGAAAAAGAAAAATCCGCCACTTCGCGGATGCGGTCGTCCTGCAAAAGCGCCTCGGTGATGCGCTGGCGCAGGCGCGTGTGCAGTAGCGGCGGCGCCAGGCCGAACAGATCGGTGAGCTCCGCGCCGTAGTTCCAGCTGTAGAGCGGGTGCATGAAGCGCTCGGTCGAGAGGATCAGCCGCGCCGCCTGCACGACGGCGGGCAGGCCGTCCGTGTAGCCCGCAATGCGGTTCCCCTCGATGCGGTAGGTTTTGCCGGGCTGCTGTACGACGGTGAAATCGTGCATCAGCTCGGTGCTTGTTTTGGGTGTCATCGTTTTCCTCCTCATACGGTGAATTCGCCCCGCACGCCGGAGACGTCGAGGTCCATCGTGTGCAGGCCGTTCTGAAAGGTGTGCTTCACCTTTTCCACAACCATGTAGTTTTGCAGCGAGAGGTCGTCGAAGCGAAACCGCACGACGACCGACGAGCCGCCGCGCACGCGGATGTCGCCGAGGCAGCCGGAAAGGCTCAGCGTGCGGCGCAGCCTGCCGTAGTAGCCGGCGAGCAGCTTCGCCGTTTCGCGCAGCTTGGCTGCGCCCGCGCCGCTCATGCTCTCGTAGTATTGCAGCACGCCCCATTTCGATTGCAGCGCGCCGCTGTCGTGCACGTACAGCTCGCGCTCGCCGGTCTCGTCGTTGTCGCTCGCGAGCGTGATGCGCGTGTACACGTCGCTGTCAATCGAGGTCTTGTAGCTGAAGCCGCCCGCCGTGTCCGCGTCGAGCAGAAGCGGCACCGCCATGCGCTCGATACTTTGCAGGCAGAGCTTCCCGCAGTCGTCGTAGAGCACGAAGAGCTTGCCGTCGTTCAGCACGGTTTCGTCCGAAGCGTTCAGCAGCATGTCGAAATAGGTGCCGTCCTCCACGCGCTGGGGCAGCTTGTAGCCCGTGTCCTCGAGCGTGCCGCAGGTGAGGCCGCAGTCCTTCGCGATCATCTCGAGCACCTCGGTGTACGTCTTGCCGGCGTAGGCAAGCGTGCCCTTGTTCTTGAGGTAGCGCAGCTGGTCGTAGGCCTTCACGGCGATTTCATACGGCCCGCTGCGGCTCTTCTCGAAGATATAGCCGAAAAAGACGGTTTTGCCGTTCACGCGCAGGCTCACGGCGTCGCCCTCCGAAAGCGCGAGGCCGGTGAGCACCGGGGCAAGCACGCGGTTTTCGTGCTGCACGAGCACCTCGTGCTGCGCGCCGGTGCCCTCGGCGCGCCCGAGCAGGCTTTCGGGGCGGCGGCCGGTCTCGCCCGCGCGGGTCTTGACCGTCACCTTCGAAATTTCCACGCCGCCTGCACCCGTTTGCGCGTCCGTGGCCGCCGCGCCGCCGCCCGCAAGGCCGGGCAGGTCGGCATGGAGGTAATCGCGCGCGCTGAAGCCGATCGCCTGATTGGCGGTGTTGCGCACCTCGAAGTGCAGGTGCGCGCCGTAGGCGTTGCCGCTGTCGCCCATGTAGCCGAGCACCGCGCCGCGGCCCACCTGCTGGCCGTAGGAGACGTTCACCTCCCGCATGTGGGCGTACAGCGTGCACCAGCCGTTCGCGTGGCGCAGCTGCACGGCGTTGCCGTAGGAGGGGTCGCCCTCGCTGCCTTTTAGATTGCCGTAGCCCGTCTGCACCCAGACGACCTCCCCGGCGGAGTGGGCCACCACGTAGTCGAAGCCGCCGTCGGCGGTCACGTCCACGCCGGAGTGCCCTGAGTAGTTGGCGGAAACCGACGCGCCCTTCGTCTTAAAGACGCGGCAGCGCACCTGTGTCGCTGTGTTTGCCATGTCAGCTCCCCCTTTCAGCTTGGAATCTGGATTACGGTGCCGGTGAAAATCCAGCGGCTGCCTGATTCGGCGGGCATGCCGCGGCGGCTGGCCTCGTCGTCCAGAACCTTTTTGTTTAGCTGGTAGATCTCCTTCCAGCGCGTGCCGTCGCCGAGCTCCGTGCGGGCGATGTCCCACAGCGTGTCGCCGTCGCGCACGGTGTAGCGCTCGGTTTTCTCCTTGCCGCCCGCGTCTCGGTCCGTCGTCTCGGTCGCCTCGTTGTTCTTCACCACGAGCGTTTTCACGCCGTAGGGCACGTATTGGCGGAGCGTCACGTCCACCGAAAAATCCATGCCGTCCTCGGCGCTCTCGCTCACGGTGTAGTCCTCGAGCGCGCATTTCATGTTCGTCTCCGAAAGCGCTTCGGCGCCGCTGTCGAGCCGGCGCAGCACCGTGAAGTCGAAGGCGCGGCGCTCGGTCTTTAGCTTTTCAAAGAGCGCTAAAAAGTGATCGGGCGGCTTGAAGCCGTCCTCGTAGAGCGCGAAGGCGTACGGCGCGCGGGGGAGGAGCAGCGTGAAGCTCAGCTCCGTAAGGCCCGGGCTTTTCAGGATGTTCAGCTCGCCCTCGCTGACAAGCGAGACTGTCTCGTTCTGGTTTTTAATTTTCATCTTGAGCGCGCCGGGGGCGACGGGCATCAGTGTGTTCCCGAAATACATGCGGTACATTAAACGTGCACCCCCTCTGCGGTGGCGGTGAGCGCCTCGGCGAAGCGGTCGGTAAAGACGGTGATAAAGCCGTCGATGTCCATGTCGGAATGGATGGTGTTGTTCATGCCGGTCATATCCACCTTGACCTCAGCGGTCGTAAAGCGGTTGATGGCCTCGCGCTCGGCGATCTCGCGCAGCAGGCTTAGGTCCTCCTCGGAGCGCGCCGTATTCTCGCGGATTGCCGCCGTGTCGCCCGAAATCGCCCCAAGGCTCCCCGTGTCGTAGGCGCCGGGGCCGGCGCCCCCGCCGGAAAGACCCGAGGCGCTGCCGGCTGTATAGGCGCTGGGGTCGAGCAGGCTGCTGTCAAAAAGATCGCCGCCGGAGAAGCCGCCGAACATATCGCCGATGCTGCTCTCCAGCCCCTCGCCGGCGTTGTAGCCGGTGTTCCACGCGTCGCTGTAATCCCAGCGGTTGAGATCAATGCCGAGCGCTTCGCTGATGCCGTCGATGCTCAGGTCGAGGCTGTCGAATTTCCGCTCGTAGTTTTCGTTCGGCGCGTATTTTTTCACGGCGTCGTCGGCATAGGCTTTCAGCTCGCGCCGCCAGCTTGCAACGGTATCCGCCATATTCGAGCCGAAAACGAAATCGAGCGCGGAAGCGATGGATTCAATGAAGCCGAGCACATTGTCCGCAAGGCCCTGAAACAGGTAGATGATCGACGAAACCGGATTTGTAAACACGTTCGCAAGAAAATTGCCGAATTCAATGAACGGGTTAATCAGATAGCTGATGATTCCGAGGACGAGCTCGGCAAGCCCGAGGAAGATATTCCAAATCGCAGCAACCGCCGTGGTAATTGCGCCGAAAATAATACCCGTCGCGCTGACAGTGGATCCCGTGAAATGATTAAATGCTGCGACCGCACCATAGATTGCAGCAATCACCAATAGAATTATCACAAGAATCCAAGTTAGCGGACAGGCGAGCAAAGCGGTATTATAACCGTTTTGTGCGGCAATAGCGGCCATTTGTGCTGAAACTTCCTTCCTTTTGGCTGTTGCGTGTGCATAGGCAATCAAAACTGCGGCGCCCTCCGCAATTTTAGCGATACCTAAAATAATGGTAAAAAGTGTCAAAGCTGCTACAATTGCTGTAATTACTGGGAGAATATCCGACCAATTCTCACTTATAAATTCGGCGATGCCCGCAACCATATCTAACACATTTGAAACCACTGTCGCGAGTGTAAAAAAAGTATTTGTGAGGATATTCATGAATATCTGAATACTTTCACTATTCGCTAACGCATTGATCTTCTGTAAGACCGGTTCAAAGGCGACGAGGGCTTGATTCTGAATGCTTGTGCCAATTTGCGACCATGTCATCGGCAGCTGAGAAAACCGCGTGTTAATGGAATCCGATGCCGAAAACAGCGCGTTTTTGATTACGTCGGCGGTGAGCATGCCGGAAGAAGCCCAGTCCTGCAATGTTCCTTCCACACCGGCCCCCTGCATGTACGACTGAATGGCAGAGGCGATTGCAGGCGCGCCGGAAGCCAAAGAAAGTAAGTCGCTTTCCCCGAGGCCGCCGCCCGCCATTGCCTGTGTGATTTGCTCCATAATACCGGATTGATTCCCGGGTGCCGTGCCGGATACGGCAAAGCCCTTGTTTATCAGCTCTGCAAAGGCAACCATCTCGTCGTTACTGGCAAAGGCGTCACCCGCGGCAAAGCCAAGGTTGGAGACTGTCTGCATCAAATCCGTATACGAAGTGCGTGCGGATTCCGCAGAATTGAAAATTTTGCTTTGCAGTGCATCGACTGAACCGCCGTCATCGACTAAAAGGGAAAGCCGGTTTTCGCTGTTTACAAGTGAATCAGAAATATTTGCAACTTTTTGGATGTTTTCCAAAGTTGCAAACTGCTTAACAGCATCTCCTATTTTTGAGTAAACCACTTTAGCGGCGGCTCCGCACTTATTTAGGCTAGTCAGAAACTTGTTTTCGATTTCTTTAGACTCTTTTTCAGTTTCCTCTCGCGTTTCTTTCATTTCCTGTTTTATTAAAACAAGAACATTATTGATTTGCTGAAAAGCTGCATAGGTTGGCCTGATCCCAGCAGGATTCAAGGCGGCTGCGGATGCCTGCTGCAAACGATTAAAATTACTTATAGCGGTTGTGAGGTTGGAATTGGTTTGACTTAATGCCGAATTCATTCCACCCAGCGCTTGAAGCTGAGAATTAATTGAAGCCATAGCCTCATTCCTTTCCTAAAATCTAAAACAAAAGCACCCTGCTTTTTTAAAGCAAGGTGCCGTAAAGTTTAGGTTTTATAAAATTACAGATTCCTGTGGGCGAGAACGTCTTTTAAACACGTTTGCAAAAGGCTCGCCTCGTGCCTTGGAAGGGCATGAAAAAATAATTTCGTTTATAAAATCACCGTCCTTGTATAAAAAATTAAGTGTGTAAGAAGTGCTGGAAACTCTCTGTGACTGAATTCGAAGAGACGAATCCAATCCGTACGGCTGCAAAAATTCCTTGTAATTCTCGTGCAGAATCACGTCGTGAATCTTATCAAAAGCGAGTTGATACGTCTTGTTGTCATACAGGAATATGTATCCATTGGGCGCAATCATAACCGTACATACGGTTCCGGAGGAGAGGGGGAGACCAGATAAAAGTGTGAATTTATCCGAAATCTGTGCGCCGTATTGCCTGAGAAGAAATAGCTTTTCCTGCTTTTTTTTAGAAGACGCCTTGCACTTGCGGATGATTGGAAGAACAATAAAAAGAACAATCGGCAAAGCAAGCAAAGCCCCGCAAAAGATGACAAGAATAAGGAACAGCCCCTCCAGCTTTGGTATTTCCGACGTTTTTTCTGCCGCGCTTGCAGCCAAAGCAGCAAAAGACATAAATACACCCCTTTTCATTTATTGCAAATCATTCTACCATAAAACGCACAAAAAGTAAATCTTTCTGTGCGCCTTATTTTGTTATTTGACATTACAACTGAAAATTTTGTGGGTTTTGTGAAGCTCGAAGCGGCTGAGATCGGAACGCGTTGATAAATGGCTCAACTTTTTGAGGATAAGGACAACCAAGACGTATTTTTTGAACAAAATTATTATCTAGATAAGTAATGATAAATTCATACGACATTAAGGTGGTCATATGCCTCGGGGTCATGCGTCCGCTTACATATACTTCACAGATTTTCTCATACGGAAGCTCGAAAGTAGTGCCATAATATTCGAATAAAAAGCCGCGAGGAGAAATCATAAGGAAGCAGTTTGTTCGATTTGGAATAGGCAAACCGGAAAGGCACAAGAGCGTAATAATATGAGATACGCCATATTGCAGCCGGAGGCTTTTCAGGTGCTTTTTTTCCTGTCGCTTCACGAATCTTTTCGTTCGCCTGTAATTCCGGAATCTTTTTGTTGACTTGATTATGATAAAAAATACAAGCGCAAGCAAGCAGAGACAAATCACAAGGATTAATAAACCTATAGTGATGTCACTATTTGTAGTTTCACCTGTTAACGAGAGCAAAAACATCCAGACACTCCTTATCGTTTCTACAAAAATCATTCTATCACAGAAGCGATAAGAAGTAAACGGCGCATGACCGAAATTTGCGTAAAACGGCAAAATCAATTTAACTCTGTTGTTACCTTTTTCAGCTTTTTGGTAAGTTTTTCAACTGCTGTTTGAAGTGATTGCAATCCAAGATCTATAAGGCCAAGAGCTTGACTTGTTTTCTGAAAATTTCGTTCAATACGCTCTACCATTTTATTGGTTTTTTGAAGTGTAGAGAGCATATTTTCAGAAAAGCTGAGTTGGGAGGCAATCGTTGCCATTGAATCCTCCTTTCGAAAAATAACGAAATCGGAACACCTTGCAGTGCTTTGCAAGGTGTTCCGATTTACAGGGAAATATTCTTGTGTATGGGGGGCCTCGAAAAATAGGCGGTTACAAATGGTTTTGCCAGCTGGGTATCCGGACATTGCAAAGAAATCAGCTTCGGCTTATCTTTATCGATATATGTTATATGGAATTGGCAGGAAATCGGCTGGTGGGTAATAAGTTTTCGTGCAATACCATTGCGGGGATTCCAAATATCGAAAAGTAAGATTCGGTTGATTTTTTGTGCTAAGGTACGGCCGTCATAGCCAAAGACAGTGCGAACCGAGTTATACTGGGGTGGAACCTCGTCTTTAGTGCGAATATCTCGGATTTTCTCAAAGGATAAATCATAGGCCGTGTGATTGTATTCGAACAGCAGACCCTGCGGGCGCAGCATAACCCAACACATACTGCCGGCGATAAGAGGCAATCCGGCGATATGTTTCATATAAACCGCCTCGGCTGCACCATACTGTGCTTTATAAAATTGTGCTGTTCTTTTAAGCGTTTGTTTTGACTTCGTGCTCTTTGTGATCTTTCGGATAATCAAAACAATGCCGAGGACCAACAAAACAATAATAAACACAATAATGACTAAGCCAATCCATAACCCCGGGTCGATAGGTTCGTCCGCCGCGGATGAAAGCAGCACCATGAGATCGCCTCCAAAAAGTTTCTGGCGCCATTATACCATGCAGTTGGAAGAAAGTAAATTGTCTGCACGCATACTCGGGTAAATAACCGCTTTTTAGCTATGTCTCAAGCAAAACCAAAAGCGCCCCGCTTTGCAGGGCGCTTCCGGCTATTTGCGCTTCAGCTTGCGCTGTTCCTTCTGCTCCGATTCCACCCGCACATCGATGGCGGCGATGACGAACGCACGCTCATACGGGTCGAGCGCGAGGAAATCGTGCGGCAGAAGCCGCAGCTTGTGGAGGCAATAGTAGGCGTAGTTCGCCTCCGTATCGCCCCCCTCGATCAGTTTTTTGCTTCTTCGATGCGCTCCGCCTCGGTTTGGAAGCCGTTTACCTCGAGTACCTTTGCCGAGTAGTCCTCGAATTCGCCGGGGGTCAGCATCGTCGCGATCAGCTCTTCCGCCGTGTGCACGCCGTAGGAGTCCTGCAGCGCGCGGTCGTTCAGATCGGGCGAAAGCGTGCAGCGCGCCGCGATGCGCGCCTGATACAGGCCCGCGTCAAACTGCTGCGCGGTCTGCCCGCGCTTTGCGCCCGGCGCCGTTTTCATGCAGCCCTGGCGGATGCGGCTGTTCTCCGCCGCCGTAATGCACCCGATTTCCCACGGCACGGGCGCGCCGTCCGGCCCTGTGAAGCGGTCGGAGGCGACGTAGCGCACCGTGTCGATCTTCCTAGCGTTCTGCGCCAGAAAGGCGCTCAGATTTTCTGCCATCTTAACGCCTCCTTTTTTACTGCATGCCCGCGACGAGCGAGAATTTTTCCGGCATCTCCCAGTCGTCGAACGTGCCCTCGATGTCCTCCTCGAGCGTTTCGGCGTCCGCGTCGAACTTCGTCAGGATGCCGCCCTTCGTCAGGCAGTTCTTGAGGATGACCGTCTGGCGGCCGACCGAGGAAGTGGGATCTTCGTTCGTCACCTGAATGTCCATCTCCGGCAGTGCGCCGGTGTTCTTGTAAGCGAGCCATACCTCGCGCAGGATGGACTGGTTGTAGTGCGCGGTGCCCTTCCACGTGCCGTTCCAGCCGCTGGGCTTGTGGCCCTTGCCGGTCTTGCCGAGAATCGGCACGTCCGAAACCGTGATTTCCATACTCGCCTCAAAATTTTTGAGCTGCAAGAGGCGGTAGCGCACGCCGCCGAGCGTCACGTAAGCCGTCGCCATCGAGCCGGCAACCGCCTCGAGCGCGTCCATAAATACCTTGTCGTTTGCCATGTTGAATTCCCTCCCTTAAGCGATCACAATGTCCATGTAGAGCTTGCTCATCGCGCGGATGACCGAAAGCCCGCTCACGCGGCAGCGCACGGCGTCCTTGGCTTCGCCCGGCAGCACCTCCACGCTCGCGGTGTCGAAGTTCTCGATCGCGCGGGCCTTCTCGTAGCTCTGGAAAATCTTGCACACGTCGTTCCAAAGGCTGATGCGGCCGTTCGCGTCGTTCGGCACCATGCCGAGGTACTGCGTGTTGAAGAGCAGCGCGATGCGGTTGGCCGCGTCGTGGCACAGGCGCACGGTCTGGTTGCTCTTAAAGTCCTCGCCGCGCGTCTCCGTCAGCGTCTTGAGCGTGTTGACGTCCTCGAGCACGCGGGCCGCGCCGTTCACGTTGTGCAGCACGAATTTGCCCGCGGCGATCGCGGCCTCAAGCTCCGCCTGCGTCTGCGCGAGCGTGAGCGTCAGCTCGCCGTCGTACAGGCGGTTCGTCAGAGAGCCGTTCACCGGGCAGGCCGCCGCCGCGCCCGCCGCCCAGTAAACGAGGCCGTAGGCCGGCAGGCCGCCCTCCGCGGCTGTGTCCACGCCGATGACGAGCTCGCTGTCTGTCTGCGGGCGGTAGGCGACGAGCTGGAAGTTCGCGCCGGCCTCGCGGCACATGCGCTCGGTGAACGAGGCAAAGACCGCGACCACCGCGGCGTCTGCGGCGGGGCAGGCGAGCACGTTGAAGCTGTAGCCCTCGACCGCCGCAAGAAAAGCGGCGTACGCTTCGCCGTCCGGCGCGGTGCCGTCGCTGCCGCCGGCGAGCGTCGTGCCCGCGGTTGCCGCGAGCGTCGCCTCCGCCTTGAAGTCCACAAGGCTGTTCGGCTTTAATTCCGCCGCCGATTTCGCCCGCTGGCTGTCCGCGAGCGTGCCGTCGAGATACGTCTCGACGATGAAGCCCGCGCCGTCCGGGTCTGCCTCGATGACGAGCTTGATGTCGTTGCCGCGCGCGCCCGCATATTTTGCGGCCGCGTAGTCGTTTTCGGCCTTTGCCGCGCCCGTGCCGAGCCGGTAGCAGAGCACCGTCTCCGCGTTGCGGAAAAGCTCGCGCAGGGCGAGCATCTCCGGCGCGCCGTAGCTGTAGCCGAACAGGTCGCGGCAGGTCTGGGCGATCGTGCCCGCCTTAAGGGTGACCACCGTTTCCTCCGGTCCCCACGAAAGGCTGAGCGGCACGGCGACCACGCCGCCCGCCGTGAGCGAGGCGTTTGCGCGCGCCGCGCTCGAAAAGTTGATGTACGTGCCGGGAAGCCCCTTGTTCTGGGCTGTCCAGATTCCGCCTCCAAGAGCCATTTAAAGCACCTTCCTTTTTAAAAATTTCCGGATGACCGCGTCGGCCTCGGCGAGGGTGTAGACCCCGTCCGGGCCGAGCAGAGCGGCCAAAATGTCTTTGTGGGGCGCGAAGCGCGCGCTGCGCAGAAGCTGTGCGCGGGTGAACGCCGCCCCCGTGGATTTGCCGTTCTCTCTCATGCTTTGACCTCCAAGCCTGTTTCGGCGGCCTGCATTTTCGGTGCCGTGTTTGCCGGGGAGAAGGCGGCCGCATAACGCGCCGCCGCCCGCAGGGGCGCTTTCTCAGCGCGCCCGGCCTCCAGCGCGCCGCCGCGCACGCGGACGCCGTTTTCCAGCTCGATCTGCGCGAGCGCCTCGAGCAAAGTGTCTGCCGCTTCGGCGCAGGAGGGCCCGTCCTG
>OMGQ01001880.1_pt1 | contig 10551 bp, 10 predicted proteins | sample 1646071 | NCBI WGS metagenome assembly OMGQ01 (sample SAMN05578585, study PRJEB25193) | human gut metagenome | biome: Human Microbiome; feature: human-associated habitat; material: feces | host: Homo sapiens | place: USA:Birmingham | reverse complement strand
TATGACATGAGAGAACAAGACGGAAAGGTGTATATGCTTGTGGCAACTGGAAGCGTGGAGAATTTGAAACCAGAGCTTGTTATGCAGGCGTTTGGAAAATTCCTTGGAATAGATTTGGAAGAGACTGCGATGCGCCATCATCGTCTGGAAGTGTATGCGGATGTGGGAAGTGAGGGACAACGTCATCTAGTACCATTAGACCAGCTGGGGATATAGGTGATTCGGAATATGAAAAGAAAGTTAGTGATCACAAAAATAGCAGAGCAGGTCGTGACAGCCGTGTTAGAAAATGAAGAAGTGGTGGAAATTCATGTCAGCGATAAAGATACAGAGGCGTATCGTGTTGGAAATATTTACGTGGGGAAAGTAAAAAACATTGTCCCAAATATTCAGGCTGCCTTTATCGAAATTGCAAACGGGGTGGAGTGTTATTACTCTATCCCTCAGAATCCTTCCCCGCATTTTACGCAGAAAGTCGGGAAAAAGCCGCTTTGTATCGGGGATGAGCTGCTCGTTCAGATTCAGAAAGAGGCGGTTAAAACGAAGGTGCCGACAGTGACTTCCAACTTAAGTTTCACAGGGAAGTATGTTGTCTTAACGTCTGGTATCAAAAAGATTGGAATTTCTTCCAAGATCACAGGAGAAAAGCGGACACAGATTCAGGAGGCTGTCGAAGTTCTCCGATCGGAAAGATATGGATTTATTGTCCGTACAAATGCCAAAGATATTCCGGCAGATCTTGTGAAAGAAGAGTTGGGGCAGCTAGCAGAATCTTACATGCATTTAGTTGAGATCGCGCAGTCACGTAAGGTATTTAGTTGTCTTTTGGAGGCCCCTTTTACATATCTATCAAATATCCGTGATATTTATCAGGAAGGATTGACAGATATTGTTGTAGAGGAGAGCCTTTTTGAAGATGTAAAGCAATATTTGGAGAAAGAGCAGCCGGAGGATTTAGAAAAGCTTGTATGTTATGCTGACAGGCAGCTACCACTTTATAAGTTATATTCGCTGGAGTCTGTCATTTCACGGGCGCTATCAGAGAGGGTGTGGATGAAATCAGGCGCTTATCTTGTGATTCAGCCGACAGAGGCGCTGACGGTGATCGATGTCAATACAGGAAAATGTATTGCAGGTAAGAAAGATGACGAAGTTTATATGAAGATCAATCTCGAAGCAGCCAAAGAAGCGGCAAAACAGATTCGGCTCCGCAATCTCTCAGGGATTATTCTGATTGATTTTATTAATTTGAAATCAAAAGAGTGTACAAAAGATCTGTTGGAAGTGTTTCAAAAAGAATTGCAGACAATTCTTGTAGATATGACGGGATTACAGCTTGTAGAAGTGACTCGAAAAAAGGTTCGAAAGCCATTGAGAGAGGTTGTTGCCTCTGCAAAAGAAGCAAACAGGCGGAAATAATAAGAAAAGAGGAGAAAAATGGCAAAAAAAGAGCTGAAGACCAATGCAATGAGGATACTGGAAAAAAAGAAAATCCCATTTACATATATCACTTATGAGTGTGAGGAGTTCGTGGATGGGGTACAGATTGCAGATAAGCTCGGACAACCGCATGAGCTGGTGTATAAAACACTTGTGACAGTCGCAAAGAGCAGAGAGTATTATGTATTTGTCATTCCGATTGAAGAGGAGCTGGATTTAAAGAAAGCGGCCCGGGTTGTCGGAGAAAAATCTCTCCTTATGCTTCCACTGAAAGATCTGACTGCCGTGACAGGGTATATCAGGGGAGGATGCACTGCGATTGGGATGAAAAAGCCGTTTCCGGTTGTCGTAGAAAAATGTGCAGAGGCCTTGGAGGAAATGATTGTAAGTGGCGGCAAAATAGGAATGCAGATCAAATTGACGCCGCAGGATTTTCAAAAAGTGACAGGAGCGGTGTTTGAGGAAGTGGTTGTATCTGTAAAAACAGAGGAGATTTTATAGAAAAAGTTATAAATTTCTTAAGGCTTTCTGAAAGAGATAGAAATTTTTAGTCAGATATAGTAGAATACAGAGAAAATAAGAGAGAAAGGATAAGAGGAATAAGGGATGTGGAACAGAGTGATTTTTGGCTATGATTTTTATCATGTGTTGCTGTGGTTTCTTGCGTACAGTATGCTTGGTTGGCTGGTAGAGTCCATTTATATGTCGATCTGCAACCGAAAGCTTACAAACCGGGGATTTGCAAGAGGACCGATCTGTCCGATTTACGGGGTGGGAGCTTTGACAGTATTTTTTTTATTGAAGCCATACAGTGATAATCTTTGGAAATTATTTTTCTTTGGATCTTTGCTTGCAACGACTTTGGAATATTTCACAGCAGTATTGATGAATAAAATTTTCGGAGAGATCTGGTGGGATTATACGGACAAGCCATTCAATTACAAAGGGATTCTCTGTCTGGAAAGTTCAATCGCATGGGGGTTTTATACGATTGGATTATTTGTATTTCTGCATAAATTTGTAGAGGGATTCGTAAACGGGATTCCGATGATGGCAGGAAAAGCGCTCGGAGGATTTTTGGCGGTGTTGTTTACACTTGACTTTGCAAATGCATTCTATCGTGAGAAGCGAGAGGCATTTCCAAAGCAGTTGATTCGGATTCGAGAGGGAATCCTGAATAGATTTTCAAGATAGAAGAAAGTGCAGGAGGTCGTTAGGACATTCTGTACTTTTTTTCTTTACAGAGTAAAGAAAAGGTGTTATAGTACGCTTATAGTTAAGAAATATTCTGAATCATTCGGGCGTGTCTGCCGAAGAACCCAACGAGCTATGAGAAAAGTGAAAAAAGAATTGACAATCGCAAGTAAGTAAGATACTATATTAATTAGAAAACGAACATAAGTTCGTATTTGAAAAGGAGAATATTATGGCAGGAGACGATAAATTAAAAGCATTAGATGCAGCAATTGCAAAGTTGGAGAAGGACTTTGGAAAGGGAGCAGTGATGAAACTTGGAGATGCGGCGGCAAATGTCAGTGTTGAGACAGTGCCTACTGGTTCTTTAAGCCTCGACATTGCACTTGGTCTTGGTGGAGTGCCAAAGGGACGTATCATCGAGATTTACGGACCGGAGTCAAGTGGTAAGACGACAGTAGCGCTCCATATGATTGCAGAAGTACAAAAAAGGGGAGGCATTGCAGGTTTTATTGATGCAGAGCATGCTCTGGATCCAGTTTATGCGAAGAATATCGGGGTAGATATTGATGAACTGTATATTTCACAGCCGGACAGTGGTGATCAGGCGTTGGAGATCACAGAGACAATGGTGCGCTCGGGAGCGATGGATATCATTGTTGCCGCACTTGTTCCGAGACAGGAGATTGAAGGGGATATGGGAGATAGCCATGTTGGTCTTCAGGCACGTTTGATGTCTCAGGCCCTCAGAAAGCTGACACCAGTTATCAGTAAGTCTAATTGTGTTGTGATCTTTATCAATCAGCTTCGTGAGAAAGTCGGTGTGATGTTCGGAAATCCAGAGACAACGACCGGTGGACGTGCGTTGAAGTTCTATGCATCTATCCGTATGGATGTCAGAAGGACAGAGACGTTAAAGCAGGGTGGAGAGATGGTCGGTAACCGTACTAGAATTAAAGTAGTGAAGAATAAGATTGCACCGCCGTTTAAGGAAGCTGAGTTTGACATTATGTTCGGGAAAGGAATTTCGAAGGAAGGAGACATTCTAGACCTGGCAGCAGGGCTTGATATTATCAATAAGAGTGGTGCATGGTATGCATACAATGGCGATAAAATTGGACAGGGCCGTGAGAATGCAAAGACATATCTCGCTACACATCCGGAAGTGATGGAAGAGATTGAGGCAAAAGTACGGGCACATTATAAGCTTGACGGAGCGGCAGGAGAAGAGGAACTTGCAGCGGAACAGAAGGCAGATGAATAAGAGATGATTGTCACGAAGGTAGAGCCTATATCAAAAAATAGGTATAAAGTAGAGGTTGACGGAGAGTTCGCTTTTGTTTTGTATCGAAGAGAATTGTCACACTATCAGATCAGAGAAGAATGTGAAGTCTCAGAGGAGAGTTTTGAACAGATTAAGAAAGAAGTGATTATAAAGCGGGCTAAGCTTCGCGCAATGCACCTTCTCAATGACATGGATCGGACAGAAACACAGCTCCGCACGAAACTCAGACAGAGTTGTTATACTGAAGATGTGGTAGAAGCTGCACTGGCATATGTGAAGTCATTTGGTTATATAGACGACCTTGATTATGCAAAGCGATACATTCAGAACAGACAGAATCAGAAAAGTAAAAGGGAATTGTATGCACAGCTTGTAGGAAAAGGGATTGAAAGAGAACTGATTGAGCTTGCCATGGAGGAATGCTATACCGGAGAAGATGATGAGATAGAAGCGATCCGCCGGTTGGCAGCAAAGAGGAAATATCATTTTCGCGATGCTACAAGAGAAGAGCAGCAGAAACAAATGGCTTATTTTATGCGGAAGGGATTTTCTTATGAGAATATCCGAAGAGCTCTGGAGGCGGAAGAAGTATATTGGTAGAGATAGCTGAGAGGTTCATAAAAATGACCAAAACGGTGTAAGCATACTTGACATATTTGTGAAAACGGTATAAAATCTAAGTGTTGTATTTGTGTACAATGAAAATTAAATAAGGAGGTGCTCCTGTGCCGATAGTATCAATAATTGCTGGTCTGATTGCAGTTGTGGCAGCTGTTGTTATTACTTACTATGTAACGGTGAACAATCTGAAGAAAGATGCAGATTCAAAGATTGGGAATGCTGAGAACAAAGCAAGAGAGATAATAGATGATGCTTTAAAGAATGCAGAGGCAAAGAAGAAGGAAACGCTTCTGGAGATCAAGGAAGAGTCCATTAAGACAAAAAATGAACTTGAGAAGGAGACAAAAGAGCGTAGAGCAGAGTTACAGCGCTATGAAAAACGTGTCTTATCTAAAGAAGAAGCGCTTGACAAGAGAGCCGATGTACTGGAACAGCGTGAATCGAAGATTACAGTAAGAGAAGAGCAGATCAAACAGCGTGAGATCAAAGTAGACGAGCTTAACAGTAAACGAGTACAGGAACTGGAAAGAATCTCAGGACTTACCTCTGAACAGGCAAAAGAATATTTATTAAAAACTGTTGAAGATGATGTAAAACATGACACTGCGAAGATGATCAAGGAACTTGAAAATCAGGCAAAAGAAGAGGCTGGAAAGAAAGCAAGAGAATATGTTGTGACAGCAATTCAAAAATGCGCGGCAGATCATGTTGCAGAAACTACGATTTCTGTAGTACAACTTCCAAGTGATGAGATGAAGGGACGTATTATCGGGCGAGAAGGTCGTAATATCCGTACACTTGAGACAATGACCGGGGTAGAATTGATTATAGATGATACACCGGAGGCTGTTGTGTTATCAGGTTTTGATCCGATTCGCAGGGAAGTGGCAAGAATTGCGCTGGAAAAACTGATTCTTGACGGACGTATCCATCCGGCAAGAATTGAAGAGATGGTAGAGAAAGCGCAGAGAGATGTAGAAGCAATGATCCGTGAGGAAGGAGAAGCGGCAGCTCTCGAAGTGGGCGTACATGGTATTCATCCTGAGTTACTCCGTCTTTTAGGAAGAATGAAGTTCAGGACAAGCTATGGACAGAATGCATTGAAACACTCCATTGAAGTTGCACAGCTCTCAGGACTGCTTGCAGGAGAGATTGGTCTGGATGTCAGACTGGCTAAGCGAGCAGGTCTGTTACATGATATCGGAAAATCGATTGATCATGATGTAGAAGGGTCTCATATCCAGATTGGTGTGGATCTTTGTAGGAAATACAAAGAATCTGCTACAGTTATCAATGCAGTGGAATCTCACCATGGTGATGTAGAACCGGAAACACTGATTGCATGTATTGTGCAGGCAGCGGATACAATATCGGCTGCAAGACCGGGTGCGAGAAGAGAAACGTTAGAGACGTACACAAACAGATTAAAACAGTTAGAGGATATTGCGAACCAGTTTAAAGGTGTCGATAAATCTTTTGCAATTCAGGCAGGTAGAGAGATTCGTATTATGGTAGTTCCAGAACAGGTATCTGATGATGATATGGTATTGATGGCAAGAGATATTTCAAAGCAGATTGAGTTTGAATTGGAATATCCTGGTCAGATTAAAGTAAATGTAATCCGCGAGTCAAGAGTGACAGATTACGCGAAATAGACCAAGAACTATATAGAATCAAAGACCACAAAAGTGAAAAATAACAGGCAGTGGAGAGCAGTCTCTATTGTCTGTTATTTTTTGTTGTAGGAAATATATTCTATGAAATAAAAGTGCTCCGCACTTAATGGAATGCGGAAGTTTACAGAGAAAGGAAGCAAAGACAATGGAAGAAATTAAAAGACGGAAGCGGGAACTGGTTTATCAGGGGGCAGTTCTGAATGTTTACCGAGATCAGGTAGAGCTGCCAAATGGAAATGTGGCAGAGTGGGACTATATCCATCACGATGGCGCGGCGGCGGTTGTCCCTGTGACAGAGGATGGAAAGATTCTTATGGTAAGACAATATCGGAATGCGCTTGACAGAGCAACCTTGGAGATTCCGGCGGGGAAATTGGATGATCCAAAGGAGGAAGGTATTGTCTGTGCCAAAAGAGAATTAGAGGAAGAGACAGGATTCCGATCAGAGCAGTTGGAATGGTTGATCACACTTCGTACGACAGTGGCATTCTGTAATGAGAGGATTGAAATTTTTGTGGCAAAAAATCTAATTCCTACAGAACAACATTTAGACGAGGATGAATTTGTTGAAGTGGAAGCATATACAATGGAAGAACTGAAAGAAAAGATTTTTGCAGGAGAGATTGAAGATGGAAAGACAATCTCTGCATTGATGGCATATGCCGTAAAGTACTGTTAGAAGAAAATGATAGTTGAGAATCTGGGAAAGAAATCAAAATAAGCGGAAAGGATAAATACAATTCCATCAGCCGAAGAAGAGGTCATGAAGAACATGTGGAGGACATATATATAGAGTATCTGAAAACAGGAGGGATGTTTTTGAAGATACAACAGAGTAAAAAACAGTTTTTGATTTTTTATATGTCTGGATTTCTGGCGGGAATCTTATATGCGAACATGGTATCGGACAGTTATCTGGAATCGTACGGTGTTTTTAGTGAGTACTTTCTCAGACAGTTCCAGATTACAGAGATTATCCCAGAAGAATATTTGGGATATCTTCTTCGTATTCGGATAATCCCGGTCGGAGTTCTTCTGGCAGCAGGCTGTACAAGATGGAAACAGATGGTGGTGGTGGTGACGCTTCTTTGGACAGGCCTCGCAAGCGGCATTGTGTTGACGTCAGGAATTCTTCAGCTTGGAGCTGCTGGGATCGTGATTTGTGCGGTGGGAGTATTTCCGCAAATTTTCTTTTACCTCCCGGCGGCGCTTGTCTATCTATGGTACCTATATTTATCGCCGCAAGTCAGGTGGAATAGCGGGAAAAGTATTTTCACAGGCCTAATGTTTCTGGCAGGTATCGCCTTGGAGGCATATATCAATCCAGTATGTTTAAAGGCTGCCATTCGCTTGTTTGTGAAGTGATGCAAAGAGTTATGAGAAGAGAAAGCATATTTTGACAGAGGGAGTATCCTTTTGTCAAAATATGCTTTTTGTGTTGCATCAGACTGAGGGATTCCGATGAAGAAGATGGAAGAGTTCCCAGAGACAGAGAAGTGTGATTGTCAGCTGGCTTCCAAGCAGTCCCCAGAGATAACCGCGGATTCCGGCAAGAGGAATCAAAAAGAAAACACTAGCGATACGCAGCAGCAGTCCGACGGTATTGACGAAAAAGGAAGAGGCGGTATGTCCTAGCCCGTTCAAAATGCTGACCAGTGTGGAATTTGTGTAGAGGAAAGGGCAGATCCAGGCGAGTGTAAGAATCAGACTGCCTGCAAGGGTACTGTGAAATAAGGTGCTTCCAATGAAACGACCAAACAGCAAAAATCCAATGGTACATGACAGACCAAGTGCAAAACAACAGAAAAAAACTTTTTTAATTAATAACAGAAGCGTTTCGCGTTTTTGTGAAGCTTGAAGTTCTGCAACTGTAGGGAGCAGCATGACGGAAATCGAATTTGTCAGTGCAGATGGGAATAAAATGCATGGGAGAGCCATTCCAGTCAGAACGCCGTAGAGGCTAAGAGCTTCGCTTCGGCTGCTTCCATATGTGATCAGTGCTTTTGGAATAGAGATTGCCTCAATACTTTGCAGAAGGTTTAGTAGAATGCGGTTGGCAGTCAGTGGAACTGAAAGCCGGAAAAGTTCTCCTACATAGGAAAGGCAACGGTGTACTGTTTGAATAGAAGTGTGTACAGGATGGCGACGGTGGGTGTGAAAAAACATTTGGGCACAAAACAAGGAGGAAAAGATTTCTCCGGCGACAAGCCCTGATACGGCAAGCGTCACAGAAAGTGTATTCTGATCATGAAGAAGATAAAGGGAAAAAAGATAGACGGAGAGTACGCGGGCAATTTGCTCGATGAGTTGCGAGGCTGCTGGAATACCGGTGCGTTTGAGACCGAGATAATAGCCACAGATACAGCTGTGGATCGCGGCAAATGGAAATGCATAGGACATTGCAGTGAGAAGCGGGATACAGCGTGTTTCACCAATAAAATGAACGGCAATTATGTGTGCGTTATTCTGGAGAAAAATGGTAACAATACATGAGAGAAGAAAGGAAATGCTCATTCCGGTAAAGAGAAATTCCCTGGCTTCCTGAAGTTTTCCGAGCGCTGCTTTTCTTGCGACGCAGCGGGAAATGGTCGTCTCAATTCCTGCTGCTGTCAGAGAGAAGCAGAGGGCATAAACTGGAAAAATAAGTTGATAGAGCCACACACCTTCTTCGCCGAACGTCTGACTTAAGTAGACACGGTAGAAGAAGCCGATCAGGCGTGTGATGATGCCAGTGGCGGTAAGGATGAAAGTACCTTTTAAGATTGTATATTTTTTAGACATAATGACTCCGGTGACAAGATATGTAATCTGTATAAACATATTCAAAACAGAGTCTTGACAGAACAAAAAAGGAGTGGTATTCTACAAAATGTAAATCCTAGTAATTTAGTAGGGATTGAGAATAAAGAAGGTGAGAACTTGAAATTATCTACAAAGGGGAGATATGGACTCCGCGCATTGATTGATCTTGCGCAGTACAGCGAGATTGAACCGGTTTCGATCAGCAGTATTGCAGCGCGTCAGGGGATTTCGGAACGTTATCTGGAGCAGCTGATGGCGAAATTAAAGAAGGCAGGGCTGATCAAGAGCATTCGTGGTGCTGGCGGTGGATATGTGCTCGCCAGAGAAGTAGAAAGTATATCCGTTGGAGACGTACTCCGTGCGCTGGAAGGAAATTTAGAACCGGTAGAGTGCAGTGGGCTTCACCCAGAAGAAGGATGCGAGGCCGCAGGAGGATGTGTGACGAAGTATGTCTGGCAGAAAATCAACGAAAGTATTAATCAGACGGTGGATGAGATCAAGCTTGACCGTCTGGTAGAAGAGAGCAAGGCGATGAAGGGACAACAGATTCCTGGTCAGATGCATTGCGGAAATTAGGAGGATACAGACATGGAAAAATTGATTTATTTAGATAATGCAGCAACGACAAAGACAGCTCCGGAAGTTGTAGAGGCAATGCTGCCGTACTTTACAGAATATTATGGAAATCCATCCAGCGTGTATGGGTTTGCAGCAGGCAATAAAGAGGTTATCACGAGACAGAGAGAGACTATTGCAGAGATTATTGGCGCAGAGGCAAATGAAATTTATTTTACAGCGGGTGGTTCAGAGTCTGATAACTGGGCGCTGAAAGCAACAGCAGAATGTTATGAGAACAAAGGCAGACATATCATCACTACAAAGATCGAACACCACGCAATTCTTCATACAGCAGAGTATCTGGAGAAAAAAGGGTTTGAAGTGACGTACCTTGATGTGGATGAGAAGGGATTGGTAGACTTGGAGCAACTCCGTGCGGCAATCCGTCCGGACACTATTTTGATTTCTGTCATGTTTGCAAACAATGAGATTGGTACAATTCAGCCGATCAAAGAAATCGGGGAAATCGCACAGGAACATGGAATTTTGTTCCACACAGATGCTGTACAGGCATTCTGTCAGGTGCCGATCAATGTAGATGAATGTCATATTGATATGTTAAGTGCGAGTGGGCATAAGATCAACGGACCAAAAGGAATCGGATTTCTTTATATTCGTAAAGGGGTAAAGATTCGCTCTTTTGTTCATGGTGGAGCGCAGGAGAGAAAGAGACGCGCCGGAACAGAGAATGTGCCTGGAATCGTAGGACTTGGAACTGCTGCAAAAAGAGCAGCTGAGTCAATGGAAGAGAGAACGAAAAAGGAAGTCGAATTAAGAGACTATTTTATCAATCGGATTCTCACTGAGATTCCATATAGTAGACTCAATGGACATGAGAGCAAAAGGCTGCCGAATAATACAAACTTTAGTTTTCAGTTTATTGAAGGAGAATCGCTTCTAATTATGCTGGATATG
>OMGQ01001878.1_pt1 | contig 10566 bp, 9 predicted proteins | sample 1646071 | NCBI WGS metagenome assembly OMGQ01 (sample SAMN05578585, study PRJEB25193) | human gut metagenome | biome: Human Microbiome; feature: human-associated habitat; material: feces | host: Homo sapiens | place: USA:Birmingham | reverse complement strand
CCGGGTTCATGGAGCCGCCGTACAGCACGCGCATCTCCTCGGCGACCTCCGCGCCGTACAGGTCGGCGAGCGTCGCGCGGATGGCGGCGCAGACGGCCTCGGCCTGCTCGGGCGTGGCCGTGCGCCCCGTGCCGATGGCCCACACCGGCTCGTAAGCGATGATGACGCGGGCCATTTCTTCAGCGGAAACGCCGCCCAGCGCGATCTTCGTCTGCATGCGCACAAGCTCCTCGGTCACGCCCTGCTCACGCTGGGCCAGGCTCTCGCCCACACACACGATCACCGTCAGGCCCGCGGCCAAAGCGGCTTTGGTACGCTTGTTGACGGTCTCGTCCGTTTCGGCAAAGTACTGGCGGCGCTCAGAGTGACCGGTGATGACATATTTCACGCCCAGATCCACCAGCATATCCGCGGATATCTCGCCCGTGAACGCGCCGGATTTTTCAAAATGCACGTTTTCTGCGCCCACACCGATGTTGGTGCCGGCGCATTTTTCCACGGCCGTGCAGAGGCTGGTGAACGGCGTGCAGATGACAACGTCGCAGCCCGCTCCCTGTACGGCGGGAACGAGCGCGTCGATGAGAGACGCGGCCTCGGTGGCGGTCTTATTCATTTTCCAGTTGCCGGCGATAACAGCCTTTCTGACAGCCTTGTTCATTGGATAATCCGTCCTTTCCATAATTCAGCGGTTTGTGTTTGCGGTTGATTTCAAAGAATGCGGGAGCGGAGGAAACCCCCAGCTCCCGCTTCAAAGTGAATTATTTCTCGTTGAGGCAGGCGATGCCGGGCAGCTCGAGGCCCTCGAGGAACTCCAGGGAAGCGCCGCCGCCCGTGGAGATGTGGGTCATCTTGTCGGCATAGCCCAGCTGCTGCACCGCGGCGGCGCTGTCGCCGCCGCCGATGATGGTGATGGCATCCGTCTTGGACAGGGCCTCGGCCACGGCCTCGGTGCCCTTGGCGAAGGCGGGGAACTCAAACACGCCCATGGGGCCGTTCCAGATCACGGTACCGGCATCGGCCACGGCGGAGCAGTACAGCTTCACCGTCTCGGGGCCGATGTCCAGGCCCTCCCAGCCGTCGGGGATCTCACCGGCCTTTACCACCTGGCTATTGGCATCGGGGGCGAACTTGTCGGCGCACACGGTGTCCACGGGGAGCAGGAGCTTGACGCCCTTGTCCTTAGCCTTCTGGAGCATCTCGCGGGAGTAGTCCATCCAGTCGGCCTCCAGCAGGGAGCCGCCGATCCTGCCGCCCTGGGCGGCGGAGAAGGTATAGGCCATGCCGCCACCGATGATGATGGTGTCGGCGATCTCCAGCAGGTTGTTGATGACGCCGATCTTGGAGGACACCTTGGAGCCGCCCAGGATGGCCACCAGGGGGCGCTTGGGGCTGGCCAGCGCGCCGCCGATGATCTCCAGCTCCTTCTGGATCAGGAAGCCGGACACGGCGGGGAGGTAGTCAGCCACGCCGGCCGTGGAGGCGTGGGCGCGGTGGACCGCGCCGAAGGCGTCGGACACATAAACCTCAGCCAGGCCGGCCATAGCCTTGGCCAGGGCGGGGTCATTCTTGGTCTCACCCTTTTCAAAGCGGGTGTTTTCCAGCAGGAGGATCTGACCGGGCTGGAGGGCGGCGGCTTTGGCCAGGGCGTCGGGGCCCACTACGTCGGCGGCCATGATGACCTCGCGGCCCAGCAGCTCGCTCAGGCGGGCGGCCACCGGCTTCAGGGACAGCTCTGCCAGGGATTTCTTCCACTTCTCCTCGGTGAGGGTGGCGGGATCCTTCCCCTTCTCGGTCTGCTTCTTCACATAGGACTCAAAGGTGGGGTTAGGCTTGCCCATGTGGGAGCAGGCGATGACGGCAGCGTTGTGGTCCAGCAGATACTGAATGGTAGGCAGGGCGGCGCGGATGCGCTTGTCATCCGTGATGACGCCGCTGCCATCCTTGGCCATAGGGACATTGAAATCGCAGCGGAGAAGGACCTTCTTGCCGGCGACGTCGATGTCCTGAACTGTTTTCTTGTTGTAGTTCATGGTGGTGAAAACTCCTCTCTTCACAGACCTTGGACAAGGTAACATATAGTGTATGGGTCAGATCCCGCGCCGCCGGAACGGCGAAGGAATGCTGCTGAAGTGGGGATAAGGGATCGAACGGCGGATCATGTCTCCGTCATCTCGCCTGTACCGGACAGGCCGGGGAAGCCCTGCTGGCGCAGTGCCTCATAGGTCAGGATGGCCACCGAGTTGGACAGGTTCAGGCTGCGGGCGTCCTCCCGCATGGGGATGCGGATGCAGCGCTCCCGGTGAGCCTGACGGAACCACTGAGGCAGTCCGGCGGTCTCTTTGCCGAAAAACAGGAAGCAGTTGTCTTGAAATGCGGCCTGGGTATAGTCCCGGGGGGCCTTGGTGGTGGCCAGCCAAAGGTCGGGGGCGGGGTGCTGGGCAAAAAAGTGCTCCAGATTGGGATAGACACGCAGATCCACCATGGGCCAGTAGTCCAGCCCGGCCCGGCGGACTGCCTTCTCGCTGATGTCAAAGCCCAGTGGCTCGATCAGGTGGAGGCGGCTGCGGGTGGCGGCGCAGGTACGGGCAATATTGCCGCAGTTTTGGGGAATTTCAGGTTCTACAAGCACGATATTCAGCACGGTGGGCCCTCCCTTGCGTATCGGGTTACATTGTATTCCAAAACAGAAAGAAATTCAACTATAAAATGGTCGAAAAATCACAAAAAAATCAAAAAATCCCCCGAAAAAGTTGGAGAGCAGTTCTGAATTGTAAAAATGAAAAAATAAGAACTGCCTAACTGGGAAAGATTTCGGCATTGTGCTGAACTTGGGCAGGAAGAAAAACAGCTTAGGGGAAGGCTTCAAGGTGGAGTCAGCGGACTGTATCGGAGTCCGGAGAGGGGGGATGGAACAAAAACGAAGAGAGAGTCGGATGAAGCGGCTGGTTTTCCAGGTCTATGGATCTGATTGTGACAAATCACGAAAAGATTTTACAAGTCTGCTCCTGCCAGATCGCTGTTTGAAAGCTCCTCTGCATAGAAAATGATAGGTCCAGCGAAGTCAGAGAGGGAGAAGGTCTGTTGAAACGAGGTTTGTTTGGCCTGTCGAAATGTTAAAGAAGAACAAAATATCGTTGACAATGGAACAATATATAGATACAATGTACAAGGATGGAGGCGGCTCACAAATGAAAGGACAAGCAGCGCTGTGTGCTCTTTAAATATGCTGCCCAATGGGAAGGCAGTCCTGCTGCCTGCAATTTGTTGGAGTGAGAACGGAGCTTGATTTCATCGAGAATGATCTGTTAAAGGAGGTCCCCCAATGAACATCTCTGGCAAACGAACATCCCGGTTACTCAGCTTATCTCTGGCAGGTTCCCTGCTCCTCGGCCTGATGACCACAGGCGTCTCAGCGGCCGAAGCAGCTCAAAGCCTCCCCCGGCAGGCGTCTGCGGGCAAATTTCAGCCCAAGGTGACCTATGAGGTCACCGTCACTGACGCAGAGCGGGAAAAGATCCACAAGGCAGTGGAAAATTTGGCGGGCGACGTGGGCGACATGGTCGCAGGTGATGGCAGCTATGATCCCAATACCCTGGTGGGTGCGCTGGCCACCGGCTCCAGCTATGACTCCATTTCCTATAAAAGTGATGCGGCTGGCTCGATCCCCACAGAGTATCCCTTTGCTGTTCCCAATACCGATGCCAACTATAATGAGCACGACCGCAAGGCTGCCAAGCTGGCCTGGGTCAAGGAACTGGGCGCGGCTCTGGGCCTGGAGGTGGTTCAGCGCCAGGATGACAAGTATGTCTATGTGGAGATCGGCGACCCCGACGCGCCTGAGATGGTCATGGCCCTGAGCCACCTGGACTCTCCGGTGGATTCAAACAACTGGAGAAAAGAAGGCGGGAACTTTGACCGCTGGAGGAACTATGACGGCGAACTGGACCGCGAGGCCTACCATAAGCCCTATGTGAAGGATGGCTGGCTGTACGGCGCAGGTGTCCAGGACGACAGCGGTCCCACCCTGGCCACCCTCTTTGCGGCCAAGGCCCTTCAGGATTCTGGTGTGGAGTTCGACCGCCGCATCCGTATCGTCATGGGCATCTATGAGGACGGAAGCCCAGGGGTGCCCAGCAAGGAAGACACACTGAAGTACATGGACATCCCCTATTACACCGGGAATCCCAGCTTCTATGATAACTGGGCCTATAAGTCGCTGAACCGGGAGGAAACCCCCATTGCGGCCTACACCTCCGATTCCCGGTTCCCCGTGGTGGTGGGCAACTCCAAGGAATGGGTGCCCAACCTCACCATGGATCTCTCCGGAGACCAGGGCAAGGCCTTTGGGCTGGTCGGCACAGGGGCGGGCATCACCCTGCGGGAGGGAGACCCCACTCTGGAGGACATTGCCTTCGGCAGTGCCAACCAGATTGCGTCCCGGGCGCTGTTTACCCTGAATATTGATGGGGTGAAGCAGGCGGATGTGGACGCCTTCCGGGAGAAGGTCACGAAGGCTGCCACTGCGCGGGGCTGGCTGCCCAAGGAGAAGGGCAAGACTGAAAAGGTCCAGCTTCGGGTGGACGACGGGGGCAAGACCCTGACCATGGAAATCAATACCGACGTGGCCATGGAGATGCCCATGCCTCAGTACAGTAAGAACGCGGTGGTCTGGGGAATGTATCTCCTGTCTCAGGCACTCCCTGAGGGCCTGGAGCTGAAGAAAGCCGCCGACGGCATTTCCGACCTGTTTTTCCGGGACTGCGTGGAGGGCGAGGCCTACATCGGCAAGTATATGGATATTCCCAACGGCCTGCTGCGCAATCCCTATGACGGGACTGCCAATCTGACCATCGCCCCCATGGCCAATATCCGCTACAATTACAAGACGATGGAGATCCCCAAGGGATTCCAGGTGGATGTGAAGGATTTTCCCTTCTATAATGAAGAGACCAAAACCCTGGAGCTGCCCCTGTACATCAGAAGTATGCACACGACTCAGGCAAACTACAACACCGCCACCCAGGCCGTGATCAATGCCTGTGAGGCGAAGGGCTTTGGGCTGTCTAGTGAGCCGACGGAGTTCAGCGCCCCCACGCTGTACCTGTCCCATGACAACCCCCTGACCGCTTTGCAGTATGCCAGCTATAAGGCGTCCATCGAGTTTGATCCCGGGGAGTTCAGCGGCCCCTATGATCTGCTGGACGTCACCTATCCTGTGGGCACCACCGGCGGCACCCTGGCCAGCAACTACCGGAACAAGATGACCGCCTTCGGCGCCGTCATCCCCGGCAACGAGCGCTGGTGGCACTCCGCCAATGAGCGCATCAGTGTAGACTCCATCGTGGAGATGACCAAGATGATGGCAGACGGGATGCTGGAGATGGCCCGCTACTCCGGCTCCGCAGGTGCACAGCTTATGTGGGCTGATCTGCCCGGCCTGAATGCCGACCGGGCCGATCTGGATCTGCTGGATGTGACCGTCGGCACCTACAAGGATGCCTCCGGCAAGATCACCGCAAAGGCCCTGGACGGCGACAAGCTGATCGGCGCTACCAATTTTGAGATCCATATGTGGGCAGACCGCGGCAACACCTCTAAGAGTTCGGCACAGTATGAACTTGGACACAAGGAGGGCGGTGTATATCTGCCTTTGAACGACGCCGACTTCCTGGCCAATACCTTCGTGCTGCCCATGCGCCTGGAGTTCAAGTATGACCGGCCCGGCAATATGAGCAGCGCCGATTGGAATGCACTGCGGGACGGTAATCTGGATCTGGTTCACTTCAATCTGCTGAAGGATGGAGAGACCGTGGCGCTGACCCTGCCCAAGGGTGCAGAGGCTGAGGATTACTTCTCCATCCGTGTGGATGAGAATGACCCCGACACCCTCTATGTGGCCGCCAATGTGGCTATTGTGGACGGCGCGTACGACGGAGTCAAAACCGTGATGGCCGACTCTAAAACTGACCTGTTCAAGCTGAACGACGAGTGGCTCAAGAACAACAAGAACCCCTTCCCTGAGCGCGGTCAGATCGAGAAGCGCGGCTTCTTCCTGTTCGGTGACGGTGAGAAGAACGCCTGTTTTGAGTCTCCGGAAGCTATCTTTGCCACCCTGGATGGGGATGGCGCGCTGTTCTCCGATGTGAGCAAGAGCGACTACTTCCATGACGCCGTCCTGTGGGCGGTGGACAAGGGCATCACCTCCGGTACCGGAGCCAGCACCTTCAGCCCCAAGGCATCCTGCACCCGCGGCCAGATGGTCACCTTCCTGTGGCGGGCCGCCGGATCCCCTGCGCCCAAGAGTGCGGAGAACCCCTTCACAGATGTGAGCAAGAGCGACTACTTCTACAATGCAGTCCTGTGGGCTGTGGAGCAGGGGATCACCTCCGGCACCGGAACCAGCACCTTCTCCCCCAATGCCACCGTGACCCGTGGACAGACTGTGACCTTCCTGTGGCGGGCGAATGCTTCGCCTGTGGTGAACTACGCCATGAATTTTAAGGATGTGAACGGGAGCGCCTACTACGCGGAGGCCGTACGCTGGGCCGTTTCCGAGGAGATCACTGCGGGGACCGGCGCGGGCGTGTTCAGTCCCGACGCCCCCTGCACCCGCGGCCAGATCGTCACCTTCCTGTGGAAGGACCGCGTCTGAGCTGTGTGAGAAACCTGATACCAGCATAAAACAGATGAGAGAACGCCCGCGGCCGATGGCCGCGGGCGTTCTTGTTCTGAGTGAGCTGTGGAAATAAAGGCGGGATCACAGAGCTTTCTCATAGCAGTTGAGCACCTCATGGATCAAGCCCTGAAAGAAGAATTCTGTGGCTCCGGCGAAGCGGTATCCCAGCCGGGGATACATGGTGTTGGCTGGGAGGTTTCCCTCATAGGTGTCCAAGCGCACAGCGTGCTTGCCCTGGCGGCGCAGTTCTTCTTCACAGAAGTCTACCAGCGTCCGGGCCAGCCCCCGGCCGGACAGGCTGGGACGGATGACCAGGGTGTGGATGACACCCACCTCCTCCGGAGCGGCGGGGATGGACCAGGGGATTTGGTCATACTCCGGAAGCTGGACTCCGTTGAGGTTAACGCAGCCACAGACCGCGCCCTCCTCCTCCAGCACCCAGAGGGTTCCCTCCTCCAGGGCCTGGCGGGCGGTGTCCCGGGTGGGGTACCGGCCCCGCTGCCAGTTGGTATAGGAAACAGGGCGGGCGTCCTCCTGGTCGAGGATCTCCTCATAGATCCGGGCGATGTGGTCCAGATCGGCGCTGCAGGCAGGTCGGATCATCATGGATCGCTCCTTTCATCAAATGGTTGGCTCAGTAACGGGCCGTCCAACTGGTCAAAAACCAAACCGGAGCCAGCCAGAACAGAAGAAAAACCAGCAGGTTCAGGGGAGACAGAGAGCCGTATGCATCCACAGAAGTGAGATAATAGGCCAGCAGGACTCCCACACAGGAGCCGAGACAGGTCAGTACCGCGCCAAACCGGGTGGACCAGCGCAGGCGCTTGGCGGCCACCACCGACTCCCCATAGGGCAGCAGGCCCTCCCGGCACAGCACGGCAGTAATGGTGGAGGAGTGGGGCTGCTCCGGGTCGGACAGCTCCCGGCGGCGCTCAACCGGGGGAAAGTCCATCTTGTCTGCCGCCAGCTTGAAGCGCTGGTGGAGCATGGCGGGGATCAGGTTGAAGTCCCGGGTGGCCAGCACTGGGCCTACCTTCTCCCGCATCAGGGCCTCCAGGGAGGGAAACACCATGTCAGGGAGGGTGTAGTTCAGAGCGAAGATGCCTGCCAGTTCCCCCTCAATGGCACAGAACACCGCGTTTTTTACATGGAGCCCCTGGGGGAGCTCCACCTCCATTAGATTCATAAAGGCGGCGGAGCCCACCAGCACCTGATCGCCGCGGATGGTGGCCGATAGGCCGCCCCCTTCATGGTAGCACAGATGCTCCGCTTTCCGGAAAATGGACCCCTGGGCACGGAGCAGATCATGGAACAGCTTGGTCAGGCCGCTGCCCGAGTCCCGGATCAGGGTGGCGGTGTATCCCACCACCCGCTCGATGGACCAGTCGCCGAATACCTTGATGCCGTTGAGTTCCACATAGCCGGGAGGGAACAGGTCACCGTCGGTGAGGAGGATCCGGTCCCCCTTTCTGGACTGGGCTGCTCCCGGCCAGCCGGCTAGGGCCGCGCCGCTGGAGGACAGCCGCCGGGCCAGCTTGTGGAAGGGGCGGCCATACACCAGGGCCCCGCCAAAGGCGGCGGAGGCGGTGAAGGTAGCGGAGAGGCACCACAACAGATGCTGGGGCTTGTCGAGTCCATAGGAGGCCAGCAGAGAGAACAGCAGGCAGGCCAGCAGCAGCAGGGGACAGACCACCCGGTAGATACGCTGGGCGCCGTCATCCATCTGGATCTGGCTGCCGAAGCCGTTGGGGACGCCGGACCATTTGCAGTAGGTGTCCCGGCCGTTCCATTTGCCCTCGTCCAGGGTGAGGACGTAGGGCTCAGCCGCCGAGGCGGCGGTGCGGGGCCTGCCCATCGGGGAGGCCGTCGCCGCCATCGGCGAGGCCGCCCTGGCCGACGTGAACCCCCGCACGAGCTGGCGGGCGTCCAAGGAGTTCCGCATCCAGCTGGTCAAGGAGCTGTCCGCCCGCTCCCTGCGGGAGGCGGCCCGGAAGGGAGGGGCCGACGTATGATCGAAGTGCTGCGCTGTACCGTGAACAACAAGCCCGTGGAGGTGGGTATCGACCCCCGGGAGTCCCTGGCCGACGTGCTGCGGGAGCGGCTGGGCCTCACCAGCGTGAAGAAGGGCTGCGAGGTGGGGGAGTGCGGGGCCTGCACCGTCCTGGTGGACGGCACGGCCATCGACTCCTGCATCTACCTGGGCGTGTGGGCCCAGGGTAAGAGTATCCTCACCGTGGAGGGCCTCCAGGACGCAGATGGGGGCCTGTCCCCCATCCAGCGGGCCTTTGTGGAGGAGGCCGCCGTCCAGTGCGGCTTCTGCACCCCCGGCATCATCATGTCCGCCGTGGAGATCGTGGGCTCCGGCAAGCAGTACACCCGGGAGGAGCTGCGCAAGCTCATCTCCGGCCACCTGTGCCGCTGCACCGGCTATCAAAACATTCTGAACGCCGTGGAGCGGGCGGTGGACGAGGCCCACAGGTTCGTGGGAAAAGGGGAATAAAGACAAACGGGAGACGCCTGTCGGGCGTCTCCCGTTTTGTGGGCCGATGAGGGCATCGGCCCCTACGGGCCGTGCGGAATTGGCTCCCAATACGTGCATACCTGGTCCGGGGTTCGGATCTTGCGCCGTGGACAATGACAGTGCCCGTACCAAAGGGGGAAATAGCTGCCATCCCGGTAAATATAGTGCTGACGGTAGTGGACGCAAGTCCCGCATACCTGTCCGTCTACAATTTCATATTTATACATCCTTATCACCTAAGACTATTTTATGCAAAAAGTGCATAAAATGAAATATGCAGTTTTTGCATGATATATGCTGATTACCGGTGATGCTTATGTACCCGCGATTGGCGGAACTGCGGGAGGATCATGATCTGTCCCAGGCGGAAATGGCAAAGATATTGAGGGTCAGTCAGGCCACCTATTCCCGGTATGAGACCGGGCGTTTGGATATTCCCAGCCAGACGCTGATTGCTCTGGCCCGGTATTATGGGGTAAGTGTGGATTATCTGCTGGGGCTGGATCACAGGCGGTAGGGGGGCGGTACCCGCATCGCCCCGCCCGGACGAAAAAAAGACCTGCGGCAAATGCCGCAGGTCTTTTTGACAATCAGCACATGGGCTTCAGGTCGGGGGAGACGATCAGGGTGGCCTCGGTGGCGGCCTGTACCTGTTCCACAGTGAACTCGGGGTTGATCTCCACCAGCTCCAGGCCCTTGTCGGTCACGTTGATGACGCACATCTCGGTGATGATCTTGGTGATACAGTGGACGGCGGTGTAGGGCAGCCTGCACTTCTTCAGGATCTTGGGGTTGCCCTTGGCGGTGTGCTCCATGGCGACGATGACTTCCTTGGCGCCCACCAGCAGATCCATGGCGCCGCCCATACCGGGCATCTTCTTGCCGGGGATAATCCAGTTGGACAAGGAGCCCTCCTCGTCTACCTCCAGGCCGCCCAGAATGGTGGCGTTTACATGGCCGCCGCGGATAAAGCCGAAGGAGGTGGCGGAGTCGATGTAGCAGCCGAAGGGAGCGGCCTGGGCGGGCTGTCCGCCGGCGTCGGTCTTATAGCGGGGGTCGGCCTCCTCGGGCGTGGGCTTGGCTCCGGTGCCGATGATGCCGTTCTCGGACTGGAGAATCACATGCACCCCCTCAGGCAGGTAGGCGGGTACCAGGGTGGGCAGGCCGATGCCCAGGTTGACCACGTCGCCGTCCTTCAGCTCCTGGGCGACGCGCTTGGCAATAAAGCCCTTGATCTCAGACTTTTCCATTACGCATTCCCTCCATCCACGATGTAGTTGACAAAGGCGCCGGAGGTCACGACGTTCTCAGGCTGGATGTCGCCGATCTCCACCACATTGTCCGCCTCGGCGATCACCACGTCGGCGGC
>OMGQ01001877.1_pt1 | contig 10566 bp, 7 predicted proteins | sample 1646071 | NCBI WGS metagenome assembly OMGQ01 (sample SAMN05578585, study PRJEB25193) | human gut metagenome | biome: Human Microbiome; feature: human-associated habitat; material: feces | host: Homo sapiens | place: USA:Birmingham | reverse complement strand
GCGTACCGAAGTATCCCCTACGGGGACTTCCTTCGGGGCGCGCTTCGTCCTCGCCATCCCCGCGATCTCGGGCACCTCGGCGCTTCTCGCTGACGTATGGGTTCGACCTGCAAAGCGACGAAACGTTTCACGTGAAACACTTCGTCGCAATGACGTGCGACATGGGAACAAATGTTTCACGTGAAACAGTGGCAACACCAGCAGCACTGAAGCGCTTTTGCGCGACGTAAATAGTTTGAGGGTTTGAAAGGACCTGACATGAACATCTTGGTATTGGGTGGCGGCGGTCGCGAACATGCCATCGCGTGGGCGCTGGCGAAGTCCCCGCGTACCGACAGCCTGTACGTAGCGCCGGGCAACGGCGGCACGGACGGCATCGCCCAGAACGTACCCGACCTGAACCCCGAGGACGGCCAGGCCGTGCTGGCGTTCGTTCGCGAGAACTCCATCGACTTCGTGGTCATCGGACCCGAGGCTCCGTTGGTTGCGGGTGTTGCCGACGTGCTGCGCGCCGCGGGGGTTCCCACGTTCGGACCGGACGCTCAGGGTGCCCAGCTGGAAGGCAGCAAGACGTTCAGCAAGAAATTCATGGACGCCAACGACATCCCCACCGCTCGCTACGCCAGCTTCACCGACCTCGAGCCTGCGCTTGCCTACGTGCGTGAGCTGGGCGCGCCCATCGTGGTGAAGGCCGACGGTCTGGCCGCTGGCAAGGGCGTCGTGGTGGCCGACGACCTTGAGGACGCGGAAGACGCCGTGCGCTCCTGCTTCGACGGCGCATTCGGCGACTCGGGCAAAACCGTGCTCATCGAGGAGTGCCTGACCGGCCCCGAGTGCTCGATGCTGGCGTTCGTCAGCGACGGCAAGGCGCACTGCATGGCCACCGCCCAGGACCACAAGCGCGCGTTCGACGGCGATCGCGGTCCGAACACGGGCGGCATGGGCGCGTACTCGCCGGTGCCCATTGTGACGCCGGACGAGCTGGCGGCCATGCACGACATCATGGAGCGCGCAGCGGTTGCCACCGCGCGCGAGTTCGACAACGATTACCGCGGCGTGCTGTACGGCGGCTTCATGCTGACGCCCGAAGGTCCGAAGATCATCGAGTTCAACGCTCGCTTCGGCGACCCTGAGACGCAGGTGGTACTGCCGCGTCTCGAGTCCGACCTGGCGGATATCATGCTGGCCGTGGCCGAAGGGCGCCCCGACGACATCGACCTGCGCTGGTCCGAGCAGTGGGCCGTGTGCGTGGTGCTGGCCAGCGAAGGCTATCCCGGATCGTACGAGAAGGGCAAGGTCATCCTCGGAATCGACGAGGCCGAGCAGATCGAGGGCGTCACGGTGTTCCATGCCGGCACCGCTAAGAATTTCGACGACGAGCTGGTCACTGCGGGCGGCCGCGTGCTGAACGTGGTGGCGCTGGGCGACTCGTTCGACGACGCGCGCGAGAAGGCGTACGAAGCGTGCGATCTTATCAACTTCGAAGGCAAGCAGTACCGCAGCGACATCGGCAAACGCGCTGCGGCCGGTCGTGCCGCTTGGGAGAACTAAATGCTTTCAGAACGCTTGCTCACGTCCGTTGTTCGCGAATGCACGAAGAATTACCTGCGCCTCGAACCGACGCAAGAGCGACGCGTGCCCGGGCCGAAGCCCGGCCAGAAGTACATGCTGTACATGCACGTGCCGTTCTGCGAGCGGCTGTGCCCCTACTGCTCGTTCAACCGCTTCCCGTTCGCGGAGGATCGCGCGCGGCCCTACTTCGCCAACATGCGCAAGGAAATGCTCATGTTGAAGGACCTCGGCTACGACTTCGAAAGCCTGTACGTGGGCGGCGGCACGCCCACCATCATGATCGACGAGCTGTGCGACACCATCGATATGGCGCGCGAGACGTTCAGCATCGGCGAGGTGTCCAGCGAGACGAATCCGAACCACCTGATTCCCAGCTACCTGGACAAACTGCAGGGCCGCGTGCAGCGTTTGAGCGTTGGCGTGCAGAGCTTCGACAACGACCTGCTGAAGCAGATGGATCGCTACGACAAGTACGGCAGCGGCGAGGAGATCCTCGAGCGCATCGGCGAGGCCAGCCCCTACTTCACGTCGCTCAACGTGGACATGATCTTCAACTTCCCGGCGCAGACCGAGGACGTGCTGTTCAGCGACATCGAGCGCGTGGTGGAAAGCGGCACGAGCCAGACCACGTTCTACCCGCTGATGGCCAGCCCCAGCGTGGCGCGCTCGCTGGCGCGCACCGTGGGCAAGGTTGATTACGCGCGCGAGCAGCGCTTCTATGAGATCATCTCCGAAGTGCTGGCCGGCGGCGAGAACCCGCTGTTCGAGCACGGCAGCGCCTGGACGTTCAACAAGCGCGGCACGGGCGCGGCAGGCGAGGACGCGATGATCGACGAGTACGTGGTGGACTACGAGGAGTATCCGGCCATAGGCTCGGGCGGTATTACCTATCTGGGCTCCGACCTGTACGTCAACACCTTCTCGGTGAAGGATTACAACAGCGCCATCGAGGCGGGCCGCATGTCCATGATGGGGAAGACCACGTTCAGCCTGCACGACCGCATGCGCTATCGCTTCATGATGCAGCTGTTCGGATTGCGCCTGGACAAGCGCCAGTTCAAGAAGGACTTCGGCGTGTCCGTGGAGCGCGGTCTGCCGGTGGAGATGGCGTTCATGAAGGCCTCGGGCGCGTTCGACCGCGACAACGCCGACGAGCTGACGCTTACGCCGAAGGGCCGCTACCTCATGGTGGTGATGATGCGCCAATTCTTCATCGGCGTGAACAACCTGCGCGATCAGGCGCGCGCAGCCCTGGTGGGTGAGGAACGCGAGCTTATCTTCGGCGACGGCAAATAACCGTCTGTCCGCATCCGCTCGAACACCGAAACGCCTGCGCATCTGCCGCGGGCGTTTTTCGTGTGTGCCGAGCCGCGCCCGGCAACGTGTTCCGGTTCGACTGCGGGCTCGGGTGTCCGACTGTTTCACGTGAAACGCGCTTGTTTCCGTGTTCCGCGGAGTATCCAACGTAGACGTTTTCATCGGCGGGCACGCGTTTCGGCATTCCTCGGCAATGTACGTGCTATGATACAAAACCACAACGAGGGACGTTCTATTGCCTGATAGGAGGAGGAAACGGCATAGACATGGCCAAGAGGGGACGGCATACGGAGGGCTTTACGCTCGCCGAACTTCTGATGAGCGTTGCCATCATACTCATCCTTGCTGCCATCGCCTTCCCTTCCATTGTGTCGGCGCAGAACAACATGCGCATGTTGGAGCTGAACAACGCCGCCCAAGCCATCGCGAACGCCGCCCAAGCCCAGATGACGGCCAAGAAAGTGTCGGGCACGTGGGTGGATTCCGTGAAGGACGGCGACTCGTATCGCGTCTGCTTCCCCGCCGCGCGCTCGGCGGATGTTTCACGTGAAACATCCGAGGGCTCATCCCGCTCGCAGGGCGAAACGGAACATGTTTCACGTGAAACTCTCGGGTCCGACGAGGTTGCTCCTCCTTCCGCTTCTGCTGCGGAGTCTTCCAAACGTTACATGACGGCGGACACCGCCCGCGAGCAGGGCATCGTCCCGGCGCTCGCCGTGGAGGAGGCTGTGCGCGACGCCGACTATATCATCGAGTTCGATGCCGACACGGCGCAGGTGACCGGCGTGTTCTACGCCGACGGAAGGTCCGGCTTCTTCGGATCGACCCCTGCCTCCACGAACGCCGCGAAGACGTATTACGAAACCGAGGGCGCCTCCACCGATCAGGCGGCGCGCATGGGCCACGACCCCATGATCGGCTACTATGGCGGCACCCCTGCCGGCGCCACGCCCGAGAAAGCGCTCGCGAACCCGGTGATCTGGGTGGACGAAGCAACGGGCTGTCTGATGGTGCAGGACCCCAACATTGCCGCGGACGGAAGCGCGGGCTCCACCACCTCCACGGTGGCTATCGAGAACACCGGCAAGAACGTGGCGTTCTCGATCTCCGGCTTGAGCAACGGAACAACCATGGTGTCGTTGTACACGGCCGATGACGGTTCGGAGTCGGTTGGCTTCACCAACTTCGCCGCAGCCATCAAGCAGCAGACGCGCGACAACGCGAACGTGAAGGGCAATGTGTGGGCCATCGACCTCAACGCACTTTCGCAGCTGGTGGCGAAGGGGAATGACGGCAAGCCGGCGGCGGATGACTCGCAGAAAGCGAAGCTCAAGCAGGTGTTCGACGCGTGTGTGGCGGGCGACGCCCTGACCGTGTCGGTGGAGACGAAGGACGCCTCGCGCAGCTGCGTGCCGGGCACGGCTGCCGCCCATGTGGAGTGGCCGAGCCCTGCGGGCAAGCTGACGATGCTAATAACCAACCCGTACTCCGTCGTCGTGGCCGGCGAGAAGAACGAAGCTTACATCGAGCCGCAGGTGCGGTCGGCGGTCGCGGACAGCGCGCATCCTTCCATTGGGGCGGGCTTCGGCAACGGCGACGGCGTGGTGAAGGACGGGCTGACGGTCAACCCCTTCTATGAAGATAAAGATAATCACTTCCGCGTTTCCAACGCGAACGCGCAGTTGAAGCAGGAGAACCCGCAGGCCGGCTACCAGTCGTACGCGGGAGGCTGGATAGCCTCGTCGTCCGTGCGCGACGACGCCACGTACCGGCTCGAGGGAACTGTGGGCGCGTACAACAATCATGCGTACCAGATTTGGGAGCTGTGGATCAAGCGAGCCGACACCGGTGAATGCATGCGCGTGGGCTACTTGAACGATGGCAAGTGGGAATGGGGCGTGTTCAACCAGAAGGGGGTCAACTACGACTACCGTTTCCTGAACGACTGCTTCACCTGGTACGGAACGAATGAAACGGGCGATGCTTCGGGTACCCTTGCCGGAACCGATACCGATACGAACAACGTCATATCCCTGCGCCTCGATGTGCAGAAGTTCTACGCCGAGGCCGAGAACCATAAGAACCACGGCTTGGCCGACGAGGACGGCAATGCAACGGTGTACGTGCGCACGGCTCCGAAGGCATCCGAAGTCCAGGCGTACTTCAACAAGCTGGCGGTTCCTGAACCGGCTTCGGTTGAGAATCCGTTGAAGGCTGCCTATCTGAGCGGCAGCGCCCAGGAGACCGGCTCGCGCACCGCGGATACCCCGTCGGTCACGGCACGCGCCGCGTTCGAAGGCGAGTTCGGCGCCTCATCGTCCGACGTGTCGTGGGCGGTGTCCCAAACCACGACCGCCGGGTTTTCCCAGGGGAGCGAATACCTGAGCACCGCCGCCACCGTGCCGGTGCGGGTGTACTACTCCATCGCCCCCGGGGTTGGTTTCGCGAACATCAGATCTTACGATAACGGCAACGGCAGCGGGTACCTAAGCGGCGTGCTCAGCACGCGCTTGACCAACGTCTCGCTTTGGCTGTATCGCGGTCCCTCTATCAACGATCTTGCCGTTATGCCACCCGCCCTTCTGAAGAACTACAAGGGGTTGGAGTTCTCGTGCCGCCAAGGAAGTACGTACGACTTCAAGATAACCACCCAAGAAGACTACCGCTTCTACCGGGCGCTCGCATACACCGTCGAGAATGGAAGTGCGCCGCCATCTCAATACGTCCCGCACGCATCGGCAAGCGATGAGAGCGTCGCGAAAATCGCCGCCGCCGAAAACTACGAAACGGACGATAAGCTGTACACGTTCAAAGGGTGGACAACCAAGGATACCATGTCGGGTGCAGAACTTCTCGTCGAAGCAGACAAGCTGGTTTCCGACTACGACGGACTCAGCTACCAAGGCACGACGCTTGTCGCAAGCTACGACGAGCGGAAGAAGGTGCAGCCGTCTTTGGGCATGATGTACATAGAAACCGGCACCGACAAAACGGGTTCGCCGGCGTACGGTTACTATGGGTATATCGAGAACAACGCGGCTGCGGTCGAAAACTTGCTGTCCAACGAGTACTCCGTCACCGACGGTGGCTATTACGTGGTGGTTCCCACTGGCAGCAATCAGCCGAAAATGACGGGCAGAGGCGACATCCCGAACTATCTCAAGGACTTCTCCGACGTGCTGCAGGGTTTGTCCATCGAAGGAGGCTTATACGATTGCTATCGCATCACGGTGAGCGATAAAGACGTGGGGCAAAACCGCCCGTACGACAAATATAAACTGAAGAATCAGACACTGTCGTTCAAGGCTGATATTCAGACAGGTGCGAGCACGGTCTCCGTCGAGGGCACGTACACGGTGAACTTCGCATTCGCTTGCGCTGTCGAAACGAATGAAGAGGCCGCCCTTTCATGGGGAACGAGCGTTTCGCCCTGGAACGTTCGACTGGGACGGCAGTTCGTCGGCAATTTGACAGCTGGAAGCAACAATGTGCAGGGGAAGTATGCTCAATATAACTGCTTTATCCAAACGCGGAACATCGATTTGGCCGATGCGCCTGTCGTGAGCACGTCTAAATTCACTCAGCCGTTCTTAGGCTCGACGTACGACGGAGGCGGCAACAGCATATTCGGAATACCGTACCGACTGGCACATGAAGGGATTACCGGTGAGAACCAGGGAAGAAACGGTCTGTTTCTTGATGTTGGCGGGGAGAGCCTGATTAAAAACGTGAACATCGTGCTGGATCCCACCGATGAAGGCTCAGAGTATGTGTTCGTTTCCACCCATGGAAGCAAACTTCGATTCGGACTCCTCGTCGGGTCGATTGACGGAGACGGAGCCGATATTCAAAACTGCACGGTCGGCGTTGCCGGCAAGGAGACGGCTACGCTTAGGATCATCAAAAAGGGTACAGGTGGCGAGGCGTATATCGGCGGTTTGGTGGGCTATGCAAGTCAAGCCAATGTGAGCGATCTATCGGTCAAGAATCTTCGTATTGAGGTTGTCGCCGATGTCGAAGCATGGAAAACCTCTCCCGCGATCGGGGGGATCTTCGGCTACGGCTCGCAGTTGAACATGTCGAGGAGCTCCGTCGATGGCTTCGCATGCGCTCTTTTCCAGCCTACGTTCGTTAACGAGAAATATCCCAGCCAAAACACGCGCATCCATTTCGGCGGTTTGGTCGGCAGCGCTCAAATGGCAGTCATTAGCCAGAACGTGAAGAGCAACGCGGTTCTGCAGGTTCCTGCCGGCCAGTTGCGAGATTCTGTTGTTGCTGGGCGGTACGTTGGGCAAGCATCAATGAGCGCGGTTGCTCAGAACGAATCCGGGCAGGTGTTCGTCAAATACGGCGACCCGAGTGAAGGCGGGGAAACCGTTGAGGTGACTGCCGACGTCGGGGTGCAGTAATGACAAAAGCTCGCAACATCCTTCGTGACACTTCCGGGGCTTCTATTGTCATTGCGCTGGTGTTCTTCCTTATTTGCGGCATCATCGGGTCGGTGGTGATGACGGCTGCCTCGGTGCAGGCCAAGGCAGCGCAGACGCATGTGGACTTGCAGCAGAAAGAGTACGCGATGCAGTCGGCAGCGAAGCTGATGGCTCAGCAGCTGGGCGGCGAGGATGCTGTCTGGGAGGAGAAATCGGTAGTCGTTAAAATCGCCTACGATACCGCAGGTGAGGCGAGTGTCGATACGAATAGCTTGCGTTCGATGATCGGCCAGAGTTTCTGGACCGAACGGCGCACGAAGGACATCCTCGCCGCCCGCGCGGAGGGGAAGGATTACGTGCTGGGAAGCTCCGCATCCAACCGGTTGCTCATCGACCCTCCAAGCGAAGCGGGGGGTCTCGCCCCGGTGTACGGCTGTATCACGGTGGATCCCGACCTCAACATCACCGTGGAGTTGTCGCTCGATTCCGCTTTCGCGGCGGATTCCCCCTACAACACCACCATCTCCATCCAATGCACGCCCACGTTCGATAGCCAAGGCCGCGTGACGGTGATCGAGTACGGCGACAACACCACCGTGAAGAAGACGGAGGCGGCGTGATGATCGGCAAAACGACGCGTGTGCTGCGCGAGAAACTACAAGATTGCCACGGCGACACGATGGTGGAGGTGCTGGCGGCAGTGTTCATCGCGGCGCTGGGCGCCACGATGCTCGCCACCATGGTGACGGTGTCGGCAACTGCTTCGGCCCGAAGCCAGCAGGTGCTGAACGCCTCGTACGCCGCGGAGGCTTCTTTATACGATTCGTCTTCCTACGGGCCTGTCGTGTCTGTAACGCTTCCGGACTCTTCGACCGCAGTTCCCATCAAAGTGAGCGTATACCAGTCGGGCGGCTATGCATACTACGAGGAGGGTCGGTAGCATGACGCCCCTTCTCGACAAAGCGTCGCTTCGATCCCGCCTGCGCGACACGCGGGGGTTCATGATTGCGGAGCAGCTGGCCAGCATAGTGTTCATCGGGCTTCTTTGCGTTGCGGTGGGCGTCGGGCTGCAGGTGGCCATGAACTCGTACACCTCCATCACCCGGCAGGCGCAGGCCGACGCGCTGCTGCAACAGGCGGTGGAGGTAGTGAGCGACGAGCTGACGTACGCGCGCGACGTGGAGGGCGAGGGAACGCAGGCGCCCGATAACCCGCTGTACTTCACCAGCCCCACGCGTCACGAGCCGGCGGTGCTGCAATCGCGCGATGCCGGCGAAGACGGCATCGAAGACGGCATCTGGCTGAACGCGGCCGGAGAGCAGTCGCAAATCGTGCCGGCACGCGACGGCCTCGCGCCCAAGCTGGCAGAGCTTTCATACAACGCGGACAACGAGACCTGGAGTTTCCGCATCACCATCGCATCAGGTGAGGACGTGGCGGCCGAAACCGCCATGACCGTGAAGAGGATAGGATCGTAAATGGCGTACAAACGGTTGGGAGACGTGCTGATAGACGCGGGCCTCATCACCGAGGACCAGCTGGGACACGCGCTCAAACAGCAGAAAGAGACGAAACGCCGCCTGGGCGACGAGCTCATCGCCGAAGGCGTCATCACGGAAGCGGGCCTCATCGAGGCGCTGCAGATGCAGCTGGGCGTGGAGTTCGTCGACCTTTCGGCGATCGACCTCGACCCCGAGCTAAGCCGCGTGATCAGCAAGAACGTCGCACGCCAGTACAACGTGGTGCCCGTGCGCACTTCGCCCGACGAGGTGTGCCTGGCCATGAGCGACCCGCTGAACTTCATGGCCATCGAAGCGGTGAAGAACGCCACTCGGAAGCGCGTCATCCCTATGGTGACCACGCATGATTCGCTGATGCGCGCCATCATGACGCTGTACGGCAACGAGGGTGCCGCCCGCGCCATCGAGGAGATGAAGCGCGACGCCCGCACGACAGGCGCCGACGACGCCTCGACCGGATCGTTCCAAACCTCCACGCTGGGCGACGACGCCGACGCGCAATCGGCTCCCACGGTGCGTCTCGTGAACAGCATCATCGAGCGAGCCGCCACCGAGCGCGCCAGCGATATCCACCTGGAGCCGCGCGAGATCGACCTGCATGTGCGCATGCGTATCGACGGCGTGCTGCGCACGATCCTCACGGTGCCGAAGGAGCTGCAGGCTTCGGTCATCTCGCGTTTGAAGATCATGGGCGGTATGAACACCTCGGAGCGCCGCGTGCCTCAGGACGGCCGCGCAAACATCCGCTTGAAGAAGCAGGACATCGACCTGCGCATCAACACGCTGCCCACCATCCACGGCGAGACGGTGGTCATCCGCCTGCTGGACAAGAGCGAGGCGCTGTTCGACCCGGCGGGCATCGGCCTGGAGGGCGACAACCTGGAGAAGTACCAGCGGCTCATCGGCTCGAACAACGGCATGGTGCTGATCGTGGGCCCCACCGGCTCGGGCAAAAGCTCCACCATGTACACGATGATCCGCCAGCTGAACACCGATTCGGTGAACCTCGTCACGCTGGAAGACCCTGTGGAATACAACATCGACGGCGTGAACCAGGTGCAGATCAACGAGAAAACGGGCATGACCTTCGCCAGCGGCCTGCGCGCCATCCTGCGCCAGGACCCCGACATCGTGGCGGTGGGCGAGATTCGCGACGGCGAGACGGCCGAGATCGCCATGCGCGCCGCCATCACCGGCCACCTGGTGCTGTCCACCGTGCACACCTACGACGCGGCGTCCACCATCGACCGTCTCATCGATATCGGCGTGGAGCCGTACCTCATCGCCAGCGGCGTGCGCGGCGTCATCTCGCAGCGCCTCGTGCGCAAGGTGTGCCCCCATTGCCGCGAGGAGTATCGGCCCAGCCCCGAGGAGTTTGAGGCTATCGGCCTGCGATACGATCCCGGCGTGAGGTTCTACCGCGGAGCCGGGTGCCCCATGTGCTTCGGCACGGGCTACCGCGGGCGCACGGGCGTGTTCGAGATCCTGGTGATCGACCGCGAGCTGCGCAGTCGCATCACGGGCGGCGCCACGCGCGAGGAGCTGAAGGACGCCATCGAGCGCACGGGCTCGTTCAAGACGATGGAGGACAGCTGCCGCGAGCTGGTGCTGACCGGCGTGACCACCGTCGAGGAAGCCCGCAAAACCATCACCGCGCTGGAGTAAGGAAGAGGACGGCGGATGCCAAAAGCGCGGCGATGGCAGCAAACCGAAAGAGAAGGACCACG
>OMGQ01001874.1_pt1 | contig 10595 bp, 9 predicted proteins | sample 1646071 | NCBI WGS metagenome assembly OMGQ01 (sample SAMN05578585, study PRJEB25193) | human gut metagenome | biome: Human Microbiome; feature: human-associated habitat; material: feces | host: Homo sapiens | place: USA:Birmingham | reverse complement strand
ACTCCACCACCTGGCCGTTGCCCACGCAGATCTCCGCCACAGTGCCGTCCACCTCGGCGGGAATCTCGTTCATCAGCTTCATGGCCTCGATAATGCACAGGGTGTCGCCCTTCTTCACCTGGTCGCCCACCTCCACAAAGGGACGGGCGTCCGGGCCGGGGGCAGAGTAGAACACCCCCACCGTGGGGGCCAGCACCAGCGTGCCCTCCTTCACCGGGGCGGGCTCTTCGTGGGTGACGCCCAGGGCCTCGGCCCCCGTTGCCGGGACCGGAGCCGCGGGAACAGCGGCCGCCACCGGCGCGGCCACCACTTCCACCTGGCGCTCCAGGCGCAGCTGCTGGCCGTCCTCCACCAGCTCCAGGCCGGTCAGGCCGGTCTCTTTCATCAGCTTTGCCAAGCTCTCGATCTTCTTTACATCCATAGCTCAAACCCTCCGGAAAGCAAGATAGGCGTTGTGGCCGCCAAAGCCCAGGGAGGCGGACAGCGCCAGGTCCACCTGGGCCTGGCGGGCCTGGTTGGGCACATAGTCCAGGTCGCACTCCGGGTCGGGCTGCTCATAGCCGATGGTGGGGGGCACAATGCCCTCCTTCACGGCCAGCACGCAGGCGATGGCCTCCACGGCCCCGGCGGCGCCCAGCATGTGGCCCGTCATGGACTTGGTGGAGGACACCATGCACTGGCGGGCGGCCTCCTCGCCCAGGGCCGTCTTAATGGCCTTGGTCTCGCAGGCGTCATTGAGGGGGGTGCTGGTGCCGTGGGCGTTGATGTACAGCTTGCTGTAGTCCTCGCAGCCGCCGGCCTCCTCCAGGGCCATCTTCAAGGCGGCGGCGCCGCCCTGGCCGTCGGGCTGGGGCGCGGTGATGTGGTAGGCGTCGCAGGTGACGCCGTAGCCGCACAGCTCGCCGTAAATCTTGGCCCCGCGGGCCACGGCGTGCTCGTACTCCTCCAGCATCAGGGCCCCGGCGCCCTCGCCCATGACGAAGCCGCTGCGGCGGGCGTCGAAGGGCGTGCAGGCGATGGAGGGGTCCTCCTGGGTGGAGAGGGCCTTCATGTTGCTAAAGCCCGCCACGCCAATGGGGATGATGGCCGCCTCGGCGCCGCCGGTGAGCACCGCGTCCAGATAGCCGTGCTTAATGGCCCGGTAGGCCTCGCCAATGGCGTTGTTGCCCGTGGCGCAGGCGGTGACAATGGGGATGGAAGCCCCCTGGAAGTTGTACTTGATGGCGATAAGGCCGCCGGCCATGTTGATAATCATGCCGGGCACGAAGAAGGGGGACACCCGCCGGGGGCCCTTCTCCATCAGGACCTTCTGCTCCTCGGCAAAGGTGTGCATGCCGCCAATGCCAGAGCCGAAATAGGTGCCGATGCGCTCGGGGGGCAGGGTGCCCTTGACGCCGCTCTCCTCCACAGCCTGGGTGGCGGCGGCCATGGCGTACTGGCAGAAGATATCGTACTTGCGCAGGTCGGACTTCTCCATGTACTGCAGGGGGTTAAAGTCCTTCACCTCGGCGGCCACCTTGGCCTTGTGGTCCGCGGTGTCAAAGTGGGTGATGGGGCCAATGCCGCACTTGCCCGCTTTCAGGCTCTCCCAAAAGGAGGGCACGTCGTTGCCCACGGGGGTGACGCACCCCAGGCCGGTTACCACAACTCTTCTCATATAGCCAGGCCTCCGTCCACGCGGATGGTCTCCCCGGTGATGTAGTCACTCTCGGGGGAGGCCAGGAACAGGGCCACGTTGGCCACGTCCTCCGGGGTGCCCATCTTCCGCATGGGCACCTGCACCAGCAGGGGGTTGTCCTCTTTGATGTCCTTGGTCATGGCGGTCTCAATAAACCCGGGGGCAATGCAGTTGCAGCACACGCCCCGGCTGCCCAGCTCCTTGGCCACGCTCTTGGAAAGGCCGATGAGCCCCGCCTTGCTGGCGGCGTAGTTTACCTGGCCCACGTTGCCCACCAAGCCCGCGATGGAGCTGATGTTGATAATCTTGCCAGAGCGCTTGCGCATAAAGTCCCGGTAGCAGGCACGGATCATGTGGAACGCGCCCTTTAAGTTGATATCCAGCACCATGTCGTAGTCCTCGTCCTTCATCGAAAGCACGAGGTTGTCGCGCGTGATGCCTGCGTTGTTGACGAGGATGTCAATCTTGCCGAGGTCCGCCGTGACCGCCTTGACGGTCTCCTTGACGGCCTCCGCCGACGCGACGTCGCAGCGGTACGCCTTCGCCTCAGCACCCAGCGCGCGGATCTCCGCGCAAACGGCCTCCGCCTTTTCGGCGCTGCCGGCGTAGATGACGGCGACGTTCGCGCCGTCTGCGGCAAGGCGCAGCGCGATCGCGCGGCCGATGCCTCTGGAAGCGCCCGTGACGAGCGCGATTTTTCCACTCAGACTCATTTTTCTTCCTCCCTGACGGCCGCGACCGCCGCCGCAAGCGACGCCGCATCCTCCACGTTGTAGATCTTCGCGGTGCGGCTCATGCGCTTGATCAGGCCGCAGAGCGTTTTGCCCGCGCCGACCTCGATGAATGTGTCCACACCGTCCGCCAGCAGCTTTTCCACGGTCTGCTGCCAGCGCACCGGGTTAGAAACCTGCTTTGTTAGCAGCGCCTTCACGGTGTCCGCCGCGTACGGCTCCGCCGTGTAATTCGCGTAGACCGGCACAGCCGGGGCTTTCACGTCCATGCCGTCGAGCACCTTTGCCAGACGGATCGACGCGCTCTCCATAAACGGCGAATGAAAGCCGCCGCTCACCTTTAAGGGCACCGCCTTGCCGCCGTTGGCCGCGACGTCCTCGATAAAAGCGCCAAGGCTCGACTTGAGGCCCGCCACCACGAGCTGGCCCGGGCAGTTATAGTTGACCGGGAAAACGCCTTGATGCATCCGGCAGAGCTCCTCCACCTTTTCGTTTTCGAGCTTCAAAACAGCCGCCATCGCGCTGTCCACAGCCTCGGCCGCGGCCTGCATCGCCTCGCCGCGCTTCACGACGAGTGAAAAGCCCTCCGCCGCCGTGAACACGCCCGCAAACGTGACCGCCGCCACTTCGCCGAGCGAGAAGCCCGCTACAGCGTCTGCCGTGACGCCCGCCTCGCGCAGCGCCGCGGCCGCCGCGAGATCGACGCAGAAGAGGCACGGCTGCGTGTTCTTCGTGATGCTCAGCTCCTCCACGGGGCTTTCAAAGCACTGGGCGATCGTGCCCGGGCGGAGCTGCTCCGCCGTATCGAACACCGCCTTTGCCGCGGGGCTCGCTTCATAAAGGGACTTGCCCATGCCGCTGTACTGCGCGCCCTGTCCCGAAAAAACAAATGCTATTTTACCCATTTTGCCGCTCCATTCAACACATCCTCCGCCTCGCGGAACATCTCCTCGATAATCTCCTTCGCCGGCTGCTCGCGGTTCACCATGCCCGCAATCTGGCCCGCGAGGAAGCAGCCCGTCTTTTCGTCGCCCTCCACGGCTGCGCGGTACAGCGCGCCGCGGCCGTAGGCCTCGAGCTCTTCGTCGGAAATACCGCTGTACTCAAGGCGGAAATACTCCTTCGTGTACGGGTTCTTGATGCTGCGCACCGGGTGGCCGAGGCGCTTGCCGGTCGTCATCGTCGCGATGTCGTTCGCTTTCAGAACCTTATTCTTATAGTTCTGGTGTACGCCGCACTCGCTCGCGACAAGGAAGCGCGTGCCGAGCTGTACGCCGACAGCGCCCAGCATAAAGGCCGCCGCAACGCCGCGCCCGTCGCCGATGCCGCCCGCCGCGATGACCGGGATCGTCACCGCGCTTGCAACCTGCGGCACGAGCGCCATCGTCGTCAGCTCGCCCACGTGGCCGCCGCTCTCGCCGCCCTCGGCGATCACCGCCGTGGCGCCGACGCGCTGCATCAGCTTCGCGAGGCTGACCGAGGCGACGACCGGGATGACCTTGATGCCGGCCTCAATCCACATTTTCATGTACTTCGAGGGGTTGCCCGCGCCGGTCGTGACGACAGCCACCTTTTCCTCGGCCACGACCTGCGCGACCTCGTCGGCAAACGGGCTCATCAGCATGATGTTGACGCCGAACGGCTTGTCGGTCAGCCCGCGCGCGGTCTTGATCTGCCCGCGCAGGTAGTCGGCGTCTGCGTTCATCGCGGAGATGATGCCGAGGCCGCCCGCCTCGGAAACGGCGCCGGCGAGCTTTCCGTCGGAAATCCACGCCATGCCGCCCTGAAAGATCGGGTAACGGATCCCGAGAATGTCACAAATCGGTGTTGAAATCATCGTTTTTACTCCTTTCGGACTTTGAAGCCCTGTGCTTTGCGCCCCGGGCCTTTGCTTTCTATCTCTATTATAATCGTTCTGCCGCCGCTTCGCCCGGCGCTCAGAACCGCAGGATCATCGCCGCCGCGGAGAGGCCGCCGCCGAACGCCGCGAGCACCAGAATATCGCCGCGGTGAATTTTCCCCGCGCGGTTCATCTCGTCGAGCAGAATCGGCACGCTCGCCGAGGAGGTGTTGCCGTAGCGATCGATGTTGATGCAGAACTTCTCGGGCGCGATATCCGGAATGCGCCGGCGCGCCTCGTTGATGATGCGGTAATTCGCCTGATGCGGGATCACGAGCGCCACATCCTCGCCGGAAACGCCGGCCTGCTGCATCAGCTCTTTAATGTTATCCGACATCGCCATCACCGCGAACTTGTAGGTCTCGCGGCCGTTCATGTAGACGCTCGTTTTTTCGGGCAGCTCGTTTTTGTACCACGGGGAGCCGTAACGCGTCGGGATCGTGATCACGTCGTCGCCGCCCTTCGTCATCAGGTGCGAGGCGATGAGCCCCTCGCCCGGACCGAGCACCGCCGCGCCCGCGCCGTCGCCGAAAATGCAGCAGGTACCGCGGTCCGTCCAGTCGATGATGCCGCTCATGCGCTCCGCGCTGACGACAAGGATGCGTTTGTACATACCGCGCGCGAAGAAGCCCGCCGCCGTTTCCAGCGCAAAGAGGAAGCCCGAGCACGCCGCGGCCAGATCGAACGCCGGACAGTGCGCGCCGATGCACTTCTGCACCATGCAGCCCGTGCCCGGCGAAAGCGTGTCGCCGGAAATCGTCGTCGCGATGATCAGGTCAAGCTCCTCCGCCGCGACGCCCGCGTCCTCGAGCGCGCGCTCCGCCGCCTTTACGGCAAGGTCCACGTTCGTCTCCGTCTCGCTGATATGGCGGGACTTCACGCCGATGCGCTGTGTGATCCACTCGTCGTTCGTCTCCACGAGCTGCGCGAGGTCGTCGTTCGTGACGACATGCTCCGGCGCATAGCTGCCCGTGCCCAAAATTGTAAAACTCATCGTTGCCATCCTCTCATATCTTAGTCCTGAAATAGGTGTTGATGCGCGACATTGTGCGGAGCAGCTCCGCCTTTTCGCCCTCCGTGAGATCGTCGCTGATTTCGCGGATCATATTGCGGTGGCACCGCGCGTGAAACGCCTCCACCTTTCGGCCCGCGCCCGTCAGGATGACGGCCACGGCGCGGCCGTCATCCTCGCGCCGCCGCTTTTCGCAGTAGCCCTTCTGCACGAGCTTGTTGACCGCCACCGTCACCGAGGGGCGCGTCACCTTGAGCCGCCCGGCGATCTCGCTGACCGTCATGCCGCCCCCGGCCTTCGCGATCAGCTCGATCATGTGCATTTCGCTGATCGATAGATTCAGCCGGCTTTTCTTCAATTCACTCTCCTCGAGGATCTCGATATTCCGGTAAATCTCGACCAGAAGCTCGTTCAGATCCGCCGCAAACGCCGCCACAGCCTTCCCCCCTTGTGTCCGCAGTATGTCGAAGCCGCTCGAAAATTTAGTTAGACAAACTAATTAATCTCGCTGCTATTTTACTTTTTTTCCCGCAGCTTGTCAATGCTTTTGCGCTCTTCGCACAGCGGATTTCCGGAATTTTTCGCACGCCTAAAAGTCTATTTGCCGCGAATTTGTAATCCTTTTGAAATATTTTGTCTTTTTTTTGTAGTTTTTTGCGTTTAATTCTTTTAGGGAATTATACCGCGTGCGATTTGGTTTACAATTACAAACGCTAGTATATGGAGCTGTACACAGAATTCACCAGAATTCCCGCTGAAAGGAAGGTAGGTATTCCATGAAGCATTTTCATAAGCGCTTCACCCGTCTGACCGCTCTGGCGCTTTCCGCCGTGCTGCTTACGGCCGCACCGCTCGCCGTTCAAGCAGACACCGTGGAGGAAATCGAAGCGAAGCAGAGCGCCCTCGCCGAGAAAAAGGCCGAACTGGAAAGCCAGATCGCAGAGCTTGAATCGGACGAAAGCACAAAGGAGGCCGAGCAGGCGCTGCTCGCCGAAAAAATCGATACCGTCCGCACGCAGATCAGCACCGCGACGGACAGCATCGACACGCTGAACGACAGCATCACGGCGCTTGAAGAAAGCCTGAAGAACGCCGAAGCGGAAATCGAGGACACGATGGAGCTTTTGAAAAAGCGCCTGTCCGCCCTGTATTCCGCCGGCAGCGTGAGCACGCTTGAGATCCTCTTCAACGCGGAGAGCCTGCACGATTTCTCCATGCGCACCGAGATGGTTTCGAGCATCACGCGCCGCGACAAGATGCTGATCGAGCAGGTTTCCGATTATATGAATGAGACCGCCGCCCAGCGCGAGGAGCTTGAAAAGGAAAAGACCGCGCTCGCCGACGAAAAGAAGCTGCTCGAATCGAGCCAGAACGAGCTTATTGACCTCGAGGCCGAGAATACGGCGCTGCTCGAGGAGATCCGCGCGGAGAAGGGCGAGGCCAACGAGGCGCTTGTGCGCACCGCCGAGGAGGAGGATGCGCTCGCGAATATGATGGCGAACCTGATCGCGCAGATGCAGCAGCAGGAAAACAGCCAGTCGCAGCCGACGCCCACGCCGACCCCCGTGCCCGAGGTAGAGCCGACCCCGACGCCCACCCCGGTGCCTGAGGCCGAACCCACCCCGACGCCGACACCGGTTCCGGACACGGAATACGACGAGAACGGCAACCCGCTGCCCACGCCGACACCGACCCCGGTACCCGAGGCAAAGCCGACGCCGACCCCCACCCCGGTGCCGACCGTGAAGCCGACCCCGACGCCCACCCCGGTGCCGAGCGCCCCGCCGAGCTACGACTCGAGCGAGAGCTTCCAGTGGCCGCTTCCGGGCTACGGACACAGCAGCATCACGCAGTATTTCGGCAACAACGGCCACAAGGGCCTCGACATCGGCGCCCCCGAGGGCACGCCGATTGTGGCTTCCCGCTCCGGTAAGGTCATGGTAGCGAACAACTACGACTCCTGGGGTGATTCGTGGGGCTACTACGTTGCGATCTATCACGACTCCACGTACTCCACGCTGTACGCGCACATGAGCTCCGTCGCCGCCTATGAAGGCCAATGGGTCAACAAGGGCGACATCATCGGCTATGTCGGCAGCACCGGAAACTCGACCGGCAACCACCTCCACTTCGAGGTCTACCAGAACGGAACGCGCGTGAACCCGAGCCAGTTTGTTTAAGGCACGCACGGTGCCCGCCCATTTTAAAAAATCATTGCGGATCGTTCGGATCCCATTATAAAAGAGGAAGCGTACGGAATTTCCGCACGCTTCCTCTTTTTTCTATTTCACTCTTCAGCAGCCGGCGGCACCTCATCCGTTTTCTCGCGGCCGCGCCGCAGCCGATTTATTCCGCCGAAAGCGCATAGGCCGCCGGGCCCTTTTCGGCAATTCCGCCCGAAAGCGGCAGTGTAGACTCGCAGTGCAGCGTCAGGCTGCCGCCGTCGAAGCCGAACAGCATGCGCTTGCCGCCGACGGATTCCGCACAGCGGATTTCCGCCTCGAAGCACGTGTCCGTGCGCCAGCGCCCGACCGCGCCGTACGTCCTGCCGCAGAGCGCGGACATTGCAAAATGGCTCTCGAGTCCAATGTCCACCGAGAACACGCCGTTATCCTGCTCGGCGGTCAGCACGGCCTTGTCATCCGAAAAATCGAGGCGCAGGGCCTGCGTTTTCCCGCCCTGCGGCGCGACGATCCAGATGCCGCCGATGAGATCGGCAAGGCCCGGCATCGCCTTTTCCGGCACGAAGCGCTTCCCGCCGGCCTGCATTTCCGCCGCACGATTGCGCATCGAGAGCATCGGCTGGATCTCCGCCCGCTCGAGCCGGTGGCGCAGCACGTGCGCCACCGGGCTTTCCGGCAGCGAAGCCTCGTCCGTGATCGCCGGCAAAATCGTCTCCCACGCGCAGGTAAGCTGGTCCTGCTGCCGCGCGGAGGCGCTCTGCAAAATCAAGATCGTGTCCTTCTCCTCGAAGATCACGCCGTACTGCCCGAAGGCGCCGTCCGCACGCACGACGTGCTCCGGCACGCAGCGCCAGAACTGGAAGCCGTAGCCGCAGCGCCAGTCCGGTGTATCGGGGTCGTTGACCGGGCTCAGCGTCTCAACCGCCTTCGAGGTCGCGAGCTCGAACCACGCGGGGTCGAGCAGCTGCCTGTCCGCCCAGCGGCCGCGCTGCGCCGCGAACAGGATGAAGCGCGCCATGTCCTCGGTCCGCAGGCGGCTGCCCGCGCCGCCCATCTCCACGCCGTCGGGCAGGCGGAAGCACTCGACGTCCGAAATACCGAGCGGCTCGAACAGACGCGGCGTGAGGTACGCAAACAGATCCTCGCCGGTGCGCCGCTTCAGCGCGGCGCAGAGCATGTTCGTGCCGGCCGTGTTGTACATAAAGCACGTGCCCGGCTTGTATTTGAATTCGTGCGAGAGGAAATTCCGCACCCAGTCCGGCTGCGCGACGTCGAACGTGTTGATCTCCGTCGCATGCCCGCAGGTCATCGTCAGAAGATCCCGCACCGTGCACAGCCGCAGGTTCTCGCTCGGGTTTTCGGGCAGCTTGTCCGGGAACAGATCGCACAGCCGGTCGGTGAGCGCGAGCTTTCCCTCCTGCACCGCAAAGCCGACCGCCGTGGAGGTCAGCGCCTTTGTGAACGAAAACATCATGTGCGGCGACGCCGGGTTGTACGGCTTCCACCAGCCCTCTGCGCACACCTTGCCGTGCCGCAGCAGCATCATGCTGTGCAGCTCGAGGCCGCGCCGCTCGGCGAGGTCTATAAAATCCAGAATTCCTTTTGAATGAATGCCGACGCTTTCCGGCGTCACTCTTTCCAATACCATCTTCCGTCACCCTTTCTCTGTCTTTGCCTTTTATTCTAGCACAGCGGCCGGCATTTTTCCATCCCCGGCGCGGTTTTTTTCACGGGCTTGCGGGCGCCACCCGCTCTCCGCGCCCCGCTTTCTGAGAAAATGCGCCTCGCCTGAAAAAATGCGTCTTGCAAAGCCGTGCGGCGCGCCTTATAATCGGATTGAATGGAACGCATATTTCACACCATTTTGCAAGGAGGAACGCACATGAACAATTTCGTGTTTCACACCCCCACAAAGGTCGTATTCGGCAAGGGGACGGAAAATGAGGTCGGCGCGCTCGTAAAGGCGCAGAACTGCCGCAAGGTGCTCGTGCACTTCGGCGGCGGGAGCGCCAAAAAAAGCGGCCTGCTCGACCGGATCTACGCCTCGCTGGACGCGGCCGGCGTCGCCTACATTTCGCTCGGCGGCGTTGTGCCGAACCCGCGGCTCTCCCTCGTCTACGAGGGCATCGAGCTCTGCCGCCGGGAGGGCGTCGATTTCATCCTCGCCGTCGGCGGCGGCAGCGTCATCGATTCCTCGAAGGCCATCGGCTACGGCGTCGCAAACGACTTCGACGTGTGGGATCTTTTCGACCGCAAAAACACGGCGGCAGCCTGCCTGCCCGTCGGCTGCGTGCTCACCATCGCGGCGGCCGGCAGCGAGATGAGCGATTCCACGGTCATCACCAAGGACGAGGGCGAGCTCAAGCGCGGGTACAACAACAGCGTCTGCCGCTGCAAATTCGCGGTGATGAACCCCGAGCTGACCTACACGCTGCCCGCTTACCAGACGGCCTGCGGCGTGACGGACATCATGATGCACATCATGGAGCGCTATTTCGTGCAGGACGAGACGCTGGCCGTCACGGACGGCATGGCGGAATCGGTGATCCGCACCGTGTTGCACTGCGGCGCAGTGCTGCGGGACAACCCCACCGACTACAAGGCCCGTGCGGAGGTCATGTGGGCCGGCAGCCTCGCGCACAACAGCCTGATGTGCTGCGGCGGCCCGAACGGCGACTGGGCCAGCCACCAGATCGAGATGGAGCTCAGCGGCATGTTCGGCGTCGCGCACGGCGCGGGCCTCGCGGCGATCTGGGGCAGCTGGGCGCGCTACGTGCTCGGCGAGAAACCCGCGCGCTTCGCGCAGTTCGCGCAGAACGTGTTCGGCATCGCGCCCGAAAGCGACCCGAAAGCGACGGCGCTCAAGGGCATCGAGGCGATGGAGAGCTTCTACCGCTCCATCCATATGCCGACCAATATCCGCGAGCTCGGCATTGAGAACCTCACCGACGCGCAGATTGAGGAAATGGCCGAAAAATGCACCTATTTCGGCCGCCGGACGATCGGGCTGTTCAAGGTGCTCCAAAAAGAGGACATTATGGCGATCTACCGCATGGCGCGGTAACGTCTTTAAAACAGAAGGCCGCAGGGC
>OMGQ01001872.1_pt1 | contig 10606 bp, 9 predicted proteins | sample 1646071 | NCBI WGS metagenome assembly OMGQ01 (sample SAMN05578585, study PRJEB25193) | human gut metagenome | biome: Human Microbiome; feature: human-associated habitat; material: feces | host: Homo sapiens | place: USA:Birmingham | reverse complement strand
AATTAAATTCTGCCTGCCATCACTTCGTCCAAACGGCAGAACATATCGTAATATTTTGCCTTGGTATCGCGCACTATTTGCAGGGCAATGGCGCTGTTATAAGCGTGCGCCACATTGTTGCGCGTGGCAAGAGCTTCCAGCCACAGCTGTTCATCATCAATCAGCCCGGCCTTATAGGCTGCTTTTAAAATACTTTTAGGCGAACCTGTTGCCGCTTCGCTAACGCCTTCGCTTACAAGCAGTTCTTTCATTGCTTTCCATGATTGTTCAAAACAAATTTCGTACAATACAGCCAACCCCGTAAGCACAACATTGTTGTACGGTTCTTCGTAATCGTAAATATCTTTAAGGTTTTTCAGGGCGGCTTTAAAATTTTCATACTTTTTCATACAATATTATCCCTTCATCAGCAATGGCCTGCTGCAGTTCTTTCTGTACCGGTTTATCCAAATCAACAACATCAAAGCACAAAAGCGTTGACGTTTCTTCAATATCCAACGCAAATCGCGCAGTGTTGCCGCCCGTAACGGCAAGGTCAATATCACTTACTTTGGTAAAATCTCCGCGCGCGCGGGAGCCGAAAAGAATTACCCGCACAAGCCCGCACTGCTGTGCAATCTGGCGTATTTCTTTTATTACAACAGGATTAATGCCGGTATTTTTCATAGCAGCCTCCCAAAAATTTCTGATATTAGTATACCATACGCCACAGAAATAAAAAAGCAGCGGGTATGCCCCGCCGCCGTTAAACAGTTTTACGCCGCTTTTTTGCCTGGCTTGATAACAGCCACCAGCGCATAAGCGATAATGCACACCAGCCACTCCATGTAAATGATGTTGGGCAGAATGCGCACTGCCGGGAAGAACTGCCACAAAATAAGCATTACAAAACCGGCAAGCAGTGTCCAGAAGCCTGCTTCTTTGCAGCTGTGCTGCGGGAAAAACAGCGCCACGATAACAATTACCGTAAACGCCGCCGTCAGGCTCAGGCCTATCATAATGGTGCCCAAAATGCTCGATACAGTCATGGCAAGGCCGAGTGTCATCAAACCGGTAAGCATTACGCACAGGCGCGTCATTAAAATTTGCCTGCTGCCGTCTGCCGCAGGGTTAATGAAGCGTTTGTAAATATCGTTGCTGAACAGCGTACCGGCAGATAAAAGCAGGTTGCACGCGGTGGAAACATCGGCTGCCCACAGCGCTGCAAGGGTAATACCGGCCAGAAGCGGCTGCAAGCTCACAATAACTTCGGGCAGGGCAAGCGCAGCCTGAGCGTCCGGGTACATTGCCTTGGCGCAAATGCCGAGGAACGCCGCCAAAACGCCTACCGGCAGCATAATAATGCCACCCCACACAAAGCCTTTTTTAGCCGTTTCTGCGTCTTTAGCGCCGAGCGAAATCTGCAAAATGCTCTGCAGGGAAAGGTTTACGGTAATTAAGGTTACTACCCAGCTGGTAATGGTTACCATGCCAACGCCTTCCGTAAAGCTGAACCATGGCACACCGGCAGGCAGCGATGCAGCCAGCCCTTCCATTCCGCCGACGCGGTAAAACTGCACTACCGTTGCAATTAAAATGCCAACGTAAATTAATATAATGTTCATAACATTGGAAAGCGACGCCGACCACATGCCACCGATGAAAGTAATGCCGATGAATACTATGGCGCTTACTATCATGCCGCTTTTAAAGTCAAATACATCCGGCATAATGGCGTGCAGAATGCTGCCGCCCGCAATGTATTGCAGCGAAATAATAACCAGCTGAATGACAATCTGGCAGAATACGCCCAGCACAACGGCTTTCATGTCGTGATGGCGTTCAATAAGTTCCGAAATGGTTGTAATATTCTGTTCGCGGTATTTTTTTGCCATAAACATGCCCATTACAATGGCGCCAAGCGCCCAGGCAATAGTGTACCAACCGGCGGAAAGACCAACGCGGAAGGCGTGTTCCGAAACGCCGATAGTTGAAGCGCCGCCAACGGCAAGGCCGATAATGGTTACGGCAATCAGCGGCGTGTTGAGTTTGCGCCCGGCAAGGGCATAGTTTTCTGCTTCGCCTTCGCTGCGTTTTTTAGCATACCAGCTGATTGCAAAAAGAGCCGCAATATACAATATTAATATTGCTAATGAAACTGACATTTAAAATCCTCCCCTTATTACAGCTTTCAAAATAATTGTAACATTTTAATTTTATGCAAAGTATGCACTAAAGTCAATAGAATATGCAGCAGGCTGTGTTAATTTATGCATAAAAATACCTGTTTGTTTTTGTGAATAGTAAAATAATGTACACAAAACAGCCGGGCTGCCGCCGCTAAAAAAAATTTAAAAAATTTTTAAATTTATGCTTGACAGTTCCGCCAATAACCAGTATAATATCATTTGTCAGCAGCGAGAGCGATGACAAATGTGACTCCGTAGCTCAGTTGGATAGAGCGTTTGACTACGAATCAAAAGGTCGCAGGTTCGAATCCTGCCGGGGCCACCAATTAAAAATCAGCACCGCAGAATATGCGGTGTTTTTTTATACTTTACAGCAGAACAATATAAAAGCCAAGAACAGTATATGCTGTAAGGCGATAGACAAAAACTGCGGCGGCTAAAATCAAAACGCCTATGTACGAGAGTCCGGTGCCACGCCCGGACGAAATCGATGCAGCCGCAGCATTTTTGCAGAGCCGAATCAGTATATACCGTTCTTGGCGGTTAACAACATAACTTTACAAAATAAAATCTTATTATAAAAGGACGGCAGCTTACGCTTACCGTCCTTTTATCGTTACACAATATTAACAGTTATTGTTTTTCGTAACTGGTTAAATTGCCGTTCAAATCAAAATCAGCATTGTATTTTTCGCGCGTTCCTTCAACGCCCCAGCTTGCATACATGCCGTCCCTGCCTAAAATATAAACAAGAAGGTTGCTTACTTTACCGCCTTCAACGTCCTTGGCTTTGGCTTCCAGCTGTTTATACATATCAGGAACTTTGGAAAAATCTATTTTGCTCATTGGAGTTACGTTATCTTCCATACGTCCGTCACCAGTAAGCTGCACAGGGTTAGGGCCTTCCCACTTACCATTGCTGTATTTATAATTGTCAACATCTTCCGTGCCGGGCTTAACAATATAAATATCAATAGAATCACTAACGCCCTCCTGTTCAAAATGCATCAGGGATATATCCTGAAATACCAGCAGGTCATGCCCTTTAAAGCCGTCTTTGTTTTTCAGCTCGTCCATAATGCGCACAAGTTCGCCCTGCTCGGTAAACATATTTTTGCTGCTGCTGCCTCCGCCGCAGCCAACAATTGCAAACATTACCAGAACCATTGCCAGCATTAATAATTTCTTCATAAAACCGCCTCCTTAAATATATGTTATCTATTTTTAATTATAAGGCAAACTCAAAAAAAAACAATTATCAATTATTTTGTTCCTGCAAATAAAAAATCCCGGCGCTGAACCGGGATTTTTTATTTACTTATATAACGCCCGCAATCAGCCCATAAGGCTGCCGCCGGTGTACCAGTCGTAAATACCTACAAGGCCGAATAAAATGAAAATCGTTGCCGCAGCCCATTTAACGGTACGCTCCGGAATACGTTTGCCAAGCACGTTGCCAACGATAACGCCGATGCCGTCGGCAATCATCATGCCGGTAGTAGTGCCCAGCCAAACCGGAATCAGGCTTTGGAACTGCGCTGCCAGTGCAACAGTTGCCAGCTGGGTTTTATCGCCCATCTCCGCCAGGAAAAAGGCAACCGCAACAGTCCAGAACGGGCTCATGCCGCGCTCCTTGTCCTCGCCTTCAAGTTTATCGCCGCGGATGGTCCACAAACCGAAAATAATAAACGAAACGGAAGCGGCCAGCTGAATTGTGCTCATCGGCACAAACTCGGTTAAGTAGGAACCTACCGCTACCGCAAAAAGATGGTTAAAAACCGTTGCCGCAAAAACGCCTGCCATAACTGTTTTCCAGTTATACTTTGTGGCAAACGCCATTGCCAGAAGCTGGGTTTTATCGCCCATCTCCGCCAATACTACAAAAATACATGCTGTCATAAACGCTGTCATGAAAAATACCCTCCTAAATTTCATACATATTATTAATAAATAGTCAGCGCTATGGCGTATCTGCCTGTATACCACATCCCTCATAAAAATATATCTATAAAAAATAAAAAAACGAGACACTTTAGTACAGACTTATGCCATCTGTACTAAAGGTCTCGTTTTTAGCTTGATTGCTAAAGAATAAGCCAAACCGCTGTGCGGCTAGTATGTTGACTTATTGCCGGGAACTACTCCCCTTTAGGAATGTAAAAATTTTAGCAGTAGCGCGTCTGTTTGTCAAGCATTATTTTGTAAAATGTACACAGAGGAAAAACAAAAACACCGCCAAAATATAGATAATTATTGATATTTTCTTAAAAAAATGATATACTTTCATCAAAGTTATATATAGCTGTATGACTGAATGATGAGGGAGTAGTTACCGCCTTAACAAGGCGGGGCATCTCAACAAACACGGAAGCAATTTGCCTGGTTTGCCTTAATTAACGAGACTCATGCGTAAATGCCATAAAGCTATGAACTTGCGCAGATCTTCAAAAAATTTTAAGGGAGGCAAAATGAATGAAATTCTATCTGGAATCTGTGGAAAACACTTTTAAAGAAGTTTCTTCAGACCCACACGGTCTTTCAGCACAGGAGGCCGAAGCAAGACTGCAAAAGTACGGCAAAAACAAACTTGCCGAAGGGAAGAAAGTTACCCTGCTGCAGCGCTTTTTAGAGCAGCTGTCTGATCCGATGCTGATTATTTTGATGGTAGCAGCCGTTGTATCGGGCATCACCAACTATCTGTCCGGTGAATCCCCGGTTGACGTATTTATCATCATGTTCGTTGTTATTTTATACTCGGTGCTCGGCGTTATTCAGGAAAGCAAAGCCGAAAAAGCCATTGAAGCACTGAAAGAAATGTCCGCCGCAACTTCCAAAGTTTACCGCGACGGCAACCTTGTTACCGTAAAAAGCGAAGACCTCGTTCCCGGCGACGTTATCGCTCTTGAAGCAGGCGACGCTGTTCCTGCCGATTCGCGCATTATTGAATGTGCAAGCCTGAAGGTTGAAGAAGCAGCCCTCACCGGCGAATCCGTGCCTGTAAACAAAAAGGTTGATACCCTTGCACTCGGCGACCAGAAAGACGTTCCGCTGGGCGACCGCAAAAACATGCTTTATAACGGCACCGCTGTTGTATACGGCCGCGGCAAGGCTGTTGTTGTAGGCACCGGCATGGACACCGAAATGGGCAAAATCGCAACCGCTATTACCGAAGCAAGCGAAGGCGAAACCCCGCTTCAGAAAAAACTGAGCCAGCTCAGTAAAATCCTTACCTACATGGTACTGGGCATCTGCGCATTTATCTTTGCTTTCAGCGTATGGCGCGCCGACGCTATCGACACCCGTCTGGTACAGGAATCCTTCATGGTTGCAGTAAGCCTTGCTGTTGCAGCTATTCCTGAAGGCCTGGCAGCCGTTGTTACCATTGTGCTTTCCATAGGCGTTACCAAAATGTCCAAACGCCATGCAGTAATCCGTAAGCTCACCGCGGTAGAAACCCTCGGCTGCACGGAAATTATCTGCTCCGATAAAACCGGTACTTTAACCCAGAACAAAATGACGGTTGTTGACCACTTCCATTTCACCAAAGACCGTCCGTATCTGGCAAAAGCCATGAGCCTGTGCTGCGACGCAGAAATTGACGATAACGGCAATGTTACCGGCGAACCTACAGAAGCAGCGCTTGTTACCTACTCCTACACCGTAGGCAACCCGAAAAACAAACTCGTTCCGGAATATCCGCGTATCGGCGAAGCTCCGTTCGATTCCGTAAGAAAAATGATGTCCACGGTGCATGAGCGCCTGAACAAAGAATACTTAAAACTCCCGGGCGTATGCGACTACGTTCAGTTTACCAAAGGCGCCCCGGGCGAAGTATTGAACCTCTGCACCCATTACCTTGATGAAAACAGCGTTATCAAACCGCTGACCGACGACAAACGCGAACTTATCCAGAGCCATATCCGCCGCATGGCAAACAACGCACTGCGCGTACTTGCCTGCGCTAAACGCGAATATGAAAAACCGCCTACGGACTTCAGCCCGGAAGCACTGGAACATGATTTAATCTTCGTTGGCATTACCGGCATGATTGACCCGGTTCGCCCCGAAGTTGTAGACGCTATTAAAGAATGCCACAGCGCAGGCATCCGCCCGGTTATGATTACCGGCGACCATATCGACACCGCAGTTGCCATTGCTAAACAGCTCGGTATCGTTGAAGATGCTTCGCAGGCAATTACCGGCGCACAGCTTAACGAAATCAGCGAAGCTGAATTCAACGGCGGCGCTGTTGAAAAATACTCCGTATATGCGCGCGTACAGCCTGAACATAAGGTTCGTATCGTAAAAGCATGGCAGGCACGCGGCAAAGTAACCGCCATGACCGGCGACGGCGTAAACGACGCTCCTTCCATTAAAAACGCCGATATCGGTATCGGCATGGGCATTACCGGCACCGACGTTACCAAAAACGTTGCCGATATGGTACTTGCCGACGATAACTTTGCAACCATCGTTGCAGCAGTTGAAGAAGGCCGCCGCATTTACGACAACATCCGTAAATCCATTCAGTTCCTGCTTTCTTCCAACCTTTCCGAGGTTATCAGTATTTTCGTATCGACCATGATGGGCTTTACCATCCTGCTGCCGATTCACCTTCTGTGGATTAACCTTATTACCGACGCATTCCCGGCACTGGCACTGGGCATGGAAAAAGGCGAAGCCGATATTATGAAACGCAAACCGCGTTCCTCCAACGAAGGCATCTTTGCCGGCGGCATGGGCTTCGACTGCGCATACCAGGGCATTATGCTGGCAGGCGTAACACTGGTATCCTACTTCGTAGGTCATTATCTGGAATCCGGGCGTTGGGAAATTGTTGACAGCCTTGACGGTATGACTATGGCGTTCATTACCCTGGCAATGGCTGAAATCTTCCACTCCTTCAACATGCGTACTCAGCACGCTTCCATCTTCTCCGTACAAGGTCATAACGTATATCTGTACGGTTCCATGATATTCAGCTGGGTACTCAGCACCGGTATCGTTTACATGCCGGTTATCTCCGATATGTTCAAATTCCAGCATATCTCCTTTGAAGAATACGTAGTTGCAATGGGTATGGCGTTCTCCGTAATTCCTATTGTAGAAATCGTAAAATTCATTCAGCGCAAAATGCGTCATCAGGCCTAGTGGCTGATTAACAAAAACTTAAAGCGGTATGGCAAACGCCATACCGCTTTTATTATGCAAAACCCGCACTGCTTTTTCGCTGTGCGGGATTTATTTATAAAGCGCAAGTTTTACTGTTTGTTAACCATTTGCTGATAGGCCCTGCCCCAGTCCGCCATAGCGTCGATAATGGGGTGCATGGATTTTCCCAGCTCGCTCAGAGAATATTCCACGCGCGGAGGCACTTCCGCATAAACCGTGCGCACAACAATGCCGTCCTTTTCCATTGAGCGCAGGCTGTCGGTAAGTACCTTCTGACTGATTCCGTCCAAATCATTTTTAAGTTCGTTAAAACGCCAGGTACGCATTTGCAGGTTGCGCATAATCAAAAGCTTCCATTTGCTGCCAATTAAAGCCACCGTGGTAGCTACCGGGCAGGCTGGCAGTTCTTCTTTCGTAAGCACGCTTTTCACCTCCAATAGTATCAAATATAATGTTACACCATCATTATAGCCCGCTGCGGTAAAATGCGCAATAACGGTTACCAAAAGGTTACTAAGTAATAGATTTGTGCGTACTTGTTTACATGAATATAACCTTTTATAATCATAATTGTAAAAAGCAAATGCCCCTTAAAACAGGCAGATAACTGGAGGTTTTTATTATGAAAAAGAAACTTTTGGCAATACTTTCCGCAGCAATGATGTTTTCCGTTATGGGTGCAGGCAGTGCCGGCGCAGCACCTGCTAAAGCCGTTCCGTCTGAAAGCCATATCACGCTTAAAAGCGGCAGCGTAAATGTTTATGATTACGGCGGCGTAAAACTGCACGCTTATTTTACAAACGACCCGCTTGCCGACGTTGCTTACATTGTTGAAGGCAAAGAGGCGCTTGCCGGTATTGAACTGCCTGCCTTTACCGCCGGGCTTGATACCTGGAAAGATTATGTTAAATCGCTCGGCAAACCCATGAACGATGTCTTCATCGTTTGCCATCCTGCCGGAGCAAGCTATATTAAAGGCATGAACGTTTACGGCACGGAAGGCGCGCAAAAATCCATTCTTTCCGGCAGCACAGGCGCAACTACGCAGGGTTTGTTTGCAGCTTTCGGCGCTGATTTCCACGGCGGCGACGATACTGCGGCAATTACCAATACCGTAAGCGGTAAAGTACAGCTTGCCGGTGTAGATTTTGAAGTTATTGACCGCGGCGAAAGCTACACACACATGCTTGGCAAAACAATCCACTCCATTTTAACCAGTGCAGTACATATCGACGCCTTCCTGCAAATGTTAAAGGAATATCAGGCAGCAGGCTATGCAATGATTTTAACCTCGCACGGCGGCCCTGAAGGACAGGATGCCGTTGCCGAAAAAATCAGCTATCTTAACAAAACCAAAGAAATAATGCAGCAGAGCAAAACCGCTGATGAATTTAAAGCAAATATGAAAGCTGCCTTCCCCGCTTATGACGGCGAAAACTACCTTGATATGACAGCAGGCTTTTTGTATAAATAACTAAAAACGATATTAACGCAAAACAAGCGGGCAGGTTAATCCTGTCCGCTGTTTTTTAAGTCTTATTATTTAACTGTGTAAGGCTTTGCAAGATGTTAAATTTTTATTTATTTCACTGCATTTTCCAGTTTTGCCAAACTTTCCGTTACCATGGCATACTGGTTAATTGCGGCATATTCGCATACCTGTACTGCCTGCGGCGCATATTCTTTAAGGGCGGCAAAGTAATCGTTCCAGTCTATATTGCCGCAGCCAACCGGCAAATGGCTGTCTGCCGTGCCGTCGTTATCATGAATATGCACGCCTACTAATTTTTTATTTAAATCGCGCAGCACATCGCTTAATTTCCAGCCGTTAACATGCGCATGCCCTGTATCAAGCAGTGCAGCAGCATTTGGGAAGCGTTTAAACAAGCCAAGATATTCCTCATATTCAAACAAGAGAGTGCCGGTTGTACGCAGGCCCACGTTTTCCAAAGCAACAGTTACACCGTATTTGCCTGCCAGCTGCAGCAGTTTTTCAATGCGGCTGCACACAAGCTCCTGCACGGCCAGTTTTTCTCCGGCAAAATACCATGCTTCGTTGCTGTGTACAACAACAAAAGCAGCATTAATTTTGGCAGCATAGGCAAAAGTTTTTTCGTACACTTCAAGATATGCCGTATCATTCGGGTCGGCAAGGTTTACGGCAACGCACGGCCCGTGAATGCTGAACCTGCGTTCCGCGCCGTCCCTGCTTTTTAAATCTTTCAGCACATAGTCCCAGTAATGGTCGGTACCGAATTCATAAAAAATTTCAATATCGTATTGCATCGGCAAAGCTTTTAAAAATGCTTTGCTGAAACTGCCGAAAGGCAAATCGCTTACAGAAAATTTCATTTTACAATCTCACCCTTTTGTACATAACCAATGTTGTTTTTGGTTTCATAATCAAACAAACTTACTTCGTCCCAGTTAAAGCTGAGGGCGATATTGCCGCTTACATCGCTGCCAGTGCCCGGCAGGGTTACAAAAACGGTTTCACCGGCTTCTGTTTTAACCGTTAAGGTACGCTGGTTACCGGTATTTTCCTGGTAGCTTATGCAGCCCTTAATCTGCCCGCCGTCAGAAGGCGTTAAATGCTCCGGCCTGATGCCGAGAAGGACATTGGTGCGGCCTTCCAGAAGCTTTTGCCAAAGTTCCGGCACATCGCTTAAACTGTTGCCGATTTTGATTTTGCCGCTGCTGTAAAATGCGGAAACAATATTCATTGCAGGCGAGCCGATAAACCCTGCAACAAAGGTGTTGGCAGGATGATGGTAAATGCTGTCAGGCGTGCCTGCCTGCTGCAATTCGCCGTCCTTTAAAACAACAATGCGGTTGGCAACGGTCATTGCTTCAACCTGGTCGTGCGTAACATAAATCATGGTCGGTTTGTAAATTTCATGAATACGCACAAGTTCCGTCCTTGCCTGCTGGCGAAGCTGGGCATCAAGGTTGGAAAGAGGTTCGTCAAGCAGAAAATACGGCGATTGTTTAACCAGCGCCCTGCAAAGCGCAACCCTCTGCTTCTGCCCGCCGGAAAGTTCTTTCGGCTTATGGTTTTCATAACCTTCAAGGTTCAAAATTTTTAAGGCTTCCGTGGTACGTTTTTTAATTTCATCTTCCGGCAGCTTCTGAATTTTTAAGCCGAAAGTAATGTTATCCCATACGCTTAAATGCGGAAACAGCGCGTAGCTCTGAAACACCATTGCCACATTGCGTTCTCCGGGCGGTACGTCGTTAATAACCCTGCCGCCCATATAAAGTTCGCC
>OMGQ01001871.1_pt1 | contig 10619 bp, 10 predicted proteins | sample 1646071 | NCBI WGS metagenome assembly OMGQ01 (sample SAMN05578585, study PRJEB25193) | human gut metagenome | biome: Human Microbiome; feature: human-associated habitat; material: feces | host: Homo sapiens | place: USA:Birmingham | reverse complement strand
AAACGGGCGAATCCAAAGCCTATCTGATCCCTTACGGTTCCAGAATCAAGGTTATGGACGGCCAGATACTTGAGGCTGGTGATGAACTGACCGAAGGTAGCGTTAACCCCCACGATCTGTTGAAGATCAAGGGTATCCGTGCAGTACAGGATTACATGCTCCGTGAAGTACAGCGTGTATACCGCCTCCAGGGTGTTGATATCAGCGATAAGCATATCGAGGTTATCGTTCGTCAGATGCTGAAGAAGGCCCGGCACACTTGTGGATGCTCTGGATTACGAAGACCTGAATGAAGAACTTGTGGCAGCTGGCAGACAGCCGGCGGACGGCAAGCAGATTCTTCTTGGTATTACCAAGGCGGCTCTTGCAACCAACTCCTTCCTGTCGGCAGCATCCTTCCAGGAAACTACCAAGGTTCTTACCGAAGCTGCAATCAAAGGAAAGGTTGACCCTCTGATCGGTCTGAAGGAAAACGTAATTATCGGTAAGCTGATTCCTGCCGGAACCGGTATGAAGCGCTACCGCGACGTGCATCTGAGCACCGACGACACGCTGAATGACATGCTGGATATGGACGATGAGTTCGATTTTGACGAAGGCGTGGAGGAAGACGTCCTTCCCGATGAGGAAGAGGATATCATAACTGCAGAAGAAACGGAAGAAATCGATGAAGATGAGGATTTGGCAGTTTCTGTTGCAGAGGATAATGAGTAATTAAAGTTTAATATAATATGTTTATTCCTTAATAAGTGACAAAAAACAGGCGAAGAAATTATTCTTCGCCTGTTTTTTATTGAGGGTTGTTTTTTTGATAGAAATATCTTATAATTATAAAAATGAGTATATACACAGATTTGTTTATAATATAATAGGTCAGGGTTTTGCCGTATATTCCGGTTTCAGCGGATATGTATTATAGTTCCACGTAAGCATGGTGAACCTTGCTTTTTTTATGTTATAAAAGGAGAAGATGGTGAGAGATGGCGGAAATAGATATGTTGGTGATGTGCAGGGATTAGATAGTACATTACAGTAATATGCTACATGAGAAAAAATTATTTTAAGACAATTTTATTTCCTTTGCCCGATTTGTCTGGAATGAATAATAAAGGATTATTTCTAGTTCATGGCTGGGGAAAAATATCAAAAATGAGTAGTTTGTTAAGTATGGTTCTATAATAAATGATATGGACAGATAGGCGAGTCCTTATTTTTTTGATTAATTATATAAAAGGAAGTGATTTGCGATGCTTTATAATAAAGAAGATGAAGTGGGTGTTGATTATGGATGAGGTGCTAAGACAGGAACATAAATATTTATTATCAATTGATCAGGCATGGCGGGTGGAAAAAAGAGTTGAAAGTATTATTACTGGAGATGTACATAATAGTATAAATGGCTATCTAGTTAGATCTTTATATTTTGATACGCCAGATGAGCGAGATTATAACCAGAAAATGGATAGCATTGAATGTAGGCGAAAAATTAGGCTTAGAATTTATTCGCCGGACGACTTATATGCAAAGTTGGAATTGAAGCAGAAACAGGGAATAAATCAAAAAAAGAAGAGCTTAAAAATAACAAAAGCAGATGCATGCAGCTTAATTAACGGAGAAACAAAGGTATTATTAAAATATAATACAGATTTTGCTGCAGAAATGTATTCATTAATGAATCTTTTTGCATACCGACCCAAAGTAGTGATCGATTACAGAAGAAGAGCTTATATATGTAAAGAGAATAATATACGTATTACTTTTGATTCTTCCATCTGCTCTACAGAGACCAATTTTGATTTGTTCAATCGAAAACTAATAACATTGCCTGTTCTCGCTGGGGATAAACAGATTATGGAGGTAAAATATAATCATTTTCTTTTTTCATATATAAAAGATGCGTTGAATATAGTGGGTAAAAGTCCTACAACATTTAGCAAGTATACATTATCTAGACAATTTACATTAGGCTATAATCCGTAAAAAGAAAGGAAATAATTATGGGAAATACTTGGAGTACTATTACAAATCTATTTACCAGTACACAGGAGTTAAATATGAATGAGATAATGCTGCGTATGGTTATGGCGGCATTTTTAGGCCTGGTTGTTTATTTTTCATATTGGATTACGCATGCTGGTACCATTTATTCAAAAAAATTTAATGTCTCTTTAGTGACTTTGAGCGTTCTCGCAGCGACTGCCGTTGCGATTGCTGGAAATAATGTGGCATTGAGTCTTTCTTTAGGAGGTATTTTATCCATTGTAAGATTTCGTACTGCAATTAAGGACTCAAGAGATATGGTATACATCTTCTGGGCAGTAATTACGGGGCTTGGGTGCGGAGTCGGTGATTATGCCGTTACCGGATTTGGTTGTGTTGTGGCATTTATTCTGTTGTTCTTATTAGGACGAATTAAGAATGATAACCGCATCTTGTTAGTAATTCGTTCTGCGAGAAGTCAGGAAATGAAGATAGAGAGAAGCGTTTATGAATACTTTGAGGGGAAAATATATGTTAGAGTGAAAAACACCACTCCGGATAGTCTGGAACTGATTTATGAAGTTTCTAATCGCATTTATAACAAATGTCTGAAAAAGGAACAGCCGATTACGGAACTACTTTATGAATTAGAAGGAATGGAATATGTTAATATTGTAACTCAAACAGATGATATTGGAAGCTGATATTATGCGAAAAAAAATTTTGTATTTATTTATAACTATTAGCATTCTATTTGTATGTGTTTTTACTCAAATTGGATTTTCGGACTTTCACAATAGATATATTCAGCACGAGAAGGCTGTTCCGCCGGATCCTGTTACAGCGGGGAGTGAAGAGGAATTTTATACCCATTTACCATTAATTTCAATTGATACACACGGGAAAGAAATTGCCGGAAATAAGAGAGAGGATACTAGCAAAACCGCATGTACAATTCAAATTTGGGATCAAGATGGCGTATATCATAAATTTGATGAGATACCTGCTGTTATGACGAATGCTGAAATTAACATAAGAGGCAACTCTTCCAGACTGTTTGACAAAAAAGGGTATAAAATACATCTTTACGATGAAAATTGGATAAAAAAGGATATATCTTTTGATGGAATGGCAGAAAACGATGAATGGATATTAAATGGACCGTTTCTGGATAAAACATTGCTGAGAAATTATTTGTGTTATAACCTGGCTGGTCAGGTAATGGATTATGCTCCAAACGTGCGTTATTGTGAGGTATTTATTAACGGTGAATACGAAGGTATATATTTATTTATTGAACCTATAGAACGGGCAAAGACAAAGGTAAATATCACTGGTATTAATCCATTTCTGAATACTACAGGTTATATTTTGCAGTTGGATACCGTATATCATACCCGAACTGGGGACTTAAATAATTATACGCATTATTCTTATGAATTACCCACCTCTCGTTCGTTCGTAATAACATATCCGGGAAAAACTAAATTAACTCCGGAATTAACGGATTATATAGAGAAAGATATTAGTAAAATAGAAAAAGCTTTGTATTCTTATGATTATGATGATCCTTTTTATGGTTACAGAGCGAAAATGGACGTTAATAATTTTATAGACTATTTTATTATTAATGAATTTTCTATGAATTCTGACAGTTTCAGGAAATCAACTTACCTGTATAAAAGTTCTGGAGGAAAGTTAAAGACATGTGTTTGGGATTTTAATAATGCATTTGACAATTATATTGATATTGATGAAAGTGGCGATGGGTTTAGTTTGCCTAAACATCCTTATTATGTAATGCTTCTAAGAGATAAAAAGTTTGTTGATTTGTTGATCAACCGTTATAGAGAACTCAGGAAAACGATTTTAAGCGAAGCCTATATCAACCAGTTTATTGATGATACAGTGGAATATCTTGGACCGGCAATAGATAGAAATTACGAAAGATGGGGGTATTCCTACGATGTGTCAAAAGTGGATGGAAATAATAAACTGTTTCCTGACGAGAGAAATCCCAAAAACTATGAAGAAGCGGTTGTCATGTTAAAAAATACAATACACGCAAGAATTGAGTGGATGGATAATCATATTGATACGTTATACCAATATTGTGCAGATTCCGCAAACATTAATTATGACAATTAATATGACAGTAAATGGAGCTATAAATGAAAAAATATGCAGCAATAAGCATTATTGTTCTTTTAATATGTTTTTCTGGTAGTTTTCTCATATATTTTTTCGCCGACCATGATCTTCTTCCTTTGAAAATGGAAGATGTACAGGTTAGCTTTTATGTAAAGGATGAGAAAATATACCTGGAAGATACTCAATTTATAGTAAAAGGGGTTACCATAGGTGAAACTTTACCTGGCTATTTCCCGACAGAATATACAGTAGATAAGTCTGTTTATCTTGAATGGATGCAGAATATTTGCAACTTAGGAGCAAATACGATTATGATAAATGATATTTATCAGTCGGCGTTTTATGATGCTCTGTTTGAATTTAATCAAAAAAACGACACTCCATTGTATTTGATTCAGGGAATTTGCCCGGATGATTACGGACAATTTTCTCATGAAGACGCTTACGGAAAAAATTACTATTCAGTTTTACAGGAAAAGGGTAAGCTGGCAACTGATGTCATACACGGAAATAGTAAATTTACACTTCGCAAGGATGCAAGCGTGGAAACTTATCGTAAAGATGTATCGCAGTGGTTATTGGCATATTCTTTTGCGAATCCGTGGGATTCGACACTTATCCCATATACGAATCAAATGGAGGATAAAAAACAACATTATGTAGGGAAGTATCTGAGAACAGCGGAGGATGCAACACCCTATGAAGCGCTTCTCGCCAGACTTGGAGATGAAGTAATATCCTATGAAACCAGTCGTTATAAGCAGCAGCACCTTATTACGTTTAAAAGCAATCCGGAACAAGATCCAATTCCGAGAAAAAAGGTAACGGAGCAGCTTCTTGCCAAATGCGCATGGGTTGATATGAATCATATTGAGGTATCAGAATTAGTGAAAGCAGGTATCTTTGCCTCCTTTGATGTGTTTTATTATGACAGATATCTTTCGGAAACATCTTATAATGGAAATAGAGATGAAATATATGACTGGATGAAAGATCCTGGTATTACTGATTACAGAAAGTATCTGTTTGTTTTAAATGACTATTGCAGGTATCCTGTTTTGGTTTCTGCTTTTGGAGCATCAACTGCACGTGGCATGTGGCAGGAATATCAAAACGAATATCATATGACAGAAGAAGAACAGGGGAAAATGTTGATCAGCAATTATACAGATATATGTGCTGCAGGGCTATCAGGAGGGATCGTAGATTCATGGCAGGATGAGTGGTATGAAAGAACACCTAATACGTTGTCGGGTATAGATCCTGAAAGAACGCCATTCTGGAAGGATGTACAATCATCTGATCAGGAATATGGACTAATGGCATTTGAGCCTGGAGAAGAAGCAGTCTGTACAATTGACGGTGACAGTTCGGAATGGAATACAGAAGATCTTGTAGTAGAACAGGATGGAAAAAAGTTATATATGAAGCAGGATAGCGCCTATTTATATTTGCTGATAACCGATGACAGGAGAAAAGTAGAAACGGAAAAGTTATGTATTCCAATTGACTTGACCCCCAAATCTGGGAGCATAATGGCCGAAGGGATAAAGGGTTCTTTTGAGCGGCCGGCAGATTTTATTTTGTTAATAGATGGTAAATCTAATAGCAGAGTTGTTGTTCAGAAAAGATATGAATTTTTAAGGGCAAACTTTGGGCATGTTGTATATAATGAAGATCCTTATGTAAATGTTCCAGCTACGGACAGCGATGAATTTGTTTTAATAAGGCAGTATTGTGGAACCGAAAATATGGTAACCGGGGCTGTTATGGATGCGGCAAATATGGAAGAAATTGAGGAAGAGGGAAATCTGGTCATTCATACAGGCGAAACGGGAAAGTTAGGTTATGGAAATGGGGACCCTGAAAGTGAAAATTATAATTCATTAGCGGACTTTATTTTTTTTGATGGCGGAGCAGAAATACGAATACCATGGAATCTTCTTAATTTTTCAGATCCTTCCCGTAAGCACATTCATGATGATTATTATGAGAATTATGGCGTAGAAAAACTTAAAATAGACTCTTTATTTATTGGTGTGGGCACACCTGACGGTGAAGGTGAAATAAAAATGAACCAATATGATTTAAAGGAATGGGGGAATTCACTTAAATATCGGGAAAGATTGAAAAAGTCTTATTATATGCTCAGCCAATATTGGAAGGAGTAAATATGGGCAGGATTGTTAGTATTGAAAGTCTTCTTCTTTTTTATTTGATTGAAGTTGTTTTTATAGTTGTATTTGATATTTATTGGATGTTTTTTCAGAGGTATGATCATAAAGTACATGATAGATGGGTTGACGAATGGCTGGATTGGGCAGATGGGGATGAAGCTTTGATGCCTTATTATTTAATAAGGAGGCTGAGAACGGAAAGAGGTCTTCTTGCTTTAGGAGAGGCAGCGGAAATATCCGTGCGTAATTGTAAAGACGATTTTTTCAGCTATATCCAGGAAAATTAGAAAGTGTTGTTAACGTATGCTTTCAGATTTTGCAGAAAAGATAAGATACGCTCTGCCTATTTTGCTTATTTAACAGCGATTTTAAAATTGGATCTGCAAAGATATGAAAAAGGAGTTTGTTTGCGTGACTGGCTTTTGAATTGCGTTGTGGATTCATCTGTCTATGTTCGGGAAAACGCTTTAAAAGCAATTTATGTATCAGGGGATGCAGAATTGGTTATATCTGCATTAAAACTTATGGGACGTAACCAAATTGTACATAATCGAAAACTGATTACGGATGGCTTATGCACGTATAAAGGAGATAAGGAGCAATTAGCAGACCAATTGATTGCGGCCTATAATAGATTTTCGATTGATTATAAAGTTGATATCATAGATTTTATTAGATTGGCTGGAATAAAACGGCAGCATGAGTTGAGTAGATTTTTTACCGAGGAAGATAAGGATATAGAAATTGAATGTGCCTTAATACGGTATTTTCGGAAATACCCATATGAAAATGTAAAAGAGGAATTAATAAAGTATCTTCTGAATGATAAAAAATGGGAAACCGCATCGCAGGCTGCGCTGGCTCTTGGGGAATACCCCGGGGAGGATACGGTAAACGCTCTTAAAAAGAGTATATGTTCGTATAATTGGTATGTGAGATACAATTCGGCAGAAAGCCTTGCTAGATTACATTTATCCGATAATGACATTTTAGATTTATTAAATGGGGAAGACAAATATGCCAAAGAACAATTGCGTTATCATTTAAGCCTGAGGGAAGAAAAAATATGAAATTAGTCAGAATTTTTTTAATGTGGTCCGGAATGTTTTTTTTAGTGTATTTGTTTATATATTCTACAGTTATTGTTCTGGGGAATTTTTTGGGTTCCCTGGATATGTTTAATAACCGTAAAAAGGAACGGCTTAAAAATCAGGTCGAACATGATTTCTATGTTCCCATGTCTATTATCGTTCCGGCCTATAACGAAGAAATTACGATATTGGAAACAGTAGGGAATCTTTTGAAATTAGATTACAAAATATATGAAATTATTGTGGTGGATGATGGTTCGAAGGACAATACGGCAGCACTTGTGATTGAAAAATATGGAATGAGACAATTGGAAATGCCTATCCACTATTCTGTTCCATGTAAGAAGATAAATTCTGTTTGGCAAACACAAAAAGGCAGCATTACCATAACCTTGGTTAGAAAAGAAAACGGGGGATGTAAAGCGGATGCAAATAATGCGGGAATTAATGTTGCGAAGTATCCTTATTTTGTAGATATGGATGCTGATGAAATTTTGCAGAGAGATGCTTTGATTTATGCTGCTCAGGCTATTTTGGAAGAAGAGGATGTGATTGCCGTAGGGGGAAATATTCGTATTTCAAATGGAGTTAAATTTAAAGATGCTATGCCGCTGCCTTCTCCGTTTCCCAATAATATGGTAGAAGTGCTACAAAAGCTGGAATATGGGCGTTCCTTTATAGGAAGCAGGATTTTTCAGGATAAGTATAATGGTAGCATGATTATTTCCGGCGGTTTTGGAGTGTTTAAGAAAGAAGCGGTGGTAAGAGTAGGAGGTTATGATACAAAAAGTCTGGGGGAAGATATGGATTTGACGGTGCGTCTCCATACCTTTTTCCGTATTCATAACATTCATTATGTTATGAGATATATCCCGGATTCAATTTGTTGGACTCAAGGGTGTAGTACTATAAAAGACCTGAAGAGACAGAGAAGCAGATGGCATTGTGGCTTATTGCAGACGATGTGGAAATACAAAGTATTATTTATGAACCCCCGGATGGGAGCACTCAGTTTAATCTCGTATACATGGTTTCTATTTTATGAATTATTGACTCCATTTATAGAATTATGGGGTTATATGGTGATTATAGCAGGTTGGTTAAGCGGATTACTGGCGATTAGACATGCTATTTATCTTACGCTTATGTATATGTTGTTTTGCAATCTTCTGACACTTTTAACTTTTCTGGATCAAATATTTATAAAAGGGGATAAGATTTATTTTGGAGATGTTTTAAAAACTGCTATTTTATTTGTTTTAGAACCTCTTTTTTTCAGACCCTTTCTTTTGTATGTGAGAATTGAGGCATTACTGCTTTATAAAAAGAAAATTACAACATGGGAGTCACCTAAAAGACAGAAGATAAGTAATTGAGCATGCTGAGGAGCATATATGAAAAAAAAGATTATATTAGTAGTTATATTAGTTTCACTTGCATGCTTTTTTTTGCTTTTTGGGAAAATCTATATGGAGAAAAAGTGTAATCAAAGTTCAATATTCGATTGGAGATATAAAGTAAACATAGAGGATGCAGTTGAGAATTTGAAAACGGTATCGGAAGAATTGGAAATCTGCAGAGTTTATAAATATTTCAGCAGAACCCAGTTGAAGAATGGACAGGCCTCAGATTTTGTACAGGCAGCAGGAGCGGAAGGATTTGAGGTTTGGGCTTTAGATGGTGAACCACAATGGGGAGTGGAAAGTGAACGAGATGATATGCTTTCTTACATTGAGTTAGTAAATAGTTTCAATACAAGAGTTGAAACAATACAGAAAATTAAAGGGGTGGTTTTGGATGTTGAGGTATACTCTTTAGATGAGTGGAAAGAAGAACCGGAGGAAATCTGGCGACAATATCTATCAAATATGAAGGATGTTTATAAGGTGGCTTCCGAGTATGAATTAAAAATCGTTGTTTGTATTCCTTATTGGTTGGATGACAAAGGGTATGAATATGTAATTGAAGAACTGGCAAAAAATTGTTGTGATGAATTACTTGTAATGAATTACATTTGCGGGAAGGAATGGGAAGGGATAAAAAATGAAGTAAGGATTGCCCGGACTTATAATATTGCTATTGCCAGTGCATTTGAATTTGGTAAAGTAGGAACTGCAGATCTTACGGAAAAAAATACATATGCGGATAAAGGAGTATCAAAAGCATTACAGGCCTGGGAAAATCTGAAAAAGCACTCGGATTACGATAAATTTTACAGTTCATGGCACTCACTGAACAGCATATCAGAGTGTATGGGGATACAAAAAAACTAAAATATTTTTGCTTGTACAATTATTTTGAAAGAAAAATAATAAAAATATGTAGTTTCAATTAATATGTTTTTGGGGTCATATGAGGAAGGATGTTATGGAAACTGAGCAGAATATGCTTCAAGAGGATTTGAATATCGGTAATAGGGGAGAAGAAGAATTCAATAATCTTATGTGTGAAATCGAATCTGCAAAACGTCAGATTGCCTCTTTGCAGGGAATGCTGGCGAGCAAAATGAGAGAAGTTGCTTCCCTGCAGGTTCAAGTTATTGAGCGAGATATTTTATTACATCAAACCGTCGCATGTATCAATGAAGCCATGCTATTATGCCGGAAACAATCTAAATATGCAGATTGTGCTAATCAGTATCTGAATAACTATGAGCAGGAATGGGAAAGACTGATGATACATATAAAAAAGGTGCAGGAGGAATTACCTCTTGTACCCGAACCTTCACTTGCTTTGTCGGAGAATCCGCCGGTTATAGAGCGTTTTCGAGCCAATGTGGACTTGACTGTAAAGGAAGCGGAGGCACGTTTGCGTAAAATTTTTGAGAATTAGGCGTAAAAGCCGCTCATTTACCATAAAATACCAGTAAAATTAAAGAAAATCTATTGACAATGCATTCTGAAGCACGTATACTATTCTAGCGTGCATTTGAATGCATTTTTTTCTTGTGCATGCATATAACGACACATTAACCTATACCGCAGGAGGTGAAAAAGAATGCCAACATTTAACCAGTTAGTCAGAAAAGGACGTCAGACATCTGTAAAGAAGTCTACCGCACCGGCTCTCCAGAAAGGATACAACTCCCTTCACAAGAAAGCTACGGATGCTTCCGCTCCTCAGAAGAGAGGTGTCTGCACCGCTGTTAAGACAGCTACTCCTAAGAAACCTAACTCAGCTCTTAGAAAGATCGCCAGAGTTCGTCTTTCCAACGGAATCG
>OMGQ01001870.1_pt1 | contig 10624 bp, 9 predicted proteins | sample 1646071 | NCBI WGS metagenome assembly OMGQ01 (sample SAMN05578585, study PRJEB25193) | human gut metagenome | biome: Human Microbiome; feature: human-associated habitat; material: feces | host: Homo sapiens | place: USA:Birmingham | reverse complement strand
GGCCGCCAGCCCCACAATTTTCCCCTGTTCCTCCGCTACCCCCATGCAGTCCAGGTGTTCCTCGCTGCAATAGGGGCCGAACTGCCAGGCCCACCGGCCCCACAGGTAATTGGGCGTTACGGCCTCCTCCCGGTTGATCCCCGCTAAAAAATCGCAGACCCGTTCCTTGTCCCCTGTTTCAAAGGGGCGTATCCGCTCACTCATGGAACTCTCTCCTTCCGCCGTTCTCTTCTCTCTCCATCCCGCTGTCCCTTTCCCCCTCATAGCGCCCGGCCAGCTCCGCCTCATCCGGCGGATGGAACAGCGCCGCCCACTGCTCCATGTCCTCCCGGGTGATGGTCTGGAACACATCCTTCTGGCCCGCCCGCGCCCGGGCGTCCAGGCGGCGGCACAGCTCTTCCAGGGGGGCGTGGACGTAGCAGATCTGGAAATCCGCCCCCAGGGCCCGGGCCTCCTGGAACTTTTCCTCCCGCTGCTCCCTGGCCCAAAAGCCGTAGTCCAAAATCACGCTGACCCCCTGGGCCAGCAGCCGCTTGCCCAGGCCCCACATCAGCTGTTCCACCCGGTCGTGGCGCTGGTCGTGGAGGGCGTGCTCCCGGGGGTCGTGGAAGTCGTCCCCAAACAGGAACAGGTGCCACTCGTCCGGGGTAAAGCGGATGGCGCCGGTCTCCCTCTCCAGCTCCTTGGCCCGGGTGGTTTTCCCCGCCCCGGGCAGCCCCACCATCAGGGTGAGGGTGGGTTTCCTTTCCATATCCAATCCTCCTCTCACGGCCTCTCCCGCCACAGGTTTTCCATGGGCGCCAGGCCCGAAGGCTCCAGCCGGTACAGGGTGGAGCACACCTGGCCGATGTACTTCCTGTCGTGGCTGACGCTGATGATACAGCCCGGGAAGTCCTCTAAAATGCCCCGGATCACCGGCCCGGACAGGGGGCTGAAGTTCCGGGTGGGCTCATCCAGCACCAGCACGTTGCACCCGTCCAAGATCATCTTCAAAAAGAACAGCTTGGCCTTCTGCCCGCCGGAGAGCTCCCGGACGGCGTGGCCCTGCTCTTCCGCCGTGTACTTCATGCTGCCCAGATAGGTTTTCACCTTGGTAAGCTCCGCCTTTTCCCAGCTTTTGGCCAAAAACTCCACCGGGGTCAAGTCCTGGTTGACGGTCTCCCCGTAATCCTGGGGCATATAGGCCGCCCGGATGTCCCCACGCTTCAGCAGCTCCCCGGCGATCTGGCGCAGCAGGGTGGTCTTCCCCGCTCCGTTGGGGCCCAGGATGCACACATGCTCTCCGCCCCGGACGTACAGCCGCAGGTTCTCCGCCAGGGGCGGCTGCCCCTGGGAGGCTTCCCCGGCGTACAGGGCGGGCAAGGTGAAGTCCAGCACGGTTTTCCCCGCGGGGATGGCCGTGTTCTCTCCAAAGCCCACCAAAATGGCCTCCTCGCTGTCGGGGAACTCGGTCATGTCCTCCCGCTCCCGGTCGAAGCGGTGCTCCAGGGACTTGACCGCCTTCATCTTCTTTTTCAGCAGCCGGCCCCCGTGGGGGTCCTGGCGGGAGATGGCGTTCAGCTGGTGCTCCACCTTCTGCTGGATTTTCTGGAAGCGCTCCTGCTGCTTGCGCTCCTCCTCCCGCTCCTTTTTGGCCATCTGCTCCTGGTGGGCAAACTTCTGCAGCCGCTCCTCCACATACTGGCGGTAGCCCATGCGGGCCACGGTCCAGCGGGGCAGGGTCTTGCGCCGCAGCTGCTCCATGTGGATGATGACGTTGGCGGTGTTTTCCAGCAGCACCTCGTCGTGGGAGATGAACAGCACCGTCAGCTCCAGCTCCCGCTGGAGCTGGGCAAGCAGATTGATGATCTGGGCCTGGATGGATACGTCCAGGGCGGACACGGGCTCGTCCGCCACAATAAAGGCGGGATTGAGGGAGAGGGCCCGGGCAATGCCGATGCGCTGGCGCTGGCCGCCGGAGAACTCGCCGGGAAAGCGCTCGGCGATGTCCATGGTCAGTCCGCTCATGGTGAGGAGCTGCTCCACCCGGGCGGGGAGCTCCTCGGCCGGCACCACCTTGTGTACCCGCAGCATCTCGGCGATGGTGTCATATACCGACATACGGGGGTTGAGGGAGGAGTAAGGGTCCTGGAAGATCATCTGCATCTGGGGGCGGAGCCTGCGGAGCGCATCGCCCTTCATGTGGGAGATGTCCGTGCCGTTGAGGAGGATGGTGCCGCTGGTGGGCTCATACAGCCGGAGAATGGTGCGGGCCAGGGTGGACTTGCCGCAGCCCGACTCGCCCACCAGACCCAGGTTTTCCCCCTTGAAGAGCTGGAAGGACACGTCGTTGACGGCCTTGAGGTAGCGTTTCTCCTTCCGCTGGAGCACGTCGCCGGCCGTCCGCTTCAGCGGAAACCATTTGCACAGGTGTTCCACCTCCAGCAGCAGGGGACGGGAATCAGCCATGGGGGGTGTCCTCCTTTCGTCCGGCGCCGTCCGGCACCTCGATCAGGCCCTGGAAGGACGCGGTCACGTCCAGGCGGTGACAGCGGGCCAGGTGGCCCGGCTCCACCTCGGTGAGCGCGGGCCGCTCCCTGCGGCAGAGGTCGCAGGCGTATTTGCACCGTGGGGAGAAGGGGCAGCCCTCCGGCAGGTGGGCCAGGTTGGGGGGCGAACCCTTGATGGCCTCCAGCGTGGTGCCGGCGGTCTCCTCGTTGGGCAGGGAGCCCATCAGGCCGTAGGTATAGGGGTGGCGGGGGCGGCTGAAGAGCGTGACCGTGTCGGTCATCTCCACGATCTGGCCGGCATACATGACGGCCACCCGGTCGCACATCTGGGCGATGACGCCCAGATCATGGGTCACCAGGATGATGCTCATACCCAGTTCCTGCTTGAGCTGGTTGAGCAGCTTCATGATCTGATCCTGGATGGTTACGTCCAGCGCGGTGGTGGGCTCGTCGGCCAGCAGCAGCTTGGGCCGGGCGCCCAGGGCGATGGCAATCATGGCGCGCTGGCGCATGCCGCCGGAGAACTGGTGGGGATACTCATCCAGACGGGTCTCGGGGGAGGGGATGCCCACCAGCTTGAGCAGTTCAATGGCCCGCCGGCGCTTCTCCTCCTTGGACAGCTTCTCCCCCTCAAAGGCCTCGTACATCTGGCTGCGGATGCGCAGCACCGGATTGAGGGCGGTCATGGGCTCCTGAAAGATCATGGAGATCTCCTTGCCCCGGATTTTTTGTAGCTCCCGCTGGCTCATTTTGGCGATGTCCGCCCCCTTGTAGCGGATTTCGCCGCCGGTGATCCGGCCGGGCTGCTTCAGCAGGCCCAGGATGGAGCGGAGGGTCTGGCTCTTGCCGCAGCCCGACTCGCCCACCAGGCCGAAGGTCTCCCCCTGGAAGACCTGGAAGGAGACGCCGTCCACGGCGCGGACGGTCTCCCGCTTGCTGGGGAAGGCCACGTGGAGATCACTGACTTCAAGTAGTTTTTCCATGCCGGGCTCACCGTCCTTTCGTGCGCAGGAAGTCGGTCAGGCCGTCCCCCAGCAGGGAGAAGCCGACGCCGCTGACGGCCAGGAACAGGCCGGGGAACAGGGTGGGCCACCAGGCGAAGGTGATGAAGTTTCGGCCCTCGTTGAGGATGGAGCCCCACTCCGGTGTGGGGGGTGAAACACCCAGGCCCAGAAAGCTCATGGACGCGCCCGTGAGCATGCACATGACCACGTCGGAGGCGGCGAAGACCACCGCCGAGCTGATGACGTTGGGCAGCAGGTGGCGGAACAGAATCCGGGCGTCGGAGAAGCCGGCCACCCGCGCGGCCTGGATGAACTCAGAGTCCTTGAGCACCAGCACCTCGCTGCGCACCAGCTTGGCGTAGCTCATCCACCCCACCAGCCACAGTGCGATGAACAGGTTGATCAGTCCCTGGCCCAGGATGGCCATGATGGTGATGACCAGGATGGTGAAGGGGAAGGCCATCATGATATCGGTGATGCGCATGAGCAGGCTGTCCAGGAAGCCGCCGTAGTAGCCGGCCAGCAGTCCGATCATGCCGCCCACCAGAAAGGGAATCACCACGCCCAGCACGCCGATGAGCAGATCGATGCGGGTACCCCAGATGACGCGGGAGAAGATGTCGCGACCGTAGAAGTCCGTACCGAACCAGTGGGCCGCACTGGGGGCCTGGTTGGACACGGTGACGTCGGTGGCGATGGGATCGTAGGGGGCGATGAACTGGGGGAACAGGGCCATGAGGATGACCACCAGCACAATCAGCAGGCCGATCACGAAAGAGGGCTTGGCCAGCCACGCCGGCATGGAGCGCTTCTGCTCCAGCGGACTGACGCCGTGATAACGTTTCATTCGTACACCCCTTTCTACAGATTGACCCGGGGATCCAGGAAGGAATAGAGGATATCGGTGATCAGATTGATGACCAGCACCAGCACCGCAAAGAGCAGCACCACATACTGCACCACCGCATAGTCCCGGCCGAAGATGGCGTCGCTGGCCAGCTTGCCGATGCCGGGCACAGAGAACACCGTCTCGATGATGACCGAGCCGCCCAGCATGGCCGCCATGCGCATACTCAGAAGGGTGACGGTGGAGATCATGGCGTTGCGCATCACATGGCGGGTGCGCACCTCGCCGCTGGTGATGCCCTTGCTGCGGGCAAAGTCCACATAATCCATGCGGGTGATGTCCACCACCGAGTTGCGGGTGTTGCGCAGCAGCAGGGCGGAGGTCATGAGGGACTGGGTGACGGCGGGCAGGATCAGGCAGCGGAACTGTCCCAGAAGGGTGTCCGACCAGCCGCCGGCCGGCAGCCATTTCAGCTTCAGGGCAAAGACGATCATCAGCAGCAGGCCCACCCAGAAGGAGGGCATGGAGATGGCCACCAGGGAGGTGGTGCGCACCACCTGGTCGCCCAGACGGTCCTTGTGGACGCCGGCAAAATAGCCCAGGGGCAGGCTGATGACCAGAGAGATCACCGTGCTCATCAGGGTCAGCGCCAGGGTTACCGGAAAGCGGGAGGCCAGAAGCTCGGACACCGGCATCTGGTAGGTGAAGGAGTTGCCGAAGTCCAGAGTGAAAATCTGCTTCAAGAACAGGAGGTACTGGGTGAGCAGGGGCTCATTCAGGCCCAGCTTCTCCGTCAGGGCGGCCACAGCCTCCTCTGTGGCCTTCTCGCCCAGAATCAGGCGGGCTGGCTCACCGGGGATGAAGCGGATGATGGAAAACACCAGGATGGTGACCACAAACAGAACCGGAATCATCTGAAGGATCCGTTTGAGGATGTAGTTGAGTCGATTCAAGAAGTTACACCTGCCTCTGTCAGTTCGTGGGACCGCGCGTCCCGTTCCCGGGGAACTGCGGAACGCCTTGTCCACGGGGAAGCCGCGCCTTCCCCATGGACAGAGCGTCCCGCAAAAAGAGCCGGGGGATGGAGCCGTATGCTCCACCCCCCGCGGCTGGGGCCCCGCCGTCCGGGCGAACGGGAGGGCGCGGCTCAGTTGGCCTTGGTCCAGTACATGGCCTGGTACACGTAGAAGGGGTTGACCTGCAGGCCGTCTACCTTGGCGGAGCGGGCGAAGGCGAAGTCATTCCGGTACAGGGGGATGACGTTGGCGTTGTCATACACCTGCTGCTGAATGTCGCGGTACATCTCCACGCGCTTATCGTGGTCCATCTCCGTCTGGGCGGCCATGTAGAGGGCGTCCAGCTCCTCGTCGTTCAGGCCGGTGTAGAAGCACTGGGCCTGATCGTAGTCCACGGTCCAGCCCACCACGCCGGAGGGATCCTGGTAGTCGTCCACCCACTGGAGAATGGTGGCCTGGTGGCTCTGAGAGCTGTACTTGTCGGTCAGGGTGGCGGACTCCAGAAGCTCGATGTTGCAGGAGAAGCCGGCCTGGTCCACCTCGGACTTGATGAGGGTGGCAATCTGCTCATAGAAGGTGGAGCCGGTGCGGATGGACAGGGTAAACTCCACGGGCTCGGTGTAGCCGGCATCGGCCAGCATCTGCTTGGCGGTGTCGGGAGCGTACTCGGTCACCTGCAGATCGGTGTTGCACCAGTCGCCCTGGGTCTCGGAGACAATGGCGGCCACAGGGGTGCCGTACTCGCCGGCGATGGCGCTGGCCAGCTCGGACTTGTTCAGCGCGTAATACAGGGCCTGGCGCACCTTGACATCGTCAAAGGGAGGCTTCGTGGTGTTGACGGTCAGATAGTAGATCTGGGTGGAGGGGAAGATGTCCAGCGCCAGGGCCTCGTTGCTCTCCACGCCCTGGGCGAGAGAGAAGGGGAAGGTGGGGGCCACGTCGATCTGGCCGGACTGGAGCTGCATCAGGCGGGTGTTGTCGTCGGCGATCAGGACGTACTTGATCTCCTTGGTCTTGGGCATGCCCTCCACGCGGTAGTAGGGGTTGGCCTCCAGAGTCAGGCTGCTGCCCTGGGTCCAGTCCTTCAGCATGTAGGGGCCGGTGCCGACCGGGTTCTTCAGGTACTCCTCGTCGCTCATGCTCTCGGCATAGGACTGGTCGCCCAGCACCATGTTGAAGCAGCCCAGCTCGGCCAGAAAGGCGGCGTTGGGTTCGGTGAGGGTGATGACCACCTGCTCGTCGGTGGCCTCCACGGTGTCGATGGCCTCGGCGATATAGCGGTAGTTGGAGGTTTCGTAGTCGCGGGCGCGGTAGAAGGACCAGACCCAGTCGCTGGGCTCCACATCCTCGCCGTTGGAGAACTTGACGCCCTGCACCAGATTGAAGGTATAGGTTAGGCCGTCGTCGCTGATGGTCCAGTCGGTGGCCAGGACGGGCTCGATGGAGCCGTCGTCGCCGGTGCGGACCAGGCCCTCGAAAATCTGCTGGGACACCTGAACCTCGGCAGGGCCCATACCGGGGGCATTGGGCTCAATGTACTTGGGCTCGGCGGTAATGCCGACCACGATCTGGTCGGCGTAGGATGTCGGCTCTGCGGTGGTGCCGGGGGTAGGGGACGCGGTGCCGGTGGCGTCCCCATTTCCGCTGCCGCCAGAGCAGGCGGCCAGGCCCAGGCCCATCACCGCGGCAAGAGACAGGGCCGTCAGTTTCCGTGCGGTAGGATTCATGCATACTCCTCCTTACTAATGTTTTCTACTACAGCGTTTACTGTAGTAAGATAAACTAAATTATAGCAAATGCTTTTGTCAATTGCAACTGTTTTTCGCGACGGATCGCCAGGCAAATTGATAAAAAAATCCCCTCTTTCCATAAAAAGAGGGGATTTTGTGCAGGATTAAATTCATATTGAAGTGTTTGGGTCGGAAAAACAACTGTCAAACTTTCGGTGCAGTGTGTCACGGCAGGTCTTCTCCTCCTGGGTGGGAGCGCCGCTGGTAAAGGTATAGAGCACCAGGCCGACCATGGAGGTAAAGGAGTTGGTCATACCCATCAGCTCCACATGGCAGAGCAGGGTAGTCTGGGCGCAGCGGGCCACGGGGGAATCGGGCCGGTCTGTAAGGGCTGCCACGGGCATGCCGATGGAGGCGCAGTAGCGGGTCAGGGCGATGGTGTCGTTGCCGTACGGGGGCACGGTAATGGCAATCAGCAGCCCATCCTGGGGCGGCTGGGCGGAGAGCCGCCGGAACATATCCTGCCGGGCCTGCAGATCCAGGATGCAGCAGTCCAGCTCCAGTGAGAGCAGCCGGTGCTCCAGGTATCCGGCGGGAAAACGGCTGAAGTCATGGGCGGCGATGAAAATACGCCTGGCCCGGCGCAGGGCTTGGGTGAAGGCCAGCAGCAGCTCCACGGAGTTGCCGTCCAGGGTGCTCTGGAGGGCCTCCCGCTCGGCGCGGCAGACCCGCTGGTACAGATCCTGGGCACTGCCGCTGCCCGCCACCGCCAGCTTCAGCCGGTCTCCGGCGTTGACGCGCACGATCAGGTAGTCCTGAAGCGCCTTCTTGAGGTCCATATAGCTGCCAAGTCCCAGGCCGCGGCAGAAGTTCAGGACCGTGACCTCCGTGGTCCCGACCTGCTGGGCAAAGCTTCTGAGGGAGAGAAAGCAGCACTGCTCCGGGTAATTCAGGATAAAGTCGGAGATACGCTGCCTGGGGCGGCTGAAGGAGCCGTAATTGGCCCTGATTTGCTCCAAAATATCCATGGTGGTCCTTTCCGTGTGCAAAGATTCGGTTTGCCTGCTAGTGTACCATAGCCGGAGGAGAGCGTGCAAGCACTTTTGCACCGCAGGCAGACGCGGGGCGGCCCACTCATAGGCCGCCCCGTGTTCCACTTTTACCAAAAGCCGGACGCGGCATTACAGCAGAATCACCCCGGCGCCGCGGCAGGCCTGGATGGTCTGTTCATCCCAGACACTGGCCTGCACCTCGCCGATGTGGGCCTTGCCCAGCAGGAGCATGCACAGGCGGGACTGGCCAATGCCGCCGCCGATGGTGAGGGGCAGCTTGCCCTCCAGCAGCAGCTTGTGGAAGGGAAGCTCCCGCCGTGCCTCGCACCCGGCGAGGGTGAGCTGACGGTCCAGGGCGGCGGCGTCCACCCGGATGCCCATGGAGGACAGCTCAAAAGCCCGCTCCAGCACTGGGTTCCACACCAGGATATCCCCGTTGAGGGTCCAGTCGTCGTAGTCGGGGGCCCGGCCGTCGTGTGGGCGGCCCGACTTGAGCGCGCCGCCGATGCCCATCAGGAAGGTGACGGGATGCTCTTTCACCCAGGCATCCTCCCGCTCCTTGGGGGAGCGGTCGGGCCAGAGCTCCTCCAGCTCCTGGGTGGTGACGAAGGAGACCTCCGTCCCCAGCGGAGGAAGAGCGGTGAGTTGGGGAAAGACCGAGCGCAGGGTGTGCTGGGTCTCTGCCATGGCAGAGACAATGGTGCGCACGGTTTGCCGGAGATAGTCGGCGTTCCGGTCCCGGGGGGCAATGATCTTCTCCCAGTCCCACTGATCCACATAGACGGAGTGCAGGTTGTCCAGCTCCTCGTCCCGGCGGATGGCGTTCATATCGGTGTAGAGGCCCTCACCCACGGAGAACTGGTAGCGGTAGAGGGCCATCCGCTTCCACTTGGCCAGGGAGTGGACCACCTGTGCGTCCCGCCCGGCGTCGGGAATGTCGAAGGAGACGGCCCGCTCCACGCCGTTGAGATCGTCGTTCAGGCCGGTGGAGGCCTCCACAAACAGGGGGGCGGAGACCCGGCGCAGGTGCAGCGCGCCGCCCAGCGTATCCTCAAACAGGCGCTTGAGCAGGCCAATGGCCTTTTGAGTGTCATAGAGGTTCAGACAGGGGGCGTACCCCTGTGGAATGACCGTTTGCAGCATAAAAAGGCTCCCTTTCCACGCAGTTGCGCAATACTGTACCACATTATACAGGAAAAGCGCTCCGGGGGCAAGGGAGGAAACGGGGGAAAGAAGCAATAAATATTTCTTATAGAAAAATAAATAAGTATCATTTTACCTGATGGAAATTTTACGGTATGATAGGGGAACCCATCAGAAAGAGAGGAAGTATGACATGAAGCACTGGAACGAGAGAGGGACCGGGCTGCTGCTGTGCCTGTGCATCGCCATTCCCTGCTGGATGCTGGGCCGGGCGCTCCCGGTCATCGGCGGGCCGGTGTTCGCCATCCTGGCGGGCATGGCTATCGCCCTGCTTGTCCGGGATAAGGGCCGGGCTCAGGCGGGCATCGCCTACACATCAAAAACAATCCTGCAATATGCCGTGATCCTGCTTGGCTTCGGACTGAATCTGTCGGAGATCGCCAAGGTGGGCATTCAGTCCTTGCCCATCATCCTGTCCACCATCACCACCTCCCTGGTGGTGTCCTTCCTTCTGCACAGGCTGCTGCATATCCCCTCCAACATCTCTACCCTGGTGGGAGTGGGCTCATCCGTCTGCGGCGGCTCCGCCATCGCGGCCACCGCCCCGGTCATCGGCGCGGACGACGAGGAGATCGCCCAGTCCATCTCGGTCATCTTCCTGTTCAATGTGGCGGCCGCCCTCCTGTTCCCCACCCTGGGCGGCCTGCTGGGTCTAGGAAACGAGGGCTTCGGACTCTTTGCCGGCACGGCGGTGAATGATACCTCCTCCGTCACGGCCGCTGCCGCGGCCTGGGACGGAATGCACCCCGGGGCCAACACCCTGGATACCGCCACCATTGTCAAGCTCACCCGCACTCTGGCCATCATCCCCATCACCCTTGCGCTGGCTCTCCGGCGCACCGCCCGGGCCAGGCGGGCAGGCGGCGCGGGGGAGGGAAGCTTCTCTCTCCGGCGGGTGTTCCCCTTCTTCCTCCTGTTCTTCATGCTGGCCTCCCTGATTACTACGGGGGCGTCCCTGGCAGGAGTGGACGCAGCGGCCTTTGCTCCTTTTAAGGAGCTGTCCAAGTTCTTCATCATCATGGCCATGGCGGCCATTGGGCTCAATACCGATCTGATCAAACTCGTCAGGACCGGCGGCAGACCCATTCTGATGGGCTTGTGCTGCTGGGCGGCCATCACGGCAGTGAGCCTGGGCATGCAGTTCGCGCTGGACCTCTGGTAAAGAAAACGCGCACCCGAATGGCTTCGGGTGCGCGTGAGGCTGTTGATAAACCCTCTAGCGAAAGGATTCGGAGGGAAGGATAGTGTGAAAGGGAACCGTCAGGGTTCCCTGGAGGTGAATT
>OMGQ01001864.1_pt1 | contig 10653 bp, 9 predicted proteins | sample 1646071 | NCBI WGS metagenome assembly OMGQ01 (sample SAMN05578585, study PRJEB25193) | human gut metagenome | biome: Human Microbiome; feature: human-associated habitat; material: feces | host: Homo sapiens | place: USA:Birmingham | reverse complement strand
GGTTTGGCGGCAAAAAAGTCCTATATTTTGCGGTATTACGTAAACAAAAAAACGGTGCAGTCCCGCCGCGCACGCGGTTCGGGATTCGGGTATATTCTCCCAAAAACACCACCTCTTTTGTAAAGCATTTAATAGTATTTATGGAAAATGCAGGTATACTTTTAACCACAACAGATATCTGTTCCACAAAATTGAACACATCCGTGCTGAAAAGGGGGTACCTATGGATCAAACACAAGCCGCACCGGAAGCGCACATCACCTACTACGGCGGAAAGTGGGTGGCCTTCGCGCCCATCCTGCTGGCCATCGTGGGGCTAATTTACATCGCGGTCAAGCAGGCGGACGTACCGGAATACTGGGTGGTCTTTCTCCTCCCCATGATCGTCTGCCTGTTCCTGGCCAAGGACAAGACGGCCTACTGCGAGGCCATTATCGAGGGTGCCACCAACAAGGTGGGGGGCATCCTGATCATGGCGGTTCTACTGGCCGGAATCTGCGGGCAGCTCATTGAGGCCAGCGGCCTGGTGGACACCCTGGCCCACTATCTCATTGAGCTCAACTTCCTGGGCAACAAGTTTGTGGCCGCCTCTTTTCTGCTCACCTGCCTGATCGCCTTCTCCACCGGGACCTCGGTGGGCACCATCTTCGTGGTCGGCCCCATTCTTTACCCCATCGGCTATCTGGTCGGGGCCACGCCGGCGCTGATGATCGGCGCCATCGTATCGGGAGCGGCCTTCGGCGACAACGTCTCCCCGGTATCGGACACTCTGATTGCGGCCTCCTCCTCTCAGAAGGTGGACCTGGGCGGCGTTTTCCGCAGCCGCCTGAAATATGTCCTGCCGGCCGCGGCGTTGACGCTGATCCTCTATCTGGCGCTTGGCTCCCGCGGTGAGGCCGCGGATCTCTCCGCCGTCCAGAGTGCCGCGGTCCGGCCTACGGCCCTGCTGTTCCTGCTGGTGCCCGTGGTGGTGGTGGTCTTCTGCCTGCTCCAGCGCCACCTGCTGGAGGCGCTGAGCTATGGCATCGTCACCGGCGTACTCCTGGGACTGGGCACCATCACCTTCAGCGACATCATCTCCGTCCCGGAACCCCTGAGCGCAGGCGGCCTCATCATGGAGGGCATCGAGGGCGCGGTCCCCACCATCCTGCTGGTTATGCTGCTGTTCGCCCAGATCCACCTGCTGGAAAAGGGCGGCTGCATTGATATGATGATCCAGTCCATGGACCGCTTCATTGTCGGTCCCCGCTCCGCCGAGGGCGCCATCGTCGCCATCTGTATCCTGCTCAACGTGGCCACCGGCCTGAACACCGCGGCCATCGTGGGCACCGGCCCCCTGGCCAAGCGGCTGGGGGAGGAGTATCAGCTCCACGGCTACCGCACCGCCAACCTCCTCATCTGCTCCGGCGGCACCCTCAACTACCTGATGCCCTATATGGTGCCGGTGGTGTGCGCCGCCATGATGACAGCCGTCGACCTGCCCGGCGCGGTTCCCGTCTCCACACTGGAGATCGTCACCCACCAGTTCTATCCCATTCTTTTGCTGGTTATGACTATCTTCGCCATCGTCTCCGGCTACGGGCGCACCCTCCTGCCAGACAGCCGCGCCTTCCGGGAGAGCGAAAGGGCTGTGCGCTACTGACCCTCTCCCCGCGCCAGCCGCTCCAAGGCGGGAAGGGCCCGCAGGATATAGCGGCCCTCCCGTTTGAGGAGTATCCCCTCCTCCTCCATGCGCTTCATCACCTTGTTGGTGGTGATGCGGCTTGTATTGATGATACCGGCCACATCCTGGTGGGTAAAGCGGATGGAGATGCGCACCCCCTCCGGGCAGGGCCGCCCATACTGGGCCGCCAGATTGAGGAGGGTCCGGGCAATGCGCCGCTCCGCCTGATCAAAGGAGAGCTCCCGCACCTGACCGAGCAGCACCGTGTTTTTCCGAAAGCAGAGCTCCAGGAACCGCTGATTCAGCGCCCAGTCCTCCCGCAGCGCCCCCAGCATGTCCAGCCGGGGGACGGCATAGGCCCAGGTGTCCACAATCGCCAGGGCCGCCGACGCGTGGGGCTGCCGCTGCAGACAGGCGCTCTCCCCGCACAGGGCGCCCCGCTCCGCGATGTAGAGCTGTTTCTCGTGGCCGTCCGCCCGTGAGGTAGAGATGCAGGCCCGCCCCCGCTGAATGATGTAAAAATGCTCCGCCGGCTGCCCCTGAGTGTAGAGAAAGGTCTTTTTTCGGAACAGGCGCGGCGTTCTCCCCTCGGTCAGCGGGCGCCATGCCGCCGGCTCGACGCTGATCCAGGGTGAGGCATCCGTCAGAATACCGGTCTCTGTCATAATCTGTTTTCCCAACTCCATAATTGGTAATTTTTTACCATTATAGCGTTTGATCTCAAAAAGTCAGTCGATTGGAGGGATGTTGCTTCACCAGTGAAGGAAAACCAGAGGAATACAACCCAGCCATCACCCACAAAAATATAGGAGGTAGTACTTATGTCCGTCGATTTTGAAGCGATCCGCAAGCAGGAGTGGCCCGTTCTGGAGCAGATGGTCTTTCTCGACGCGGCCTGCGTCAGCTTCGCCCCCCAGCGCACGGTGCGGGCGGTGAAGGCCTTTGCCGACATGACCGCCACCCAGGAGGAGGAGAACTCCAGCGCCCACCACATCGCCATGGACTCCCTGCGCGGCAAGGCATACGACGAAGCCGCCAAGCTGCTCAACGCCGACCTGGTGGAGAGCACCTCCCATGGCCTGAACATCGCCGCCCGCGGCATCGAGCTGGCCGACGGCGACAACATCATCACCACCAATCTGGAGTTCATTCAGGTGGCCCTGCCCTGGTGTGTGATGCGCCGGGAGAAGAAGATCGAGATCCGGGTATGCAAGACCAAGGACAACCGCTTCACGGTGGACGACTTCGCCGCCCTGGCCGATGAGAGGACCCGCATCATCGTCATGTCCACCCTGGAGTGGTGCAACGGCTGGGCCAGCGACATGAAGGACATCGGTGATTTCTGCCAGGAAAAGGGGATCTTCCTGGTGGTGGACGCGGTGCAGCAGTTGGGCGTCACCAAGATTGACACCAAGCAGTGCCACTTTGATCTGCTGGTGGCCGGCGGCCACAAGTGGCTGAACAGCCCCTACGGCACCGGCGTGCTCTATGTCAACAAGAACTCCCTGTCCAAGATCAAGCAGAGCTATGCCGGCTACCTGAACACCACCGTTCCCGAAGGCGGCTGGGGCGCCTACTGGGAGAATCCCGCCGCTCCCTCCGTCCACGACTGGACCTTCCCGGAGACCGCCCGCAAGTACGAAATCGGCGGCACCTCCAACTACACCGGCGCCATTGCCCTGGGGGAGAGCCTGGGCCTGGTCAACGAGATCGGCATCGAGAACATCCAGGAACACATCTGGGAGCTCAGCGCCTACTGCATGGATCAATTGGAGGCCATTGGCGCCACCATCATCACCCACCGCGACCCGGGCCGGCGGGGCGGCATCGTCATCGCCCGCCTCTATGACGATCTGGATGTGGACCGCTGGGTACTCAAGCAGCTCCACGCCCGCAAGATTTTTATTGCCCAGCGCTTCACCGACTACGTGGGCGGCTTCCGCATCTCCTGCCAGTACTTCAACAACCATGCCGACAGCGACGCCATGGCGGCGGCTATGAGGGAGCTCATCCAGGAGATCGGACGCGCCCCCGACTACAAAGCCCCCTGAGCCCTCTCCCACAGCAAAGCAGAGCCCGCCGGCGGAAGTTCCGCCGGCGGGCTCTCTGCCTGTCGAAAAGTTCTCGACAGGCAGAGAGCCTTTTTGAACCCTCAAAAAAGGTTCAAAAAGGCGTTTGATCGAACGCGAAAGGGAACCCTGACGGTTCCCTTTCACACTATTCCTCCCTCCGAAGCCTTCGGCAGGAAGGTTTATCGATCATCTCAAAGCCCGCCGGCGGAAGTTCCGCCGGCGGGCTCTCTGTTTGGTGTTTGATTTTATTCCGCCTCCACGTCGTAGGGCTGGCGGCCAGCCGGGGCGCCGCCGCCTGCCAAGGCACGGAACCGGGCCCGCGACTTCTTGATCTCGTCGTAGGCCTCGGCCACCGCCTCCTCGGTGCGGCGCAGGGCATCCTCGCAGTAGTCGTTGGCTGCCTTCCGCAGATCGCGGCTGCGCTCCTCCGCAGTGCGCATCAGCTCGTTTGCCTTCTGTTTGGTCTGGGCCAGCAACTCGTCCTCCGACACCATCTGGCGTGCCTTCTCCTCCGCCTGCTTGCGGATGAGCTCCCCCTCCCGCTTGGCGGAGGCGATATACTCCGTCCGGGCAGCGATGAGCTTCTTGGCCTCGGCCAGCTCCATGGGGAACTGAGCCCGGATCTCGTCCAGCAGATCCAGGGCCTTGTCCCGTTCCAGAATGCACTTGTCACTGCTCAGGGGCATGCTCTTGGCCTCGTCGATCATCTCAAAGAGCATATCCAGTAATTCTTCCACGCCGGTGGCCATCAGCCATCCCTCCTGCTGTCCATTTTTCGTTGTACGTCCCCGATGATCTCCCGGGGTACAAAGTCAGAGAGCTCCGCCCCATAGCGGGCCATCTCTTTGACCATGCTGGAGCTCACATAGGTGTATTTTGCGCTGGAGGGCAGGAACATGGTCTCCAGCCGGGGATTCAGCTTGCGGTTAATGAGCGCCATCTGCAGCTCGTTCTCGTAGTCGGATACCGCCCGCAGGCCCTTCACCAGAGTGCAGGCCCGCTTCTGGCGGGCGTACTCGGCAATGAGGGTGGAGGAACAATCCGCCTCCACGTTGGGCAGCTTGGCCACCACCCGGCGGATGAGCTCCACCCGCTCCTCCGGGGTAAACAGTCCCCGGTTGACCTTCTCCGAGTTGACCATGACGCACACGATCAGCTTGTCAAAGCACACGGCGGCCCGCTTGATGATGTTCAGGTGTCCCAGAGTGATGGGGTCGAAGCTGCCGGGATAGATGGCGGTCTTCATGTGGGCTTCACATCCTTAACTGTCGCACAGCCCGTCAGACCGCACGGTGGTACAGCGTGATCTTGATCTTGCCGTAGCGGTAATCCCGCCCCTTGGCATAGGGGGCGGCCAGCTCCGGAAGGGCGCTCTCCGCCGCACTTTCGCAGACTATTATACCATTTTCCGTCATAATGTCAATCTTGGCGATGGCCTCCAGGGCCTTTTCCAGCATCCCGGCGCCGTAGGGCGGGTCCAGGAACACCAGGTCGAATTTCTCCCGGCAGCCGGTGAGGAAGGCCAGGTAGTCCCCCTGCACCACCTTCCCCTGCTCCTCTAGCTTGGTGTGGGCCAGGTTGGCCCGGATGACCGCGGCGGCCTCCTTCCGCACGTCCACAAAGGTGCAGGACGCCGCGCCCCGGGACAGGGCCTCGATGCCCATCTGGCCGGTACCGCCGAAGAGATCCAGCACTCGCCGGCCTTCTACGTCAAACTGCACGATGTTGAAGACCGACTCCTTCACCTTGTCGGTGGTGGGCCGGGTCTCCAGCCCGGGCAACTCTTTGAGCCGCATCCCCCGGGCCGTTCCGGTAATCACTCGCATGATGGTTCCTCCCCTTTCTGATGGAAAAAGTCATAGACCGCCCGGGCGGTGTTTTTGGGCACTACATCCTCCAGCTCCGCCAGGGTGGCCGATTTGATATTTTTGATGCTCTTGAACGCCTTGAGCAGCTCAGCCCGCCGCTTCTCCCCCACGCCGGGGATCTGGTCGAGCACCGAGCCGCGCACCCGCTGGTTCTGCTGCTGGCGGTGGAACTCGATGGCAAAGCGGTGGGTCTCCTCCTGGATCTGGCCGATGAGGGCAAACACCGCTGGGATGGCCTGGATCCCGATCTCCCGTCCGTCAGGGGCCACCAAGGCCCGGGTGCGGTGGCGGTCGTCCTTCACCATGCCAAAAGAGGGAATGTCCAGTCCCATGGCCTCCAGCACCCGGCAGGCCACCCGCACATGGTTCTCGCCGCCGTCGATGAGGAGCAGGTCGGGCCGGGCACTGAATTTCTCGTCCCCGTCCAGATACCGGCGGAAGCGCCGGGTGAGCACCTGCTCCATGGAGGCGTAGTCGTCCGGCCCGTTCAGGTCCTTCAGCTTGAAGTGGCGGTAGTCCCGCTTCAGGGGGCGGCCGTTCTCAAAGACCACCATGGAGGCCACGATGTCATCTGCCCCGGTGTTGGAGATGTCATAGGACTCCATCCGCCGGGGTGCCTCAGGCAGGCCCAGCATTCTCCCCAGCGCCTCCAGCAACTTATTCTGCCGCTCCTCCCGGGTGGTGGCCCGCTCCACCTCCTCTGCCGCGTTCTGGTTGGCCAGGCGGATCAGATCCATTTTTGCTCCTCTCTGGGGGGTGACCAGTTCCACCCGGCTGCCCACCTGCTCAGACAGCATCCGGGTGAGGGGGACCTGGTCGGCCAGTTCGCAGGGCAGCAGGATCTGACGGGGCAGGCGGGTGCGGCCCCCGTAGTACTCCCGCACCAGGGAGGACAGGATCTCCTCCTCGTCCTCCTCCACCGGGGTCTCCAGCAGCTCCATGTCCTTGGCCGCCAGGTCCCCGTCCACATAGTGGAGCACCACAAAGCAGCTTTTAGCCGCTCCCCGGAAAAAGCCGGTGACGTCGGTGTCCGCCAGGGAGCCGGCCACCACCTTCTGCCGGGCCCCCAGCAGCTCGATGGCCCGGAGCCTGTCCCGCAGCTGGGCTGCCTGCTCAAACCGCAGCTCCTCCGCGGCTCGCTCCATCTCCGCAGTCAGGTCTGCTTTGACCTCCTTGAACCGCCCCTCCAGCAGGGAGACCGCCTGGCGGATGGCTTCCTCATGCTGCTCTTTCATCTCCTTAGAGCGGCAGTAGCCGTCGCACTTCCCCATGTGGAAGTTCAAGCAGGGGCGCTCCTTCCCAATGTCCCGGGGAAACTTTTTCCGGCAGGAGGGCAGGCGCAGGGCGGTGCGCAGGGCGTCCAGGATCCCCTGGGTGCTGTGGCGGCTTCCGTAGGGGCCGAAGTACCGGGCCCCGTCCTCCGCCACCCGGCCCGCCAGGGAGAATTGGGGATACTCCTCCCCGCTCAGACGGATGTAGGGATAGCCCTTGTCGTCCTTCAGCAGGATGTTGTACCGGGGCTGGTGCCGCTTGATGAGGGAATTTTCCAGGATCAGGGCCTCAAACTCGCTGTCGGCAATGATGACGTCAAAGTGATCGATCTGGGACACCATGGCCCTAGTCTTTTCCGTGTGGGCGGCCAGATTGGCAAAATACTGGCTCACCCGGTTTTTCAGGGCCTTGGCCTTGCCCACATAGATGACCTCGCTCTGGGCATTCTGCATGATGTATACGCCCGGCTTGAGAGGCAGGCTGTGGGCTTTTTCTTTCAACTCGTCAAAGGTCATCGTCCTATCACCTTGCCCATTTCTCATCTGTCGGCGCCTGTGCATCCGCCTCGAATATCAAAAAAGGCGCCGCATGGCGGCGCCTTTTCATTGTGCTTGGGGAAATTACTCGGAAAAATCGGAGGAGATCATCTTGTACAGGGCCTCCACCGCTTCCTTCTCGTCGGGGCCGTCCGCAATCAGCTTGATGGGGGTGCCCTTCACGATACCCAGGGACAGAACACCCAGCAGGCTCTTCGCATTGACCTTCCGCTCGTCCTTCTCCACCCAGATTGCACTTTTGAACTCATTGGCCTTCTGGATAAAGAACGTGGCCGGTCTGGCGTGCAGCCCAACCTGGTTATTCACGACCGCTTCCTGACTATACATATAACCGTACCTCCGCACTCGTCATATTGTATCCTTAGCATAGCAGATAAATCCCGTCTGAGTCAATGACATTTTTCACAAATCTATGTTTTTCGTTTGAAAAATATTACAGAGAAAATCACACTTCGTCTTTTTGCACGATTCCCTTTTCCAGAAGAAGGGATTTCGCGGTGAAAATGCCGGTTTCTCTCTTCTGTCCCCTGATTTGAAACAAAATACAGCATTCTATCCGCCAGCTTATTTCAGCTCTGCCACGGTCACGCCGCCCGCACCTTCCGAGGGAACGGGGGGGTTGGGTATTCGGAGTGTTATTTCAATTCCACCACGGTCACGCCGTCTTCACCTTCTCCATAGCGGCCGGGGCGGAAGGACTTCACATAACGGCTGCGCTTCAGATAGGTGCGCACGGCATTGCGCACCGCGCCGGTGCCCTTGCCGTGGATGATGGTCACCGTCTCCAGCTTGCTCAGCATGGCGGTGTCCAGGAAACTCTCCAGAGCGCCCACAGCCTCATCGGTCATCATGCCCCGCAGATCCACCTCCCGGGGGGCGGCAGTACGCAGGGTGCGCTCCGGCCGCTGGATGATCCGCCGGGCCTCCTTCTGGCTCTGGGTCTCCCCTTCCACCACCCGGACCTCGCTCTGCCTGGCGGAGATCTTCAGGATCCCGGCCTGGAGCTGAAGGGTGCCGTCCTTGTTCACTGACAGGACGGAGGCTCTTGTGCCCATGGACACCAGCTCCACCGTGTCCCCCGCCCGGGCGTCCCGGGTGGGAGGGGGCGCCTCCGGCTCCTGCACGGGGCCGCCGATGCCCCGCTCGGCCTCGTTGAGCAGGCGGCGTGCCTCCGCCCGGCCGTCGTTCACCTGCTGCCAGTCCAGATCCTTCCGCTTTTTCAGCTCCTTCAGTTCGGAGATGGCCAGATCGCTGGCCGCCCGGGCCTCCTGGATGATGGAGCGGGCCTCCGCCTGGGCCTTCTCCACCACCTTGGCCCGCTCGGCCTCCAGGCGCTCCCGGTACTCCCGGGCCTTGGCGGCAGACTGCTCCATCTCCAGCTTCAGGCGGCGGGCTTCGGTGCGCTCCTTCTCCATCTCCTGGCGCTGCTGATCCAGCTTGGTGAGCACATCCTCAAAGCGCACGTTCTCCGCGTCCAGCCGGGCGGCGGCCTTTTCGATGATATACTCCGGCAGGCCCAGCCGCCGGGAGATGGCGAAGGCGTTGGATTTTCCCGGGATGCCCAGGATCAGCCGGTAGGTGGGGGCCAGGGTCTCCACGTTGAACTCACAAGAGGCGTTCTCCACCCCGTCCGTGGTCATGGCGTATACCTTTAATTCCGCATAGTGGGTGGTGGCGGCCACCAGGGCCCCCATCTCCCGGGCGCTCTCGATGATGGCGGCGGCCAGGGCCGCGCCCTCGATGGGGTCGGTGCCCGCCCCCAGCTCGTCGAACAGGATCAGGGTCCTGTCGTCCGCCTCCTGCAAAATGCCCACGATGTTGGTCATGTGGGAGGAGAAGGTGGACAGGGACTGGGCGATGGACTGCTCATCCCCGATGTCGGCCAGCACCCGGTCAAAGATCCGCACCGTGGAGTCCGCCCCGGTGGGGATGTGCAGGCCGCACTGGGCCATGAGGGTGAGCAGGCCGATGGTCTTGATGGTCACCGTCTTGCCGCCGGTGTTGGGGCCGGTGATCACCAGGGTGTCGAAGTCCTCCCCCAGCATCAGGTCGTTGGCCACCGCCCTGTCCGGGTCCAGCAGGGGGTGGCGGGCTTTCCGCAGGTACAGGCCGCGCTCCACGATTCTGGGGGCGCAGGCCCGCATCCGGTAGGCCAGCTTGGCCCGGGCGAAGATCACATCCAGAAGGATGAGCAGATCGTAGTCCTGAGTGATATCGTCCTTGAACTGTGCGCACTCGGCGGACAGCTCCGCAAGGATGCGCTCAATCTCCTTCTCCTCCCTGGCCTGGAGCTCCTTGAGTTCGTTGTTGGCCTTCACCACCCCCATGGGCTCGATGAAGAAGGTGGCCCCGGAGGAGGACACGTCGTGCACCAGGCCGGGCACGTCGTTCTTGTGCTCCGACTTGACGGGCACCACGAAGCGGTCGTTGCGCTGGGTGATGATGGCCTCCTGGAGATATTTTGCCTGGTTGGAGGAGAGGAGCTTGTTGAGGATGTCCCGCACCTTGGAGGCGGTGGCCCGGATATGCCGCCGGATGGAAGCCAGCTCGGGGCTGGCGGCGTCGGCGATCTCGTCCTCTCCCACGATGGAGCCGGTGATCTTGTCCTCCAGAAAGCGGTTGGCGGTCAGGGAGCGAAACAGGTGGTCGATGCAGGTCTTTTTCCGCTCGTCCCCCTCACCGTACTCCCTGGCGGAGCGGGCCGCCCGCAGCACCGCCGCGATGTCCAGCAGCTCCCGGGTGTTGAGCGCGCCCCCCATGTGGGCCCGCTGGAGGGAGGCCGCCACCGGCTTGACGCCGGAGAAGGAGGGGCTGCCCCGCAGGGCGCTCATGTCCACAGCGGCGCTGGTCTCATCCAGCGCCCGCTGGACATCGTCCGGGTCGGTCATGGGCCGCAGGGCCAGACAGCGCTCCTTCCCCTCCTGGGTGGAAGCGCAGGCGGCCAGCTGCTCCAGCACCCGGGGGAGCTCCAGGGTGGCGATGGATTTTTCAAACAGGTCGGTCATCATACTTGTGTCTCCTGTCTTTGTTAGGCTGGCCCTATTGTCTCACATTTCCGGCTTTTTTACAAGAGGCGGAGCAAACGGTCCAAAGCGCGGGGCGAGGACCCCAATACGCCGCACGGCGGACCGCAAAAGCGGTCCGCCGTGCCTGTTTTTTGGATGGTCAGCTGATCTGGCCGGAGGGGGTGCAGGAGAGGGAAATATCAACGTAGGTCGTAC
>OMGQ01001861.1_pt1 | contig 10665 bp, 8 predicted proteins | sample 1646071 | NCBI WGS metagenome assembly OMGQ01 (sample SAMN05578585, study PRJEB25193) | human gut metagenome | biome: Human Microbiome; feature: human-associated habitat; material: feces | host: Homo sapiens | place: USA:Birmingham | reverse complement strand
TGAAGATCTGCTCGAAGCCCAGGAACTTGATGATGCCCAGGTTCACCGAGGGATGCAGGCGCAGACCGCCCTTGTAGGGGCCGATGGCGCTGTTGAACTGCACGCGGAAGCCGCGGTTGACCTGCACCTTACCGTTGTCGTCGACCCACGGCACGCGGAACATGATCACGCGCTCCGGCTCCACGATACGCTCGAGGAGGCTGGCGGCCTCGTACTCGGGATGGGCCTCGATGACCGGCTCGAGGGACTGCAGAACCTCAGTGACGGCCTGGATGAACTCGGGCTGCTCGGCGTTCTTCGCCTTCACCTGCTCGATAACGTTGTCGACGTAACTCAATGCGGACCTCCTAGTTGCTCGGACGGCGAAGAGCCGTCGCATCCTGCACGACGTCCCGTGCGTTGCGGCCATTATAGGACGGCCAATTTCGAATCGATGACTTATTAACTGACCAGAAACAAAACAAGAAATCCGCGCCCAAAACCCCGGGCGAACGGAAAAGTGGTGCGACGAAACGGCCCAGTGGCAGCTCTCCCCTACAGCGAGGAATATACTTTTGAGGAGGGCACGTTCAGAGCCGTTAGCAGCAGGACGCCTACTTGTTCCCGCTCGGGCGCGTAGATGACGTGGGCGCTCTCTGATTCCACGCTGGTGCTCTGGCCGGCCGGCGCTTGGGAATCGTCGGTAACGATAACCGCCTGGAAGCCCTCGGTGGTGGCCAGGCAGGACAGGCGAGGCACGAGGCAAATATAAGCGTCGGCCCCCTGATCGGCCAGCTGCTTGCGTAGCTTTTCCAGCTGCTTTTTCGAGGCGTAGTAGTCTACGGACACCACGCCAATGCGCCGATCGCCAGCCCGGAGCACCGTGGGCTCGGCATAGCGCTTCAAGTTGTCCAGATCGAGCGTGATAACGCCAGCGCCCTTTTCTTCGTAGAGTTTGCGCACGTCGGAGGCGTATACCGGACGCTCGAGCATATCCAGGGGCAAGCGTGAGAGCTCGGCGGCCACCATGGCGCCGATAGTGGCAGGGTGCTCGGCATCGTCGTCGATGGGATCGACGGCGGGGCGCAGCGCATCCAGCGGGTCGTAGGTGCCGTCGTACACCACGGCGGTGTATCCCTGCATCTGGCCGAACACATCGTCCACGGCCGAGGCAGCCACGTTCCATGAGCGCCCCGTCTCGAAATAGCGCATGAGCACACTGCCCCCCAGAATAACCAGGAGGGCGAACACGAGCAGGGCCACTTTTTCGCGCGTACGTTTCTTCATGCCGCCCGCTATTATACCGTGGGCTCGCCAACCGCCCGAAAACCAAAACGGAACCGACACAGTGAGCCGTACAAAAACGGCGACCCTAGCAGGTCGCCGCTTCCTGATTCTGACTGCTGCAGGCTCTGACCGCCCTTACGCCAGCTCCACCACGGGCTGCTTCGCAGCCTCCAGCATGCGCTTCACGAAGTGGCCGGTGAACGAGCCTTCCACCTCGGCCACCTGCTCGGGCGTGCCCTGGGCGATAATCTGACCGCCGCGATCTCCGCCCTCGGGGCCCAGGTCGATGATATGGTCGGCACATTTGATGACATCGAGGTTGTGCTCAATGACCAGCACCGTGTTTCCCGCATCCACCAAACGCTGCAGCACCTCGAGCAGCTGGCGCACGTCCTCGAAGTGCAGGCCGGTGGTGGGCTCGTCCAGGATGTAGAACGTCTTGCCGGTCTGGCGGCGCTGCAGCTCGCTGGCAAGCTTCACGCGCTGCGCCTCGCCGCCGGACAGCGTGGTGGCCGGCTGCCCCAGGCGGATGTAGCCCAGGCCCACGTCGAACAGCGTCTGCAGCTTGCGCTTGATGCCGGGTATGTTCTCGAAGAACGCCAGCGCGTCCTCCACGGTCATGTCCAGCACCTCGGCGATGTTCTTGCCGCGGTAAGTCACCTGCAGCGTCTCGCGGTTGTAGCGGTCGCCGCCGCACACCTCGCACGGCACGTAGATGTCGGGCAGGAAGTGCATCTCGATCTTGATCTGGCCGTCGCCCTTGCACGCCTCGCAGCGTCCGCCGTTCACGTTGAACGAGAAGCGGCCCGGTGCGTAACCGCGCGCCTTGGACTCCTGCGTGCTGGCGAACAGCGCGCGGATGTCGTCCCAAAGGCCTATGTAGGTGGCCGGGTTAGAACGCGGCGTGCGCCCGATGGGGCTCTGGTCGATATTGATGACCTTGTCGATCTTGTCCAGCCCGGTGATCTTCTTGTAGGCGCCCGTGCGGCGGTGCGCATGGTTCACGCGGTTCGCGAGCGCCGGCGCCAGCGTGTCGGTGACCAGCGAGCTCTTGCCCGAGCCGGACACGCCCGTGACCACGGTGAGCGTGCCGAAGGGAACCTCGAGCGTGACGTTGTGCAGGTTGTTCTCGGTGGCGCCCGTCAGCTTGAGCGACCCGCGGCGCGGCTTGCGGCGCTTCTCGGGCACCTCGATGCGGCGCCGGCCCGACAGGTAGTCGGCCGTGAGCGAGCCTTCGGCCTTCATGATCTCGTCCGGCGTGCCGATGGCCACGATCTCGCCGCCGTGCTCGCCCGCGCCCGGGCCCATGTCCACCACGAAGTCGGCGCTGCGGATGGTGTCCTCGTCGTGCTCCACCACGATGACGGTGTTCCCTAAGTCGCGCAGGCGCTCGAGCGTGGCGATGAGCCGCTCGTTGTCGCGCTGGTGCAGGCCGATGGAAGGCTCGTCCAGGATGTAGAGCACGCCCATGAGGCCCGCGCCGATCTGCGTGGCCATGCGCTGCGCCTCGCCGCCGGAGAGCGTCGCCGTGGCGCGCTCCAGCGTGAGGTAGTCCAGACCCACGTCCACGAGGAACTTGAGGCGCGCCTTGATCTCCTTCACGATGGGCCCGGCGATATGCTCCTCTGACCCGTGGAACGCGAGGCCGTCGAAGAATTCGAGCGAGTCCGCCGCGCTCATCTCGGTGATGTCGTGGATGGAGCGTTCGTTCACCGTGACGGCGAGGATCTCGGGCTTCAGGCGCTTGCCGCCGCAGGTCGGGCACGGAACGATGGCGAAGTAGCTGGCCAGCTTCTCGCGCTGAGCGTCGGACTGAGCCTCCTGGTAGCGGCGCTGCACTGCGGCCAGCGCTCCCTCCCACTCGATGTACCAGTACGTCTCGCGACCGTCCACCGTGACGTAGTCGACGCGCACCTTGTCCTTGCCCAGGCCGTGCAGAAGCCCGTCCTGCGCCTTCTTAGGCATATCCTCCCACGGGGTGTCGGCGTCGGTGCCGAGGTGCGCGGCCACGGCGCGCAGCACCTGCGGGTAGTAGTTGCCGGTCTTGAACGGCGCGATGGCGCCCTCGTTCAGCGGCAGCGACGGGTCGGGCACCACGAGGGACGGGTCCACCTCGTCGCGGCTGCCGATGCCCAGACAATCGGGGCAGGCGCCGTAGGGGGCGTTGAACGAGAAGTCGCGCGGCTGCAGCTCATCCATGGAGTGGCCGTGCTCGGGGCAGGCCAAAGCCAGCGAGAACAGGTGCTCGCCCTCGCCCAGGCCGCCCGTGGCCCCCGAGGACGTGCCGCCCGCCGCGCCCAGGGGCTTGCCGTCGGGTCCGAGCACCTGCACGAGCACCCGGCCCTCGGCCAAACGCGTGGCCAGCTCGACCGCCTCGGCGATACGGCTGGTGGCCGACTGCTTCAGGGTAACGCGATCGACCACCACGTCGATGAAGTGCTTGATCTTCTTGTTGAGCGTGCGCGGCTCGCCGTCCAGCTTCACGATCTCGCCATCGATGCGCACGCGGCTGAAGCCCTCCTTCTGCAGGTCGGCGAACAGCTTCGTGAACTCGCCCTTGCGGCCCGCCACCACGGGAGCCATGATGATGGCCTTCGCATCGGGCGCGAGGGCGAGGATCTCGTCGGTCACCTGGTCGGTGGTCTGCTTCTTGATGACGCGGCCGCACTCGGGGCAGTGCGGCACGCCCACGCGCGCGAACAGGAGGCGCAGGTAGTCGTAGATCTCGGTGGTGGTGCCCACCGTCGAGCGCGGGTTCTTCGACGTGGTCTTCTGGTCGATGGACACCGCCGGCGACAGGCCGTCGATGCTGTCGAGGTCGGGCTTCGACATCTGGCCCAGGAACATGCGCGCGTAGCTGGACAGGCTCTCCACGTAGCGGCGCTGGCCCTCGGCGTACATCGTGTCGAACGCCAGCGACGACTTGCCGCTGCCCGACAGGCCCGTGATGACCACCAGCTCGTCGCGCGGGATGGAGAGGTCGATGTCCTTGAGGTTGTGCTCGCGGGCACCCTTGATGACGATGGCGTTCTGTCCCATGTGGCTTATCGCTCTTTCTATCGTTCGCAGCCCGGCGCGGCGCCGGAGTCGAATATGGCTACCGGAGAACTATCATTTCCGTGCAATCGCTCATTTTAGCGCAGTCCGACCGCGGAATAGGCAAAAACATCCGTTCGTCTGATTCGTTCAAATTCTGAGCACAAACTGTTCGATTCGGCATGGTTCGAGGTCGATCCGCATTCCCCGACTCAAGGGAAAAACGCGCGTGCGCGTTCGGTTGGATTCTGGTATCCTCGCGATCGAGACCAGGAGGAGTCACATGACCCAACAGGACAGCCCCAAGATCGCTCGGCGCCGCGACCGCGAAAAGCGCACCATATCCCAAATGGTGGCGTTGTACTGCGCCGACAATCACGACGCGGCCGCGCGAACGGAAACCGCCCACTGCGGCGAGGCCGTGTGCCCCGGCTGCGCGAGCATCGACGCCTATGCCGTGCTGCGCACCGAGCGCTGCCGCAAGATGGACGTGAAGACCTCGTGCGACGAATGCGAGCACCACTGTTACAAGCCCGAGGAACGCGAACGCATCCGCGCCGTCATGCGCTACGCCGGCCCGCGCATGCTGAAAAAGCATCCTTTGGCCGCCATCCGCCATCTGCTGGGAAAGTAGAGGCGCCTTCGACCCGCATGCCGAGACCCTACTCCGCTTTGTCCCCGTAGGCGGCATAGTAGGCCGACGTTGCGGTATCGCAGCAGTTCATTACCGTCCCCACGAGATTAGCGCCCGCCGCGCGCAACTGTTCGGCTGCCTTCTGGACGCTTGCGCGCTCGACGAAGCCTTCGCGCACCACAAGCAGCGTCGCATCGGATACCTGGGCGACGACGGCGGCGTCCACGAACGCGCCCACCGGCGGAGTGTCGATGACCACGTGGTCGTAACGAGCGGCCAGGCATCCGAGCAAGCGCCTGAATCGTTGGGAATCGAGAATGTCGACGGGGCTGGTCACGCCTGCTTCGGCATCGAGGAAATGCATGCGCGGCTGACGAGTGGCCACGATAGCCCGCCCCGGTTCCTCATCCCCCATCACGACGGCGCAGAGCCCGACGGGAGCGCGCACCCCCAACCTGTCCGCCAGCGAGCGCCGCCGCAGGTCGCATTCCACGAGCAGCGTGCGCTTCCCCGCCACGGCCATCACGCGAGCCAGCTCAACGGCCACCGTCGTTTTGCCCTCGTTCGGCACCGAGCTCGTCACCACGATCGTGCGCATCGGCTTGTCGAAGCTCATGAACCCCAAGTTCGCGTACAGCGTGCTCATCGCGTTGCGCTGCAGCGGGCGCGGAAGCTCGGCGTTCAGAACCCTCGTCTTCTTCTTGAACATCTTCATCATCGATTCTCCGGTTCGCGCAGGAGGAAGCCCGGCTCGACCGCCCAGGGTCGCTTACGCACCGTCAAACTTCCTCCCACATCCTCAACACGGCTTCATATATGAAGCCGTGTTGAGGATTATACCGAATAATCTGAACGAATGGATGCTGATAGGAAAAGAGTGCTTTTAGGGAGCGCGATTCGCGAGCGAAGGGAGGCGCAGAGCCTGTCTCAGCAGAAGCTCGCCCTCATGATCGGCAGCAGCAAATCGCACATCTGGCGCATCGAGTCGGGACGCGTGAGCGTGGGTCTCGACGACCTCGGCCGTATCGCCGACGCCCTCGACGTGCAGGTCCGCGACCTCTTCTCGTTCTAACCGCGCATCGTTCGAGGCGCGGCACCCCCCCGAAACACGTTGTCGCCCGAAAGCCGCTGTTTTCACGCTGAAAACGCGGCTTTCGGGCGACAACGAGCATGCGGAGGCGGCCCCGACGCAAGCCGACGGGGCCGCCAACCGGCTCCTCTTCCTAGCCCAACAGCTTCTTGCCAAGCGAAGCGCGGATGATGCTGCGGCTGGCGAAGTGCGTGACCAGGAGATACGCCCCGTACACGATGCCTGTCAGCACGCCGGTCATCAGCGCGGGCTCGAGTACCGAAACGCCCAGCTGCGCGAGCACCGCATCGCTGATGACGCCGACGGCGCATACGGTATGGCACACGGCCAAAGCGAGAGGAACGAGGAAGTACACGAGCACCTGCGCGCGCAGCGACCGGAAGATCATACGGCGGTCGCAGCCGATCTCGGCGAGCACCCGGTAGCGCGCCAACGAGTCGCTGGTCTCGGACAGCTGCTGGATGGCCAGAATGGCAGCCGTGGCGATAAGGAACACGAAGCCGATGTACAGTGCCAGGTACGAGATCATCATGTTCATGCCGCTCGACTGGACGACCACCTCCTCGGCTGTGAACGAGAGCGTCACCGGCCAGGGCTTCGGGCCGAACTTCCACCCCGAAGCCGCCACCTCGGCGCTGGGAGGAGAAGCCTCGCCCAGCATCTGCGCGAGCAGCTTGTCGCCTTCGGTTCGGCTCGTCTTGTACATGAGGTTGAGCACGGACTGCTCGGGCACAACGCCCTGGGCGCGCAGGTCGGCGATCACCGAGTCGGGGACGATCGCCTCGGCGCCGCTCGAAGCGAACGCGGCGTCCTCCAACGGCTGGCGCCGCAGCTCGCCCGTCGACGTCAGCGTGCGACCGGCCGCTTGGATGGTCTCGCCTTTGCCTGCGAGCGCCTCGGCAAGGCCCTGCATGCCGTCGAGCGTGTTGTTCACGGCGTAGCCGTCCTCGCCCACGTCCACCGTGGGCCGACCCGTCAGCTCGGCAAGCGCATTGAACTGCGAGACCCCGACCAGCGAGATGCCCTGCCTGTGCATCGCCTCGTTCTGCTTATCGTTGCCCGTGTCCTTGCCGTAGCGATCCATGATCGCGCCATAGCTCTCATCGGCGTCCACGTACACGTCGACCTGCACCGAGCGATCCACCAGCGCGTCCCACGTCGGCGAAGCGTCCGCCAGCTTCGCGGCGATATCCCAATCGTACGCCTCGGCGTCCGCAGCGATGGCGGCGGCCTTCTCGTCGGCGACTCGCTGATACTCCCGATCCTCCTCGCTCATGCTCGCGAGCGCCTCTTCGTCGTGGATGCCGCCCGCGTTGAGGTACACGTTCGCCGTGAGCGTGGCGTCGTACAGCGTGCCCTCCTCGACGTTGCCGCTGAACGCGCGCGCCAGGCCCATGCCCGTGGAGAACACCGTGAGCGAAAAGAACAGCATGATGCATACCACCGACAGCGACACGAACGCCGTGTTCACCTTGCTGGCGATCTGGCGCGTCGTGAACATGGCAAGGCCCTTGAAGTAGATGCCGCGCGTGCGCTCGATCGCCGCAAGCGCGAAGCCCGCGAGCGACCAGAAGAACAAAAACGTGCCCGCCACCATGAGCGCCGTGGCCCGCCAGAACCCTTCGTCGAACTGCATGAGGCCGTTGTCGACGAGCGTAACGTACGACCACGCGATCACGGCGACGGCCGCGAGGAAGCCGACGAGGCTGATCCAGGGGTTGCGCACGCGGAAGCGCGCGTTCTTCGAGCGGGCCGACAAGAGGTCGATGAGCTTGTAGCGCCGGATGGACAGCGTGTTGAACAGCCCCGTCACGGCGAAGATGAGCACGAAGCACCCCAGCGTCAGCAGGAAGGCGTTGGTCGAGAACACGAATCGGTACTGTTCCATCTGGATGTTGAACAGCCCCGCCGTGACGAACGACAGCCCTTGCGACAACGCGAAGCCCAAGGCCAGGCCCACGCCCAGCGAAACGAGGCCCACCGCCACCGTCTCCAGAAGCACGATGACCGACACGCTGGACGGGTTCATGCCCAGCATGAGGTAGGTGCCGAACTCCTGCTTGCGTCGGCGGATGAGGAACCCGTTCGCGTACAGCACGAGAAAGCCCAGCACGCAGGCGATGACCACGCTGAACATCCCCAACATCTGACCGGTCATCTCGAACACGCTGGCCGTGGCGGTATCCTCGAGGTCGAACAGGATGGACTGGCCGGTCACCGAGTTGAACGCGTAGAACACCGCCACGCCCAGCATGACCGTGAGGAAGTAGATGCCGAAGTCCGCCAGCGACTTGCGCACGTTGCCGAGCGCGAGCCTAGCAAGCATGGCGCGTCACCTCGTCCGCGGCATCGTCCTCGCCCGCGCCGCCCATGCTGGAGACCACGTCCACGATGCGGCGGTAGAACGCCGAACGCTCCGTGCCGTTACGGCGCAGCTCGCCGTACAGGCCGCCATCCTTGATGAACACGATGCGGTTGCAGTAGCTGGCCGAGAACGAGTCGTGCGTGACCATGAGGATGGTGGATCCCCGCTCGTTGAGGTGCGCAAGCGATTCGAGCAGCTGGCGCGCCGATTTCGAATCGAGCGCGCCGGTGGGCTCGTCGGCCAGCACAAGATGCGGGCGGGTCACCGTGGCGCGCGCCGCGGCCACGCGCTGCTTCTGGCCGCCGGACATCTGGTAGGGGTACTTCTGCAGCACATCCTCGATGCCCAGCGTGCGCGCCGCCTCACGCACGCGCGGGTCGATCTCGCGCACGGGCGCCTTCTGGATGGTCAGCGCCAGCGCGATGTTCTCGTACGCCGTGAGCGTGTCCAGCAGGTTCGAGTCCTGGAAGATGAAGCCCAGGTCCTCGCGCCGGAACTTCGCCAGCTCCTTGCCAGCGAGCGCGGTCACGTCGCGCCCGCCGACGACGATGGTGCCGCTCGACGGCTTGTCGATGGTGGCCAGGCAGTTCAGTAGCGTCGATTTGCCCGACCCGCTGGGCCCCATGATGCCGGTGAACTCGCCGCACGCCACCGCGAAGCTCACGCGGTCGAGCGCCTGCGTCACGCTGCCGTCGTGCTTGCGCCCCTCGGCGCCGTAGCGCTTGCTGAGAGCGCGCACCTCCACCACCGTCGACGCGCCGACGTCCCTTGCATCCATATTCAGCTCCTTCTTCTCGTTTTGCTCCTGCTCCCAGGTTACGAGCCGCTCCTTACAGCGCCTTGCAGCGCGCCTTGCGGCTTCCTTACCGCACCTTGCGGCTGCCTTACGATACGAAGAAGCGGATTACCGCGCTCGGCCGCATGTGTCATACTGGCAAGCACGAAAGAGAAAGGGGTTCGACGATGACCGGCGCATTCGGCATGGTGGAGACGCACTTGCGCGGCAAGCGCATCCTGCTGGTGGACGACGAGCGCGAGCTGGCCGACATGGTGGCCACCATCTTGCACGGCGCGGGGTTCGCCTCCGCACGCGTACCAGCTGTTCGTGCTCGACGTGATGATGCCCGGCATGGACGGCTTCGAGCTGCTCGGACGCATCCGTCAGCTGCCCGCGCACACCTCGACGCCCGCGCTGTTCCTCACGGCGAAAGACGAGCCTTTCGATCGCGTGTCGGGACTCACGTTGGGCGCCGACGATTACATCGCGAAGCCGTTTCTGCCCCAAGAGCTGGTGCTGCGCATCGCCGCCGTGCTGCGCCGCTGCTATGCCGCCGAGAACCCGCTGTTGGAGCTGGCTGCGAGCCGCGTGAACTTCGCCACCGCCGAGGTGGAGCGCGCCGACGGGCAGACGGTGCCGCTCACCGCCAAAGAACACGAGATCCTGAGCGTGCTCGCGCGCAACGCCGGGCGCATCGTCACCATCGATTCCCTGTGCGAGGCGTGCTGGGGCACGTCGTTCGGCTACGAGAACTCGCTCATGGCGCACATCCGTCGCCTGCGCGAGAAGATCGAGGCAGACCCGTCGGCGCCGGTTTCGCTCGTCACGGCGCGCGGACTGGGCTACAAGCTGGTCGAGCGCGGCTAGCTCATGGGCCGCGCCCCTCGCACATCTGCTCGAGACCGTCGCACAAGGCGACCGGCGGGCTTCGCGCGCTTCTTCACCAAGCAGCTGCTGCTGTTCGTGGCGCTGGCGCTGCTCATCGTGGTCATCGACTTCTTCCTGTACGCCGTCATCGCCTACCGGGAATCGAACTCGAACTTCAACGACGGCACGCCCGCGTCCACGACGCGCGCAGTCGACCAAGCTCTCGAGCAGGATGCCGACGGCTCATGGACGCTTGGGGAGAACGGCCTGGAGGCGCTCGGCCAGCAGGACGCCTGGGCGCTCGTCATCGGGACGGACGGCGCGGTGGCCTGGTCGCAGGACAAGCCGGAGGACGTGCCCGACCGGTTCAGCGTGAACGACGTGGCGATGGCAGCGCATTATGCGGCCGTCGCCGACTATCCGGCGTTTTTCTGGGATCGGGACGACGGCCTGCTGGTCGTGGGTTTCCCGAAGAACGAGTTCTGGACGATGACGCTCACCTACCCCGCGTCGACCGTGCGCAACTTCCCGCTGTACGTGCTGCTGATATTCGCAGTCGACCTCGGGATCTTGTACACCATCTACGCGGTGTCGCGTCGCCGGACGCAAAACGCCGTGGCTCCCATCGC